>Ga0136633_1001363_pt1 | contig 18071 bp, 21 predicted proteins | sample AntDrymeUQ832206_2_FD_105494 | JGI IMG/M metagenome (GOLD analysis project Ga0136633, IMG submission 105494) | Polar desert sand microbial communities from Dry Valleys, Antarctica - metaG UQ83 (22.06) | ecosystem: Environmental > Terrestrial > Soil > Desert | place: Antarctica: Dry Valley...
AGGTCACCGAAGGCTTCGTATGGGCCGCCCATAGCCGGCTCCTCCTACGCCGTCTCACGGACCCGCCCGCCGGGTGATCGCGCTGGGAAAACATTCGCGACAGCTACTCAGGCGGCGCGGTTCTGGACGAGCTTGGCCAACGCCGTCACCTCGTCGTCGGTCTGGGTGGCGACTTCGAGCAGCACCGGGCCCCGACCGGTGTCGATCCACACGCCGCTGCGCCCGAGGCTGGCAGCGCCGGCGACCAGGAACAGCCGATCGCCACCGGGCGGGGGCGTGGGCAGGCGCCGGTCCGTGTACACCGCAGGAGCGATGGTGGACGCGTCTCGCAGGCTCAGCACGGTCGACTCGCCAAGGCGATCGTGCGTTCGGTACAGGCACACGGGCACCCCGTCCTGAACTTCGGGAACCATCCTCGACACGCTGATGCGGCGGTTCTGGAGATCGGCGACGGAAAGCAGCCCGCACAGCTCGGCCGGCGTGCGGGTCGGAGAAGCGGCGAAGGCCAGAAGCCCTGGGTCGCCCGCCTTGACCGGCCGGACGCAGTGGAGGTCGTCGGCGGTCTCGTCAGGACCGGGCCGGAGCGCCGATTGGCTTCTCGTGACCAGCACGTCGACCAACCTCGCCTCTGGCGGGAACGGATCGGAGCCACTGACATGGAGCTGCCGGGACCCCCGGACTCGTCCTTGGTGAACAAAACACGCATTGTCCGTCGCGAGCGGGAGCAGGCCATCAGCCTCAGCTGCCATCCGGCGGCACCAGCTGCGGCCACATATGCCTCGATCGCCGCCGGTGGATCGCCGGCGAGCGAGAATCGCTGCAAGACAAACGCGGACTCGGTGGTGTTCTCACCCATCGTATTGCAGTCTTTGCCCACATCCGAGGTCGTTCCGTCGCCACGTGCCCCCGGCGCCATGAAGCTTAGGATGGGGTCAGCCTGCAGGGCCGCCAGCTCGGCGCCGGCGCCGGGCGACGACCGACAGCGCCCGAGCAGGCGTGGCCCGATCTCCACGACGACGCCCACCACGAGCGCGACCGTCACGACAGCGGCCAGCCCGTACCCAAGGTAGGGCAGCCGAGCTCTCATGGGTTGAGCGTGGGCCTGTGAGCTCGGAAACGCAAGCGACCGAGCTGCGACGCCAGCACGTCGGGCTCAGCACCGACGGCGGCCGCCCAGCCGCGCTCACACTGCATGACGCCCTCGAACCACGCGAAAACACCCGTCCCGCCCGGGATGCGCTCACGGCGAGAGAATGGTGAGGATCCTCCTCTGGCCTGCGGGGTTCGAAGACCTACTTGAACCAGAGGCGCTGGTAGTCACGGCTCTGCGGATGCAGGAGCAGGGCGACCAGGGCGATGTCGAACATCAGGGTGAGCAGGTCCACTCCCAGCGGGGTGCCGCTGTACCAAAAGCGGATGGCGAAGGGGTAGATGGCCATGACGATGCCAAGGATGTAGCCCCACTTCTTCTCGTTGGCGATCCCCCAGCCCGCCACGATGCCGCCGACCACCTGCAGCATGTACTGCCAGGGGAAGACGCCGACCTGGAACAGGCGGAACAGCAGGAAGGCCGAGTTCAGGTAGAGCAGGTAGACGGCGATGACCAGCGTCTGTGGTTGAGCGGGGTTCAGGAACCGACGGGAGGCCATGGCGGTCATTCTGTCAGGGCCGCTCACCGGGGATGGGGTTGCCCAGTTGCACCTCAGCCGCTGCGAGCTGGCCGCACGCGGCGGCGATGTCGGTGCCCCGGTTGCGGCGCACGGTGGCGTTCACCCCCGCAGCCACCAAACGGTCCCGGAAGGCCCGTACACCTGCGGCCGGCGTTCCCCGGGTGAGGTACCCGGGAGTGGGGTTGAGCGGGATGAGGTTGACGTGGGCCGTCAGCGGCCGGGCGATGGCCGCCAGCTCGATGGCGTCCGAGGGCCGGTCGTTGATCCCGTCGATGAGCGCCCACTCGAACGACAGCCGGCGGTTCCGGGAGGCGATCCACGCCTGGCACGCCTCGACCACCACGGCCAGCGGGTACCGCCGGTTGATGGGCACGAGGGAGTCGCGCAGCTTGTCGTTGGCCGCGTGCAGCGAGACGGCCAGAGTCACCGGCAAGTGCTCCTCGGCCATCCTGAGGATCCCTGGGACGATGCCCACCGTGGACACGGTGAGGTGTCGGGCGGAGATGCCGACGTCGCCGTGAAGCCGTTCCACCGCCGCCCATGTTGCCCCGTAGTTGGCCAGCGGCTCGCCCATCCCCATGAACACGACGTTGCTTATGCGGCGGGCACCCGGGTCCTTCGGACCACGCCCGCCGCTGGCGGTGGGGGCCCCAGCCCCACCGCCGAGAGACGCACCGGCCCGGATCACCTGTTCGACGATCTCGCCGGCCGTCAGGTGGCGTTGGAAGCCGGCCTGCCCGGTGGCGCAGAAGGAGCAGGCCATGGCACAGCCGGCCTGGCTGGAGACGCACACCGTGACCCGGCCCGAGGGGTAGGCCATGAGTACCGTCTCCACCCTGGCGCCGTCGGCCAGCGACCACAGGAACTTGGTGGTGTCGCCCTCGGCGTTGACCGACCTGGTGACCGGTTGCAACCCGCCCACCAGCTCGCCGGTCAGGCGGGCCCGCAGGTCCTGCGGTAGGTCGGTCATCTCCTCCGGCTCGCGGCCCAGGTGCAGGTTCCGCCACACCTGGCGGGTCCGGTACGCGGGCTGGTCGCTCAGGACGCCGGCGAGGTCCTCGAGACTGAGGTCGAACCGGCTGGGCATACCCCAAGGGTACGTTGGTGCTGCGATGTCCGAGCCGCTGCCTTCGCTTCCGGAGAAGCACCATCGTGACGTCCAGGGCGGCACGGCCAGGGCCGCCGTCTTCGGCGTGAGCGACGGCCTGGTCTCGAACGTGGCCATCGTCCTTGGGTTCGCCGGAGCGAATCCCGGCGCCGGCTTGATCCGTCTGGCCGGCCTCACCGGCCTGATCGGCGGCGCAGTGTCGATGGCGGCGGGGGAGTACGTGTCCATGAAGGCCCAGGCCGAGCTGCTCGAGCGGGAGCTGGAGATGGAGCGCATCGAGCTCCGCCGCAGCCCCGAGGCCGAGCGCCGGGAGTTGGCCCAGATCTACCGGTCCCGGGGCGTCGACGAGGCCACCGCCGACCAGCTGGCCACCGCCCTCAGCAGCAGCCCGGAGCTGGCGCTGGAGACACACGCCCGCGAGGAGCTGGGGATCGACCCCAACGCCCTCGGCCGCCCGGTCAGCGCCGCTGCGTCGTCGTTCGTCTGCTTCTCGATCGGGGCGTTGATCCCCCTGGTGCCCTACCTCTTCGGCAGCGGCACGGCGCCGATGGTGGTCGCCATCGTCCTCGCCGTCCTGGCCGCCATCGCAGTGGGCACGCTGCTGGCCCGCTTCACCGGCCGGTCCGCCGTGCGTTCCGGCGCCCGCCAACTCTTCTACACCGCGGTGCCGGCAGTGCTGACCTACGCCCTGGGGTCAGCCGTGGGCGTCGGCGGCATCGGCTAGCGCAGGCGGTACATCCCCCACGTACGCCCGGTCGACGTGATCGGTGGTGAAGCCGAGCTGGTCGTAGAGGCGGAGGGCCCCGGCGTTGTCGGCGTCCACGTAGAGCATCGCCATGGTCAGTCCCCGGCGGGCGAGGTGGTCGAGGCCGGCCAGCACGAGCGCCCGCCCCAGGCCCAGGCCCCGGAACCCGGGGTCGACGGCCACCACGTAGATCTCGCCGAGCCGAGGTTCGGAAGGGACGACCTTGGTCCAGCAGAATCCGGCCAACTTGCCGTCGCGCTCGTGCAGGAGGAAGCCGTTCGGGTCGAACCAGGGCTGCTCCTGCCGGCTGCGGAGGGTCTCGAGATCCCAGCCGCCCTGTTCCGGGTGCCAGTGGAACGCACGGTTGTTGACCTCCAGCCATGCGGCGTCATCCCGGCCGGCGACGAACGGCCGTACGTCGATGCCGGCGGTCTCGCCGACCGGGAGGGCCCGCCGGAGCTGGCGCAGCTCGCGGCCCCTATGCAGGCCGACCGCAGTGGCCAGCGCGTCGGTGGCATCGGAGGGCTTCGGCACCCACATGTGGACGTGGCCGCCGCCGGATTCCGCCACCAGCCCGAGGGCGGCGTCGACCAGGCTCCGGGCGATGCCCCCGTCGGGCCGGCGGTGGTGGGGGTCGACGGTCCACTCGAGCGCCCACGTCGGCTGGTGGGTTCCGGATGCCTCACGGGTGATCTGGGCATACCCCACCGGGTGGTCGTGGCCGGGCTCCCAGGCGACGAGGCCGGCGAAGTCGTGCCTTCCGCCGTTGACGAGGTCGAGCCACTGGTGCTCGTCGAGCGGCGGATGCCCGTCCACCTCGGCCGCGGCGTCGAGCAGCCCCGAGACGGCGGCAATGTCGGCCCGCCCCATCTGATGCTTGACCTCGAGGCGGGCCATCGGGAAACCGTACCCGTCGCATCTACTGTCGTTCGGCATGGGCATTCCCCGCACACCGAAGGGCCGTGCCCGGCAGACCCTTGCCATCCTGGGCGAGGAGTACCCGGGCAGTGCCAAGGACCTGTGCGCCCTGATCCACGAGGGGCCCTTCGAGTTGCTGGCCGCCACCATCCTCTCCGCTCAGACCACCGACGAGGCGGTCAACTCCGTGACGCCGACCCTGTTCGCCCGGTACCCCACCCCGGCCGACCTGGCCGCCGCCGATCCGGCCGACGTGGAGCGCATCGTCCACGCCACCGGGTTCTTCCGGGCCAAGACCCGGAGCCTGCTGGGCATGGCCGCCGCCCTCGAGGAGCGCTTCGGAGGCCACGTGCCGCCGGCGATGGCCGACCTCGTGACCATCCCCGGTGTGGGGCGCAAGACCGCCAATGTCGTCCGCAGCGTCGGGTTCGGGCTGCCCGGTCTTCCCGTCGACACCCACGTCGGCCGCCTGTCCCGCCGGCTCGGCCTCACGGCCGAAACCGACCCCGTCAAGGTGGAGGCCGACCTCGACGTGCTCGTGCCGGCCCGGGAACGGGGGGCGCTCAGCCTGCGCCTCATCCTTCACGGCCGGCGGGTCTGTGTCGCCCGGAAGCCCCGGTGCGGGGCGTGCGTCCTGGCCGCATTCTGCCCGAAGGTCGGGGTGATTGAAATGCCTGCTCAGGTGGGAACAAAGCGAGGGAGGTAGTACGTTCTAATGATTGAGGGATCAGGTACCCGCCACCTGGATCCCCCGAGGCGGTTCACCGGGTTCCGCCGCCCGGACCGCCCCCCGATGGCGCCCCTACGGGGCGCCATCGGCCGTTCTACCCTCTGTCTCTGCGCAGGCGCTCGTTGAGGGTGGTGAGCCGGCGGTGGGCGGCCCGCAGCGACCGCTCGACGGCGAACAGATCCTGGGCCACCCAGTCGGCCTGGGTGTTGGCCAGCCCCTCGCCGATGGAGGTCACCCGCCGGGTCAGGTCGTCGAGGGCGGTGGCCACCGACGACAGCTCGGGCGCAGGGATGGCGGAGGAAGTGGGCACGGCGTCCGGTTTATCCCACGTAGGCACCGGTGGCGGTCCCGGTAGCATCGGTGCATGCTCAGCCGCCTCGACCTGCGGGGTGCCGGCGGCGACCTCCGATCCCGCCTGCCCCGCCCCGCACCCTCCGGGCCGCCGCCGATCGACGCCGTGCGGGAGATCCTGGCCGAGGTGCGCAAGCGGGGCGACGACGCGGTCCGGGAGTACACCCTCCGCTTCGACAAGGCCGACCTCGACGAGCTGCGGGTGCCCCAGGCGGACCTGATGGCGGCGCTGGCGACGACCCCGCCGGCGCTGCGCATCGCCCTGGAGGCGGCCCACGGGGCCATCACCGCCTACCACCGCACCCAGCTGCACGACTCGCCCCCGTACGTGCGTGACGGGGTGGTCATCCGCGAGCTGCGTCGGCCGGTGGACCGGGCCGGCGTCTACGTGCCCGGCGGGCGGGCCGGCTACCCCTCGACGGTCCTGATGACCGCCCTGCCCGCCCGGGTGGCCGGCGTGGGCGAGGTCGTCCTGTGCGTCCCGCCCCGCGCCGACGGCACGGTCGACCCTCCCACGCTCGCCGCCGCCGCCCTGGCCGGCGTGCACGAGGTGTACCGGATCGGCGGCGCCCAGGCCATCGGGGCCATGGCCTACGGCACCGACAGCATCCGGCCGGTCGACGTCATCGTCGGCCCGGGGAACGTCTACGTGGCGCTCGCCCAACGCGAGGTGGCCGCCGAGGGGGCGGTCGGCGTGTCGTCGGCCTTCGCCGGCCCGTCCGAGGTGGTCGTGATCGCCGACGCCACCACGCCCGTGGAGTGGGCGGCCATCGACGTCATCGTCCAGGCCGAGCACGGCCCCGACGGCCTGGCCTGGCTGGTCACCTGGGACGAAGCGGTGGCCGACTCGGTCACCGAGGCGGTCACCCGGCTGGTGGCCGAGTCGCCCCGGCGGGCCGACATCACCTCCACCCTCGCCTCCGGGGGCTACTGCGCCGTCGTCGAGGGTCGCGAGCAGGCCATGGAGGTGGCCAACTTGATCGCCCCCGAGCACCTCGAGCTGATGTGCGACCGGCCCGAGTCGCTCCTGACGCTGGTGCGCCACGCCGGCGCCGTGTTCTGCGGGCCCTACGCCCCTGCGTCCGTCGGCGACTACCTGGCCGGCCCCAGCCACGTGCTCCCCACCTACGGCTCGGCCCGGTTCGCCGGCGGTCTCCGGGTCGACGACTTCCTGCGCCACATCCACGCCATCTCCCTCGACGCCGACGCCCTGGCCGGCGTGGCGTCCAGTGTGGCCGCCATTGCCGACGCCGAGGGCCTGGCCGCCCACGCCGAGTCCGTCCGCATGAGGACCCGGTGATAGGGGTCCGGGACGATCTGGCCGAGCTGGAGGGCTATCACTCGGCCCAGGTCACGGTCGACGTCCGTCTGAACACGAACGAATCCCCGTACCCGCCGCCGCCGGCGTGGCGGGATGCGTTCCTGGAGGAACTGGCTGCCGTACCGTTCCACCGCTACCCGGACCGGGAGGCCCGGGCGTTGCGGGAGGCCATCGGCGAGCTGCACGGCGTCGGCCCGGAGCAGATCCTGGCCGGCAACGGGTCGAACGAGGTCATCCAGGCCCTGTGCCTGGCATTCGGCGGCGCCGGCCGCACGGTCGCCGTCTTCGAGCCCACCTACGCCCTGCACTCCCACATCCCCCTCATCACCGGAACGGCGGTGGCGGTGGGGCAGCGGCGCAACGACTTCACCCTCGATCCGGCCGAGGTCACCCGCCTGCTCGAGGAGGTCCGGCCGGCGATCACCTTCCTGTGCTCGCCCAACAACCCCACCGGCGTGATCGACGGGCCCGAGGTCATCGAGGCCGCCCTCGCCGCTGCGCCCGGACTGGTCGTGGTTGACGAGGCGTACGGCCAGTTCACGACGACGTCCGCCCTGTCGATGGTCGCCGACGACCGGCCCCTGGTGGTCACCCGCACGTTCTCCAAGACGTGGTCGATGGCCGCCTGCCGGCTCGGCTACCTGGTCGCCCCGGCGGCCGTCGTGGCCGCTGCCGAGAAGGCCGTGCTGCCGTACCACCTCGACGCCGCCACCCAGATCGCCGGCCGCCTGGCCCTGCGGTTCACGGCCGAGATGGAGTCCCGGGTCGCCGCCCTCGTCGCCGAGCGGGAGCGCCTGGCCGTCGCCCTGGCCGCCCTGCCCGTCGACATCTGGCCCTCGGGCGCCAACTTCCTGCTCTTCCGGCCCCGTGACGTCGACGGGCCCACGGTGTGGAAGGGCCTGGTCGAGCGCTCGGTGCTGGTCCGTGACTGCTCGTCGTGGCCCCGGCTCGACGGGTGCCTCCGGGTCACCGTGGGCACCCCCGCCGAGGACGACGCCTTCCTCGCCGCCCTCAAGGAGGTCCTCGCGTGAGAACCGCAACCCGGTCTCGCATCACCAAGGAGACGTCGATCGAGATCCGTCTCGACCTCGACGGCACCGGCCAGACCAAGGTCACCACCGGCCTTCCGTTCTTCGACCACATGGTCGACCAGCTCGGCCGCCACGGCGGCTTCGACCTCGAGCTCACCGCCACCGGCGACCTGCACGTCGACGCCCACCACACGGTGGAGGACGTCGGCATTGCCCTGGGCGAGTGCCTCCGGGAGGCCCTGGGCGACAAGGCCGGCGTCCGCCGGTTCGCCTCCATGTCCCTGCCCCTCGACGAGGCCCTGGTGGAGGTGGCCCTCGATCTCTCGGGCCGCCCCTACCTCCACTACGAGGTCGAGCCCGGCACCGAGCCACTGGGTACGCCGCCGTTCGACCCCCAACTGGCCGAGGAGTTCTGGCGGGCCTTCGCTACCTCCGCCCTCATGACCCTCCACCTCGACCTCAAGCGGGGCAAGAACTCCCACCACATCCTGGAGGCGTCGTTCAAGGCCGTGGCCCGCGCCCTGCGCGACGCCGTGCGGGTGGAGGGCACGGGGGTGCCGTCCACCAAGGGCACCCTTTGATCGCGGTCCTCGACTACGGGATCGGCAACCTCCGCTCGGCCCAGAAGGCGTTGGAGAAGGTCGGGGCCGACGCGGTGCTGACCGCCGACCCGGCCGAAATCGCCGCCGCCGCCGGCGTGGTCCTGCCCGGTGTGGGGCATGTGGGGCGCTGCCTGGAGGCGCTGCGCGAGAGCGCGCTGGAGGACCCGGCCAAGGCGGCCATCGACGCCGGCAAGCCCTTCCTCGGCATCTGCGTGGGCATGCAGATGCTCTACGACGGCTCCGACGAGGCGCCCGACACCAAAGGCATGGGCGTGCTCCCCGGCCAGGTCCGTCTTCTCCCTGACGGCGTCAAGCGCCCGCAGATGCAGTGGAACCCGCTCGACCACCGGCCGACACCCATGCTGGCCGGGATGGACGACCCGATCTGGATGTACTTCGTCCACTCCTACGCACCGGAGATGACTGCCGACGTGGTCGCCACCTGCGACTACGGCGGCCCGGTCGTCGCCGCCGTCGTGCGCGACAACCTCTGGGCCACCCAGTTCCACCCCGAGAAGTCCGGCGCCGCCGGCCTCCGCCTCCTCAGGAACTTCTGTGCCGCTTGCTCCGCGGAGCGCCGCTGAGGTGCTGCTGTATCCGGCGATTGACCTGCGGGGCGGCCGCGTCGTGCGGCTGTACCAGGGCGACTTCGACAAGGAGACGGTCTACGGGTTGGACCCGGTGGCCGTGGCCGAGGAGTACGCAGCGGCCGGCGCGAGGTGGATCCACGTGGTCGACCTGGACGCGGCCCGCACCGGAACACCCGAGAACCGGCCGGTGATCGCCGCCATCGCCGCCGCCGTCGACATCAACGTGCAGGCCAGCGGGGGTGTGCGCGACCGGGCGTCCGCTGAGGAGCTGCTGGCGTGCGGCGTGAACCGGGTCGTCATCGGCACCGCGGCGGTCGAGCACCCCGAGCTGGTGGTCGAGCTGGCCGGCCACCACCAGATCGCGGTCGGCATCGACACCCGTGGGCGCGACGTGGCGGTGCGGGGGTGGACCGAGGGGTCCGGCGTCGACCTGTTCGACCTCCTCGACCGGTTCGCCGGCAGCGGCGTCGCTGCTGTCATCGTCACCGATATCAGTCGCGACAGCACCCTCGAAGGCCCCGATCTCGAAGGCCTGGCGTCGGTGCTCGACGCCACCGACATTCCGGTTATCGCGTCCGGCGGCGTCGGCACCGTCGCAGATCTGGAACTGCTCGCTGCGCTGCCCCTGGAGGGTGCCATCGTGGGCAAGGCCCTCTACGAGGGGAACTTCACCGTCGGGGAGGCGATCGCGGCATGCGGGCGGTAAGGGTGATCCCCTGCCTCGACGTGGACGCCGGCCGGGTGGTCAAGGGCGTGAACTTTGTCGACCTGGTCGACGCCGGCGACCCGGCCGAGCTGGCCGCCCGCTACGACGCCGAGGGCGCCGACGAACTGGTCTTCCTCGACATCACGGCCAGCTCCGACGCCCGCTCCACCATGGTGGACGTGGCCCGGCGCACGGCGGAGACCGTGTTCATCCCCTTCACCATCGGCGGCGGCATTCGCAGTGTCGACGACGCCCGTGCCCTGCTGCGAGCCGGGGCCGACAAGGTGGGCGTGAACACCGCAGCCGTCGACCGTCCGCAGCTGATCGCGGAGCTGGCCGCCGAGTTCGGCGCCCAGTGCGTCGTCGTCGCCATCGATGCCAAGGACGGGCAGGTGTTCACCCACGGCGGCCGCACCCCCACCGGCCTCGATGCGGTGGCGTGGGCCGAGGAGTGCGAACGGCTGGGCGCCGGCGAGATCCTGCTCACGTCGATGGATCGAGACGGCACCCGCGGGGGCTACGACCTGGAGATGACCCGGGCCGTCTGCGACGCCACCGGCATCCCGGTGATCGCCAGCGGGGGAGTGGGCACCCTCGACCACCTGGCGGAGGGAGCGCTGGCCGGCGGGGCCGACGCCGTGCTGGCTGCGTCGATCTTCCATTTCGGCGAGCACACCATCCGCGAGGCGAAGGAACATCTGGCCGCCCGGGGAGTGCCGGTTCGACCTGCTTGAGCCTGGGAAATTACTGTCGGCATGGTGATGGTAGAACCGCGGGTCCTCTCGATCGTGCTCGCAGGTGGCGAGGGCAAGCGGCTGTTCCCGCTCACCGCAGACCGGGCCAAGCCGGCCGTCCCGTTCGCCGGCCACTACCGCCTCATCGACTTCGCCCTCTCGAACCTGGCCAACGCCGGCTACCACCGGATCGTCGTCCTGACGCAGTACAAGAGCCACAGCCTGGGCCAGCACCTGTCCCGCACGTGGCGGATGTCGACCCTCCTCGACGCCTACGTCACCATGGTGCCCGCCCAGATGCGCCACGGGCCGCACTGGTTCGCCGGGTCGGCCGACGCCATCTTCCAGAACCTCAACCTCATCAAGGACGACCGGCCGGACTACATCTGCGTCTTCGGGGCCGATCACATCTACCGCATGGACCCCAAGCAGATGGTGGCGGCGCACATCGAGTCGGGCGCCGGCGTCACCGTGGCCGGCATTCGCGCCCCCCGCGCCGAGGCGTCCGCATTCGGCGTGATCGACCCGGGCATCGGGACCAAGATCGAGGCCTTCCTCGAGAAGCCGGAGGATCCTCCCGGCCTGCCGGACTCCCCCGAGGAGGTGTTCGCCTCCATGGGCAACTACGTGTTCACGAGCAAGACGCTCGTCGACGCGGTCACCGACGACTCGAAGGACGACGGTTCCCACCACGATATCGGCGGCGACATCATCCCGGCCATGGTCAAGGCCGGGGAAGCCCACGTCTACGACTTCAACACCAACGAGGTGCCCGGCGCCACGGAACGCGACCGCGCGTACTGGCGCGACGTGGGGACGCTCGACTCGTACTACGACGCCCACCGTGACCTGGTCTCGGTCTATCCCGTGTTCAACCTCTACAACCGGAAGTGGCCGTTCTACACGTCTGTGCCCCAGATGCCGCCGGCCAAGTTCGTCCTCGAGGAGACCGGGCGGACGGGCCAGGCGTTCAACTCCCTCGTGAGCACCGGGTGCATCGTCTCGGGCGCAACCGTGCGGAACTCGGTGCTGTCGCCGGGGGTGGTCATCGACGCCCACGCACTCGTCGAGGACTCGGTCCTGATGCACGATGTCGTGATCGGTGCGGGCGCCATCGTGCGCCGGGCCATCCTCGACAAGCACGTGGTGGTACCGCCGGGAGGTCGGATCGGTTGCGACCCGGAGGCCGACCGCCGCCGGTTCACCCTCTCGCCCAACGGCATCACGGTCCTCGGCAAGGGTCAGACGGTCATCGACCCTTGAGGGTTGCGGTCCTCACCCGGGAGTACCCGCCGGAGATCTACGGCGGGGCGGGCGTCCACGTCACCCACCTGGTCGAGCAGCTGGCCAAGCTGGTCGAGGTCGACGTGCAGTGCTTCGGCGCGCCACGGGACGCGCCCGGCGTGCGGGCCTACCAACCGTGGTCGGCCGCCGAGGAGGCGGCGCTCCAGGCCATCTCCGTCGACCTGCCCATGGCGGCCGGCTGCCGCGGGGCCGACGTCGTCCACACCCACACGTGGTACGCCAATCTCGGCGGCCACCTGGCCAAGCTGCTGCACGGCATCCCCCACGTGATGACGGCCCACAGTCTCGAGCCGCTGCGGCCGTGGAAGGAGGAGCAGCTGGGCGGGGGCTACGCCGTGTCGCTCTTCTGCGAGCGGACGGCGGTGGAGGCGGCCGACGCCATCGTCGCCGTGTCGTCCGGCATGCGCGACGACATCCTGGCCACCTACCCCACGGTGGACCCCGACAGGGTGGTGGTCATCCACAACGGCATCGACACCGACGCCTGGCGACCCCACGAGGACACCGGGGCGCTCGAGCGGTACGGCATCGACCCGGCCCGGCCGTCGGTGGTGTTCGTGGGCCGCATCACCAGGCAGAAGGGCGTCGAGCACGCCCTCGGCGCGGCCCAGTCAATCACGGGCGACGCCCAGGTCGTGCTGTGCGCCGGTGCGCCGGACACGCCGGAGATCGGCGCCGAGATGCGCGAGCGGGCCGCGGCCCTGGCCGCCCACCGGGGCGGGATCGTCTGGATCGAGGAGATGCTCTCCCGGGCCGACCTGGCCCAGATTCTCACCGCCGCCACCGTCTTCCTCTGCCCCTCGGTCTACGAGCCGTTCGGCCTCACCAACCTCGAGGCGATGGCGTGCGAGACGGCGGTGGTCGCCAGCGCGGTGGGCGGCATCCCTGAGATCGTGGTCGAGGACGTGACCGGCCACCTGGTGCCCTACGTCGACGATCCCGCCGAGTTCGCCGCCGCCCTCGCCGGCCGGGTCAACGCCCTGCTCGACGATCCCGACCGGGCCGCGACCATGGGTCGGGCCGGGCGCCGGCGGGCCATGGAGCACTTCGGCTGGCCGGCGGTCGCCGCCCGCACCGTCGGGCTCTACGAGACACTTGTCCCATGACTGGTGGTGTGACTGGTGGTGTGACGAAGCAGCCGATCACGATGCTGAGCGACCGCCTGCTGGTGCAGATCCCTCAGACCGAGGGGGAGCGGGCCAGCCGGGGCGGCATCCTCATCCCCGCCACCGCCCAGGTGTCGAAGCGGCTGGCGTGGGCCGAGGTGGTGGCCATCGGCCCCCAGGTCCGTAACGTCGAACCGGGCGACAGCGTGCTGTTCAACCCCGAGGACCGCTACGAGGTGGAGGTTCGGGGCGAGGACTACGTCATCCTCCGGGAGCGCGACATCCACGCGGTGGCGTCGGAACGCATCGAAGGCGGCACAGGCCTCTACTTGTAGGCTGGGACCGTGCCGGTTGCCACTCCCATCTCCGCCCGCGACTCCGATCTCGCGAACGTCAGCTTCAACGCCGAGGGCCTGGTCCCCGCCATCGTGCAAGAGAAGGGCACAGGCCAGGTGCTGATGATGGCGTGGATGAACGAGGCCTCGCTGCGCCGGACCCTGGAGACCGGGCGCACCTGGTTCTGGAGCCGCTCCCGCCAGGAGTACTGGTGCAAGGGGGAGACCTCGGGTGACCGCCAGTTCGTCCGCGAGGCCTTCTACGACTGCGACGGCGACACGTTGTTGCTCGTGGTCGAGCAGGAGGGGCGGGGTGCGTGCCACACGGGCGAGCGAACCTGCTTCTACCGGGCCTTTGGCGACTCCGAATAGGGCCGACTTCCACGCCCTCGCCTCCGGCCACACGGTCGTGCCGGTGTGGCGGGAGGTGGTCGCCGACCTGGAGACGCCGGTCTCTGCCTTCCTGAAGCTGGTCGGGCCGACCGGGAGCGGTTTCCTGCTCGAGTCGGTCGAGAACGGCGACACGTGGGGTCGCTTCTCCTTTGTCGGCCGCGACCCGTCGCTGGTGCTGGTCGCCCGCAACGGCGCCATCGAGGTCGACGGGCGCCCGCCCGCCGGCGTGCCCCTCGACCGGGGGGTGCTGGCTGCGCTAGAGGGCCTGCTCGCCGTCTACCGCTCGCCGGTCCTGCCCGACCTGCCGCCCCTGCACGGCGGGGTGGTCGGCTTCCTCGGCTACGACGTGGTGCGGGAGGTCGAGCGCCTGCCCGACCCGCCGCCCGACGATCTCGGCCTGCCCGACGCCGTTCTCTCCGTCATCGGCCACCTCGCCGCCTTCGACCACTGGCGCCAGCGGGTCTGCCTCATCGAGAACGTGCTGGTCGGCCCCGGCGCCACGCCCGCCGAGCTCGACCTGGCCTACGACTCGGCGGTCGCCCGTCTCGACGTGTCCGCCGCCGACCTGGGCCGGCCGCTGTCCTACCTCCCTGCGGCCCCGCCCGACCCCACCGACCCGCTGCCAGAGGTGCGGTCGACGGTCGGACCCCGCGCCTACTGCGACGCCGTCGACGTGGCCAAGGAGCACATCCTGGCCGGCGACATCTTCCAGGTCGTCCTCTCCCAACGCTTCGACCTCGACCTCGACGCCGACCCCTTCGACGTCTACCGGGTCCTGCGCCAGGTCAACCCCAGCCCGTACATGTACTTCCTCCGCCACCCGCAGGTGACGGTGGTGGGGTCCTCGCCCGAGCCCATGGTGCAACTGCGCGACAACAGGGTGGTGTCCCGGCCCATCGCCGGCACCCGCCGCCGGGGCAAGACGCCGGAAGAGGACCGTCGCCTGGCCGGCGAGCTGGTCGAGCACCCCAAGGAGGTGGCCGAGCACATCATGCTTGTCGACCTGGCCCGCAACGACGTGGGGCGGGTGGTGCGGTTCGGCACCGAGACGGTGGACGAGCTGATGACCCTGGAGCGCTACAGCCACGTGATGCACCTGACGTCGCAGGTGTCCGGTGAGCTCAAGCCTGGGAAGGGCCCGATCGACGTCCTGCGGGCCACCCTGCCCGCCGGCACCGTCTCGGGCGCCCCCAAAGTCAGGGCCATGGAGATCATCGACTCGTTGGAGCCGACCAAACGTGGCCCCTACGCCGGCGTGGTCGGGTACCTTGACTTCTCCGGCAACCTCGATACCGCCATCGCCATCCGCACCATGCTGGTGGCCGCCGACGGCCGGGCCTCGGTCCAGGCCGGGGCCGGCATCGTGGCCGACAGCGACCCCGCCGCCGAAGACGAGGAATGTCGCAACAAGGCAGCCGCCCTCCTGGCCGCCGTCCCCGCCGCCCGCCGTATGCGGGTCCGATCGCCAGAGGAGCCGGCTCCTGCCCCCTGACCTTTCAGCCGAGTACCAGGCCTTCCGTGCCTCCGCAGGAGCCATCGAGCTGCCGCGTGACTTCGTGCGGGCCGCCGGGCCCGACGTGATCAAGTTCCTCCAAGGGCAGCTGTCCCAGGACGTGACCGGCCTCGCCGCGGGCGCGTCGACGTGGGCGCTGCTCCTGCAGCCGCAGGGCAAGGTGGTGGCCTTCTTGCGGGTGCTGCGGGCCGGCGAGGAGGAGCTCGTGCTCGAGACCGACGCCGGGTTCGGGGATGCGGTGATCGAGCGCCTCAACCGGTTCAAGCTGCGGGTGAAGTGCGACCTCGACCCCCTGGCGTGGCGTTGCGTGGCCGTGCGGGGGCCGGCGTCGCACGATGCGGTGGACGGCGGCGTGGTCGCCGACTGGCCGGGGTTGGCAGGCGCCGACCTGATCGGCGAGTCGCCGGTCTCTCCGGACGGCGTGACGCTGTGCTCGCCGGAGGCCTACGAGGCGGTGCGCATCGAGGCCGGCATCCCGGTCATGGGCCGGGAGCTCGACGAGGGCACGATTCCGGCCGAAGCCGGCGTGGTCGACATGTCGGTGAGCTTCACCAAGGGTTGCTACACGGGCCAGGAGCTGGTGGCCCGCATCGACTCCCGCGGCGGCAACGTCCCCCGCCGGCTGCGCGGCGTGATCCTCGGCGACAGCGCCACCCCGCCGGCGGGCGCGATCGTCTCGTCGGAGGGCAAGGAGGTCGGACGGCTGACAAGCGCGGCGTTCTCGCCCGGGCTGGGGGCCACCGTCGCCCTCGCCTACGTGCGCCGCGCCGTGGAGCCGCCCGCCGAGGTGACCGTCGACTGGGACGGTGGTTCGTCGCCCGCCCGGGTCGAGGCCCTGCCGTTGGTGCCGTGAGGGCGCGCCTCCTGCTCGCCGTGGTGGCCCTCATGGCCGCTGGGTGCAGCGACTCCGCCCCGTCTGCGGCGCCCACCACCACGACTGCGCCGCCGACCACGCTTGCGGCCCCGTCCACCACGGTGCGCGCCACCACCACGTCCACCACACTCAGGCCCACCACCACGGTGACCACCCTCCTCCAGCTTGGGCCCGGCGAGGCCAGCATCGGGGGCACCGTCTCGGGTCCGGGTGGGCCCGTGGACGGCGCCACCGTACGCATCGAGCGGTTCGTGGGGAAGCTCGTGGCGCCCACCGATGTCACCACCACCGCCGGCGGCACGTGGCAGCTGCCGTCGATCCTCGGTGGGTCCTACCGGGTGCGGGCGTTCAAGGCGCCGGAGCTCGGAATGTCGAAGGTCGAAAACTTCTTCCTGGCCGCCAACGAGCGCAAGACCCTCGACCTGCGGCTCCCGCTCGTGGGCGGTGAACGGATCATCGCAGTGGTCAACCCTGACCCGCCGCGTGTGGACCAGCCGGCGACGCTGACCATCCAGGTCGGCATCGGCCGCGTCGACGACCAGGGCCGGCCGGTGATCACGCCCCGGCCGGGCGTGCCGCTCGCCCTTGCGCCCGGGCCCGGTATCTCGCTGGAATCCATCCCGCAGGTCGTGAGCGACGGCAGCGGCTCGGCCGCGTGGCGGATCCGGTGCCTCGTCGAGGGAGCCAGCACCGTGTCTCTCACCGTGGGCGCCGGGGTGACGCAGGTGAGGCTCCCGGGATGCGCGCCGCCCCCGGCCGCGCCGGCGACCACCACCACCCGCCGGCCCTAGCCGGCCGCCTGCCAGGGCCGGAGGCCCACCACCACCCGCGTCCCGCCGGCGTCGAGCGGCTCGGCCCGCACCGTCCCGCCCATGGCCGCCACCAGCTCGGCGACGATGGCCAGTCCGAGTCCGGTCCCGACCTCCCGGGCCGGCGAGCGCTGCGAATGCCAGAACGGCTCGAACACGTGGGCCAGGTCGTCGGCCGGGATGCCGGGGCCGTCGTCCTCCACCCAGACGGCGACGCCCAGCCCCGACCGCCCGCTGCCGACGGTGATCGACCCGCTTGCGAACTTGAGCGCGTTCTCGATGAGGTTGGCCAGGACCTGGGCCAGCCGGTCCGGGTCGGCGGCCGCGGTGAGGCCCTCCGCCGGAGCGACAGTGAGAGCGACGCCGGCCGAGTCCGCCGCCGGACGGAACCCCTCTGCGGTGTCGGCCACCACCTCGGCCACGTCGGTGCTGCGGACGTCGAGGGAGAAGCGGCGGGCGTCGAGCTTGGCCAGCTCGAGCAGGTCGCCGACGAGGCGCTCGAGCCGGCGGGCCTCGGCGCCGATGATGCCGGCCGCCTGGGGGATGTCGGGCGCCTTGCCGTCGGAGATGGCCTCGGCGAAGCCCCGGATCGACGTGAGCGGCGTGCGGAGGTCGTGCGACACCGACAGGAGGAACTGGCGCTCGAGCCGGCGGGATCGCTCCAGGCCCTCGGCCATGGCGTTGATCGATCGGGCCAGCCCGGCGAGCTCCTCGCCGTCGGCGGCCCGCTCGGGGACGCGTGCGGCCAGATCCCCCGAGGCGATCTTGCCGGTGGCGATCTGGGCGTCCCGGAGGGGCCGGGTGAGCCGCCGGCCGAGGTTGGCCGCCACCGCTGCGGCGCCGAGCAGCGTGAGCAGCACCATGGCGAAGTACCAGGGCCCGACCACGCCGGGCGGCGTGCCGACCCGCCGGGTCAGGACCACCGCCAGCAGGTTGTCGTCGCGGTCGGCGGGGGCGGCGGCGAAGACCAGGTCGTCCCGGGTGCCGGTGACGACCCGCCCGCTGCGTAGTTGCGACAGGTCGAGGTCGGCCTCGGTCAGTCCGGCGGGGATGTTCGCTCCCGCCCTCGGCCCGCAGGTGGGGCCGAGGCAGACGACGGCGCCCTCTTCTAGGTGAGCCGGCATAAAGCCGGTTGAGGTACTCGCGATCTGCTCTCGGGTTTGAGAGAATGACAGTGGCGTAGTTCTCCACTTCCCCGGGGGTCGCGTTGCTCGGTCGTGTTGCTCCGCA
>Ga0136633_1001364_pt1 | contig 18069 bp, 11 predicted proteins | sample AntDrymeUQ832206_2_FD_105494 | JGI IMG/M metagenome (GOLD analysis project Ga0136633, IMG submission 105494) | Polar desert sand microbial communities from Dry Valleys, Antarctica - metaG UQ83 (22.06) | ecosystem: Environmental > Terrestrial > Soil > Desert | place: Antarctica: Dry Valley...
GACGCGCCGGTGGCCATCGGCGTCGCGGAGGCGATGGCGGTCGATCCCAGCGTCGACGTCCGCGTCTTCGCCAAGCCCGACGCCCGGCCCAACCGCCGCATGGCGGTGGCGTTGGCCCGCGGCGCGGACGCCGCCGTCGCGCGCGAGATCGCGCGCGCCGCGGCGTCGCGCCTGCGCGTCGACTGAGGCCACGCGCGACGTGACCATCGACGCCGACGCCGACGCTGAGCTGAGCGTCACACTCGCGTGCATGCTGTCGCTCGCGGACCGCTTTGTCGCGTGCATGCTCGGCGGTGCGGTGGGCGACGCGCTCGGGGCGCCGGTCGAGTTCTTGAGCCGGGCGGAGATCGTCGCGCTCGGCCGCGAAGGGATCCTCGAGTTCGCAGAGGCCTACGGACGTGTCGGCGCGATCACCGACGACACGCAGGCTCGGCATCGCGAGCGACCAGTGGACGGAAGGCTCGGAGCGCTCGGCCCCGGTCAAGCTCACGGTGCCGTGCGCCGATGGTTGCCAGGTGCGGCTCGGGATCTTCGGCAGCTGCGTGACGCGCGATCTCTTCGAGGATCCGGCCCTGCGGCCGACGCTCGCGCGCTATGCCTCGCGCTCGTCGCTGATCAGCGCCGTCGCCGCGCCCGTCGCGCTTGACCCCGAACGCGTGCGACTCGATTCCGCGTTTCAGCGCCGCTGCGTGATCGAGGACTTCGACAAGTGCTTCCTCGCCGAGCTTCCGAGCGACCGCCTGGACTGGCTCGTCGTCGACCTCATCGACGAGCGCTTCGATGTGCTTCGCACGGCGGCGGCGGCGTCGTACGTCACGTGCTCGTCGGCGTACCGCGGCGCTGGCCTGGAGCAGCAGGACGACTTCGAGCGCGTGCGACGGCTGACCGGCGAGGCGAGCGAGCTGCTCGAGCGGGCGGCGCAGCGGTTCGCCGAGCGCGTGACGGCCGTGCTGGCGCCCGAGCGCGTCATCGTGCATCGCGCGCACTGGATGACGCGCTACCGCGACGGCGCGGAGCTGCACGACTTCGCCGCCGAGCGCGTCGACTTCGCCGAGCGCCACAACGCGGCGGTCGACCAGGGCTACGACGTCCTCGAGCGGGCGCTCGGCGGCCGCGCGCAGACGATCGCGCTCAACGGCGGGTTCGTCGCGGACGCCAACCATCGCTGGGAGCTCGAGCCCTACCACTACGAGCCGGCCTACAACGCCGCGGCACTCGAGCGGCTGCGCACGATCGTGGGCTCCTAGAGGTCGCGGAAGCTGCACAGCTCGATGCCGTGCGCCCGCAGCGCCGCGCGCACGCGCGGGTCGCAGAGCGCACGCAGCTCGACCGGGCGCTCAGCCGCGTACGAGCTCTCGAAGTCGACCGCCTCGGCGGGGTGGCACGCGAGCTCGACGACGCCGCGCGGCAGCGCGCCGAGAAGGTCGATGAGTGTGTCCGCGCCGATCAGCTCGTGCAGCGGCTCGCCGCGGCGGCCCTGGCCGTAGAACGCGCCGCAGTAGCGCACGCCGGGCGCGTGGCGCAGCGGCACGCCGAGTGCCTGCGCGGCGCACTGCGCGACCGACCGCACCGGCTCGTCGCGGTGCACATGCTGGTGGGAGTCGATGTGCGTCGGCGGCGCGCCGACCAGCCGCTCGAACTCGCCGAGCTGGCGTTCGAGCTCGGCCTCGACGGCGGCCTGGTCGCCGGTGCTCGCGACGTCGTAGACCGAGTGCCATTCGCCGTCGCGGTGCTCCCACTCGCCGAGGTCGAGGTGCAGACCGACCCCGAGCTGGGGGCACGCTCGCGCCTGCGCCGCCGCCTGCGCAGCGGCCTCGTAGCGGACCATGAGGCTCGTGCTCGTCACGATTCCCTCGCGGTGGCCGCGCAGGATGCCGCGGTTGATCGCCGGGCTGCGACCGAAGTCGTCGGCGTTGACGATCAGCCGGCGCTCGGCGCTCACCGGGCGAGCTCCCGCGCGAGCCCGCGCGCCTCGGCGAGCCAGTCGTAGGCGTGCTCGCCCGGCGGCGTCCAGTCCGCCGACCAGCCCAGCCACTGCACGGCGGTCAGCAGCCGGCAGTGCGCGAGCGCGTCGAGCAGGTCGTCCCGCGCGGGACGGACCGGGGCCGCGAGCGCGGCGTGATAGGCCAGCGCGGCACGCTCGCGTGCCGTGCGACTCCAGTGCCCCGAGGTCAGCGCCGCGAGGTCGAGCAGCCCGGGTCCGACGCCCGCCAGCTCCCAGTCGACGGGCCGGATGCGCGGCTCGCCGCCGGCGTCCTGGACGAGGATGTTGGACGGGTGATAGTCGCCGTGCACCGCGCTGGGCGGCCAGGACGCCACGCGAGCGACGACCCGCTCCCAGACCGCGACGACGTCGTCGAGCGCTCCGGCCGGCGTGAGCGCGACGGCGCGCGCCAGCCAGCCGTGCAGGTACGCCGCGTCGTAGCGCAGCAGGTGCGCACCCGGTGGCGGCGCGGGCGGCGAATGCAGGCCGGCGAGCCAGCGCGCCGCCCGGTCCCACGCTTCGTCGTCGCCGCACTGCCAGAGCGGCATGCCGTCGACGGCCTCGAGAAACAGCCAGTGTCGCCCGCGCCGCGCGACCGAGCCGTAGCAGGCGGGTACGTCGAGGCCGCCCGGCGCGAGTACCAGCTGGTAGGCGTCGATCTCCCGGTCGGGATCGCGCAACCGCACCGGCTTGGCGGCCTGCGCGTGCGGCTGCGGCGCCGAGACGTCCTTGAAGACGAGCGCCAGGGGCACGCCGCGCTCGAAGCGAACGTCGATCTGCTCGAGCGCGTGGCTCGAGCCGTATGGATGCGGGCGCCGGGAGATCGCGCGCACGGGGCGGCCCAGAACGGCCTGCAACGCCTCGCGCAGCTCGCCATCGGCTACAGGCATTGCAGCAGCCGCCCGAGCACGCGGTCGGAGTCGAAGACATCGCGCGCGAGCGCGCGCGCCGCGCGCCGGTGATGCTCGTAGTCGCGCTGCAGCTCGTCGATGCCGGCGAGCGCCTCGTCGACGTTCGAGAACGCGAGCAGGCCCGCGCCGGTCGGAATGTCCGGGCCGAAGCCCGTGTCGAGCGCGAGCACCGGGCGACCTGACGCGAGGTAGCAGATGCTGCGATCGCTGAACCAGCCGCACTTCGACGCCGCGTATCCGCTCTTGGCGAGCCCGAACTCCGCCCACGAGCCACGCACGAACCGCGCGTAGGCGTCCGGCGAATGCGCGTGCAGTCCAGGATCGAGCAGCTCCCAGCCATGCTCGTCGAGCGCCGCGAGGTCGCGCGACTCGTCGGGGTGAATGCCGAGCGCGAGAGCGAGGCGAGCGTCGGTACGGCACGGCAGCTCGATCAGGCCGCGCAGCGCGTGCGCCTTCTGGCCGTAGTGCACGCCCGCGTGCTCGATGCTGCCATAGGAGCGCCAGTGGGCGATCGTCGTGAGCGCACGGAGCTCGATGCGCTCGGCGACGGGCCAGTGCTCGAGCACGATCGGCTGCAGCGTCGTGATCCACTCGCGTCCGCACGCCGGCACCGAGCAGCCATCCGAGCCGATCCGCCCGCCGATCGTGACGAAGCGGTTGTGGCGATCAAAGCCCATGTCGATTCCGCCGGCGGCGCACCACAGCTGCGTGAACGCGGGGTCGAGGTCGAGGAAGGCGCGCACGTCGATCGCGCCGAGCAGCTGCTCGTCGGCGAGCACGCCGGAGATGTTCAGCAGCAGGTCGGCGCCGGCGGCGAGATCGAGCAGGTGCCGGCGCGCGATCCCCGTGCTCGCGCCCGTCACCGGATCGACCAGCGCCGCGCGGTCACGCAGCCCGAAGCGGGCGACGAGCGCGTCGAAGTAGGCGAGTGTCGCGGGCGAGGCGGCGGCAGGCTCGACGAAGACGACGTCGTGCCCGAGGCGCCGCAGGCCGAGCACGTACTGCAGCACCGCCCACGACGCGCCGCCCTGACCGGGGACTCCGGCGAGCATCCCGCTCACGACGATCCGCATGCTCATGACGCGAGCCCGGCCGACTGCAGGAGCGGTGCGATCGCGCGTGACCCGGCGAAGTGCTCGGCGGCGATCCGTCGTGCCGCGACGCAGTGTGCCGGATAGTCGGCGAGCAGCTCGCGCGCGCCACGGACGGCCTCGTCGAGCGTCGAGAACGCGAGCAGGCCCGCGCCGGTCGGCAGGTGCTCGGCGAAGCCCGTGTCCTGCACGAGCGCCGGCCGCCCGCTGGCGAGGTAGCGCACCGTGCGGTCGCTGAACCAGCCGCTGCAGGTGTCGACGTAGATGTTCTGCGCGGGCGAGAACTCCGCGCCCGACGCCTGCACGAAGCGCCGAAAGCCGTCGGTGCCCGACAGCGCGGCGGGATCGCTCAGTGCCCAGCCGTGGTCGCGCAGACGCTCGACGTCGGCGCGGTCACCGTCATGGATGTCCAGGGCGACCTCGAAGCGCGCGTCGCGAACGGCGCCGCTGACCGGCAGGAAGCGGCGGAACTCGTGCGCCTTGACGCCGTAGCTGCGCCCCGCCCAGGTCGCGGGCCCGTACGCGCCGCGCCAGCTCGCGACGGTCGTGAAGCGCTGCAGCGCATCGCCGCTCTGCACCGGCCAGCGGTCCAGGCAGACCGGCTGGCGGATCGCGCGCCAGCGCAGGCCGCCGCTCGGCAGGGGGCACCGCGGGGTGCCGACGTTCATCCCGACCGTGAAGTGCAGGTCATGCGCGGCAAGGCCGATATCGCGCTCCTGCGCATGCCAGATCTGTGTGAAGCCCGGGTCCAGGTCGACGAACGCGCGCGCCTTCAGTCGCCGCAGCAGTGGTTCCCAGCGCAGGTGGCCGCCGAGGTTGACGAGCAGCGCGGCCCCGTCGGCGCGCGCGAACAGGTCGTCGAGCGCGAGCCCGCGGACGCGGGCATCCGCGCCGTCGGCAGCCGGGCAGACGAGCGACCCCGTCAGGCCGAACCGCGTCATCGCCGCCGCGAACGCCGCCGCGTTGGCACTGTCGGCGAAGGGGGCCGGCGCGCCGCCGGCGTCGACGCAGGAACGCTCGTCGATCTGCTCGACGAAGACGACGTCCAAGCCGCAGTCGCGCAGCGCCTCGGCCCAGCTCATGCGCACCCAGATGCTGCCGCCCATCCGGTGCTTGTTGGCGACGGCGCCGCTGACGAAGACCGTCGTCACGCCAGCTGCTCCAGCAGTCGTCCGAGGACCTTGTCGGAGTCGAAGTGCTCGACGGCGATCGCGCGCGCCGCACGGGCGTGGCGGGCGGGATCGGAGCGGATCTGCTCGACGCCGGCGACGGCCTCGTCGAGCGTCGAGAACGCGAGCAGCCCCTCACCGAGCGGGTAGAGCTCGGCGAGCCCGGTGTCCTGCGCGAGCACCGGACGGCCGCTTGCCAGGTAACAGATGCTGCGCTCGCTGAACCAGCCGCAGGCGGTGTCGACGTACATCCCCTTCGCCACGATGAACTCCCCCGCCGAGCGGACGATGTAGTCGCGGTAGGAGGCGGGCGACGCTCCCGCGCGGCGAGGGTCGACGAGATCCCAGCCGCCCCGCGCGAGCAGCTCGAGATCGGCCGTCTCGGCTGGATCGATGTCGAGCGCGAGCTCGAAGCTCGCGCCCGACGCGCGCGGCAGCTCGGCGAAGCGGCGGAACTCGTGCACGCGCAGCCCGTAGCGGTGGCCCTCGAAGTCGATCGGGTCGTACGCGCCGCGCCACCGCCCGACGGTCGTGAAGACGTCGCGCGACGCGGGCGGGGCGACCGGCCAGCCGTCGAGGAGCACCGGCTGAGGCGTCGTGATCCAGTCCAGGCCGCAGGTCGGGATCGCGCAGTCCACGCGGCCGATCCGCTCGCCGATCGTCACGTGCGCGTCATGGCCGGCGAAGATGTCGGCCAGGCCGAGCGCGCACCACATCTGCCCGAATCCGGGGTCGGTGTCGAGGAAGACGCGCCGGCGCGCGGCGCCGAGCAGCTCTTCGTCGGTGAGGAAGCCCATGACGTTCAGCAGCAGCTCGCCGTCGCGCAGGTGTGCGAGCACCTGCTCGCGCGGGACGCCCGCATGGCTGCCGTCGTCGAGCACGACCGACCACGCGCCGTCGAGCTCGAACTCGCGCATCAGCGCGCCGAGGTAGCGCAGGTTGACCGACGCCGCGGGCACGCACGGGCGGCCGTGCTCGTCTCGGCACGCCGCGTCCCCGAGGCGGTCGACGAAGAGCACGTCCCAGCCGAGTCGCCGGAAGCCCAGCAGGTACTGCAGGAACTGCCAGGAGTGCCCGGCCTGATGGGGCTTCTGGGCGATCGCGCCGGCGATCGTCAGCCGTCCGCGGGCAGTCATCGCAGCTCGAAGACGGCGATCTCTGCGTCGCGATGCAGCGGCTCGCCGAGGTGGGCCGCGAGCTCGTCGTAGTGCTCCAGCCACCACATCGACGCGCTCGTGAACGCCAGATGAGACAGCCCGTCGCGATGCTGCGCGTCGAGGTGCGCCACCGCGGCCGTGCCGTCGCGCGGATACCCGTCGGGCAGCGTGCGGCGGTCGGGGAAGTTGCGGCCGCGCCGGCCGCTGAGTGTCAGCAGCGTCGGATCCCACTTCGTCACCGTGCCGACACAGGCGTGTGGCGGGACGACGCGGCGCAGCGTCGCGGCGGCGCGGGCGAGCCTCGCCTCCCATGCCTGGTCGCTCGCCGCGACGGTACGCAGGCGCTCGCCCGTGCGCGTGTCCGCCAGACGTGGAGCGAGCCGCGCGAGCATCGCGCGGTTGAACGCGTAGCAGCCGGCGACGTCGCCGCGTGCCGTGCTGCGCATGAGCCGCCAGGCGAGCGGCGCCAGCGCGACGGGATCCAGGCGGGCGGCGAGGACGACCGCCCGCAGCGAGCCGCGGCGGTCGCCGCGCGTGAGCAGGTCGCCGGCATGATCGAGCGCCTTCGCGGCCAGGGCGGCGCGCGCGATGCGGCGCGCCGCGCGCGGGTCGGGCAGCCGCTCGCCGCGCAGGAGCTCGCGCACGACGGCGATGTCGCAGCGCAGCCGCGTCCCGGCCGCCGCGGTCACATGCGAGATCGTCGCGTCGTGGCGGCGGTAGCGCGCCAGCGGCGCAACCGTGTAGGCGACGTCGCCGCGCAGCGCGGCGCGCAGCCACAGCGCCCAGTCGCTGCTGCTCGCGCGCCGTGCGAGCCCCGCGACGTGACACGAGCGCCGTATGACGACCGTCGAGGTCGTCATCTCGTTGCCGGCCAGGAGGTTCTGAAGGGCACTCGCCGCCGGCTCGATCGTGTCCACGTGCAGACGCGCCGGCCAGTCGGGCAGGCGGCGGCCGTCGCCATCGACGACGTGAAAGCCGCCGTGGCCGAGCGCGACGCCGGGATGGCGCTCCAGCAGGGCGACCTGCCGCTCGAGCGCGCCCGGCAGCAGGGCGTCGTCGGCGTCCAGCCAGGCGATCAGCGGCGCGCGTGCGGCGGCGACCAGGCTGTCGCGGTTGCGCGCGACCCCGAGCGGCTCGCGATGGCGCAGGTAGCGCAGCCGCGGGTCGGCGAATGCCGCTGCGACGGCGCCCGTCGCAGCGCTCGAGGCGTCGTCGTGGACGAGCACCTCCAGGCCGTCGACCTCCTGCGCGAGCGCGCTTGCGATCGCCTCGCCGAGGTAGGCGGCGTGATCGCGCGCCGGGATGCAGACGCTGACGCGCGCGGTCATTCGCGCTTGGCCGCCAGCGAGAACATCACGTAGCCGTCGTCGCGCTCGGCGACGCGCGCGTAGCGCGTGTCGAGGTGCTGCGCGAACTCTGCGTAGTACTCCAGCCACCACTCCGAGGTCGCCGGGATCACCAGGAACTCCGCGCCCTGGGCGCGCAGGTCCTCGAGGTGCTCGACGGCCGCATGGCTGTCGGCCGGATGGTGGCCCGCGTAGACGCCGCCCGCGGCCTGCGGGAAGTGCCAGCCGCGGACGTCGGCCAGATCGACGAGGGCCTCGTCGCCACGGCTGACGACGAGCACCGTGCAGCCGGGCGGGAGCGCCGTCGCCGCGAGCTCGTGGACGTGTTGCACGACCTGGCGACCGAACACCTCCCGCCGCAGCTGTGCCGCGCGCGCCTCGGCCGCCTCGAGCTCGGCTGCGAGCGCGTCGGTCACGCGCGGGCGACCGTGGCCGTTGCCGTTGCCGTTCACGACCGGCGCGGGCGTCGTCGGCCTCGTCGGCGTCGGCGTCGCGAGCAGCTCGCGGTACAGGCGCTCGAAGCTGTCGAGCTGCTGCGTCGCGTCGAACGCGGTCGTCGCGCGCCGGCGCGCCGCGTCGCCGAGCCGCAGGCGCAGCTCGCCGTCGTGCGCGAGCGTCGCCAGGCGCTGGGCGAGCAGGTCGGCGTCGCGGCGGGTGACGACGAAGCCGGTCTCGCCGTCGACGACGTTCTCGCTCAGCCCGTCGGCGTCACTGCAGACGACCGGCAGCCCCATCGCCTGGGCCTCGATCGCCGAGACGCAGAAGCCCTCCGAAACCGCCGGGTGCAGGAACACGTCGGCCTCCGCGAGCTGCTCGCGCACGGTCGCGGCGGGCTGCGCGCCCGACAGCTCCACGTGGTCGGAGAGGCCGAGATCGTGGATCGCGAACAGCGTCGCCTCGCGGTGCGGGCCCTCGCCGATGATGCGATAGCGCACCTCGACACCCGAGTCCACGAGCGCGCGGATCGCGGCGAGACCGAACTCATGGCCCTTCTTCCAGTGCAACCGGCCGACGCTGACGATCCGTAGGGGCCGCCCCGCGGTCCCGGCGACGTCCGGCGTTCGCCGCGGCGGCTCGAAGCGCGCGACGTCGACGGCGTCGGTGATGACGATGTGCGGCGCCCCGGCCGGGCAGCCGCGGCGCTGCGCGCGCTGCCATGTGTCGTTGCCGACGAAATGGAGCATGTCGGCGCCGGTCCAGACCTCCTCGTAGCAGGCCGGGTCCTCCAGACCGTGGTAGTTGACGTCGTAGCCGCGGAAGCTCACGACCGCCTGCGCCCCGGCGAGCTTCACCGCGCGCATCCGTCCCAGTGCGAGCGTGCCGTACCCGAAGTGCACGAGCGCCGGCTCGAGCTCGGCGATCGTGCGCTCGAAGTCCTTGGCCGGGTGCAGGCGCGCCTTGAGGTCGGGATCGTCACGCAGCCCGGGGAAGTACTGCCACTGGTCCTCGTTGCTGCGATTGCAGACGACGTGCACGTCCCAGCCGCGCGCCCTCAGGCCGCGCAGCTTGCTGACGAAGAACGTCTCGGAGAACTTCGGGAAGTGGTCTGTGACCATGACGATGCGCGGACCCGCGCCCGACCGCGCACCCGTCGCGGCCGGCGCGGCCTGCTCGCCCGCGCCGAGCGCGAACAGCACGCCCGCGTGCTCCTCGTGGGCGACGAGGCGATGCTCACGCTCGAGGTGCTCGCGCAACGCCGGGTGATGCTCGAGCCACCACAGCGCCGTGAACGGAAAGAACAGGTGGCTCGCGCCGCGCTCATGCAGCGCGGTGAGCTGTGCGATCGCCTCGTCGGCGGTCTGCGGCCGGCGGCCGCCGTCGTCGGGGAAGTGCCGGCCGGTGCGCCCGGGGATGCGCAGGATCTCCTCGTCGCCGCGACTGGCGATCAGCACCGTCGCGCCTTCGGGCACCAGCCGGCCGATGACGTCGCGCGCCGCGCGGCGCGACTTGTCGCTCAGGCGCGCGACATCCTGCTCGCTGAGCTTCGTCCGTGATCCAGGGGCGCGTTCCCCGGCGGTCGACACGGCTCGCTGCCGGCCGAGCAGCTCGGCGCTCAGCGCGCGCGCCGCCGCTCGCGCGGCCGGGTGCGCAGCGTCCTTGCCCGTGGCCGCCGGCCCGTCGCCGTGGACGCCGGAGCGGATGCCGCGCAGCGGACGCAGGCAGCGCCCGTCGAAGGGCTCGCCGACGAAGTCCAGCACGCGCCGCACGAGCCCCTCGGGGTGCTCGAGGAGCTCGTCGTACGTCGCTCGCAGGACGCGCCGCTCGCCGAGCGCCCGCTCCGCCTCGGCGCCCGCGAGCGCCGCCTCGGTCCAGCGGCGCACCGCCTCGCGCTCGCCCACGCGCTCGCGCAGGTGCGCGGGGATCTGCGTCCCGCCGGTCGCCGCGGCCGAGCCGAGCGCCGGGTCGACGACCGCGCGCACCGCGTCGCCGGCGTCGCGCACGACGTTGATGAAGAGCGCCTCCGGGAAGAGCTTGGCGAGCGCGGGGACGTTGAGCGTGTGCTGCGGCGCGCAGTCGACCCAGCGATCGAGCGAGTCGCCGACGAGCGCTGCCGCGGCGCGGCCGAACGTGCGCGAGAAGCGCTCCGGGCTCAGCGGAGCCGAGCGCGGCCCCGCGAGCGAGCGGGCATACACCGCGGGAAGCTCGCCGGCGAGATCCGCCACCCAGGCGGTGTCCACGACCGCCGGCAGGTTCGGGTGCTGGCCGAGCGCCCAGGCCAGCGCGCTGGCGCCCGAGCGCGCGGCGCCGATCACGAAGACCGGTCGCGGCGCGCCGCCACGCCTGGCAGCCGCCGGGGGAGTCGCCGCGGCGGTGACCACGGCCGGGCGCTCGCCGCCCTGCAGGGCGAGGGGCGGGCCCGCGATCCGGCGCAGGCCGACCGGCGGCGCGGTGGCGATCGGCGCGAGGTCGGGCTGCTCGCCGGCGGCGGCGAGCTCGGCGTTGCTGCGCGCACGCTCCCAGAGGAGCTTCATGACACGCTCTCGGTCGGGTGACTTGATCCCCGTCGCCGGTGCCGTCGTCAGCGAGTTGCGGCGGATCCGCCGGAAGTAGAGATGCTCCGGCACGTTCGCGATCTTCGCCACGTGGCGGGCGCGGCGCAGGAACTCCGCGTCGCCGCTGAAGCGCAGCCCGGGCGCGAAGCCGCCGAGCGCCATGACGAGCTCGCGCGAGACGATGCTCGTCGGGTGCAGGAGCGGAAACGCCGTCGGCTTGGCGGCGAATGCGGCCGCGATGTCCAGCGGCCACGCGATCGGCGCGACCTCCGGCTCGTCGCAGAACACCCGCAGCTCCTGCGTGCCGATCAGCTCGGCGCCGGTCTGCTCGGCGGCGGCGAGCAGCTTCTCGAGGCGGTCGGGCGCCGACCAGTCGTCGGCGTCCTGGAAGAGATAGGCGTCGTAGTCGGTCTCCTCGATGACCTGCTGCACGAGGCGGTAGGGGCCCACGTTGCGATCGGCGTGCAGGAGCGTCACGCCGGGATGGCGCTGGACGAGCCGCGTCGGCGGGTTGTCGGACGCGTCGTCGATGACGACGATGCCGTCGAGCGGGCGAGTCTGCCGGCCCAGCGACTCCAGCGCGTCGTCGAGCCACTCCTCGCACTCGAAGTGCGGGATCAGCGCGAGCACCCGGGCGTCCTTCGTCAGGGGCTTGCGCTCGCGTGCCTGTCCGTCCGTGCTCGGGCCGTGGCCCGCGTCGCTGCGTCCCTTCATGGACTGCTCCTTGGCTGTCGTCCTGATGCCCAGTGCGCCGAGCAGGTCGCGGAGGACCCGCCTGGCGTCGAAATACTCATCCGCGATCGCGCGTGCCGCGATCCGGTGGCCATGCTCGTCGGCGACGATCGCCTCGACCGCCGCCGCGGCCTCTCCGATGTCCTTGACGGCGAAGAGGCCCTCGCCGGTCGGCAGCGCGCAGCCGAAGCCGGTGTCCTGCGTCACGACGGGCCGCCCCGCCGCGAGGTACGTGGCGCTGCGGTCGCTGAACCAGCCGCTGCACAGCCGCACGTTCTGGTCCTTGGCGACCGTGAACTCGCCGCGTGACCCCGCGACGTAGTCGCGGTAGGGGTCCGTCCGGGTGCCGAAGTCCAGCGCGGCGCGCACGCTCCAGCCCTTTGCCTCGAGCGCCGTCCGATGCTCGTCGCGGTAGCCGCTCAGCGCGAGCTCGAACGGCTGGCCCGTGCGCGCGGGGAGGTCGAGGAAGCCACGCCACTGCTCGTCCTTGCTCCAGCCGTACGTCTCGCCGCCGAAGCGCACCTGACGCCAGCCCTGATGCCAGTTGCCGACGGTCGTGAACGCCGCGCCGGCCACACTCGGCAGCTGCGGCCAGCGCTCGAGCACGACGGGCTGGCGCGTCGGCTTGAAGTCGAACTCGTCGCACAGCGGCAGCCTGCAGCCGGGCAGTCCGAGGTTCTCGGCGAACGTGAAGAACGCGCTGTGCGCCCGGAGGAACTCGAACGTCTCGGGCACCGCGTCGTGCAGCTCGACCTGCAGCCGCACGGGATCGGTCTCGAGGTAGACCAGGCGCTCGCCGAACTCCTCGCGTGGCTCGCTTCCGCCATGCAGGTTGATGACGATCTCGGCCTCGCCGTAGAGCGTGCGCAGCGCCGCCTCGCTCATCCCGTAGCAGCGGCCGTCGTCGTGCAGCGCGTGGTAGGCCCAGTTGCGGCCGAGCCCGTTCTCGCGCATGACGCGCTCGATCAACCCGGCCGCGAGCGCCGCGCCGTCGTCGGTCGGCGCCCGCATGAGCATCGTCGGCGTGCGCGCGTTGGCCTCGACGTAGTACGGGTCGAAACCAAGCTGCCGCAGGCCGAGCAGGTAGTGCAGCGTCTGCCACAGCACGCCCGGGACGGGCATCTTGGCCATCATTCCCAGCAGGACGATCTTGCGGCTCATCGGCGTGCCTCCATGAGGCTGGGGGAGGGCGACTGGAGCCCGAGGTCGGCGAGCATCTGGCGGGCCATCTCAGCGGCCTCGTCGAGGCCGCGCTCGCCGTGGCCGCCTCCGGCGGCGAGCTCGCGCAGCCGCGCCGGTGATCCGTCGCGCAGCAGCGGCCAGGCGGCGCCGATGAGCAGCCAGACGGCCTCCTGGCCGTCGTCGGCGAGCGCCGCTCCATCGGCGTCGCGCGCGGCCATCGCGCGGGCGAGCTCGGCCAGCGCGGGGCCGGACAGGTCGCCGCCGCGCTCGCGCCCCTCGGCGATCGCCTTCGTCAGCTCCGACAGCCCGTCGGCGCCGATCGCGGCCGCGGCGCGCCGTCGCGGCGCCGCGTTCTGGGCGTCGTGCAGCTCGGCGTAGAGGCCGCCCGCGGCAAGCAGATCGTCATGCGTTCCCTGCTCGACGACAGCGCCGTGGTTGACGACGAGGATGAGGTCCGAGTCGCGGATCGTCGACAGGCGGTGGGCGACCATGAACGTCGTGCGGCCGTCCATCAGGCGCGCGAGCGCCTCGAGGATCACGGCCTCGGTGCGCGAGTCGATCGCCGACGTCGGCTCGTCGAGGATGAGGATCGGCGCGTCCTTCAGGAACGCCCGGGCGACCGCGATGCGCTGGCGCTCTCCGCCGGAGAGCATCGCGCCGCGCTCGCCGAGCGCGGTGTCGTAGCCCTTCGGCAGCGCGCTGATGAAGTCATGCGCATTGGCGTCCCGCGCGGCCTCCACGATCTCCTCTTCGGTCGCGTCCAGCCGTCCGTAGCCGATGTTCGCGCGGATCGAGCCGGCGAACAGGAGCGGCTCCTGCTGAACGATCGAGATCTGCTCGCGCAGGGCGTCGAGGCGCAGATCGCGGATGTCGTGGCCGTCGATCACGACGCGCCCGTGGTGCGGGTCGTAGAAGCGCGGCAGCAGGTGCAGCAGCGTGCTCTTGCCGGCGCCGGTCGGCCCGACCACGCCGACGCGCGAGCCGGCGCAGGCCTGGAAGGAGATCTCCTTCAGCGTGCCCGGCCGCCCGTGGTAGCCGAAGCTCACGTCCTCGAAGGCGACGTGACCCGCGACGCACCGTACGCCGACCGCATCGTCTCGCTCGATGATCTCGGGTTCGGTGTCGAGCAGATCGAGCGCGTTGCGCAGGCTGATGAACTGCTGCTGGAGGTTGGAGACCGTGTGGCTGATCTGCTCCAGCGGCTTGTAGAGCGCCGCGATGTAGCCCATGACGACGAGCAGTTCGCCGACGGACATCCGTCCCTTGATGACGTAGTAGGCGCCGAAGGCGAGCACGAGCGCGCTGCCGATCGCCGTCGTCATCGTCACGATCAGCGAGAACAGCGTCTGGCGCACGGTGAGGTCGACGCGCGCGTCGACGGCCTCCCGGGCCTGCGCGCGGAAGCGGCGGTGCTCGTACTGCTCGCGGCCGAAGGCGATGATCACGCGCAGCATCGCCATCGCCTCGTGGACGATCGACAGCGACGTCCCTTCGAGGTTGCGCACGTGCAGCACGCGCGGCTGGATGCGGCGGGCGTAGTAGCCGGCCGAGTAGTAGATGAACGGCACGACGCTGAGCGAGACGAGCGCCAGCGTGGGCTCGATCCGGTAGACGATGAAGAACATCCCGGCGAGCGTCAGCACGCTCTGCAGCAGCGGCGGGATCGAGACGGTGATCGATCCGAGCGCGGACGCCTGGTTGTTGATCTGGTACATCAGCAGGCCGGTCTTCTTCCTGTCGTGCCAGGCCAGCGAGAGCGTGTGCGCATGGCGGAACATCTCGCTGCGCAGGTCGAGCACCATGCTCTGATCGAGCTTCGTGTTGACGTAGTCGTCGACGACCGCGAGACCGTGCACGAGGCCGGTCACGACGAGCCCGCCGATGACGGCGGCCGCCAGCAGCTCGTAACGGCTCAAGTCGTCGAGCGCACCGAGCAGCGACGGCAGCGGACGGTTGCCGAGGACCGTGTCGATGAGGATCGCCAGCGGCCACGGCGCCAGCAGCGCCATCGCGCTCGACGCGACGACCATGAGCAGCGAGGCGCCGGCGAGCCGGCGATGCGGGCGCAGGTAGGGCAGCACGCGCGGGAAGTCCTTGAAGAAGGCCCACGGGCTCGGGCGGTCGCGGCGCCGGCGCCAACGCGCCCGCAGCCCGAGGCGGCGCTCGGGGCCGGGGGGCGTGGGCGCCGGCGGGCGCGCCACGATCGAGCTGGGTGGCGGGATGCTCACAGCGCGACCTCCTCGGTGGTCCGCGCCGTCGGCGCAGCGGGTGCCGGCTGCGCGACGAGCGTGAGCGGGCGGGCGCGCTGCTCTGCCTGTCGGCCGACGGCGGTCCGCAGCGCGCCGACGGCGGCGGCGCAGCTGTGCAGGCAGCGCGCGGCCAGCGCGGCAGCTCCCGCGGCGAGCGTGACGGCGGCGACGGTCGCGCCATCGGCCGCGGCGAAGCCCGAGAGCAGCGCGAGGGCGGTCGCACCGCCGACGGCGACGCGCGACGGCTTCGCCCAGGTGCGCAGCCGCGCGAGCTGGCGTCCCGAGCCGTGCTCCTCGAAGCCGGCGCGCAGCCGCGCCGCGCCGAGCCGGCCGCAGCGGACCTCGAGATCCCAGCGGTCCCAGGTCCCGCCGCGACGGGGGCGCACGGGACCGAGCGCGCGCTCGAGGTCACGCAGCCACTCGCACGACGACGACCAGCGCTCGCTCCACACGCGCTCGGTGCGCGACCGCGGCAGCCCCAGGGGGCAGCGCACACGGCCGGGCGCGCCGCGGCGGCGCCCGGCGAAGCGGACGACGGGCTGCAGGATGTGCAGCCCGGCGGTGATCGCGCACATCCACGTCTCCAACGGGCGCGAGCGCGGCTCGTGCGTGAACGTCGCCAGCCGCGCCGTCCGCCACGCCTCGTGCAGGGTCAGCGCGCTCGCCGCCACGAGCACGCCGAGCGCCGCCAGCAGCGGCCGCCAGAGTGCGCTCAGCGCGGCGACGGCGGCGAGACCGGCGAGCATGCCGTACCACTCCGGCATCCGCGTCAGCGTCGCCATCACGCCCGGAGGCGCCGCGTGGCGACTCTGAAACAGCGCCTGACCCCAGGTCCCGTACTGGATCTGCGAGCGGCGCCGGTTCATGCCCGCGGCGAGGGAGTTGCCATACACGCGGCCCTCCCAGGTCGCGTGCCCGCGGTGGTTGTAGCGCTCGGGCCACCTGCGCTCGAGCAGCGCCTCGGCGCGGCCGTACTGAAACTGCTGGCCCAGGTAGCGCCGCACCGTCGAGCGGCAGTGATGCCAGACGACGGCGGCGGGTGCGAACCCGATCGCCTCGCCCGCCTCCTGCAGCCGCCAGCACACATCCACGTCGTCGCCCGCGATGCGGAACGTCTCGTCGAAGCCGCCCACGTTGCGCAGCGCCTGCGCGCGAAACGCCATGTTGCAACCGGGGATGTGCTCGGCCTCGCGGTCCGAGAGCAGCACGTGCGTCGGTCCGCCCGGTGCGTTGGCGACGCAGTCGGCAGTCACGCCGTCGCCCGGGGGAGCGAGGTTTGGTCCGCCGACGGCGGCGTACGAGTCCAGGGCGAGCGGGGTCACGAGATGCGTCAGCCAGCTCGGCTCGGGGCGGGCGTCATCGTCGAGGTACGCGACGATCTCGCCGGTCGCGGCCTCGAGACCGAGGTTGCGTGCACGCGAGAGCCCGCCGTTGGGCGTCGAGATCAGCCGGACGTGTGCGCAGCCGGTGGCGACAGCGGCCGTGGCGTCGGTCGAGCCGTCGTCGACGACGATGACCTCGTAGTCGGGGTAGTCCAGCCGGCCGAGCGCTTCGAGGCACTCGCCGATCCAGCGCTCGCCGTTGTAGGAGCAGACGATGACCGAGGTCCGCGGCCAGCCGTCGGCAGGCGCGGGAACCGGATCGGCGAAGACGGCGCTGACGGCGGCCAGAGCGGGCTTCGGGCGCCGCGCGCGGTCGACGAGGCCGAAGTCCCAGTCGAGGATCTCGTGGCCGCCGCGGTGCCATTCGTCGGTCCAGGCGAATACGAAGTTGCCAGCGGTGCCCAGCGCGTAGGAGGCACGCAGCTGACGGGCAAGCACGCGCGCCTGATGCTCAGCGCCGTGACGCGAGCTGTCCATGCCGACCTCGGTCAGCACGAGCGGGCGGTTGCCCGCGAGGTTCTGCAGGCGCGCGAGATAGGCCTCGAAAGGCTCGTCCTCTTCGAGGAAGACGTTGAAGCAGACGAGGTCGAGGAATGGCAGGTCGAGGTACTCGGTGCTCGGGTAGTTGACGTACGTCACGAGCGCCGCCGGGTCCTCCTCGCGGACGGCCGTGCACAGCCGTTCGAGGAAGCGCTCGATCGCAGGTGCGCCGTGCCAGCGGACGATCGACGTCGGGATCTCGTTGCCGACGGCGTAGGAGAGGACCGCAGGGTGGCCCGCGCACCGGCGCACCTGTTCGCGCAGACGCGTCTCGATCAGCTTCGGGCGGCCGGGCTCGTCGAGGAACGCCACGTGCTGCTCCCACGCCAGTCCGACCATGACCCGCAGGCCGGCGTGGAGCGCGAGATCCAGCAGCCAGGCGGGCGGCACCGTGTAGGTCCGCACCGCGTTGACGCCGGCCTGCGCCATCTGCGCGAAGTCCGCGGCCACCCGATCGGGCTCGGGCACCGAACCGGTCTGCGATCGCGAGAACGTGCCATAGGTGACGCCGCGCAGCAACACGCGCTCGTCGCCGGCATACAGCCATTTCCCAGATGCGCGCACCGACTCCACCGGCGGCGTGCGCTGACGACGATCCGAAGCGATGACTTCCTCTCGTAGGTGGCTGCCCCATCGGTGCGCACCGGCACACCGGTTTCCGGAATTCGGTGTCGGCGCGCGCCGCGTATGCGTGAGGCGCAAGTCGAAGCCGTCGGACGAACGTCCACCGCCACGTGCGGCGTCGCTGGACGGACGAACACCCGTCCAGCCGGGCCGGCCGCCTGCCTAGCCTTGGGGCGCATGTCCACGATCCTCGTTTTCAACACACTGAGCGGCGAGCGTCGCCTCTCCCTGACCGTCGATGAGTCGCTCGAAACGGTCGAGGCCGGCCTGCGCAACGGCTGGTCCACACTCACGACGTCGACCGGCCCGGTGCTCGTCAATGCCGCCAACATCGCTTTCGTGCAGGAGGCCTCCAAGCCCGCGGTCCCTTTGGCTCGAGCGGCGGCGTACTAGGACACGCATCCGCGCGTTCCGGGCGGTTACCGGGCGCCCGATCCGTGCCTGCGATGCGCCTGCCGCAGCTCATCGTGGTAGCTCTCGTCACGATCCTGGTGGCCGGTGCGCTGGGTCACACGTTCAGGCCCCGTCGCTGAGCCTGAGCGGATGAAGCTACGCCACAGGCGCTGAGCTCGTGCGCTGAGCCTGGGCCGGGCGTCAGGTCATCGGTCCAGCGCGGGGGAGCTCCTGGCGGCGTCGATGACCTGCCGGGCGGGTCCGGGCCGGCCGACATGGTAGCCCTGCGCGAGGTCGACGCCGAGGTCGCCGATGA
>Ga0136633_1001365_pt1 | contig 18068 bp, 19 predicted proteins | sample AntDrymeUQ832206_2_FD_105494 | JGI IMG/M metagenome (GOLD analysis project Ga0136633, IMG submission 105494) | Polar desert sand microbial communities from Dry Valleys, Antarctica - metaG UQ83 (22.06) | ecosystem: Environmental > Terrestrial > Soil > Desert | place: Antarctica: Dry Valley...
AGGTACTTGCGGCTCATCATGGCGAACGCATCCGACAGTGACTTTCCGTTGCCCAGCGCTTCCATGGAGAACAGGTCCGCCTGCCTCTCGTGGACTCGGCTCAGCCAGGAACCGAGCAGGCCGGTGAGGGTGGACACCAGCGGAAAGGCGACGTAGAAGACCGGGAAGAAGCCGGGATCTCCGATCGACTCGACGCCCGCGAAGTCCTGCAGGGCCTCGGATTCCAGGATGAACTTGAGGAGGAAGAAACTCAGGAAGCCGATCAGCCCTACCAGGGGGATTCGCGTTACGAGGTGCCGCAATTTCCAGTGCCCGAGCTCGTGGGCCACGACGCTCATCAGCTTGTCGTGACTCTCTCCCAGCATCGTGTCGTAGATCACGACACGGCGCGTCTTGCCCAAGCCGGCGACGTAGGCGTTGCCACGGCTGTCGCGCTTGGAGGAATCCTCGACCAGAACGTCAGAAATATCGGCTTCGACTTTGCGCGCCGTCTCGAACACCGCTTCGCGCAACGGGCCGTCCTCGAGAGGCGTGTACTTGTTGAAGAGGGGCGCGATGAGGACGGGGAACAAGGTCGCGAAGACGATGGCGAAGACGACGAGTACCAGCCCGCCCCACACCCACCACAGTTCCGTCGTGCGGATCAGCCACCACAGGGGGAGCATCAGGGCGCTGCCGATCACGATTCCCAGCGGGATCGCCTTGAGCAGATCAGTCCACCACTGCTTGTTGGTCTGGGTGCTGAAGCCCCACTTCTTGTCGTAGTTCAGCTGACGCCACCGGCTCACCGGGATGCCGGTGACCTGGTCGGCCAGGATCAGGACGGCCATGGCGACCAGAACCCCGAGCACCCAGTTGCTGATGTTCAACGCGTCGAGCAACTTCGGGACGACCTGGAACCCGATGATCGCCAGCACGATCGCCAGGTCCACAACCTTGACGATTCGGCTGACCGTCCGTAATGGCTTGTTGTATTCGTCCGCCTTCTGGATCTCCTCGTCGGAGTACCAGTCCTTCGGATCGGCCCTATAAGCCCTATAGGCAGTGAACTTCTGTGTCCCCCGAGTAGCGGTCATGCCGCGCAACCTAATTCATCGCCTTCTGGCGGACCGACACCTGCTGCAGACCGGGAGATAGCGTGAGCGAGCATGAGGCCGCACTTAGTGACGCACTTGGCGAAGGGTGTTCTATTCGTCCTCGTGGTCGTTGGCTTGGCCGGTTGCGGGGGCGGAGGCGGCGAGAGCTCAGCCGAGTCTGAGAGCTCCACGACGACGGTGGCTGAGACGACCACGACAACTTCCGTCGAGTCGCGAATGGCCGCTGACGCGGTCATCAGGCTCGAGGACCTGGGCGGGCCGTGGAAGGAACACACCGCGGCAGAGGGCGCAGTCGACCCGACGCCGACGAGTTGCATGCGGCAGGCGGGGATCTTCGACCGCCTCGGCAAGGGTGCCTTTTATGTGGGCGGTCACTTCCAACGCGGGGACGCCCACTACTTCGTCATTTCCTCTGCGGCGAGCTTCCCGGATGAGGCCGACGCCGAGGCGATGGTGAAGCACTTCACCACGCAGGAGTACGCCACCTGCCGCGCCGCCGTTATGACGGCGGAAGAGGTCGCCCTGCCCGGGGCACCGGAGGGCTCGTCGTACCGCGTCGGGGAAATCTACGAAACTGACGCGGGGGGCGGCGAAGCCGGCTATGCCGGTTCCGTCGGGTACCAGTTCCAGGCAACCACCGACGGTCGGCTCCAGGATGCCAACGGGTTCCAGCAGGAAAGCCTGTTCCGCAACGGTCGGACGGTCACCTACCTCAGGATTACGGGGGCCGCCGCCGAAAACGATGCTCCTGATTTGGGTCAGTTGGGAACAGACGAAATCACCCTTGCAGCGCGCAAGGCCATCGCCCGGGCCTCGGGGTGAGTCGCCCACCGGCCCTGGACTGCCGAAAGGGCCGCAGCCGCCGCGGTGGGTGTGGGCCAGGTCGGAACCGTCCACGGATGCGCCTGCTTCGACCGTTCGCGTTCGCTCTCGCTCTCGTGCTCGCGGGATGCGGAGGTGGAGACACCGCCTCCAGTGGCGGCGAGGATTTGCCGTCCACGACCCAAGTTGAAGAGACAGACCCGCGCGAGGGGTTCTTTGGCACCCGCGAAACCTCCGCGATGAATGGTGCGCTCAAGCCGTACAACGCGACCGGGCTCCGCCTCCAGGATGCGGAGTTCCATGAGCGGTGTAACACGGAGTTGGAGAACGGCAGCAACGCCTGCCATATCGCGATTATCCAGCAGCACGCGGCTGCGGTGGGCGGGGTCGCCGACGTCCTCGCAGGTTTGAACGGAAAGTACAGGCCGACCTGCGAATCGGAGCTTGAGGAAGCCGAATCGTTCGTGCGGGAACTGCAGGAGGCATATCTGGCCGTCGAGCGGGCTTGGGCGAAGGAGCCGCAAGGGGGTCCGACCGTCGACGCTGCTTACCAGCACGCACACTCTCTTGATCTCGTCGCCGAACACAATCCCTTTAGCCAGACACTGACGGAACTCACCGAGGCGTGCATGATTGCGGCCGATCGGTCGGATGATGCCGTCGAGGCCGGCAAGAAGGAATCGGGAGCCCAGTAGCTGCGCGTCGCCGAGCTGGTTGCGACGACCCACGAGGACCTCGGCGTCAAGTGCCTCGAGAAAGGGGGGCTAGCGAGTGCGGTGGGCGTGGGCCAGGTCGGAGAGGTCGCTCATGATGCGTCCCATCTCGAAGTCTTTCGGCGTATAGACGGTGGACTCCACCGCGATGAGCGCGGGCATGTCGGACTCGGGAATGATGCCGCCCACCACGACGGGCGCGTCCACTCCCGCGGCCCGTAAGCGGCGGACCACGTCGGGCACCAGCTCGAGGTGACTGCCGGACAGGGTGGTGTGTCCTTCAAATGACGCGCGCTCGTTCGAGTGCGACGCGTCATCGGCGGACCTTTGTGAGGATCTCGTGGCGGTCTTGGTCCACACGAATGGCTTCGGGTCGTCGTTGTGATGAGCGATGCAGTCCTCGGTGGCCTCAAACCTCGCCGTTGTGGGCGCGTTTGCTCAGTTGGCTAGAGCGCTGCCCTTACAAGGCAGATGTCAGGGGTTCGAGTCCCTCCGCGCCCACCAAGCGAAGAAGCGAGCGGGGCTTTCGGAACCCGAAGCGCCGTACGCTGCCACCATGCGAAACCTTCGGCGGGGCATCACCTTCTTCGTTGTAGCCGTGTTCGGCGCGACGCTCACCGTGCCAGCGAGCGCGGCGGGGGTCACCTTCACGACGTGGGCCGGCGCCGACCGTTACGCGACGGCGGCCAGCGTCGCCTACAACGCGTTTCCGGAGGGCTCGCCCACGGTCTACGTGGCGACAGGGCAAAACTTCCCGGACGCGCTCGCCGCGGCGCCGGCGGCAGTCGCCGACCGCGCCCCCATTCTGCTCGTCGCGCAGGGATCGGTCCCCGAGGCGACGTCGACGGCGATCCGGAACATGGGGCCGACGGAGATCGTCGTTCTCGGAGGCCCTGCAGCGGTGTCCGAGCCCGTCCTCGCTGAGCTCCGGGGGATCGCGCCGGTCACCGTTGTCGCCGGCGAGGACCGCTTCGCGACGGCGGCCGCCGTTTCGAAGCGCAGCTTCGGTACCGGAGGCGTGGTGCACGTAGCCGCCGGTGACACATTTGCCGACGCCCTCGTCGGCGGTGCCGCCGCTGGCGTCAAGGCGGGTCCGCAGCTGCTCGTGACACCTGACGGGGTTCCGGCGGCGACCCGTGACGAGCTGCGCCGGCTCCAGCCTTCCGAGGTCGTCGTGGTCGGCAAGGTCACCGCCTCCGCTGCGGTGCGCGACCAGCTTGCAGAGGCGACGTCCGCTCCCGTCACGCTCGTCGGGGGCGCCGACCCCTACGCGACGTCGGCCGCCATGGCAGATCGACTCTTCCCGGACACGGCACCCGGCATGGTGGTGGCCACCGGCCGTGATTATCCCGACGGCTTGACCGGCGGGGCGCTAGCAGGTCTCCGCGGACAGCCATTGCTGCTCACCCCGACCATTGCGCCGCCCCCTTCCGTCTTGGACGCCGCATGGAGGCTGGAGCCGTCGTTCGTTGTCTTCGTAGGCGGGCCCGCGGCGATCGCCGAAGAAACCGTGGGGCTCGTCGTCGCGTGGTCGGCGCTCGGGCCGGACCCGGCGCGTAACCCGGCGCAGGGTGACGGGGAGGAAGCCGCCGACGGCTCCTGGAGGCTGCTGGTTGAGCGAAACGGTGGGACCGGGGGGAGCGGGACTCCGGTTCGGTTCAACCCCTGCCGCGAGATCGGCTGGGTGCTCAACCCCGCGAACGCGCCGGCTCACGCCCTCGACGACGTCACCGCCGCGATATCGCGGCTCGCCTCCGCTACCGGGATCACCTTCAAGTACGAAGGGACCACCGCCGAAGCCCCATCGCTGTCGCGTAAGGGGTACCAACCGGAACGTTACGGCGAGCGCTGGGCGCCCATCCTGATTGCGTGGGCACCGGACGCCGGCTACCCGCAATCGCCCGGACCAGCCGCCGTCGGAATCCCGATCACGGCGGGGGCGCCGGATCGTAACCAGTTCATCATCGTCAGCGGGACCCTGATCATGAACTCGACGCAGTCAACGCCAATGCGGGCGGGTTACCTCAACCTGCTGATGCATGAACTGGGACACATTGCCGGCCTCGATCACCCCCAGGACATGCACACGATCATGCAGGCGCCGGGCCTTCAGCCGAACGGCGTGTGGCAGGGAGGCGATCTACGCGGCCTGAACACGGTGGGGCGCGAAGCCGGGTGCTTCACGGACCCGCCGCCGGCGTAACCGGAACCGCCTGCTCGGGTACGTCATTTGACGCCACTAGGGCGTCAGTTAGAGGCCGCGGTGGGCGTGGGCCAGGTCGGAGAGGTCGCTCATGATGCGTCCCATCTCGAAGTCCTTCGGCGTATAGACGGTGGAGACTCCGGCCGCGGTGAGCGCGGGCACGTCGGACTCAGGGATGATGCCGCCCACCACAACCGGCGCGTCCACGCCCGCAGCGCGCAACCGCCGAACGACGTCCGGCACCAGCTCGAGGTGGCTGCCCGAGAGGATCGACAGGCCGATGACGTCGGGGTCCTCCTGCGCCGCCACGGCCGCGATCTGAGCGGGCGACTGGCGGATGCCCTGGTACACGACCTCGAACCCCGCGTCGCGAGCCGCTACTGCGATCTGCTCGGCTCCGTTGGAGTGGCCGTCCAGCCCTGGCTTAGCCACCAGTAGGCGTGGCGGGCCTCCCGCCAGGGCGGCCGAGCGCACCGCAACGGCGTTGATGACGTCGCCGCGGTTGCCGACACCGCCCCGCACTCCGGTAGGCGCCCGGTACTCCCCGAACACCTCGCGCAGCGCGGCGCCCCACTCACCCGTCGTGCCGCCCGCGTGGGCCAGCGTGATGGTTGCGTCCAGGATGTTCTCGGAGCCCGCCGCGGCGCGACGCAGGTCATCCAGCGCAGCCTCGACCTTGTTCGAGTCGCGCTTCTCGCGCCAAGCCGCCACATCGGCGCGCATCTCCGCCTCGATCGCGGGATCGACCCGAAGAATCGTGTCCTCGCCGGTGGAGAGGGGCGACAGCTCGGTCGCCGTCTCGCAGTTGACTCCGACCACCTTCAGGTCACCGCGCTCGATCGCCGCGGTGCGTTCCGCGAGGCTGAGGACCAACCGCGACTTGATCTCGTCCAGGCACTCGAACACTCCACCTTTGCCGAGGATCTCGTCGAGTTCCGATTGAGCGGATTCCTCGAGCTCGGCCGTGATTCGCTCCACGACGTGTGAGCCCTCGAGCAGATCTTCGTACTCCAGCAGGTCGGTCTCGTAGGCGAGCACCTGCTGTATGCGAAGAGACCATTGCTGGTCCCACGGCCGCGGCAGACCGAGCGCCTCGTTCCAGGCCGGCAACTGAATAGCCCGGGCCCGAGCGTTGGCCGACAGGGTTACACCGAGAGTCTCGAGCACGATGCGCTGGACATTGTTCTCCGGCTGGGCCTCAGTCAGCCCGAGCGAATTGACCTGGACGCCGTAGCGGAAACGGCGCAATTTGGGATCCGTAACGCCGTAGCGCTCCGAGCAGATGCGATCCCACATCCGTCCGAAGGCCCGCATCTTGCAGGTCTGTTCGACGAACCGGATCCCTGAGTTGACGAAGAACGACAGCCGGCCGACCACTCCCGGCATTTCGCCGGCTGATACCTGCCCGGAGTCGCCGACCGCGTCCAGTACTCCGATCGCAGTAGCAAGGGCGTAGGCCAGCTCCTGTGTGGGGGTGGCACCCGCTTCCTGCAAGTGATAGCTGCAGACGTTGATCGGATTCCACTTCGGGACATGGCGCACGGTGTGGGCCACGAGGTCGACGGTGAGTCGACGGCTGGCGTCCGGAGGAAAGATATAGGTGCCCCGGGCGAGGAACTCCTTGACGATGTCGTTCTGGGTCGTACCCGCCAGCTCCGAAGCATCGATGCCTCGGCGTTCGGCGTTGGCCACATAGAGACCGAAGAGCCAGGGCGCGGTCGCGTTGATGGTCATCGAGGTATTCATCGACGCCACGTCGATCCCGTCGAGCAACACGTCCATGTCCCCGACGTGAGCAATGGGAACCCCGACCTTGCCCACTTCTCCGGCCGCCTCCAAAGCGTCGGGGTCGTATCCGAGCTGCGTCGGCAGGTCGAAGGCCACCGACAGCCCGGTCTGGCCCTTCTCTAGGTTCTTGCGATACAGGGCGTTGGAAAGGGCCGGCGACGAGTGCCCCGAGTACGTCCGCATAACCCAGGGCGCGGCGGTCATTTCAGCTCCCGTACTCGAAGAAGCCTTTGCCTGTCTTTCGGCCGAGCTGGCCGGCGGCGACCATCTCGCGCAGACGCGGTACCGGCGCGAAGTTCGCGTCATTGCGGTCCGCGTGGAGAGCTTCGAGGATGGCGACGGACACGTCGATTCCCACGAGGTCGAGCAGCGCCAGGGGACCCATGGGGAAGTTGCAGCCGCCGCACATGGCGCGGTCGATGTCCTCTGCAGTCGCCACACCGGCCTCGAGCAGCCGGACCGCGTTGTTCAGGTATGGAAACAAAAGCGCGTTGACCACGAACCCGGCTTCATCGCGTGTCTCGACGACGGACTTGCCGCAGGCCTCGGCAAACCTGCGGGCGGTAACAAGTGTCTGATCCGAGACGGTCAGAGGCCGGACCAGTTCGACCAAAGACATCAGCGGAGCCGGGTTGAAGAAATGCAGGCCGCAGACTTGCTCAGGTCGCTGCGTAGCCATCGCCAGCTCTACGACAGCCAGCGTGGAGGTATTGGTCGTCAGGATCGCCTCGGGGGAACACACCTTGTCGAGCTCGGCGAACAGCGCCTTCTTCGTCTCCAGGTCCTCGACGACCGACTCGATGACGAGGTCACAACTACCCAGCTCGTCCAGCGAGGTCGTTACCCGCAGTCGCTCCAAGGTGGAGTCCCGCTCGTCCTCGGTCAGCTTGCCCTTCTTCACCCGGCGCTCCAGGGAGCGGCGGACATCCTCCATCGCGCTATCGGCGCCGGACTGCGACCGGGACCGCAGAATCGCCTCGAAACCGTGGGTTACGGCCAGCTCGGCGACGCCCGAGCCCATGGTGCCCGAGCCGACGATCCCCACTCGCTTGACTTGCATCGCCTGAGGTTACTAACGAGTAGCTACCAGCTACCGATGCGGCCGGGGCTACGACTCGGTAATGGTGACCTTGACGATGCGGTGAAGGGTGGCAGGAGTCCCGCCGGGGGTGCCATCGGCCTCGATCTTCTTGGCCACGTCGATGCCTTCGACGACCTTGCCGAACAGGCTGTAGGACGGAGGCAGCTGCACGCCTTGCTCTCCGGTGATAACGAAGAACTGGCTCCCGTTGGTGTCGGGACCGGAGTTCGCCATGGCGAGCGAGCCGATCTCGTAATCGCCGGCCTTCGGAAGCTCGTCACCGAACTGATACCCCGGTCCGCCGGTGCCGTCACCCTTGGCGGCGTCGCCACCCTGGACAACGAAGCCCGGAATCACCCGGTGGAACGGGACGTCGTCGTAGTACTTGTTACGCGCCAGGAACACGAAGTTGTTAACCGTGACCGAGGCGCGGTCGGGGAAGAGTTCGACGGAGAAAGTGCCCGCGTCCGTTTCCACGTTGGCGGTGTAGCTCCTCGATGCGTCGATGCACATCGGAGGCGCCGTGGTGAAGGCCACCGTGCGCTCTGCGGTCCCCTCGGGCGGCGGACAGCGGGGGTCCCGGGCCGTGCTGCTCGTAGTTGTCGATTCCGTAGCCACTTGCTGCTCCTCAGGTTTGGTTGTGGTGTAGACGGCGAAAGCGGCCACGAGTCCCAGCACACCCAGGGTGGGGTATTCGTGGTCAGGCTCGCGTTGAGCGCGCCTTCAGGATTCGGTGATCGTGACCTTGATGGTCTTGTGCACCGTCGCAGGCTTGCCGCCGGGAGTGCCGTCTGCCTCGATCTTCTTAACGACGTCCATTCCCTCAATCACCTTGCCGAACAAGCTGTATGACGGCGGCAGCTGGACCCCTTGCTCGCCCGTGACCACGAAGAACTGGCTCCCTCCGGTATGGGGACGCGAGGAGTTGGCCATGGCAAGGCTGCCGATCTCGTACTCACCCGCCCCCGGCAGTTCGTCCCTGATCTTGTACCCGGGATCACCTGCAGGGTCGCCCTTCTCCCCGCCGCCGCCCTGCACTACGAAGCCCGGAATCACGCGGTGGAAGGGCACGCCGTCGTAGAACTTGTGGCGGGCGAGGAACACGAAGTTGTTCACGGTCAGCGGTGCCTTGTCCGCTGCGAGTTCAGCGGTGAACTCCCCCGCGTCGGTCGTGAAGGTAGCGGTGTACTTCTTGCCTTCCTCGATGCACTTCGGCGGCCGATCCGGGAACGTGCCCGTCCGTTCGGCGGCGCCCTCCACGGGCGGACACTCCCCGGATCCGTACTCCGGTTCTGACCCAGCGTCGGTGGTGGTCGACGTTCCAGTGGCAACGTCTGTCGCTTCGGGCTTCGTCGTGTTGTAGACCGCGTAGGCGGCTACCAGACCCAGGACAGCGAGGATGGCCAGGCGGAAAATCCGCTTGCGAGCCTTGGCGCGTCGGAAGGCGGCGGCCTCTGCCTCCCGCCTCGCTTCGCGCGCGGCGCGCTGGCGCTCTCTCTTGTTGCTGGGCACAGTCTGGGAAAACTAGCGGGTTAGCTTGCCTAGGTGGCCCTGGTCGTTCAAAAGTTCGGCGGCACATCCGTCGCGGATGCTGATCGCATCCGGGCCGTGGCCGACCACATCGCCCGGACGAGGCGCCATGGGCACGAGGTCGTGGCCGTCGTCAGCGCCATGGGGAAGGAAACCGACGAGCTGTACCACCTGGCTGACCTGGTCTCCTCCACCCAGCCGGGCCGGGAGCTCGACATGCTCGTCACCATCGGCGAGCGCAAGTCGATGGCGCTCGTCGCTATGGCGCTGGCCGACCTGGGGGTCGACGCGGTGTCGTTTACCGGGAGCCAGGCGGGGATCATCACCGACGGTGCCCATCGACGGGCCCGGATCCTCGAGATTCGCCCCGACCGCCTCCGTGCCGCCATGGCTGCCGGCCGCCTGCCGGTCGTCGCCGGGTTCCAGGGCATGTCCGAGGATCGGGAGATCACCACACTGGGACGCAACGCTTCGGATCTCACCGCGGTGGCGCTGGCGGCCGCGCTCGACGCCGACCTGTGCGAGATCTACACCGACGTCTCCGGCGTCTTCACCGCTGATCCGCGGCTGGTACCCGAGGCCCGGAGGCTCCGAGAGCTCTCCTTCGAAGAGCTGCTGGAGATGGCCGACACCGGCAGCAAGGTCGTCGCGCAGCGCGCAGTCGAGTACGCCCGCAATCACGACGTCGAGCTTCACGTCCGATCGAGCTTCACCTGGGAGCCCGGCACGATGATCACGAAGGAGTATCAGGGCATGGAGCAGGCAATCATCTCCGGCGTCACGCACGACGAGTCCGAAGCGAAGATCACCGTCACGCAGGTTCCCGACCAACCAGGCGTAGCCGGACGGCTGTTTCGCGCGCTGGCCGACAGCGCGGTGAACGTCGACATGATCGTTCAGAACGTCTCTTCTGACGGCCGCACTGACATCTCTTTCACCGTGCCGAAGGCTGACCTTGCTGCGGCCATGGAGGTGGCCCGCCCGCTGCTCAACGACCTCGGAGCGGCGGACGTCGTCGCAGATCCGGGGATCGCTCGGGTTTCGCTGGTCGGGGCGGGCATGAAGAGCCACCCGGGAGTCGCGGCCAAGATGTTCGAGACCCTCTCCGAAGCCGGGGTCAACATCGAGATGATCTCGACCTCCTCGATCCGCATCTCCTGCGTGGTCCGCGGTGATTTCGTCGAACAGGCGGTGCGCGCGCTGCACAGCGCTTTCGCTCTCGACTCTCCGCAAGGTGCTTCCTAAGTTCTGCTCACGGCGTGTGGCCGTATCCTGGGGCCATGAGCAAGTCCCTCAAGGTCGGCTTGGTCGGCGCGACCGGCCAAGTGGGCACAGTGATGAAGTCGATCCTCGCCGGACGCGATTTCCCACTCGACCCTGCGGCGTTGCGCTTCTTCGCGTCGGCCCGCTCGGCCGGCCGTCGATTGGAGTGGGCGGGAAAAGAGATCGAGGTGGAAGACGCCTCCACCGCCGATCCGTCGGGGCTCGACCTGGTGCTGATGTCGGTCGGCTCGGAGGCATCGCGTCAACTGGCCCCCCGTTTCGCGGATGCCGGCGCGGTGGTCATCGACAACTCGAAGGCCTGGCGCATGGATCCGAAGGTCCCGCTCGTGGTCTCGGAGGTGAACCCGAAGGACGCGTCGAAGCGGCCCCTCAACATCATCGCCAACCCGAACTGCACGACCATGGTGGCCATGCCGGTGTTGAAGCCGCTGCACTTGGAGGGTGGACTCAAGGCCATCGTTGTTTCGACCTATCAAGCGGTCTCCGGCGCCGGCGGCAAGGGAGTGGATGAGCTCTCCGAGCAGGCCACCAAGGCCGCCGGTCAGGGATTGGACCGGCTGGCCTTCGATGGCCGGGGGGTCGACTTTCCCGCCCCGGTCGCCTTCAGCGACGTGATCGCTTTCAACGTTCTACCGGCGGGCACCCTGCAGAACGACGGCTCGGGAGAAACCGACGAGGAGGTCAAGCTGCGCGACGAGAGCCGCAAGATTCTCGGCCTCCCCGAGCTTGCGGTGAGCGTCACCTGCGTGCGGGTACCGGTCTTCACCGGTCACTCCTTGTCGGTCACCGCCTCGTTCGGTCGCAATCTCGACCCGGCCAAAGCCGAGGAGATACTTTCCCGGGCTTCTGGCGTGCAGCTGGCCGACACACCCACCCCATTGGCCGTGACCGGGGGCGACAAGGTGATGGTGGGTCGCTTCCGCCGCGCCGATGCGGTGCCCAACGGTCTGTCGTTCTTCGTGAGCGGCGACAACCTGCGCAAGGGCGCGGCGCTGAACGCCATCCAGATCGCCGAACTGATCTCCAAAGAACTCGGTTAGGACACTCGCCTACGGGATAGGTGGACGGCCTCCCAGCAGTAGTGGGCGGCCACGGACCTCCACGGTCGGTAGGGCTCTCCCAGAGCCTCTAGCTCCTTCGGCGACGGCGACGCCGTGAGGTCGTGGATCAGGGCATAGCCGGAGCGCACCGCGAGGTCACCCGTCGGCCAGACGTCCGGCCGGCGCAGTTCGAAGAGCAACAGCATCTGCGCCGTCCACACTCCGATTCCTCTAACCCCGCACAGCATCTCCACGGTTTCGTCGTCGGACATGCGTCCGAGCCGGTCGAGGCGCACCGTTCCGTCGATCACCTTGCGGGCAAGGTCGCGGATGGCAGCCCGCTTGGAACCCGACAGGCCAACCGCGCCCAGGTCCTGCTCCGAAACCGCCAGCACGGCCTCGGGCGTCAGGGGGCCGGTGACAAGGGCCCGGAACCGGCCGTGGATGGTCGCCGCCGCCGCGCCGGCCAGCTGCTGGAAGGCGATGGAGCGCACCAGCGCGCCGAAGGGGCCGTCGGGGTTCGACTTGCCTCGCTCCCACGGGCCGGCCTGCGCGATGACCCGCCCCATCGAGGCGTCCCTAGCCGCCAGCTGGGCCGTAGCCAGCTCCAGCTCCTTACCCCCCAAGCGGGCCATCCGGGCCACCTTAGGAATACTCGGCCCTCCTGGCGGGAAGAGTTCTTACGTAGCGGCGTCTCCCGGCGCCAAAAGACAATGACAAGGAGGCCCTCAATGGGCATGGGCACCAGCATCTTCCTGATTGCTATCGGCGCCATCCTCGCTTTCGCCGTAAAGGTCGAGACCGAGGGAGTCAACCTCAACACCGTCGGAATGATCCTGCTGATCGTCGGCGCCATGGGCGCCGTCCTCTCCATGATCTTCTGGAGCAGCTGGGGCGGATTCGGTGGATCCCGAGTAGTCGAGGGCCGGAGCACCGGCCGTCGCACCGTCGTCGAAGAGGAGATCTAAATGGGACTCGTACTCGTTCTCGTCCTACTCGCCTTGGTGCTCGGCGGCGCCGGCCTCGCGTTGGAGGGCCTCAAGTGGCTCCTCATCATCGCGCTAGTCCTGCTTATTGCCAGCGCCTTCACCGGATACCGGGGGCGCAGCAGCATCTGACAACTGAATCGTAAAACGTCGGAAGCGCACTCCTCGGGTAATGGGGAGTGCGCTTCTGCGCGTTCGGGTCGCGGAAACCGCTAGCGCTAACCCCGGACCACTGCCAGGGCGGTGGTCACTGGTCGCTGCAGGTGGGCGAGGACCAGGTCCGACTTGGTCGGGGTGCCGTCGACCATGGTCCGGCCGTCACGGAAGACGATCTGGGTGCTCGGGTGGTTGACCATCACGCCGTGCGCCACGAACGTCGTGGACCCACCCCCATCCAGGTTCACCGCCTCCACCGCGCCGAGGGCGATCATCAGGTCGGCCGCCTCGGGCAACGTCATCCCGATGCTGCAACAAGGCTGGCGCCCATCGACCGTGACCAAGAGAATCGTTCCGTCTGAGGTGCGGCCCGCGATGGTGCGCGGGTGGCGCGAGCGGGTGAAGCCATCGTTCGCCGACAGGTACACCGGCCGGCCCTCCTCGACCAGCACCGGATAGCCACCCACCGACGCGGTCTCGGCATCCGGCGCGTGAACCGTCAGCTGCAGTCGCGGCGCGAGCTCCCCGCGATCGCGGCGAGCCCACATGTCACGCAGCGCCCGTGCCCCCGCACCCGTCCCGGACAGGACGATGCCCCATGGCGGTATCGGCGTGTCGTGGGAACGCAGCTCGACCAGTTCGATCGCAATCGTGCGGCTGGCCGGCACCGGTCCGCCGGCCTCGACGACCCGGGCGAGGATCTCGACCCCGGCGCGGTCCGTGCCGGTGGAAGCCGCCCAGTGCCCCGTGTACAGAACTACCTGGTCTGTCTGCCGGGCCACGTTGACCCCGTGGAAACCGAGGGAGAAGGGCTGGCGAACCAGCAGGGCGCCGGGGTCGGCGACTGCGCCGGACCAAGTCATGTGTCCCGCTGAAGCGCGCCCATCGCCGCTCACCATGAACTGGCGGTGGTGCGGCACGGGAGAACGCACGAATTGACCGTCGATTACGGCTCCGCCGACGGGTTCGCCGGTGGCCAAGTTGGCAAAGTCGGCGTTGACCGCGAAGAAGCACTTGACCCGCTGGCACATCGAAGTCGTGTGCTCATAGGCCGGCGCTCCGCCCGCGACCCGATCCCCCGAAAGCACCGCTCGCACTTTGAGCCCGGATTTGCGGGCAACCCGGACGACGTTGACCACGACCGGTCCGTCGTCGCGGACTATGCGTAGGTGCTCAGCGCCCCGCACGCTCGTGTCGCGGTGGACGATGCGGTAACCACCCGCAGGAGCGGGCGTTTCACCCCGCGTGACGATCGGCAGAAGCAGCGCGGCGATAGCGAAGGAGGCGATGGTGCCGACCAGCCGCCGCTTGTTCATCCTGCCCCCTGTGTGCTTTTGCCACCTGTCGTTGTGGAGGTGCTGGTCGGGAAGGCGGGATTTGAACCCGCGGCCTCTGCGTCCCGAACGCAGCGCGCTGCCAAACTGCGCCACTTCCCGTGGCTTTCGCCGAAGCGATCGTAGTTGGCTTGCCTACTGGCTCTTCGCGCCAGCGCTTCTAACGCGCTTCGGCCGGCGCGGTGGCGACGACTTGCTCGATTCGATGACGCTCCATCGAGGAGACCTTGAAGCGCCAGTCGCTCAGCTGGATCTCCTCGCCCTCGTGCGGAATGTGGCCGAGCCGGTCCATCAGCATTCCGCCGATCGTCACGTACTCGCCCTCCGGAAGCTCGATGCCCAGCGCCTCCGACGCTTCGTCCACCGGGACGGCGCCGTCGAGCAGCCAACGGCGGTCGTCTATCCGCGCGATCGTCGCTTCGTCTCCGTGCTCGTCGAACTCGTCGCGTAGATCCCCCACGAGCTCGCCCATGAGGTCCTTCAACGTGAGCACGCCCTCCACGCCGCCGTGTTCGTCGACCACCACCGCGAAAGCGCGGCGGCTCTCGCGCATCTCGGTCAGTAGATCGAGCACCAGGGCCGACTCGGGCACGTGGAACGGGGGCCGCAGCCGCCGGGCGATCGTCTCGGCCGTCGGCGCCTCGCCTATCCGGAAGAGGTCCTTCACGAACAGCACGCCGCGGAGGTCGTCGAGGCTTTCCCCGTGCACCGGAAAGCGGCTGTGCCCGGACGAACGGACGGCCCGGGCGATGTCCTCGGGAGAAACCGGCTCGGCCAGCGCGACGACGTCCACCCGAGGCGTCATCACATCCCGCGCTGTAATCAGACGAAGCCGCAGAAGCGCCCGGGCGATGGCCGCCTCTTCCGGGAGCATCGGCGCTTCCTCGGCCACCTGGCGCCGGCCGAGCAATCGCCGCCAGCGGGCGCCGACGGTCTCCGAGGCGGCCTCTCCCCTGGCGGCCGTGCCATCCGCCCCGGCGGGCGAGGTGCTATCTGGGGGCAACTAACACCGGGTCCGGCTGGAAGGTTGGGTCGTGAAACGTGCCGCCCGCTCGGATCGCTTCGATTGCCCGCCTCAGACGGACCGGATCGAGCGGCTTGACGATCCATCCCTCCGCGCCGCATCGCTTGGCGAGGAACACGTCGGCCCGACGGTCTAGAAGCAGAAGAACCGGGACGTGCGGCACCCGGCCTCCGCTCTCCTCGAGCCGCAGGTCCATGCAGATCGCCATGCCTCCCATGGAGCCGACCTGCAGGTCAACGATGGCGATGTCGGGCGGGTTAGCCGCCGCAGCGTCCCGGACGGCCCGGCCATCGGCCAGCTGCAGGCAGGCTTCGCCACCGGGCAGGACGGATATCACCTCGTCACGGACCGATGCAGCGTCCGCAACCACCAGGACGCCTGCCACGCGCCGAGGTTATAGCGTCACCGTCCTAGGGCAGAGTGGACCTCCCGCGCCGGGAGCGCGCCTCCACTCACCGCCCGCCCAGACGCCTACTCCTAAGGGGAACCGTTGCTCGAAGTCCAGGTCGAAGAGTCCGACGGTCTGACGATCTGCCGGCCCGTCGGCGAGCTCGACGCATTCACCGTCAGCCAGTTCCGCCAGGTTTTGGCCGGCATCGCCGGCCCCACTCGCCTGCTCATCGACATGTCGGGCGTGCCCTTCGTCGATTCCGCCGGTCTCGGAGCGTTGATCGGCGGCATCCGCCGAGCCCGCGAGCTGGGCGGGGACGTGGCGGTGTGCTGCGACCGGCCCACTTTGGTGCGCGTGCTGCGAACGACTGGCTTCGATCGGATCGTGACGGTGGCCCCGACGATGGAGGAGGCGGCTGCCGCCTTACAGGCACCGGCCGAAGAGGGACAGGGAACTCCCTAGCTTTACGGCAATGAACGGCGGTTTCCTCCGGCAGGCGCGGGTGGTCATCGTCATCGGCAAGGGAGGGGTCGGCAAGACCACGGTCAGCGCCGCATTGGCCCGAGCCGCCTCTCTGGCCGGCCTCGACTCTCTGGTCGTCGAGATCGAGGGGAAGGGCGGTCTGACTTCGGCCTTCGAGTATCCGGACGAGCTCGACTATCGCGAGGTCGTCCTGCATGCCGGCGACAAGGCGAAGGGGGAAGGCGACGTGCGGGGTCGCACGCTGCGGGCCGACGAAGCCCTCGTCGAATACCTCGAGAACCACGCCATGGGCCGGCTATCCAAGCGGCTGCTGTCGGGCGGCGCCATCGACGTCGTGGCAACGGCCGTTCCGGGCATCAAGGACATCCTCGTGCTGGGCAAGGTCAAGCAGCTCGAGCGCGAGCATCCGGCGGACCTGATCGTGCTCGACGCGCCGGCTTCGGGTCACGCGATCTCCTTTCTGGCCGGCGCGGCCGGGCTGCTGGACGCGGTGCGGGCCGGACCGATCCGAGCCCAGGCTCAGGATGTCGTGGACCTGCTGACCGACGAGGCCCGCTGTCAGGTGCTGGTCGTCACGCTGGCGGAAGAGATGCCGGTCAACGAGGCCGCCGAAGTCGCGGCCGCCATCGAAGACCGGGTCGGCGCGCACCTCGGACCGGTGATCGTCAACGGCGTCTACCCACCGCGCCCCTCCCTTCCGGACACCGACGCAGCCGAAGAACTGGCCGCGGCATCGTCGATACATCTGCGTCCGGGGGAGGCGCGCACGCTCGACTCGGCCGCGAGATCGCGGCGAGGTCGGCAGGCGCTGCAGCGCTCGCATCTGGACCGCCTGTCCCGGGTTCTGCCGCTCCCCCAGGTTGTACTCCCGTTCCTCTTCACCGCGTCGGTGGGCCGCGCCGAACTCGACCTGCTCGCGCGGGCCATAGCGACTTCCCTGGAGACCCTGGCGTGCCCTGGAGACCCCGACGTGATGAAAGGCCTGGCGTGAGCGACGTCGGCTCCTTGCTCGTCCGGGGCAACATGTTGATCTGCTGCGGGTCGGGCGGGGTGGGCAAGACGACAGTCGCCGCCGCGCTCGCGTTGGCCGGAGCGCGCGCCGGCTTGCGTTCGTGTGTGGTGACGATCGATCCGGCCCGCCGCTTGGCCGATGCGCTCGGACTCGAGACGCTGCCCAATGTGGCTCATCGTGTCCCGGCCGATACCGGTTCGTCACCTGGCGGAGAGCTGTGGGCGCTGATGCTCGACCCCAAAACGACTTTCGACGAGCTTGTCTCCCGTTACTCGGAGTCATCCGAACAAGCTGAGCGCATCCTCGAGAACCGGCTCTATCGCAACATCTCGGGCGCGCTCTCGGGGACCCAGGAGTACATGGCGGCCGAAAAGCTGTTCGAGCTGGCCGAGGAAGGCAAGTTCGACCTGTTGGTTGTCGACACGCCCCCGTCGCGAAATGCCCTCGACTTCCTGGAGGCTCCCGCCCGGCTCACCAAGTTCCTCGACAACAAGCTGTTTCGGCTGGTCGTCGGCCCGTCCCGTGGCTATCTCAGGGCGGTGAGCATGGCGGCCCAGGCCTTCGTTCGCACCGTGGCGAAGGTGGTGGGCGCCGAGGTGGTGGACGACGCGGTGGCGTTCTTCCAAGCCTTCGAGGGGATGGAGGAGGGATTCCGCGAGCGGGCCGACAAGGTGGACGAGATGTTGAGCGGACCCAATACCGCGTTCGTTCTCGTCGCGTCGGCGCGGAAGGACACCGTTGCCGAGGCGATGTACTTCTCGGACCGGCTGCGGGATATGGGCAAGGCGCCGCGGGCGCTGGTCGCCAACCGGCTTCACCCTCGGTTCGGCCGCGAGGGTCCAACTACCGCGAGTGATGTATCCCTAAGCGACTTGGCCGCCTCGGACCGGGGGCGGGCGGAGTCGCTGGGGGACACCCCCCTCGGCGCTCTCTACGCCAACTTGGCCGAGTTCCGCCAGGTCGCGGAACGCGAAGAGGAGGTGCTGACCCCGTTGATCGCCCGAGTCGCGCCTGCACCCGTTTGCCGGGTCCCCTATCTCGAAGGCGACGTCTCGGATCTCGAAGGACTGGGGCGCGTCGCGGAGGTGCTCACGGCCTAGCGGCGTCATGCGAGCATGCGCCAT
>Ga0136633_1001366_pt1 | contig 18065 bp, 14 predicted proteins | sample AntDrymeUQ832206_2_FD_105494 | JGI IMG/M metagenome (GOLD analysis project Ga0136633, IMG submission 105494) | Polar desert sand microbial communities from Dry Valleys, Antarctica - metaG UQ83 (22.06) | ecosystem: Environmental > Terrestrial > Soil > Desert | place: Antarctica: Dry Valley...
AGCAGGACGGCCGCGGCGCCGAAATGGCGTTCCGCGAGCATCTGCGATCCGCGTTGGAAGAGCTCGTAGGCGGACTCGCGCTCGTCGGAGTCGGAGGGACTGGGCTGCATCGGTCCAGCCTAGCGCTGGAGGTCGATACGCTCCAATCGGAGGTTCTCGCTGCGGCCCGGGATGCGACCTCGCTTGGCGACCGGATTGCCGTCGATCTCCTTCAGGTCGCCGGTGAAGTCGATCGGGCTCGCCTTGCTGATGTAGCTGCCGACCGCGAACGAGTCGACCGGCGCGCCTGCCGCCTTGAAGACGCCGATGCGCTCCACGTCCATCCCGCCGGAGACCACGACCTTCACGTTGGGATGGCCGGCCAGGTCGAGACGCGCCCGCACCTCCTTCACCAGGTCCGGGGTCACTCGTCCGCGCTCCGACGGCGTATCGAGCCGCACGCCCCATAGCCGGTCGCCGAGCGCCTCCGCCACGCGCAGGGCCTCCTCCGCCTCGTCCTTGAACGTGTCGACCAGGATGATGCGGGGCACGTCCGCATCGATGTGGCGGTCGAAGGCCTCCGCCGCCCGCACGGTGTCGCCGAAGACGAGCACAAGGGCGTGGGGCATGGTGCCGGTCGGCGCCAGCCCGGCCAGGCGGGCACCCGCGGGCGTCGACGCCCCGATGCATCCACCCACGACGCTGGCGTAGTCCATCTGGTCGGCGACGCTCGGATGCACGTGCCGCGCGCCGAACCCGATGACCGGGATCGGGTCCGCCGCGTCTACGATGCGGCGAGCGGCGGTCGCCCATCCGGACCCCGAGGCCAGGATGCCGAGGATGGCTGTCTCGTACAGGCCGAAGGCCGAGTAGCGCGCATTGATGCGCATCACGACCTCCTTCGAGGCGAATCGATCACCGTCGTGCAGCGACTCCACGACCGGAGCCGCGCTGCCGTTGGCCTCCGAGAAGACCTCTCGCAGGTAGGCGAGCGCCTCCTCGGCGCCGCAGAGCACGCCTTCGCCGCGCGAGAAGATCTCCATCGTCACGACCGGATCGAGGTGCTCGGCGGCGAGGATCGTCCGCGCCCGCTGGAGGTACACGTCGGCAGTCTCGCCGGAGAGCACGTCGGCGGCCGGCAAGAAGCGCGGCGATGGACGCTCGGCAGTCATGGCGCAGCAGTGTACGCCGCGCGTCGACGGAACAGGAGGAGCGCGAGGGCCACAAGAATGAGCGCCACCAGCGCCGCGCTGGCGAGGCGCACCACCCCGCCGGCCTCGGCCGACGCCAGGATCCGCTGGGCCTCGCTGATCGCCTCGGCCGCGCCGCGCAGGTCGCCATCGGCGAAACGGCCATTGGCGAGCGTGAGCTGCTGGGACGGATCGGGCCCTCCGATGAGGCCAATCCGGTCCAGGAACGTGCGCGAGCCGTTGACCTCGGCTGCCGTGGCTGTGTATGCCTCGACCACCGCACGCTGGGCGTCGAGCTCGCGCTGGGCCTCGGCGCCGCCGCCAAAGGACCGATACGCCTGCTGAAGCCGATCGGGAGCGGAGAGGCCAGCCGCCCCCATCTCGACGAGGAGCTCGTCACGCGCAGCCAGCCAGGTGACCGCCTCTGCCAACTGCGCCTGGGCCTCGTCGAAGCGCCAGTTGGTCATCGCCGCGCGGACCGGGTCCGGCGCTCCCCAGCCGTCAGCGTCGGCAAGCAGCTGATCGAAGGTGGCCCGCGCGTCCGAACGAGCCGCAAGCAGCTCGACATCGGCCTGCGTGAAGATCCGCTCGCTGAACTGCGCGGTGAGGTCGGCGTCGCTGACCGTGTCGAGATGATCGAGGAAGCCCCGACTGGTCAGGGTCACCTGCGGCACCGAACCATCGGCCGGCAGGTCGGCGTCGATCTCGGATCCTGCATAGGGCCCGAGGGAGCCCGCCACTCGCCCAAGCACCGTTCTCACCGCATCCGGCCCGACGGACGAGCCCAGCTCGGAGATGAACGCCCAGGATGCCGCGTGAGCATAGCCGTCGGCAGCCGGGTCCTGCGACGAGGCCCAGCTGTCGAGCGGGAATCCCGCATCGGCGCGCTCGGTGACCTCGGCGGCGGGGTCGTACGGCGGTTCGACCTCGACCTCGCTCGCCACGCGAGCGGCGACCTCGCTCGCCAGGCCCTCGCGGATCCAGCGCGCTTCGATGAGCGCCGGCGAGAGCCAGACATGTGCCACCTGGTGGAGCGCGGTGAACGGCGGCTGGTCGAAGGCAACCGGGATCTCGGTACCGGCGGTCGCCGTCTCGCCGAAGCCGGACGCGTCCGTCGCCACCGACTCGATCAGGACGAGGCTGCCCACGCGCGGATATGGCAGGCCGATCTCCTCCTCGAGGAGGGGCAGGGCGCGCTCGATCAGCGCGAGCGTTCGCTCGCCCCACGCTTCGTCATCGGCGAAGGCGCGGACCTGGAGGTCGACGGTACCCCCGTCAAGCGGGACTGTGGCGTCGAAGGTCGTGTACTGCGCGGGTCGCGTGGCGGTCACCCGCGCCAGCCACTGGGCAGGATTCGCGATCGGCCCGCTGACCAACTGGCCGTCCGCCGCGCTGAGCTCGTCGCCGTCGATCCGCACCTCGTAGCCGCTCGGGATCGCGACGCTGACCTCGCTCGACGTGCCGAAGCTCCACGCGGGGAAGACGATCACCGAGGGCCGGATGCGCAGCTGGGGGTCGTTGCCATCGGCGATCGTGTAACCCAGCTCGAGATCGACGCTCTCCTCGTAGCGCAGGTCGTCGCGGAGCTCGATGGTCGCAACGTTGACATCGTCCTCCACCGCCACCGCCAAATCGAGGTCGCCCTCCTCGTCGGACGCGATGACGTCAGTAGCGTCGTCGTGGATGGCGAGCTTGACATCGTCGAACACGCTGAACTGGCCGTCGGGATCGGGGGTGGTGTTCGTGAACGTCAGCTGGACGGTGACGCCGACCTCGCCGTCATCCGGCCGGACGTCGTAGGCGGCCGACGTCTCGAGCGTGTACTCCGCGGCCGCCACCGGCCGCACCGGTCCGCCCGGGACCGCCGATGCGACGAGAACGGCGGCGAGCAGCGCCTGGATCGCGCGGCCACGGCGCCTCACGGCTCGCCCATCAGCCGGGCGATCAGCCCGCGGCGGCGCATCCTCGGACGCGGTGGCTCCCACTCCGGCATGGCCGAGGCGACCTCATCTCGATAGGCGTCCATGAGGTCGCGGTTGCGCGGTTGGCGATCGCTCCAGTCCGGCAGGAGGCCGCGATCGGCGATGGCGTTGGCGGTCTCCTCCATGAGCCGATCGGCCACCACCGCCAGGCGCGCGATCCCGCGGCCGAGCTCGTCTCTGTCGAGTGCGGCGATGGGCAGCTCGGTCATCAGCATCGGTCGATCGTCATCGGTCATCGCGAACTTCACGAAGGGGTAGTCGAAGTTGGCGCGGAGCATCCGGGCGTACGTGCGCTTGGGAATCTCCATCGCCTCGAGCCCATAGTATGCCCACAGCGAGCACCCGACTCCGCTCACCCACGCCACGGTGACGCGCAGATCGAAGCGCCGATCACCGTCCACTACGACGTCGCGACTGAAGGCGGGGTCTCTCAACGTGCCGGCCGAGGCGACGACCTCCAGTCCTAGCGCCTCGAGCCAACCGTCGATCCAAGCTTCCGCGCTCACCGTGGCGCGACGCCGGCAACCACCGTTTCGCCCGAGCGGATGCGCCGACGACGTTCGAAGTCGCGCTCTGTCGTCCCCGGGTCGATCCGGCAGTTGCGCCCAATCTCGACACCGCGCGGCACGCGAGCCCTCTTGCCGACGATCGTGATGCCGGCGTACAGGCGCTCCGGCTCGTCGCGGTTCGGACGCAGATCATCACCGACGCCCACGCGCGCGCCGGCACCGATGTGAGCCTCCTTGTCCAGGATCGCGCGATCAAGTGTCGCATCGGCCTCGATGACGGCGTCGAACATCACGATCGAGTCACGCACCACCGCGCCGGCCGCCACGCGAACGCCGGGCGACAGCACGCTGTGCTCGACCGTGCCGTCGATCACGCACCCGTGGCTGATCATCGAGCGCGAGACGGATGCCGACGGCCCGATGCGCGCCGGTGGTCGCTCCTCGCTGCGGGTGTAGATGAGCCATGCCAGGTCGTTGAGCTCGATGCCCGGGTCGTCGCGGAGCAGGTCGAGGCTCGTCTGCCAGTAGCTCTCGACGGTTCCGACGTCCTGCCAGTAGCCGCCGAACTCGTAGGCGTACGCGCGCCCGCCGTCCTCCACCATGGCGGGCAGGACGTCACGGCCGAAGTCGACCCGCTCGGAGCTGAGCAGGTCGCGGAGGAGCGGCCAGCTGAAGACGTAGACGCCCATACTGACGAGGTTCGAGGGAGGGTTCGGCGGTTTCTCGATGAAGGCAGTCACGCGTCCGTCGCGAGCGACATCGATGATCCCGAATCGATGCGCCTCTTCGATCGGCACGGTGCGCACGGCGCACGTCACATCGGCGCGCTTGGTCCGGTGCATATCGAGGAACGGGCGGTAGTCCATCTTGTAGACGTGGTCGCCGGCGAGGATCAGGACCAGCTCCGGATCACGGTCGGCGATGAAGTCCAGGTTCTGGAAGACGGCGTCGGCGGTGCCTCGGTACCAGTCGCGCGCCCGTCCACGACCGATAAACGGCTGAAGCAGCGCGACGCCGCCGCGACTGCGGTCGAGGTCCCATGGCCGCCCGACGCCGATGTGGTCGATCAGCGAGCGCGGCGCGTACTGCGTCAGGATCCCGACGTCGGTGAGCCCGGAGTTGACCGCATTGCTCAGCGCGAAATCGATGATCCGGTACTTGCCACCGAATGGCACGCCGGGCTTGGCCCGCACCTGCGAGAGGATGCTGAGTCGCTCTCCCTCGCCGCCCGCGAGGATGAGCGTCAGGACCGAGCTCGACACGAGACCGATTCTAGCCCTCGCGCTGCTGTATCGGTGTGCGGGGCGATCCTGCATCAGGCGCGCTTACCCGCCGCCGGGCGGTGGCTCGGGCGGCACGGGTCCGCCTCCGCCGCCGCCGCCTCCGCCGCCGCCGCCGCCGCCGCCAGGGGGCGGTGTTGGTTCCGGTGCATTGCTGGGCGCGGGCGTGGGGGATGGGCGCGGTCGGAAGACCCGCTCGCCGCACGCCGACGGGAATCCACGCTCGCCGTAGAGCGGGCTGATTGCGAACTGAACCCGCCGGTCATCCGTGTAGTCGGCAGGGTCGCCGCGAGCTCCGGTCTGGCCGTTCACGAGCCGATCAGACCAGGTGTCGGCCGCCTCGATCCAGTTCTGTGGGCGATCCGGCGTCGCCTGGGAAAGGTACTGCTCGAGATCCAGGCAGCCGCGGGTGTGCACATTATCGAACGGCGGCACGGTGCCTTCGAGGAAGGGCAGGGTGATCGTCGCGCCGCAGTTGTTCGTGGCGGCCATCCCGCTGAATCGACAGACGTTGGCCTGAACGATGCCATTCGGCTGCTCGAAGCTCGTCTGTGGGACCGGCTCACCGCCATTCCAATCCCATGGATTATTGATGGCGAGATCCATGAATTCGTGCCACAGGAAGAGCGGACCGTCGGCGCTGAAGAGGCCGCCGCTGAACTCACTCGACAGCGACTCCTGGTTGTTGTTACCCATCCAGACCCCCGTCGTGAGGCTGCCGGGCACGTACCCGAAGCCCGACACGTCGCGGAAGTCGTTCGTGGTCCCGGTCTTGAAGCCGGCCGGCCGGCGCTGGCCATCGGCGGTGACCAGCTGGGCGCGCTCTCCCCACAGCAGGTTGCGGGAGGGGTCGGTGTTGCCCTCCAGGATGAAGTGCGGGAGGTACGCCTCGGCCGGGGTCATCGGATCGGTGACGGTCGGCCCATTGTCCTCGCGGGTGTAGATGACCCGGTTGTCGCGGTCGCGGATCTCAATGATCGTGGTGGCCGGGTTGAGCTCGCCCTGCTGCGCGAACGTCGTGTAGGCCTGCGTCATGTTCGTAAGGTTGAGCGGGACGGATCCGAGCGCCAGGGAGAGCCCGGGATCCTGGTCCATGATGTACTCCGCGCTGGCAATGCCCAGCGACTCGCTGAAGTCCGCCGTGGTCTGCGACCCGACCAACTGCTGCATCTGCACCGACGGGATGTTGAGCGAGTAGCGCAGGGCGTCGAGCGCCAGGACCGGGCCGTGCTCCTTGATGTCGGCATTCGTCGGCCGGTACGAGGTCGCCCCGGACTCGCTGAACTCGGTCATGGCGTCCACGAACATGGTCGACACGGTCGCGTCACGGGACTGAAAGGCCGATGCATACGTGATCGGCTTGAAGGCCGATCCGGGCTGTCTTCGACCGAGCCCGGCGACGTCGAACTGGCCCTGGACCTCGGGGGCCTCGCGGTTGTAGTAGTCAACGCTGCCGACGTACGCGACGATCTCGCCGGAGGCTGAGTCGATGGCCACGAGCGCCGAGTTGTTCACGTTGAATCCGGCCAGCGTCTCAACCCACTTCGTGACGAGCCGTTTGGCCTCCTGCTGCAACGGAAGGTCGAGCGTCGTCTGGATCCGGTAGCCGCCGGTCAGGACGGCCAGCGCGGGATCGGTCACGTTGGGCAGGGTGGCGAGGATGCGCTCGGCCTCCTTGCGGACGCGGAAGCTGAAATGGGGCTCGCGGAGGATGCTCGTCAGCCGGTTCGGCGCCATATCCAGCCAGGAGGTGTTGCGCGCCTCGCGTGCCTGCCTGGCAGTGATGTAGCCCTCCTCCTCCATGGCGCCCACCACGAGATTGCGCTCCCGGGTCGCGTCAGCCGCCGCCTCCTCGCTGCCGGGCTCGCCATTCGGATTCTGGTACGGGTCCAGTAACGACGGCGCCTGCGGCAGCGCCGCCAGGAAGGCGCTCTGCGCGATGCTCATGTCCTCGAGGTTCGACAGCCCGAAGTAGTTCGCGGCGGCGGCCTTGATGCCGTACGAGCCGTTGCCGTAGAAGATGAGGTTCAGGTAGGTCTCGAGGATTCGCTCCTTGCCGGCGCGCCCGGGGTAAGCGGCCGTGACCTGCATGGCCAGGATGTTCTCGCGGATCTTGTCCTCGATGTCGGTCGAGTTGCTCGGCGCCGGCGGCTGGCAGACATCGGTCTCCTCCGACTGGGCCTCGGCATCGGTCGCAGGCGCGTCGGGGTCGATCTCGCCGACGCTCGCCTGGGGCGAGGCGCTCGGGTCGACCTGGGTCGTTTGCCCCTCCGCGGCCAACACGCGCGCGTAGTCGATCACCTGCTGGGTGATCGTGGATGCGCCCTGCACGATCTCGCCGGCCTCGAGGTTGGCGAGGGCGGCGCGCACGATGCTCTGGAAGTCGACCCCGTTGTTCTCCCAGAACGTGCGATCCTCGCTGGCCACGGTCGCCTGCCACACGACGTCGGGCAGGGTCCCGAAGCTGACCGCCTCGCGATTCTGGCATTCGAAGCGGGCCAGCAGCTGCTGACCCGTGCGGTCGTACACGTAGGTCGACTGCTGCGGCTCGATCCCGTCGAGCACGCGCGGCTCGGGAAGGTCGGAGGCGAAGTAGTTGTACGCCGCCAGCATGCCGCCCGCCGTCCCGAGAATCGACCCGGCGAACATCAGCCCGAAGACGCCGAGCGTGACGAGGAGGAAGGTGGCGAGGCCGCGACGCTGCCCGCCGCGGCGGGTGGTGCGGCGCGTCATCATCAGGTGGCGGCGCCGACGCTGGAGGGCCGGATGCATCGCGCGCAGGGTACCAGCCGGGGCGTCGCGGGTCGAATGGGGCGTACGCTCAGCGAACGAGCTGGAGCATGCGGTCGTCGAGCAGGAGCGCCAGCACCGCGCCGGCGACCAGGAAGGGCCCGAACGGGATATAGCTGCGCATCCCGACGCGACGTGCGGCCAGGAGGATGAGGCTGACGGCGGCGGACAGGAAGGCGGCGGTGAAGATGGCGGTGAAGATGGCCGGCCAGCCGAGCATGAGACCGATGGGCGCCACGAGATAGAGGTCGCCGAGCGCCAGGCCGCCGCGGACGACGAGCGCCAGCGCTCCCAGGAAGGCGACGGCGGCCGCGGCACCGATGAATGCCATCAGCGGATCGACGCCAGGGTTGAAGGGCACGAAGAGGGCCGCCATCAGGATGAGCGGATCGAGAACGAGGTGCGGGAGGCGCCGCTGCTCGAGATCGGTCGCGGTCAGCACGAGGAGGAGTGCCAGGAGCACGAGGTACACGCCGGTGGCCCACCACGGCAGCTGCGAGCGGGCGACAACCGTCGCCGCCGCGAGGCCGCTCACAACCGCGATCACCACCGTACGCCAGCCGATCGGACGTCGCCGCGCCTCATCGGCCGGCCAGACGCTGGCGAGCCGCTCGGCCAGCGCACCGCCCAGGGCAAAGGCCCCGCCGATGACGATGATCGCGGGATTCACGCTTGCCTCGACCTCCGGTTCGCTCGACGCAGCCGCGCCCGGTGCGCGGCGGCACCACGCATCCTACGGACCGCACGCTGATCGGCCATAGGCCGATCGTCCGACCGTTGCCGCGCCGCGTTGGCACGCAGTGTGCCAGTGCCAATGGCAGCGCCGGCATCCGGCCGGCCACCATACGGGAGGAATCACATCGTGGACAGTGACCGCGTCGAGGGCAAGCTCAAGGAGGCCGGTGGCAAGGTCAAGGAAGAATGGGGCGACGCCACCGACAATCCCGACACCGAGGCCGAGGGCAAGCAGGACCAGGCCGAGGGCAAGGTCCAGGACAAATGGGGCGAGACCAAGGACAAGGTCCGCGACGCGGTCGACGGCGATCGCTAGCTCGGCTCCTCCTCAACGCCACGAGCCCCGACCACAAGGCCGGGGCTCGTCCCTTTCCGTGCGTGAGGCGAGGCCGCGCACACCGGACATGCGCTCGCGCGGTGAGCGTCATGGAACCGATGCGGCCATTCAACCAAGGGCATACTGGCGGGCCGTCAGCGGGTCGTGAAGTCGAGCGCCAGCTGCACGAGGGCGCCGACCGCCGAGCCGGTGGCTCCCGTCGGACCGTACGGCTTCTCGGCACCAAGATAGGCCGTGCTCGCGATGTCGAGGTGCACCCACGGCACCGTCACGAACTCTGAAAGGAAGACCGCGCTCTTGATGAGCGAGCCGTCGCGACTCCCGGAGTTGACGATGTCCGCGTGCGGCGAGTCGTAGCTGGCGCGGTACTCCACCGCGAGTGGCATCTCCCAGAACCATTCGCCGGCCCGCTCCGCCGCGACGCCGACCCGCTGGCCCCACTCACGCGGGCGAGCAAAGTACGCGCTGATCTGATCGCCGAACGCGATCGCCTGCGCACCGGTCAGGGTGGCAACGTCGACGATGTGGGTGGCACCCTGCCGCTCGGCCCAGGTCATGGCGTCGGCCAGGATGAGCCGGCCCTCTGCATCCGTGTTGGTGACCTCGACCGTCATCCCGTTCATGGCGCGCACGACATCGCCGGGACGCTGGGCATTGCCGCCCGGCATGTTCTCGACCATCGGCGCAACCGCCATGAGCGGCGTCTCCGGAGCCAGCCGCGCCACGGTGCGCGCCGCCGCGATCACGGCCGCCGCGCCGGACTTGTCGTGCTTCATATCTCCCATGTTCTCGGCCGGCTTGATACTGATGCCACCGGAGTCGAAGCAGACGCCCTTGCCAACGATGGCCAGCCGATCCCCGTCGGCGGCCTTGTCCCAGCCGGGAAGCTTGATCGCGATGAGCCGAGACGGATGCGCGGCGCCCTGCCCGACGCCGAGCAGGAGTCCCATCCCGAGCTCCGCCATCTGCTCCGGGTCGAGGACCTCGACCGTGCAGCCATCAGCGCTCAGCTCACGCGCGGCCTCGGCCATGCGCTCGGGGGAGAGGTCGTTCGCTGATCGGTTGGCGAGGTCGCGGCAGAACGCTGTCCCCTCGCCGACCTCCGCGCCGCGGTCGAGCGGGGCCTGCGATCCGGCGCCGATGCAGAGCACCTCCTCCACCGAGCGCTTCATGGCGTCCGTGTCGCGAACGCGGCCGTAGATGTCCGTGGCTCGATACGAGCCGGCAACAGCGCCCGCGGCGGCAGCGGCCCAGGCATGATCGTCCTCGTCATCTCGGAGCCACAGGGCGAGCGTGGACGCGCCGCGCCCGTTCAGCCGACGCGTGGCAACGGCGGCCAGCCGTCGCGCGCGCCAGGCGCCGCGTCCGCGCGAGCCGGCGTTCAGGAGGAGGAGCCAACGCACGGGCAGTTCGCCGCCCCCGATGAGGGCCGACGCATGCTCGAGCGGGTTGTACTCCCCCCACGCGATCGCCTCGCTGATGGCCCCGCCAGAGGCCGCATCCAGCTCGGCGAGGTCGGACGCCATCTCGGCGTCCTCGCGGTAGATCGGAACGGCGAGGACGTCAGCCTCGGTGGTGGCTGGCTGCCCGGTGGTCGAGCGCAGGCGCATGCTCAATCGGCTCCTTCGTGAAATGGACGGGTGACTGAGTATAAGTGGCTCAGCGGCAGTCGGAGAACCTCGCCGAGAACATCGTGAACCGGCTGCCGGGCGCGACCGATGTCCCTTCCGGCGGCTCCTGGCCGATGATCCCCTCGGACTGGCTCGGGTCCTCGGCGCACTCCACCCTCCAGTTCAGGCCGGCCTCCGTCGCCAGCGCGATGGCGTCCGCCGTGGGAAGCCCGACCGTCTCCGGCACCAGCACCGATCCCGGCCGCGCGCTTGCGGTCGGCTGCGTTGAGAAGGACGCCTGTGGGGATGTCTCGCCACCGCCGCCGAGGTCGAGGATCGGGACGATCACCAACGCAACGACCAGTGCCACCGCTCCCAGGATGAGCAACGTTCCGAAGACGCGCAGGATGCCATCGCCACTGGACGCCCGCGGCCGGGCCGGCCGGCGAGCGGGTGCACGCGTCGCTACCGCCGCGGGCTCGGGGGCCGGCGGCGGGACATAGCCGCGCCTTGCGGGCGCGCGGTCGGACGGCGGCCGGTTCTGGACCGCGATGACGCGTGTCTCGTCCACGTCCCGCGGGCTCGCGACTACGACGTCAGCCTCGTCGAGAGCCCGGGCCATCGCCTCAGCGCTGTGGAAGCGCGAGACCGGCTCGCGTCGCAGGGCCTGGAGAATCGCGTCGTCGAGCCGCCCCGGGACGCCCTCGACAAGCGAGGAGGGCGGACGCACCGTCGCGGCGACATGCGCGGCGCTGACCTCCTCGGGCGTGCGTCCGGCGTAGGGCATCCGACCGGTGAGCGCCTCGTAAAGGACTACGCCCAGGCTGAACAGGTCGCTGCCAGGCGTCAGCGCCTCGCCGTGGAGCTGCTCCGGGGACATGAACTGGAGCGATCCGATGCTCGTGTCACCCTCGAGCGCCTCGTGCGGCGGGCGCGCGATGCCGAAATCGATCAGCTTCGCCGGCCCGGGGCCGAGCATGACGTTGCCCGACTTGACGTCGCAGTGGACGAGCCCTCGAGCGTGGACCACGCGCAGGCCGGCAAGCAGCTCACGACCGATGCGGAGGACCTCGTCGCGAGCGATCGGGCCCTCCTGGTCGACCGCCTCGCGCAATGAGCGGTGACGATCGAGCAGCTCCATCACGATGAAGTGCGCCTCCTCGTCACTTCCGGAGTCATAGACATGGACGAGGCTCGGATGCGAGAGCGACGCGGCAGCGCGTGCCTCGGCCAGGAAGCGTTCGACGAACGCGGGGTCGTCGGCGTACGGATGCGAGAGGACCTTGATCGCCACGTCGCGCTCGAGCCGAACATCACGGGCGCGGTACACCCGTGCCATCCCACCGCGGGCGACCGAAGCGTCGATCCGGTATCGATCGACCAGCGTGCGCCCGATCATCGGATCCAGCTGCGAGGTATCGGTCATTGGCCCTGCTGCCGCAGGATCGCGGCCGCAGCCGCGCGCGAAGCATCGATGGCGCGGAGCGCCGCCGCCAGGCGGCCGAGTGGCGCGGCCGTCAGCGCCGAGCCACCTTCGCTGAGAGCGATGCGCAGGGCGCGGTCGGCCGTCGCGGCATCGTCGCCGAGGGCGACGAACGCGTCGGCGGCCTCGCTCGCCGCGGCGATGTCGCCCGCGCGGGTGGCATCCAGGATCTGCTCCACGGAGCTGATCATCGCATCCGTCGTGTCGATCCACACGGGCAGGGTGGGGAGATCGGTCTCCCATGCGACGATCCCCTCATGGTCGACCCGTGCGCGCGAGGTGAGCTCGGCGGCGTCGGCGAGCAGGCCGTCGTCGAGGGCGCGGAGCGCCCGCTCCAGCAGGCCCGGCAGGTTCACGGCGCGCTCTCGGAGGCCGGCGAAGACATCTGCTGCCCGTCCGGACGCGCGCAGCTGCGCGGCGATCGAGGTGAGCTCTCCGGCGGCGATCGGCTCGGGTGGCCGCGGCGCATCCGGCCGCCACGCGGCACGCGCGGAGGCGAGTAACGCCACCGCGCGGCGCGCCGGCGCCACGGCGTTTTCCGAGCCGGCGATCAGGGCTGCCGCCTCGTCAATGCGCGGGCTGGGTGGCCCGTCTCCGCCCAGCACGGCGGCCGCGCCGGCGCGCGCCGCATCGGTCCCCGTCTCCAGCGTGGCGCGAAGCTCGTCGAGCGCGATAACCGCGGCGCTGGCGCTCTCGCGGATCATTCGTTCTGCCGCGAGCGCCAGCGATGGGTCGACCGCCCGCGGTCCGAGAAGGGCCGCCAGCCCGAGAACGGCAACGCCGGCGAAGGCCGCGCCACGGGTGCCTATCATGGGCGGATGGTCTCTGCAGACGCCCTGCGCCCGCTCCCGAAGGCGGAGCTCCACCAGCACCTGGACGGATCGGTCCGTCCGGAGACGGCGGTTGAGCTGGCCGACGCGATCGGCATGGCGCTCGAACCTGCCGAGGCGCGTCGACGCATGGTCGGGCCCGAGCGCTGCGGGAGCCAGGCGGAGCTCCTCGAGTTCTTCGACCTGCCGATCGCGCTGCTCCAGACCGAGAAGGCGCTCGAGCGCGTCACCGCCGAGCTCGTCGAGGATCTCATGCGGGACGGTATCCGGTACGCGGAGATTCGCTGGGCGCCGCGGCTGCACCTGGAGGGCGGGCTCTCGGTGAACGCAGTCCTGGAGGCCGTGGGATCCGGGATCGCGCGCGCGGCGCTGGCGCACGGGACGACCACGCCGCTCGTCGGTCTGATCGTGACCGCCATGCGCTCCCATCCACCGGCGGCGAACGTCGAGCTGGCGCGCACCGCCGCGGCGTTCGGTCCGCCAATCGTGGGCTTCGATCTCGCCGGGCCGGAAGTGGCCTGGCCAGCGCCGCCGCACGCGGCCGCCTTCAACGCGGCACGCGAGGGTGGCCTCTCGTTGACGGCCCACGCGGGTGAGGTTTCCGGACCGCAGCGGGTGCGAGAGGTGCTCGACTTCGGCGTTCGTCGCGTGGCGCACGGCGTCACGGCCATCGAGGACGAGGCTCTTCTCCAGCTCCTCCGCGGGCGCGACATCACCCTAGACCTCTGCCCCACCTCGAACGTGCAGGCCGGCATCGTGCCGGACCTGTCGAGCCATCCGATCGCGGCGCTCCACCGCGCGGGCGTCAGCGTCACGCTCTCCACCGACGATCGGACGGTAACCGGAACGACGCTCACCGACGAGATGGCGCGAACGGCGAGCGCCGTGGGGCTCAATGACGAGGAGGTCGCAGCGATCGCGCTCAACGGCTTCGCCCGCGCCTTCGCCCCGCCCGTCGTGATGGCACCGATCCGCGCCGCCGCCGCTCGGGCGTGGGGCGCATGGCGCACGGGAGCCGACATCACCTGACGCGGCCCTCGAGGAGCGCCAGGACCGCGGCGGGATCGTCCGCGATCGCATCGGGACGCCGCTCACCCTCGAGCGTGGCTGCCAGCGCAGCATCTGCCACCCCGGTCAGCACCAGGATCGCGGTGCAACCGGCGCGGTGGGCGCCGACGACATCAGCATCGGGGTTGTCGCCGATGACGACCGCTTGCGTGGCCGGAACGCCGGTCGCCTCGAGGATCGCCTGGAACATGGCCGGCGACGGCTTGCCGATCACCTCCGGCGTCACGCCGGTGGCCGTGACCAGCGCCGCCAGGATCGATCCTGCGCCGGGCAGAAAGCCCACGGCCGTCGGATAGCGCGCATCCGCGTTGGTGGCGATCAGACGCGCACCATCGGCGACGGCCCGCATCGCCACCGACAAGCGTCGGTAGTCGACGCGCGGATCGAGACCGACGACGACCGCGTCGTACGCGCGCGCGAGCCGACCGCCGGCGTGATCGGCCATCGAGGCGTCCCCGGCCATGACGACGGACAACCCGGCCGCCCGCAGCTCGGCCTCCATCCCCTCCGCGCCGATGGCCAGGATCGAGCGGACTTCCGGGGCATGGCGGCGTAAATGCTCGATGGTCGCGGAGGTGGACGTCACGATCTCGTCCACAGCCGTCGGGATGCCCATGTCGCGCAGCCGGACAACGTATCCGTCGCGCGCGACCATCGAGTTATTCGTCGCGAACCGCACCGCGACACCCGCCGCATGGAGCGCCTCCACGAGCTCGCGGGCGCCCGCAATGGGCTCGTGGCCCCGATAAACGACGCCGTCGAGGTCGAAGATGACGAGGCGAATGCGGTCGGGAAGGCTGCTCATGTCGCCGGATGATAGGGGCGTCGGGGCGCAGTCGGACCTTGAGCGAGCGATCGGCGAGGAAGTATGATGCCGCAGATTCTGCGCCAGGTGCCCATGGCCCGAGCGCACCGGAGGCGCCGCGACGAATGCGGCAGAGCGCACTGAATGGTGCGGAGGAAACAGATGCGGAAGTTCCCCAGCTCGATGGTGGCCATGATGGCCGTCCTGATGCTGATCCTCGCGGCCTGTACGGGCGGCGGCGAGAGCCCCTCGGCCAGCACGGCCGAGTCAACGGCGCCGGAGAGTCAGGCACCGAGCGAGAGCGCTGCGGCGAGCGAGAGTGCCGCCCCGAGCGAAGAGCCGGCGACCGGCTTGGCTGCGTGCGGCGAGCCTGAGTCGGGCGACGCGCTGATGATCGGCGTGGTGACCGATCTCGGCCAACTCGAGGACAAGTCGTTCAACGAAGCATCGTGGTGCGGCGGCATCGCCGGTGCCACGTCCGTGGGCGGCACCGCCGAGGTCATCGTGACCGAGGCCCCGGCCGATTATGCCCAGAACATCCAGACCTTCGTCGACCGTGACTTCGACGTGATCGTGACCGTCGGCTTCGCCATCGGCGACGCCACCCTGGCTGCGGCGAAGGAGAACCCGGAGACGTGGTTCATTGGCGTCGACCAGTTCATCGGCGCAGATCCGATCCCGGAGAAATACATGGGCCTGGTCTACAACGAGGCGCAGGCCGGCTACCTGGCGGGCATCGTGGCCGCCAACATCAGTGAGACGGGCGTCATCGGCGCCGTGGGTGGCATCGACAGCGTTCCGCCGGTGGTGAACTACATCGCCGGCTACGCGAACGGCGCCGCGAGCGTCAATCCGGACATCGAGGTCCTGATCGAATACGCGAGCACGGACATCACCACGGCCTTCAACGACCCGACCACGGGGAAATCGATCGGCGAGCAGATGATCGAGGCTGAGGCCGACGTCCTGTTCCAGGTCGCAGGTCTCACGGGCCAGGGCGTGCTCGAGGCCGCCTGCGATGCCGGCGCGTTCGGCATCGGCGTGGACGTCGACCAGTACATCAGCCTCCCCGACCTCGGCGAGTGCATCGTCACCAGTGCCGAGAAGAAGCTCAAGGAGTCGGTGCAGGCCGCCATCGAGCGCGTGGCCGACGAGTCGGCTGAGTCCGGCAACGTCTTCCACGACGCGGCGGCCGATCCGCCGGGCGTGGGTGTCTCTCCGTTCCACGACTTCGAGGATCAGCTCGATCCATCGATCCAGGAGGCGGTCGACGAGGCCTTCGCCAGCTTGGCCGACGGCTCGACCGATCCTTGCGAGGGGGACACGCCGTGCTTCGGCAGTTGACCTGACCAACGGTTTCGAGGCGGGTCCGACGCGAGTGTCGGGCCCGCCTCGTGGTTTCATTCCGGGTATGCTCCGCCCAACACCTCGCTCACGAGCCCGGGCACACTGATGGCAGAGGCACCCCTCGCACCTGTCCTGGAGATGCGAGGCATCACCAAACGCTACCCAGGCGTCGTCGCCAACGATGGCATTGATCTCGACGTGCGTCCCGGCGAGATCCACGCCCTGCTCGGCGAGAATGGCGCCGGCAAGTCGACCCTCATGAACATCCTCTACGGGCTCGCCGTGCCCGATGAGGGCGAGGTTCTGATCGACGGCGAGGCGGCCACCATCGCCGGTCCGTCGGACGCCATCCGCCGCGGCATCAACATGGTCCATCAGCACTTCATGCTGGTGCCGGTGCTCTCGGTAGCCGAGAACATCCTTCTCGGCGACGAGCCGATGCGTGGGCCGATCTTTGTCGATCGCCGCACCGCCCACGACGAGATCGAGAAGCTTGGCCAGCGCTTTGGCTTCGAGATCGACCCGGAGGTGAAGGTCGGCAGCCTCTCGGTCGGCTGGCAGCAGCGGGTCGAGATCCTGAAGGCGCTCTACCGATCCGCTCGCGTCCTGATCCTGGACGAGCCAACGGCCGTGCTCACGCCGCAGGAGACCAAGGAGATCTTCGAGGTGCTGCGGCGCCTCAAGGCCGAGGGCCACTCGATCATCTTCATCAGCCACAAGCTGTACGAAGTCCTCGAGATCGCGGACCGCATCACCGTCATCCGGCGCGGCAAGGTGGTCGGCACCCGCCTGCCCGCGGAGACCGACGAGGATGACCTCGCCAACCTGATGGTCGGGCGTGACGTCAGCCTGACGGTCGACCGCGGCGTGTCGAACCCCGGTGAGGTCGTTCTCGAGGTGGACGCGCTGCGCGTGAACGATGATCGAGGCCGCGAGGCCGTGCGGTCCGTCTCGTTCACGGTTCGGGCGGGCGAGATCGTGGGCATCGCCGGCGTGGTCGGCAATGGCCAGGATGAGCTGGTGGGAGCGCTGTCCGGGCTGCGCAAGGCGGTCGGAGGCAGGTTCGCGTTCGGCGGCCGCGACATGACGCGCGCCGGGGTGCGAACGCTCATGGACAACGGCCTGGCCTTCGTGCCGGGAGATCGCCACCGCTACGGGATCATCCTGAGCTTCCCGATCGACGACAACCTGTGTCTCAACGAGTACAACCGTGCCCCATTCGCGCAGGGTTTCGTCCGCGACGAGGGCGAGGTCGACCGATGGGCGGATCTCCGCATCGACGAGTTCGACATCCGAACCCCGTCACGCGAGATCCCGGCCGGAACGCTGTCCGGTGGAAATCAGCAGAAGGTCGTCGTGGCGCGGGAGTTCAGCGGCGACACCCGGGTCCTCATCCTCGAGCAGCCGACCCGCGGCCTCGACGTCGGAAGCATCGAGTTCATTCACCGTCAGGCCATCGCCAAGCGCGACGCCGGCGCCGCGATCCTGCTGGTCTCCGCCGAGCTCGACGAGGTGATGGAACTCTCCGATCGCATTCTCGTCATGTACCGCGGCCAGATCGTCGCGGAACGCGACGGGCGGACCGCGGATCGCGAGGACGTCGGCCTGCTGATGGCGACCGGTGGGCGCGACGAGCGACCCCCGCAGACCATGGATGCCGCGTCATGACCGACACCGGCGGCACCGTCCAGCGCGAGCTCGAGCAGGACCAGGCGGGCCCGGTCGCGGCGGCGCCGCAGGCGCGCATCCCGCCGCCACCGCCGCGGTCGCTCGGAGCCCGGATCGTCCAGGTCAGCGCGGTGCCGGTCGCCGCCGTCCTGCTTGCCTTCCTGGTCGGGTCGGTCTTCATCCTGGTCTCCACGCTCTTCACCGACCGCGAGTTCGACCTCCTGTTGCCGTGGACCGCCTACACGTCGCTCCTCTTTGGGGCCTTCGGCGGCCTGAACCCGATCGTGGACACCATGGTCGCGGCCGCGCCCCTCATCCTGGGCGGGCTCGCGCTCGGCCTGGGCTTCAAGGCCGGCCTGTTCAACATCGGCGCGCAGGGCCAGTTCCTGATGGGCGGGCTCGGGGCCGCCGCGGTGGGTGCTTCGGTGGCCAGTCTGCCGACGCCGATCGCG
>Ga0136633_1001367_pt1 | contig 18060 bp, 20 predicted proteins | sample AntDrymeUQ832206_2_FD_105494 | JGI IMG/M metagenome (GOLD analysis project Ga0136633, IMG submission 105494) | Polar desert sand microbial communities from Dry Valleys, Antarctica - metaG UQ83 (22.06) | ecosystem: Environmental > Terrestrial > Soil > Desert | place: Antarctica: Dry Valley...
CACCCGAGTCGCCTTCGGATTCAAGTCACCCGAAGCCCTGATCGCCCTCGCGATGCTGTCCCTCGGCGGCCACCGACCTCAACTCCCAGGCCGAACCGCCCACGGATGAGTCAGAAGAGCCAAAAGTTTTTGCCAAAGTCGCGTAAGCAAACAGGTCTCTGGGCGGTATTAGAGGTGAGCGGAACGACCGCTTGGCCCCAGTGCCAGCTCATGAATAGGACCACATGAACACCAGAACGCGTCTGTTCGCCAAGACCGCGGCCACCGCCGCAGCTATCGCCTCGAGCCTGCTCTTGGCCGCTACCCCCGCCAGTGCTACCCATGACGTCTTGACGGAGATCGACACCTCCAGCATCGCGCCAGCCTTCGGTGCCTCTGTGGTCGGAGGCATCACCTTCAGCCAGTACTGCCAGGTGGCTCGGGCCGATGTGGGAGTCGGCGGCTCCGGCGGCGTCACTTACCACATCGTCTCCCATGGCGAGGCGGTCGGCGCGGACGTCCTCGACACCTCGATCAGCTGCAAGATCAGGCAGGGGGGTATGACGGGCTACAGCGAGTCCAGCCCGTTCATGCGCGGCTTTGCTGCGGCTCAGGTGGACTCCTGGACGACCTACAGCCTGCTGCCGCTGTCGATCTGCTCGAGGACAAGGGCCTTCACCAGCTCCGGGTTAACCGTCCCTAGCCCCTGGTTCGGCCAGTCCGGCCAACCGTGCTCGTTCTAGAGGCCCGCAGGCAGGTCAGTTGATGGTTGTCAGACGCCCCAGCAGGGCCCGGACGGTTGTCCGGGCCCTGCTGGGCCTGCTCCTTGGACTGATGGTGTTCCCGGCGCCGCCCAGCGCCCAGGCGAAGGTCGTGGCTTTGCCGAAGGTCACGGGCACGGTGGTGGTCACTGCCCCGGGCACCGGCTATGTGAGGGTGCACCTCCCTCGACAGCTGATCCTCCAGGATTGGGTGGACCCGTTCGGTCCCGAACCTGACATCAAGGTCAGCGACCCGGCGCACTTCGGGGCCATCATGCTGGTGGCCGAGCGTCCCATCATGCTCGACGGCCTTCCTAAGCATCCCTCCGCCACCGTCTTCACGTTGCCAACCGGGTTGGCGAAAACGCGCTTCTTCAGCCCCTGGGCGCCGCAGGTGAAGGGCGCCCCCCAGCACACCGCCTTGCCGCCGGGGGACTACCGCCTGTTTGTCGTCGCGAGCCGCCCGCAGCGGATCACCTGGACCTTGCACCGCTCCGGGCAGCCGGTCTCGGTCCGGACCCTGTCCCGACCTGGTGCCGCAAAGGTGGCCACCGTCTCGTCGGTGGCGCTTCCGGGCCAGATGCTCACCTCGCCGTCCTTGGAGTTGAGCTCGTCCTTCCGGATCGGGCGGGTGGGGGAGCTCTTCGCTTTGATGTGGTTCCACGGCCGCCGCGTGGGCGACGCGCTGCAGACCGAGTTCTGCTTGAAAAAGAAGGGGTCGCAGGACGTGGTGCAGGAGCTAGGGGTTCCGTTGGGTTATTGCCCCGGCGGCTACAACTTCCTGCCGGTGATCTCGCGTCATGTCATCGGAGACGTACCAAACCTGTCCGGTCCGGTCGATGAGAACACGGCTGGAGCCAACTGGGTAGCGACCTTCGACGCCAACAGGAAGGTCGGCACGGCCGTCTTGCCCGAGGTGGCTGCCAAGCTCAGCATGCAGATGTCCGGCCTGGTGGACCGCGCTGCCGGCATCCAGATCTGGTACACCCTCGACTGAACCGTCAGGTGAGGTGGGCCTTGAGCAAGGCGATGTCCTCGGCCTGACCGTCAGCGGGGGTCTCGACGACCGCATCGCAGCCGGCGGCGCGTACGACGGCGACCAGGGCTTCCACGTCGATCTGGCCTGCACCGAGGTTGGCGTGCCGGTCGGCGCCGGAGTTGAAGGCATCGCGCGAGTCGTTGCAGTGCACGAGGTCGATCCGCCCGGTGATCGCCAGCACCCGGTCGACGACGCCGAGCAGCTCCTCGCCGCCAGCGTGTGCGTGGCAGGTGTCGAGGCAGAAGCCGACGTTGTCGTGGTGGCCGATCGCGTCCCACAGCCGGGCCAACGCGTCGAACCGCCGGGCCATCGCGTGCTCACCCCCGGCGGTGTTCTCGATGAGGACGGGGAGCGGCAGCTCCATTCGCTCGAAGGCCTTGACCCAGTTGTCGATGCCGACCTGCGGGTCCTCGCCCTTCGCGACGTGCCCGCCGTGCACGATCAGGCCGCGGGCGCCGAAGCGGGCGGCCGCCTGGGCGTGCTGATCGAGGATCTTGCGGCTCGGGATCCGGATCTTGTTGTTGCTGCTCGCGACGTTGATGACATACGGCGAATGCACGTAGAACGGCACGCCGCCGGTCTCCACCTCGGTGGTGGTCGGGGCCTTCCAGCTTTGCGGGTCGCCCAGGAACAGCTGCAGCACATCCGCGCCGCGGGCGCTCGCCTCAGCGGCAGGGTCTTCGCTGCCGACGTGCGCACCGATCAACTGCATGCGGCCAGACTAGGTGCGACGATGGAGCGGTGACGGCCAGACGCGGGGTGGCGATCGCGCTGCTCGCTGCCTTAGCGGTGGCGCTGCTGGTGCGGGTGCCGGGCGCGGGCGCTGCCACCAAGACCGTCAGCCTGGGAAGCAACGGCCCGACGCCGCAGACGATCACGATCAACCGTGGCGACCGGGTCAGCTTCGTCAACAACGACAACGGCAGCCACACGATCACGAGCAACGCCGGCGGCTGGTCGTTCCGGGCCACCATCCAACCGGGGGCGCGGGCCACCACCCCGGCCTTCACGACCGCCGGGCGCTTCGGCTACTCCGACGTCTTCTTCATCACGGTGGTCCAGCAGAGCGTCAACGGGTTCATCGAGGTGAAGGCGACGGCACCCTCTCCGACGCCGAAGCCGACCGCCTCCCGCACGCCCTCCCCTAGCGCCAAGCCCAGTGCCACGAAGTCCCCGACACCGCGGCCCTCGGCCACCCCGAGCTCCTCCGGTGTGGCCATCGGACCGGGGCTCGTGCTGGGCACGGTCCCTCCCCTGGTCGTGCCGAGCGGTCCTGCGCCGAACGTCGCGCCGCCGGAGACCCTCGGCACCAGCACGCCTGCGACGACGCTGGCGTACGGCCCGAAGTCCGCCATCGTGCAGAGCTCGTCCCACCGCTACGGGCTGCCGGTCCTGCTGGCGCTGCTCGCGGTGGTCGGTGTGCTCTCGCTGCTGGTGCGCCTGCTGCTCGCTGAGCCCGCTGGGCGCCGTACCCCTGTTGATCGCGAGGAGAGCTGACGCGCCTCGCTGGTAGCGTTGCCCGCGTTTGCTGACGCGAACACCCTCTTGTCACGGATCGCCCGTGGCCGCTTAGTCCACAAGAGGAGGTGGGTCCACTTGCGTCACTACGAGCTCATGGTCATCCTCGACCCCGACCTCGAGGAGCGCACCATCGCTCCCAGTCTCGACACCTTCCTCAACGTCATCCGCACAGGTGGCGGCAGCGTTGACAAGGTCGACATCTGGGGAAAGCGCCGGCTGTCCTTCGAGATCGCGAAGAAGAGCGAGGGCATCTATGCCGTCGTCGACCTGCAGGCCGAGCCGGCCACCATGAAGGAGCTGGACCGCCAGCTCAACCTCAACGAGTCGGTGCTGCGCACTAAGGTCATGCGCCCCGAGCTGCGCTAGAGAAGAGGACTTCATGGCAGGCGACACCGTCATCACCGTGGTCGGCAACCTCACCGCCGACCCCGAGCTGCGCTTCACCCCGAGCGGCGCTGCCGTGGCCAACTTCACGGTTGCCTCGACGCCGCGCTCCTTCGACAAGAACACCAACGAGTGGAAAGACGGGGAGGCGCTGTTCCTGCGCTGCTCCGTCTGGCGCCAGGCGGCCGAGAACGTCGCCGAGTCCCTGACCAAGGGCACCGGCGTGATCGTGCAGGGTCGGCTCAAGCAGCGGTCCTACGACACGAAGGAAGGCGAGAAGCGCACCGTCTACGAGCTCGACGTCGACGAGATCGGCCCCTCGCTGAAGTTCGCCACCGCCAAGGTCAACCGCACCACCCGTGGCTCCGGTGGTGGCGGCAACTTCGGTGGCAACGCGCCCTCTGGTCCACCCGCTGACGACCCCTGGGCCACTAGCCCCTCTGGTGGTCAGGCCGCTCCCGCCGGTAATTCCGGCGGCTGGTCTGACGAGCCACCCTTCTAACACTTTCCCTTTCGATCTAGGAGAACCCTGCGATGGCCAAGCCGCCGCCCCGCAAGCTCAAGAAGAAGGTCTGCCAGTTCTGCAAGGACAAGGTGACCTACGTCGACTACAAGGACACCGGCACGCTCCGCAAGTACATCTCGGACCGCGGCAAGATCCGCGCGAGCCGGGTCAGCGGTTGCTGTCGTCAGCACCAGCGCGACGTCGCGATGGCTGTGAAGAACAGCCGCGAGATGGCGTTGCTGCCCTACACCTCCCTGGCGCGCTGACATGAAGCTGATCCTCACGGCCGACGTTCCCAACCTGGGCGCGTCCGGCGACGCTGTCGTGGTCAAGGACGGCTACGGCCGCAACTACCTCGTGCCTCAGGGCCTGGCTGTCGCCGCGACCCGCGGTGCCGAGCGGCAGGTCGCCAACATCCGGCGGGCCCGCGACGCCCGCACGGTGCGGGATCAGGCCCACGCCAACGAGATCAAGCAGCAGCTGCAGGCCCTCGAGGTCTCGCTGCCGGCCAAGGCCGGCGAAAACGGCAAGCTGTTCGGCTCGGTGACGGGTGCCGACGTGGTCGCCGCGATCGCGAAGGCGGGCGGCCCCAAGCTCGACAAGCGCTCAGTGGTCATCAAGCACGCGATCAAGAACCTGGGGTCGCACCCGGTTCAGGTCAAGGTGCTCGCCGACGTTGAGGTCAACCTCTCGGTGTCGGTCGTCTCCGCCTAGCTCACTCCTCAGCAAAGGCCCGGCCCCTTCGTGGGCCGGGCCTTTCTGCTTGCCCGCGGTGTGCATGAACGGAATCCGCAAGGGTGGATTTCCCCGCCCCAGCACCCATGCGGATTCCGTTCATGCGGCGGGGGGAAGGGGGCGTCAGCGGGTGGTGAGCAGGACCTTCGCCAGCGCGCGCCGCTCGTCCAGCTCCAGCAGCGCGTCAGCGGCCTGCTCTAGCGGATAGCTGTTGCCTACGAGCGGCTCCAGGCTGCCGTCCTCCAGCCAAGGCAGCAGACGGGCCCACTGCTCCTGCAGGTACGACGGGTCGCGCATCCAGAACGCCCCCCAGCCGACCCCGACCACGCTGATGTTGTTGAGCAGCAGCCGGTTCACCCGAACCTCGGGGATGGCCCCGCCGGTGAAGCCGATGACCAGCAGCCGGCCCTCCTGAGCCAGGGAGCGCAGGCTGTCGGTGAAGCGGTCCCCGCCGACCGGGTCGACGACCAGGTCCACGCCGCGGCCGCCGGTGAGCTCCTTCACGGCCGGTAGGAATCCCTCGGCCAGGACGACCTCGTCGGCCCCCGCTCGGCGGGCGACCGAACCCTTCTCGTCTGTGGAGACCACGGCAATCACCTGGGCGCCCATCACCTTCGCCAGCTGGATCGTCGCCACCCCGATGCCACCCGCGGCGCCGTGCACCAGCACCGTCTCGCCCTTGACCAAGGCCCCACGCCGGGCCAGCGCGAAGTCGACCGTCAGATAGTTCATCAGCAGGGCTGCGCCCGCCTCGAAGCTGACGCAGTCCGGGAGCGGGAACAGCAGAGCGCCGTCCACCGCGGCCCTTTCGGCGTACCCGCCGAGGATGGAGAAGCCGGCCACCCGCTGACCAGAGCTGAAGCCCTCCCCGGACACCACTGTGCCGGCGATCTCCGAGCCGGGAACGAAGGGGAGCTCGGGCTTCATCTGATACTCACCGCGCGACATCAGCACGTCGGGGTAGTTGACGCCCGCGACCTGGACGTCGACGAGGACCTTGCCGCTGGCGTCCGGCTCAGGGACGTCGACGACGCTCACGCCCTTGGGCCCGTCGAGGGTGGTGACCTGTACTGCGCGCAACGCTCCTCCTACGGTGTGTGGGCAAAATCCTATGCACACTAGAGCTTGCGATTCTTTCGATTTTGACGTTTACTCAGGACACGCCCTTCGGAGGTCCGTCATGTCCCTTGAGACGACCGTTCTCCCCGCCCAGGACACCGATGTCCTCGATGCTGCGGAGTTGCTGTTGCAAGGTGGCGGTCAGGTGTCCTTGGTCGCGGGTGAGACTTCGGTGGCCTTGCCTCCCGAGCTGAGGGAGCTGCTCACCCAGGTCGTCCGCACGATGCGACGCGGCCAGGCGGTGACCTTCGCTCCCCTGGGACAACAGCTGACGACGCAGCAGGCCGCTGATCTGCTCGGGGTCAGTCGACCAACCCTCGTCAAGTTCCTGGAGGCTGGGCGCATCCCCTATGAGACGCCTGGGCGGCACCGACGGCTCCGGCTGCGCGACGTGCTGGCCTTTCAACTGGCCCGACGGGTTGAACAGCGCAAGGCCCTTACGGACTTGGCTCAGGAGGCGGAGGACCTCGACCTCTACGCGACACCACCCGAGACCTTCGAGGCGGCTCTCGCAGAAGCCCGCCGAAAGCGCGCATGACGCATGTACGCCGCCCTTCTCGATGCCTGCGTTCTCGTTCCGTCGGCACTCTGCGACACCCTGCTGCGCCTGGCCGAAGCTGGCTTTTACCGACCGCTGTGGTCGTCCCAGATTCTCGGTGCGGTGGAGGACGCCGTCGTTCGGATTCGGCCGGAGCTCGATCCCGACCGCGTGCGCCGACGGATCACCCTCATGTCCGAGACGTTCGAAGACGCCAACGTGCTCGGGTGGGAGGGTGTCGCAGCCGGCCTCGATCTCCCCGACCCAGATGATCGCCACGTCCTCGCGGCTGCGATCACCGGCGGAGCGCAAGCGATCGTTACGTTGAACCTTAAGGACTTCCCGGCCAGTGCGCTTGTCGACGGTATCGAGGCGCGGCACCCTGACGAGTTTCTGCTCGACCAGCTCGACCTCCTGCCGAGCCGCCTCCTGGAGGTCCTCACGCAGCAAGCGGGCGACCTACGCCGACCCGCAAGTGATCTTGCAGGTGTGCTGAATCACCCGGAGCGTTGCGGCGTGCCGAACTTCGTCGAAGCGGTCCGACGTCTTGCACCGGAGAGCGCCTGAAGGTAGTCGGCAGCCTGTGGACAGCCTCGGCAAACTGTCGGACCCGCATGGTGCAGTGTCGGTATGGAGCTCTTCGACCTGCCACCGCAGACCCTCGGCGACGACACCCACCAGAAGGTCTTCGGGGACCTGCCGTCCGCGCTCGCCGCTGCCCTGCGCACCGCCGAGGTCGGTGACGTGGTCCTCCAACTGCTCGACCGGGGGTGGCGACCCGGTCAGCTGTCCTCCCGGATCGGCGCGCTGCCGGCCGGGGCTGACCCGGCTGCCGACGTCCTCGCGCTGCTCCGCGGCTTCCTCGACCAGGTCCCACCCGACGCCCGCTGGCGTGAGGAGCGGGCCCAGCGGCAGGCCAGCCAGAGCCAGTTCGAGGAGCCGGCCAGCGAGCAGTCCCGGCAGCGGTGGATCTCGGAGATCCGCAGCCAGCTCGGCGGGCCCAAGGCCCCGCGCCCGCAGCCGCTGCTGAGGGTGCGGCCCCCCTGCTCGCTCTGCGGCGCGGAAAGCGAGTTCTTCGTGACCCGGTCGGCGCGGCTCTGCACCGCCTGCGTCCAGCTGCTCGAGTCCGGCACGGCGGTCATGCCGAGCGCCTCGCCAGCTGCCCAGGAAGCGGGCTGACCACCGTGCGTCGCCGTTTTTCTTTGTCCACAGCCGGATTGGTGATCATCCCTGGCACTTCGAGCGTGCTGACCGACGTGATCACTACCCGATGCACAGGCCTCCACCGGACCGTCCACAGGGGCGCGCCGCGTTCTCCACACCGCGCTCCCAGCCCCACCCACAGGCACCTGCGGAGTCACCCTCCAGAACCCTCCCGATCAGGCCGTAGACCCGCTAGAAACCAGCAGGCGCAGGGGTTCCAGTCCTGCCGAGAGGGGCGGGTGCAGCTGTGAGCGAGCGGGTCGTAGAGCTCAACCGGACCCCTTCCCAAGCAGAGCCCCCGCAGTACGAACGGACGCCCCCGCAGGACCTGGCCGCCGAGCAGTCGGTCCTGGGCGGCATGCTGCTCAACAAGGACGCCATCGGTGACGTCATCGAGGTGCTCCACACCGGCGACTTCTACCGCCCGGCCCACCAGCTGATCTTCGACGTCGTCGTCGACCTCTACAGCAAGGGCGAGCCGGCCGACGCGATCACCGTCGGCGCCGAGCTGACCAAGAACGGCGACATCGGCCGGGTCGGTGGCCTGCCCTACCTCCACACGCTGGTCTCGATGGTCCCGACCGCGGCCAACGCCGGCTACTACGCGAAGATCGTCGGCGAGCTTGCCACGCTGCGCCGCCTGGTCGAGGCCGGCACCAAGATCGTGCAGCTGGGCTACGCCTCGGAGGGCAACGAGGTCGACGACATCGTCGACCGGGCTCAGCAGGTCATCTACGACGTGACCGAGCGCCGCACCTCCGAGGACTACCTGCTGCTCGAGCAGCTCATGCAGCCGACGATGGATGAGCTTGAGGCCATCGGCGGCCGCAACGGGATGATGTCCGGCGTTCCGACCGGCTTCCACGATCTTGACGCCCTGACCAACGGACTGCACCCCGGCCAGCTGATCGTCATCGCCGGCCGCCCGGGTCTGAGCAAGGCGCTCGCCCTCGACACCCCGCTTCCCACGCCGTCCGGCTGGACCACCATGGGCGACGTCAAGCCGGGCGATGAGCTGCTCGGCGCCGACGGCCGGGCCACGACCGTCGTGGCCGCGACCGACGTCATGCTCGGCCGCCCCTGCTACGAGGTGACCTTCAGCGACGGCACCCGGATCGTCGCCGACGCCCAGCACCAGTGGCTCACCTCGACCCGCGCAGAGCGGCGCACCACCGCAGGTCCTTCTATCCGTACGACGGAAGAGCTCGCCACCTCGTTGCGCCTGGCCGCCAGTCGCAGCGGGCGCGAGGCCCGGCACAACCACTCCGTCCCGACGACCGCCCCGTTGGAGCTCCCCGAGCTGCGGCTGCCCTTCTCGCCGTACGCGCTGGGTGTCCTGCTCGGCAGTGGTCACAGCAACGGGACGCGACTCAACTGCGCCGAGCCCGAGGTCGTCATGCACCTGGAGTCCGACGGGCTGGAGGTCACGTCCACGTCGGTTGCGGGTGTCTGCGCGATCACCGAGACCGACGCTCTGACCCGGCTCGGGGTGCTCGGCCCGCTGGGCGACCGGCACATCCCCGCGGCCTACCTGCGGGCCTCGATCGCGCAGCGCGAGGCGCTGCTTGCCGGGCTGATGGACGCCGTCGGCACGGTCACGCCGACCGGTGCGCTGCACTTCACCGCGCTCAACCGGCAGTTCGCGTTCGACGTGCAGGAGCTGGTCCTCAGCCTCGGGCACCGGGCAACGATGACGGCCCGCCGGGTGGAGGGTCGCAGCGAGGACACCCGCACCTCCTACACCCTCGACTGGTGCACCGACCGGCGGGTGTTCCGCCTGGAGAGCAAGCACCTGCAGCACAAGGACCTGATCGGGGCGGACGCGCGCATCGGGCAGCGCTGGATCACCTCGGTCGTGGGGGTCCACTCGGTGCCGGTGCGCTGCGTCGAGGTCGACAACGCCGACCACCTCTACCTCGCCAGCCGGTCGATGATCCCGACCCACAACTCCACGCTGGGCCTCGACATCGCCCGCAGCGCCTCGATCAAGCACGGCCAGGCGTCGGTCATCTTCTCGCTCGAGATGAGCAAGACCGAGATCACCATGCGCCTGCTGTCTGCCGAAGCCCGGGTGCCGCTGCACCACATGCGGGCCGGCTCGATGACCGACGACGACTGGGCCCGACTCGCCCGCCGGATGGGCGAAGTGGCCGAGGCGCCGCTCTACATCGACGACTCGCCCAACCTGACCATGATGGAGATCCGCTCGAAGGCCCGCCGCCTCAAGCAGCGCAACGAGCTGCGGCTGATCGTCATCGACTACCTGCAGCTGATGAGCGGCAACAAGCGCGCCGAGTCGCGGCAGCAGGAGGTGTCGGAGCTCTCCCGGTCGCTCAAGCTGCTGGCCAAGGAGCTCGAGGTCCCGGTCATCGCGATGAGCCAGCTCAACCGTGGCGCCGAGCAGCGCACCGACAAAAAGCCCCTACTCGCCGACCTACGCGAGTCGGGATGTCTGCCCGCGTCGACCCGGATCCTGCGGGCCGACACCGGTGGCGAGACGACCATGGGCGAGCTGTTCGCGAGCGGCGCGCGCGACGTGCCGGTCTGGTCGCTCGACCCCTCCCTGAGGTTTGTGAAGCGACACCTCACCCACGTCTTCTCCACCGGCACGCGCGAGGTCTTCCAGCTCACGCTGGCCTCCGGAAAGACCGTTCGGGCAACGGCCAACCACCCCTTCCTGACGTACGACGGATGGAAGCCCCTCGGCGAGCTGACCGTCGGTTCGCGGGTCGCCGTCCCGCGGCACGTGCCGGCGCCGGAGCAGGAAGCCAGCTGGCCCGACGAGCACGTCGTGATGCTCGGGCACCTGCTCGGCGACGGGTCGTTCGTCAAGAACCAGCCGATCCGCTACGCCAGCATCGACGAGGCCAACCTGGCTGCCGTCGCCGATGCAGCCAAGTCGTTCGGCATCACCGCGGTTCGTGACGACTATGCCGCCGCACGCTGCACGTCGCTGCGACTGCCGGCCCCTTTCCAGTTGACGCACGGGGTGCGCAACCCGATCGCGAAGTGGCTGGACGGTATGGGCCTGTTCGGCCTGCGCTCGCACGAGAAGTTCGTGCCGGCTGAGGTCTTCAACTTGCCCAAGCGGCAGGTCAAGCTGTTCTTGCACCACCTCTGGGCAACAGACGGCTCGGTCACGGTGAAGAAGGACGGCCAGGGCGGTCGGATCTACTACGCCTCGACGAGCCGCCGTCTGGTGGACGACGTCGGCCTCTTGCTTCTTCGCTTCGGGATCTCGACCCGGCTGCGTGCGGCGACGTTGAAGGGCGACTACCGCCAGCTCTGGACCCTCGACATCTCCGGCCTCGACGACCAGCGGCGGTTCCTGAACGAGATCGGTGTCTACGGCGACCGCGGGCTCCAGGTGACCGCGCTCCTGGCGGCCGTAAAGGACAAGAAGGCCAACACCAACGTCGACACCATCCCGACCGAGGTCTGGCAGAAGGTCCGTCAGGTGCTCGTCGATCAGAAGATGACGCAGCGCGAGTTCGCTGCGGCTATGGGCACCGCCTACTGCGGCACGACCATGTGGAAGCACGCGCCCAGCCGCGAGCGACTCTCACTTGTCGCAGCCGTCCTCGACCGCAAGGACCTCGAGCTAGAGGCGACCAACGACGTCTTCTGGGATGCCGTCGTCGCGATCACGCCAGACGGCGTCGAGGAGGTCTTCGACGCGACCGTGGTCGGCAACCACAACTTCGTGGGTGACGGGATCGTGGTCCACAACTCGATCGAGCAGGACGCGGACATGGTGGTGTTGCTGCACCGCGAGGATGCCTACGAGAAGGAGAGCCCGCGCGCCGGTGAGGCCGACTTCATCGTGGCCAAGCACCGCAACGGCCCGACCGCGACCATCACGGTCGCGTTCCAGGGCCACTACTCACGCTTCGTCGACATGAGCCCTAGCTGAGGACGGTCTGGGCGACGGCTCAATCGCTGGCCCACCGGGTGCAGACAGCCTGCGGCGTCCAGTCTGGCCAGGTCGGATCACCGACGGGCAGGCCGCCGACGAAGAGGGCAACCGCGTGCGGTCCCTCGTGCGAGGAGTTGTCCCACACGCTGGCGGTGTCGGCCAGCTCGATGGCGTCCGCGACCAGCGACCACAACCGCCGGTAACGGGATCGCACCTTCTCCTCGGGCACGTCGTGCCCGCCGGCCACCACTCGGGCAGCCACCCGGGCCACAGCCAGCTCCTCCGGGATCAGCAGCACGTGCACCGCGATGTAGTAGCCGGCCGCCCGGGCGGTGCGGACGAGGTCCAACTTGCACGGGTGCGAGAACACGGTCTCGGCGATGAGTGGTTCACGCAGCTCGATGAGCCGCTCCCGCGCCTCTGCGGCGAGGGTGGCGGCTTGATACGCATGCCCCATCGGGTCCTCGGGCCAGCGCTGGGCGGCGATGACGTCGGCGTTGACGAACGTGGAGAACGGGACCACCGGCGCCAGCCTCAGCCGCACGAAGGTCGACTTGCCAGCGCCGTTGCAGCCGACGACGAGGTCGAGGCGGCTCATCCGAGGATGGTCGTGGTGCCATCCGGGTGATGCCGCACGAGCCGACCCTCGCCGTCGAGCGAGACCGTGGTGATCCCCTCGCGGGCGAGCTGCTCGCCGAAGGCGCCTGCGCGCTGTTGGACCTGCGCATCGAGGTGAGCGTTGATGGCCATCCGCTCGGCCTCGTGCAACAACGTCAGCGGCATTTTCCCGGCGAGCGCAGCCTCGATGCGTCGTTGTGCCGTGACGGACTGCATGGAGACCTGTCGCCCCACGCGCGCCCAGTGATCCAGCTGCTGCTTCGCGGACCGGCTCTGTCGGGCGCCCTCTGCCGCTGCCGAATCGAGCAGGTCAGCAGCGAAGCGGGTTGGTCTGTCGGGAATCGCGGCCATGAGCGTCTCCTTGCGTCACACTCTGCTACCAAGCGTAGCAGGATGAGACGTGATCTGGCCGATGGGCCGCGGTATCGCGGCCAGCCCGGGCTTTCCCGACGTACACGTGCTTCCATCACCTGGACCGAACGGAGCCACGATGCACCAGGATCTGCGCCGGAACGAACGACGTCGCACAGCCGACCCGGCAAACCTGCCGCAACCCGTGCCGGACGAGGCTGACCTGGTGACGGTCGACACCACCTGGGGCGAGCTCCAACCGATGCAGCCCTTCCCGAGCGTCCCAACGGTGGGCGAGCTCGAAGTCCTCGACCTCCTGCGCGGAGGCGCGGTGCTCGTCGACACGCGGGTCGCGGACTCGCGGAGCGGCCGCACCCTTCCTGGGTCGGTCCATCTGCCGCACGATGAGCTATCGGACCGGCGCGACGAACTGGAAACCGACCGGGTCAGCATCGTGTTCTGCAACGGCCCGCAGTGCCCGCAGACACCTGACGGCATCCGCGCGTTGCTCGAGGTGGGGCATCCGGCCGAAGCCCTCGCCTACTACCGCGGTGGGATGCACGACTGGATCACCTTGGGGCTGCCTACCTCGCCGGTGTGAGCAGGAACGGCCCGGTAGAGGGCGGTATCTACGAACACGCCGACGATCTGGGCTAGCGGGAGTGGAGCAGCTCCGTCATGGCCTCGGCGGACACCGGCCGGCTGAACAGGTACCCCTGCACCTGGTCGCAGCCGAAGGCGCGCAGGGCGTCCCGCTGCTCGAGCGTCTCCACGCCCTCGGCGAGGACCGCCATGTCAAGGGTGTGCCCGAGCCGCACGATGGCCCAGGCGATCGTGCCCGCATCCCCGTCGTCGGGCAGGGCACTGACGAAGCTCCGGTCGATCTTCAGCATGTCGGCCGGCAGCTGGCGCAGTGATCCCAGTGACGAGTAGCCCGTCCCGAAGTCGTCGATGGCCAGATGGATGCCGAGATCGCGCAAGCGCGTGAGCATCGCGATGCCAAGCGCGTCACGCTCCATCAGGATGGACTCGGTCATCTCCAGGATGAGCTGGTGCGGCGCCAGGCCGCTGATCCGCAGCGCCCCGCCCACCGTGTCGGGAAAGTCCGCTTCGCGCAACTGCCGGCCCGAGACGTTCACGGCCATCGAGAAGTCGCCGTACGACTGCGCCCACTCCTGCCCTTGGCGACAGGCCTCGGCCAGCACCCACGCACCGATCGGGACGATCAGGCCGGTCTCCTCTGCACGGGCGATGAAGGTGTCCGGCATCACCAGGCCCAGGTCGGGATGCTGCCAGCGGATCAGCGCCTCGGCGCCGATGATCCGATCGTCCTCGAGCCGCACCACCGGCTGGTAGACCAAGGTGAACTCCTGGCGAAGGACAGCCCGGTGCAGCTGCGCACCGAGGGCATGCCGCTGAAGCGCCTGGTCCTGCATGGGCGCCTCGAAGGACACGATGCGGCCCTTGCCGGTCCGCTTGGCCTCGTGCAGCGCCAGGTTGGCTCGCGACAACACTTGCTCCGCGGAGTCGGGCTGGTAGGGGTGGGCCGACGCGAGGCCGCCACTGACGGTCACGAAGGCCTCGCCCTCGCTGAGGGGGAGCGGGTGACGCAGCGCAGCCTCGATCTCGCGGGCGGCGAGGGTCGCGTCGGTGCAGTCCTCAAGGACGACGACGAACTCGTCTCCAGCCAGTCGCGCGACGGTCCTGGTCGACTCAGCCGAGGCGGTCAGCAGACTACGACCGACCGCTATGAGCACCTCGTCGCCCGTGCTGTGGCCGCGGCTGTCATTGATCGTCTTGAAGTCGTCGATGTCGAGGTAGAGCACATCGACCGGCGTGCCCTGCTCCTGACAACGGCGCACGGTGGCCTCTAGGCGTTCCATCAGCAGGGATCGGTTCGGCAGGCCGGTCAGTGCGTCAAAGAGGGCGAGTTGCCGGAGCCGGTCCTCGGCGGCTCGGCGCTCGAGCACGCGACCGAGCTGGGCACCCACGAAACCGGCCACGCGCAGGATGGTGTCGTCCGGAGGGTGCATGTCGGTGGCGAAGAACTCGATCACCCCCACCGTCTCCGAACGGATCAGCAGTGGCAGGGCGAAGGCGGAGACCAGTCCGCACTCCAGGGCGGCGTCGGCCCGCGGGAAGTCGCGATCAACAGACAGGTCGACGATCCAGCTCGGCTCACCCAGCGTGAGGACCCGACCCGGGAGTCCGATGCCCGGCCCGAACGCGAGCTCCTCGCTGAGGGCACGGAATCGCAGGCACGACTCCTCCTCCGCGACCGACCACACCCGGAGCGAGACCAGCGTGCCCGGCTCCTGCTCGGACAGGACGAGGGCATGTCCGACCTTCCAGCCGGTGAAGCTGAGCACCGCGTCCAAGGCGAACTGAATCGCCTTGTCGACGGTGGCTGCTTCGTTGGCGCACACCGCGATGTCGCCGAGCAACTCGGCCAGTCGGTTGGCGTGGGTGAGTGCCTGGACCGTGTCGTAGAGGTCCCTGGTCGCCCGCTCGGCGATGGACTCCGCTTCGCGCCGGCTCTGCCGCTCGCGAGCGAGCCTGCGGACCAGCCGCGCGTCTGCCGTCGAGTGTTCGTCAGGTGTCACGGGGCGAGGTCGACTTAGCCCGCTGCGGGGGTGAAGGTGCAGTGCAGGTCGCAGGCGTCGGCCCCGAGCAGCATGCACTGCGACTGGCTGATCTCGACCGTCTCGCCGTAGTGCGTCGCGGCTCCGGTGATGAACCCCTCAGCCAGACCACACAGCTGCCGCTGCGACTGGTATCTCAAGGCCAGCGCGTCCTCGCCCTGCACGTCGAAGTCGAACTCGGGCACGTCGGCGCCGGGGTAGAGCTTGCGAACCTCTGGATGGATGATGTCGTTGAGGGTCAGCAGGAACGGGCGCGTGGTCCGGTGCGGCGAGAAGAAGTCCTGGTAGCGCTGAGCGAGTAGCGGGATCGCACCTTCGCCGATGGTCCGAACGACGACCTGGGGTTCGACCCCGAGCACGTCGGCGCTCGCCGCGACCAGGGCCGTCAGGTCCGCGTCGGGATAACTGCCGAGCGAGGTGTAGGCGCCGTCGAGTCCGGCGCGGTCCAGCACCTGGTCCCACGCGTCTGCCCCGAAGGCGTCGGTGACCACCTGCTCGGCAAGGTTGAAGATCACACCCTTCATGATCGGACGTTACCGCGCGCCCGAGGGCCGTGCCTGCCGAAGCCGGGCAGGCAGTAGGGACATGACAGGCAAAATCGGCTACAGTGAAAATCGCAAGGCCCCGATACAAGGGGTGAGCAGGACAAGGCCGACGAGGATCACACCGTCTGAGCAGTCCGCCGGAGATCACCCCCATAGACCCACCGACGCACCGTGCGTTGGTTTCGAGAAGGAAGAAGACGTTCGATGAACGACTACGGACCCTGGGACGACTAGTCCCCGATTCACCTGACCAATGAGGTCAGCGGCCGCCCCCAGATCACTGGTGGCGGCCGATTGTGTTTCTGGGTGGCAGTCTGCCGTCGTGAGCACTACCCCCGTCTGGGACGACCAGCCCCGACCACCCACACCGCGGCTCGACCACGACCTCACCACCGACGTCTGTGTCATCGGACTTGGCGGCTCAGGTCTCACCGCGCTGCACGTGCTGCGGGACCACGACGTTCGGGCCATTGGTGTGGACGCCGGCCTGATCGCCGCCGGGGCGGCCGGGCGCAACGGTGGCTTCCTGCTCGCCGGCCTCGCCCGCCCCCACCACCGCGTCGTCGAGCAACTCGGGCGCGAAACGGCGGGTCGGCTGCACCAGCTCACCCTGGACGAGATCGACCGGATCACCAAGACCACCCCCGATGCTGTACGGCGGACAGGGTCGCTGCGGATCGAGGATGAAGCAGCGGGGCGAGCCGACTGCGTGCGCCAGCGGGAGGCTTTGCTGGCCAACGGGTTCGCGGTGCTGGACTACGACGGGCCCGAGGGCCGAGGGCTGCTGCTTTCTGACGACGGAGTGCTGCAGCCGGTCCGCCGTTGCGTCGAGCTGGCCGCCGGTCTCGAGGTGTTCGAGAACTCCCCGGTGATGGCCATCGAGAGCAACCGGGTGGAGACACCCGGCGGCACGATCCGCTGCGAACAGGTACTCGTCACCGTCGACGGCCGGCTCGAGCAGCTGCTGCCCGAGCTGAGCGGACGGGTGCGCACCGTCCGGCTGCAGATGCTCGCGACAGCACCGACTGCAGTGCTCACGAGCCGGGCGGTCTACCTGCGCGACGGCTACGACTACTACCAGCAGCTGCCCGACGGCCGGCTCGCGGCTGGCGGTTGCCGCGACCTCGCCGCACTCCAGGAGGAGACCTCGGACGCCGAACCCACAGCGCCTGTGCAGCAAGGGATCGAGCGATTTCTGCGGGAGCGGCTGCGGGTCACCGCACCGGTGACGCACCGCTGGGCCGCGTCAGTCGGCTATACCGACGACGGCCTGCCGTACGTCGGGGAGGTGCGCCCAGGGGTGTGGGCGGCCGGCGGCTACTGCGGCACCGGCAACGTGGTGGGTGCGCTCTGCGCCCGGGCGATCGCTCTCGCCGCGATCGGCCAGGACGGCTCCCGCTATTGGCCGCTGCTGAGCTGAGCGGGCACATCCGTGGGGGTCGCGTGACGCTGCGTAACCAAAGCGCCAGGACCGTCGATGACCGCACTGCCGCTACAGGAACACCCTCCGCCGGTGGCGTTTCAGCCGGCAGCCGCGCCCGGCGGCCCGACGAAAGGCAGTTGCCATGTCCTTGCTCAGCCTCATAGTCGCGAAGGCGGGCCACGCCGGCCTCGTCACCAAGAGCGTGCTTGCCGGGGCAGTCGTCCTGACGGCGCTAGGCACCGCTGGCACGACTGGTGTCCTGCCCGTCAGCTCCCACTCCTCCTCGGACCAGTCCGTCACTGACACCCAGGACGAGACTGAGGTGAACGACCCAGCCGAAGACAGCGCAGCGGAGGCTGCCGAGGACGCTCAGGAGGCTCGGGACGAGCAGGCAGAGGAAGCGGCCGAGGCTGCGTCTGAGGCGGCTGAAGAGGCTGAAGAGGCTGAAGAGGCCGAAGCGGCCGAAGCGGCTGAAGAGGCCGAAGAGACCGAGGCCGAAGAGACCGAGGCTGAGGAGACTGAGGCTGAGGAGACTGAGGCCGAGGAGACTGAGGCCGAAGAGACCGAAGCTGACTCGGACTCGGACTCGGCCGCCGACGCTGACGCTGACGCTGACGCTGACGCTGACGACGCTGGCGACGACGATTGATCAGGTTTCTTGGCTCTTCTGACTCATCCGTGGGCGGTTCGGCCTGGGAGTTGAGGTCGGTGGCCGCCGAGGGACAGCATCGCGAGGGCGATCAGGGCTTCGGGTGACTTGAATCCGAAGGCGACTCGGGTG
>Ga0136633_1001368_pt1 | contig 18057 bp, 17 predicted proteins | sample AntDrymeUQ832206_2_FD_105494 | JGI IMG/M metagenome (GOLD analysis project Ga0136633, IMG submission 105494) | Polar desert sand microbial communities from Dry Valleys, Antarctica - metaG UQ83 (22.06) | ecosystem: Environmental > Terrestrial > Soil > Desert | place: Antarctica: Dry Valley...
CATTGCGCAGCTCGGGCACGATCGACACGCCGAAGCCCTGTCGGACGAGTGCCAGGATCGCCTCGACCGAATTCAACTCCATCTCCTCGCGCACCTCGGCGCCGCACTGGGCGAGCGCGCGGTCGACGAGCGCGCCGGTCCAGGTGTGGCGATCGAAGCGGATGAAGGGCGAGCGGCGCAGCATCGCCAGCGGCTGCGCCGCCAGCGCGAAGTGGGCGCGACGCGGCACGACGAGCACCATCGGCTCGCTGTAGAGCTTGCTCCACCGCAGGCTGGGGGCCAGCGGCGCCGGCGGCTCGGTGACGACGGCGGCGTCGAGTTCGCCGCGCTCCACCTTGACCGCGAAATCGCTCGACAGGCCGGCGAACAGACGCACCTCGAGCGCCGGGTGCTCGCGCTTGAGGGCCCACAGGGCATCGGCGAACTCGCCCATCAACGCCGAGACCAGGGCACCGACGACGACCGAGCCGCTCAAGCGGCCGTCGGCGGGCTCCAACTGGGCGAGCGCCTGGTAGCGGGCGACCAGCTCCTCGACCGGCGCGACCAGCGCCCGCCCGGCGGTGTTGAGCACGATGGCGCGGCCGCCGCGATCGAACAGGCTCTGGTTCACCTCGACCTCGAGCGCCCGCACCTGCTGACCGACCGCAGCGGCAGTCAGGCCGACCTCCTTGGCGGCGGCGGCGAAGCTGCCGAGCCGGGCCGTGGCGAGAAAAATTCGAAGGGTGCGGATCGAGGACATCGCATCGGCCCGGGCGGGACGCCGCCGACTCGAAAGCCTGACTTTACCTCGTGCGAAGAATTTATCGCTTTGGCTTTGGCTCGGTGCCAGCCATCATGCTCGGGTGAACGCGCCGACCTCGACAACCCCGCCCACCCCTTCGACAACCGCTTCCCCGACGGCGCCCGTCGATCCCGCCGCGACCCTTCAGGTCTCGGTCTGGCGGGGCGACGCCGTCGGGCAGTTCAGCCGCTACGAGGTGCCGCGCCAGGCGAGCCAGACCGTGCTCGACGTCGTCACCCACATCCAGCGCCACCTGGAGCCCTCGCTGAGCTACCGCTTCGCCTGCCGCGTCGGCATGTGCGGCTCGTGCGCGATGACCGTCAACGGCATCGCCCGCTGGACCTGTCGAACCCACGTCGCCAACGTCGCCGGGGCCGACGGCCGGCTCGAGATCGCACCGCTTGCCAACCTGCCGGTCATCAAGGACCTGGCCGCCGACATGAGCGGCTTCTTCGACAAGTGGGCGAGTGCCAAGGGGGTCTTTCGCGGCACGCGAACCCGCCACGACGACTTCGCGAAGGTCGAGCCGGCTTCGCCCGAGCGGGCCGCCGCCAACGCCGGCATCGAGTGCATCGGCTGCGCGGTCTGCTACGCGTCGTGCGATGTCGTCGCCTGGCGGCCAGCGTTCCTCGGGCCGGCCGCGCTGAACCGGGCCTGGACGCTCGTCAACGACGTCCGCGACACCGCCCAGGAAGAGCGGCTGCGGGCCGTCGCCGGCGACGCCGGCTGCCATTCGTGTCACACGCAGGGCAGCTGCACCGAGCGCTGTCCCAAGCACATCGCGCCGACCGCCGGCATCGCCGGACTGAAGCGCCTGGCCGGTCGGGCCGCGCTGCGCGGCACGCTGTGAACGACACCGTCGCACAGGCACGGCGCTGGTACGTTCAGCGCCTCAGCGCGATGGTGCTGGCGCTCTGCGTGGTGATCCACCTGGCGGTCATGATCTATGCCGTGCGCGGCGGCCTCTCCGGCAGCGAGATCCTGTCCCGCACCCATGGCAGCTGGACGTTCGGGATCTTCTATGCGGTCTTCGTCGTCGCCTGCGCATTGCACGTGCCGCCCGGCCTGAACAACATCGCCGTCGAATGGCTGCATTGGCGGCCGGCCCGCGCCCTGTTCATCGCCCGACTGTTCGGCGTGCTCATCCTGGTCACCGGGCTGCGCGCGGTCTGGGCGGTCGTCGTCGCGCCATGACGCCGGCCGTCGACGCGCGCGCCCACGCCCACCCGGCGTGGTGGGCCTTCGTGCTGCACCGGGTCTCCGGACTGCTGCTGGCCCTCTTCCTGCCGCTTCACTTCTGGGTACTCGGGCAGGCGCTGAACGGAGCCGAGGCCTTCGATTCGTGGATCGCGCTGGCCGATCAGCTGCTCTTTCGGCTTTCCGAGTGGGTGCTGGTCCTCCTGTTGTCGCTGCACATGATGGGCGGCGTGCGCCTGCTCCTCATCGAGTTCGCGGCCTGGTCGGGACCGCGCAAGAACTGGATCGCGGCCGCCCTCGGCGTCTCGGTAGCAACCGGGATGGCGTTCGCCCTCGCTTTGGTCTCATGATCTGCACCGTCCGCGCCGGCCCGGCGCTTCACCAGGAACCCTTCATGACTACCCGCACCCGATCGCGCGTTCGACTTCTCCTCGGTGCCATCGCCTGCGGCGTGTCGCTGACCTTCGCTGCGGCGGCGCAGGCCCAGGCGGCGTGGCCGGCGAAGCAGGTTCGCATGGTGGTGCCGTTCTCGCCGGGCGGCAGCACCGACGTGGTCGCCCGCATGCTGGGGCAGCGGCTGTCCGAGATGTGGGGCCAGACGGTGGTGGTCGACAACCGGGCCGGGGCCGGCGGCAACATCGGCACCGACATCGTCGCCAAGGCGTCGCCCGACGGCTACACGCTGCTCATGGCCTCCGGCAGCATCACGATCAATCCGCACATCTACGCCAAGATGCCGTTCGACACCTGGAAGGACCTGCTGCCGATCACCAACGTGGCGAGCGGGCCCATGCTGGTCGTCGTGCCTGAGAAGTCGCCCTACCGCAACCTCAAGGAGCTGATCGCTGCCGCCAAGGCCAAGCCGAACGGCCTGAGCTTCGGCTCGGCGGGGGTCGGCAGCCAGGTTCACCTGGCCGGCGAGAACTTCGCCGACGCCGCGGGCGTCGACCTGCAGCACGTTCCCTACAAGGGCGAGGCACCGGCCTACACCGATCTCATCAGCGGCCAGACGCAGGTGATGGTCGGCAACATCGCCGCCGCCGCGGCGCTGCTCGGACCGGGCCGCCTGCGCGCCCTGGCGGTCACCGGCAAGCAGCGCTCGCCGCTCCTGCCCGAGGTGCCCACCGTCGCGGAAAGCGCCCTGCCGGGTTTCGAGAACACCGGCTGGTTCGGCCTCTATGCGCCGGCCGGCACGCCGCCCGACGTGATCGCGAAGATCCAGCGCGACACCGCGACGGCGCTGGCCGACACCCAGATCAAGGCGCGTCTGCATGTGCTCGGCATGGCGCCGGTCGGCAGCACCTCGACCCAGCTGGCGAACCAGATGAAGACCGAGTCGACGCACTGGGCGAAGGTGGTCAAGAACCGCAAACTCACCACCAACTGAGCGGCCCGGCACCATGCAGCGCCAGCGAGCAGAGGAGCAAACGTGAAGGTCGATCTGCAAAGCGTCGAGGACGCCGCCAAGGAGCTGTACATCCGCGCCCTCAAGGTGCTGCCGCCGGACATCAAGCAGGGCTTTGCCCGGCTCGACGCCAGCGAGACGGCGCCGACCGCCAAGCGCGTGCTCGGCACCATGCTGACCAACATCCGGGTCGCCGAGGACACCGACAACCTGCTCTGCCAGGACACCGGCGTGCCGATCTACAACGTGTGGATCGGCCGCGATGTCGACGTCGACGGCCCGGCCCTGAAGCAGGCGGTGCGCCGCGGCTGCGAGCGGGCGACCCGCGAGTACCCGTTGCGCTCGTCGGTGGTGCATCCGCTGACCCGCAAGAACGACCACACCTCGTGCGGCATAGAGGTGCCGGTGATCCACATCGATTTCAGCGATACGGCGGAACAGCTCGAGATCGAGATGATCCCCAAGGGCAGCGGCTCGGAGAACAACTCCTTCCTCAAGATGGCGATCCCGGCCGAGGGCATCGACGCGATCAAGGCCTTCGTCGTCGACTGCGTTCTCGCTGCCGGCGGCAAGACCTGCCCGCCGACCATCGTCGGCGTCGGCCTCGGCGGCACCTCCGACCTGGCGGTCGCGCTCGCCAAGCGCGCGGCGACGCGCGAGCTCGGCACGGCCTGCGCCGACCCGGACGGGGCCGCGCTCGAGAAGCAGCTGTCGGCGGCGGTCAACCAGCTCGGCGTCGGCCCGCAGGGACTGGGCGGCGACTCGACCGCCTTCGCCGTGCAGATCGAGCTCGCGGCGACCCACATCACCATGAACCCGATCGCCGTCAACATGCAGTGCCACTCGGCGCGGCGGGCGCGCGCCACGCTGACGCCGCAGGGCGTGAGCTACGGCTTCTGAAGGCGAAGGCGACCCGACCATGGCCCACCACGAACTGGACACACCGGTCAGCGAGGCGCAGATCCGGGCACTCCGCGTCAACGACACGGTCACCTTGCAGCGGACGCTGTTCGGCATCCGCGACGCCACCCAGATCCACCTCTTCGACCGCGGCCGCACGACCCGCTTCGACCTGCGCGGCCACGCCGTGATCCACACCGCGCCCAACGTGAAGAAGGTCGACAAGAGCCCCGAGCATCCGGCCGGCTACGCGCCGGTGTGCATCGGCACGACGACGTCCGACCGCATGGAGCGATTCACGCGGCCGCTGATGGAGCAGAACGGCGTGCGCATCATCATCGGCAAGGGCGGCCTGCGCGACGAGTCGCTGCGGGCTTTCTCCGATCTCGGCGGCGTCTACCTGGCGATCGTCGGCGGCACGGCGGCGCTGGAGACGACCTGGATCGAGCAGATCGAGGACGTCGACCTCGACGACCTCAACCCCGAATCGCTGTGGCGCTTCCGGATCCGCGACTTCGGACCGCTGCTGGTCGCCATGGACAGCCACGGCGGCAGCCTGTATCGCGAAGTTCAGAAGGACAGCGCCTCGCGTCGCGCCGCCGTTTTGGCCGGCCTCGGCGTCAAGGCATGAGCGAAGAAGCATGAGCGAATCGACGACGGCCGGCCGCGGCCGCCTGAAACGGCTGCAGACCGACGTCCTCATCCTCGGCTCGGGCGGGGCCGGCCTGTTTGCTGCCCTGCACGCCCACCAGGCTGCGCCCGACCTGCACATCACCGTCGCCGTCAAGGGCCTGCTCGGCAAGTGCGGCTGCACGCGCATGGTTCAGGGTGGCTACAACGTCGCCCTGGCCGAAGGCGACTCGGTCGAGCGGCACTTCATGGACACCATCGAAGGCAGCAAGTGGCTGGCCGACCAGGACCTCGCCTGGACGCTGGTGACCCAGGCGGTGGTGCGTATCCACGAGCTCGAGAACGAGCTCGGCTGCTTTTTCGACCGCAACCCCGACGGCACCATCCACCAGAAGGCCTTCGCCGGCCAGACCTTCGACCGCACGGTCCACAAGGGCGACCTCACCGGCATCGAGATCATCAACCGGCTCGCCGAACAGGTGTGGTCGCGCGGCATCCACCGTCTCGAGGAGCACCGCGCCGTCGAGCTGATCCGCACGCCCGAAGGCGACGCCATCGCCGGTGTGCTGATGATCGACATGCGCAGCGGCGAGTACGTCTTCGTGCAGGCCAAGTCGGTGCTGCTGGCCACCGGCGGCGGGCCGACCATGTACAAGTACCACACGCCGTCGGGCGACAAGACCTGCGACGGGATGGCGATGGCCCTGCGCGCCGGTCTGTCCCTGCGCGACATGGAGATGGTGCAGTTCCATCCGACCGGCCTGCTCGCCGGCACCGGCACGCGCATGACCGGCACCGTGCTCGAGGAAGGCCTGCGCGGCGCCGGCGGCCACCTTCTCGACGGCCAGCGCGAGCGCTTCATGGAGCGCTACGACGAGCGCGCCGAGCGGGCGACCCGGGACATCGTCTCGCGCTCGATCTTCGCCGAAATGCGGGCCGGCCGGACGACGCCCAACGGCGGCGTCTACCTGGCGATGAGCCATCTCGGCCCGGACAAGGTCAGGCGCCAGTTCAAGGGCATGGTCGAGCGCTGCGCCGACTGCGGCTTCGACCTGGCCGGCGGCCTGGTCGAGGTGGTGCCGACTGCCCACTACATGATGGGCGGCGTCGTCTTTCGCGCCGACGGCAAGACGGCGATCGAGGGCCTCTTCGCCGCGGGTGAGGACACCGGCGGCGTGCACGGGGCCAACCGCCTCGGCGGCAATGGCGTCGCCAATTCGACCGTCTTCGGCGGCATCGCCGGCGACACCATCGCGGCGTGGGTGCCGGCACACGGCCGCTGGCGCGATGCCGACGAGGCGGCCATCACGGCCAGCATCGACGCCCATGACACACCCTTCGGCCAGGCGCCGCGCAACCTCGAGCCGATCCGCGAGGCGCTCTACGACTGCATGTGGGACGACGTCGGCATCCTGCGCACGGCCGAGGGTCTGGGCCGTGCCCTGCGCCGCCTCGACGAGCTCGATGCCGAGCTGGCCGGCAGCGGCGTCGCCGACGGCGACCGCCGCTTCAACCTGACGTGGCACGACTGGATGAATCTCAAGAACCTCGTCGCCGTCAGCCGCGTCATCGCCCGCTCGGCGCTGGCCCGCGAGGACTCGCGCGGCGCCCACTTCCGCGAGGACTTCCCGCAGACCGGCGACCTCGCCGCGTCGACCGCCGTCGTCGTCCGCCAGGACGGCGAGCGGCTCAGCCTGAGCCGCCAGCCGGTGCAGTTCACGCGGGTGAAGCCGGGCGAGACGATCCTGGAGACGGCAGCGGCGAAGTGAGGGACGGCCGCTTCCGCGTTCCCGCCGGCCTCGTGTCAGCCCTCTCGCTCGCCTTCCTCGTCGCCGCCTGCGCCCCCCTCCCCCAGCGTGCCGGCATCCCGACCCGCTGGGTGCCCTCGCCGAACGCCAACGAGCGCAGCGTCGGCTTCGTCGTCCTCCACTACACGGCCGGCGACGCGTCGGGACGGGCGCTGAGGACACTGACACGGGCCGGCTCGGGCGTCAGCGCGCACTACCTGATCGAGCGCGACGGCTCGATCCTGCAACTGGTCGACGAACGCCGGCGCGCCTGGCATGCCGGCGACTCGCGCTGGGGGGCGACGGTCGACGTCAACTCGGCATCGATCGGCATCGAGCTCGACAACGACGGCGCCGAGCCGTACCCGGCGGCGCAGATCGACGCGCTGCTGCGCCTGCTCGCCGACCTGCGCCACCGCCACCAGGTGCCGGGCGTCAACATCCTCGGCCATGCCGACGTCGCCCCGACGCGCAAGGTCGATCCCGGCCCGCTCTTTCCGTGGCCCCTGCTGGCCGCTCGGGGCTTCGGCTTGTGGTGCGAGCCACCCTATCCGCCGGCACCGTCGGAGTTCGATGCGTTCGGCGGCCTGCGCGCCATCGGCTACGACATCCGCCAGCCAGAGTCGGCGCTGCGCGCCTTTCGCCTGCACTTCCGGCCGACCGTGCCGGCCCTGCAAGCGATCGACAACGGCGACCGGGCGCTCATCCGCTGCCTGGCCGAGGCATCGCTCCGCCCCGCGGACAGCCGCCGCCGTCCCTCAGCCGAGGCCGACTGAAACGAGGCGGCCGAGCCAGCCCATGCGCCAGGCGGTGATGAGGGCCGCGACCAGCGTCAGGCCGAGCAACCACAGCACCGGGCCAACCTGGCTCTCGCTGTAGGGATCGCGCCGGCGCCGCTCCGAACCGGCAGGCACCCGGGCCCGCCGCGTCAGCGAGCCGCCGAGCGGCACGTTGATGCGCATGCGGCCGTTGATCGCCCAGCCGCTGGCGTCGAGGATGGGGCCGAGGCTGCGCTGGCGCAGCTTGAGCCAGGCGATGAGCATGCTCGGCCCCGAGATGGCGAGGACGATGCCGAACAGGCCGACCGGTATCCACCAGCCGAGGTCGACGAACTTGGTGAACACCGCGACCAGGACCGCGCTGATGCTGCCGAGGGCGACGCCCAGGGCGGCGACGGTGCCGACGTCGATCCGGCGCTGACCCAGATGCAGCGGATCGGCGGCGGCGCCCGGCTTGGCCGGCTGGTCGACGTTGGCGGCGCGCCCGGCGATGCTGCCGAGGCCGCTCAGCGCCCGCTGGTCGCTCGCCGCCGCGCGCTTGGCGACCTGCTCCTCGATCATGCGGACGAACTTCTTGTAGGGCAGGAAAAAGGCCTGGCGGATGCTGAGCGGGTTCTCGATCACCTTGGTGATGGTGGCGTCCCAATCCTGGCCCTTGCGGTCGTAGAAGACGCCGTTGCGGCCGGCGAAAAGGAAGTCGACGTCGCCGGCGGTGAAGGCGGCGACGATCGTCTTCTTGTCGGCGGCGCGGGTCAGCTGGCAGTAGGCGAGATATACCTTGGCCAGGCCGGCCAGGGTCGCGTGCCTGGCGACGTCGGCGACGTCGACGGTGAACTGGCAGCTTCGCGCGTCGAGGTACAGCGTACCGGCCTCGAAGATCGCCCCCTGCCGCGTGTAGAACTCCGAAAACGACACGAAATTGTTGAGCAGGTGGACGAGATCGCGCCGGTAGCGAAGCATCCGCTCGAGCGACTCGATGCGTTCGTTCGACGGGCCGGCCTCGGCGTCTCGCGCAATCAGCGCCTCCAGCCGCTCGCGCCCCTCGGGCGCCAGCACGGCCGTCAGCGCCTCGGCCGACAGGGCGTCGAGCTTCGTCGTCGGCCGGTCGTCCAGCCAGTTACCGCACTGGGCGAGACGATCCTTGACGGTGTTCCAGTCGGACTCGCTGAGCGCGTCGAGCGGCCGGCCGAGCAAGGGCTCGGCGACCCGCGTCCGCAGCGCCTCGATGCGTGCCGTCCAGGCCGGGTTCAGGCCCTGGCGCAGCGGCAGCGGCGCCTCCGGGCCCGGCGTCGCCAGCGGCAGTTCGTTCACTGCCGTCGCCTGGGCGTCGAGCAGCGTCTCGCCCAGGGCCCGGTAGTCGTCGGCGGACGGATGCAGCTGCGCGGTCGCCGACGCGTCGTAGGCGGCCAGACGACAACGGAGAAAGTAGTCGTCGACCTTGGCGCGCACGGCAGCGAGCGCCTCGCCGGCGACCCGCGAGCCGTCACCGAGCGGCGTGACGGCGGCGTCCGCTGCGCCGCGCTCGCGCCATTGCTGCAGGGCCTCGGCCTGCTCGAAGAAGGTCTTGGCGTGCGCCGCATCGACGCCGATCCGGCCGTTGCGGTCGGCGGCGCCACCAACGCTGTCGATGACCTGCTGGATCAGCGACCGCGTCGCCTCGTCCTCGGCGGCCGTCTCGGGCACGACACCGTCGCCGTTGAAGCCGAGCTCGCCGAGCCGCCTGACCCGTTCGTCGAGATCGGCGAGGGCGATCTGGTCGGCATCGGCCTTGCCGACCCCATCGAGGACGGCGCGCGCCTCGCCGGCGACGACGCGACCGGCCTCGGTGTCGACGCGGATCGCGGCGAGCGGCACGGTGTCGCCCGGTTCCAGCAGCAGATCGGGATCGACGAAGTGTTCACGCACCCAGCGGCTGACGGCAATCAGCTCGGGCGGCCGGATGCGGCCGTCGTGGTCGGTGTCGATCAGATCGAGCGTGCGCGAGTCGAACTCGACGCCGCGGGTCGGGCAGGCCAGCGCCACCCAGAGTTTCTGGTCGAGGTGCTCGAGGTTGACGACGTCCGCACCGTTGCGAATGATGACCTGGTCGACGCCGCCGGCGCGGATGAACTTCCATTGGTGCGGGGCAGAGGTCATGGGCGACGGATCTTCAGGGTCGGGACGGGGCGGACGCGCGACATTTTGCAATGCATCGCGCGACCGCCCGCGCACCCTGGGCCCTTCCGGCCGGCGGCGCCTCCTCAGGCGCGCCGTTCGATGCGCTCGATCGTGCCGGCGTCGACCGCCGCCGTGGACAGCGTCGGCCGGTAGCCGGCCGGCAGCCGGATCGCGCCCTGGGCCACGCGCATCGGGTTCTCGAAGATCGGCCGCGTCAACTTCAACCAGCCGTTCATCTCGCCGGCGTTGTCGATGTGGCGGGCTGCGACACAGACCTCCATCCAGCAGCCGACGTCGCTGGCGACGCCGTTGCCGAGGATGGGCTGCATGCCGTGTGCCCGGATCCGCTCGATGGCTGCAGCCAGGCGCTCGAGCGTGCCGAACTTCATCAGCTTGACCTTGACGAACCGGGCCGCCTGCAGGCGCGCCGCCTCGTCGATGTCGAACTCGTCGTAGATGCCCTCGTCGAGCATCAGCGGCAACGGACAATCGCGGGCGACCCGCAGGTGAGCGTCCCAGTCGCCGGCTCGGCAGGGTTGCTCGAAGAGTTCGATGCCCGCCGCCGGCACGGCATGGGCGAAGGCGATCGCCTCGTCGGGCTGGTAGCCCTGGTTGGCGTCGACGCGCAGCATCGCCCGGCCGGCGACGTGCGCCAGAGCGGCGCCGATGCGCGTCGCGTCGGCGGCCGGCGTCGCCGAGCCGACCTTGATCTTCAGCGTCGTGTAGCCGGCCGCGCAGAGGCGGTCGATCGCGGCCCGCATGCGCGCCGGCTCGCTGTCGTTGATGGTGCCCAGCACCGGCACGACGACGTCGGCGTCGAGGCGCAGCAGCGGCGCGCCCTCGATCATCTCGATGGCACTGGCGAAAGCGGTGGCAACGAACGGCGCATCGTGCGCCAGGGCGAGCGCCTCGGCCTTGGCCTCGGCCAGCGGGCGGCCGACCAGCGTCTCTGCCGTCTGCGCGGCCAGCGGCCAGCTCGCCTCGATCGTCTCGTCGGTGTAGCCGGTGAGGACGGTGGCGTCGCCGAAGCCTTCGCGACCGTCGCCGTCACGCGCGACGACGAGGATGGTGTCGAGGCCCTCGACGTCGCCGAAGGCCAGGTGGTAGGGGGTGGTCAGCGGCAGGCGGAGCCGGCGGATCTCGATCGAACTCAGCATGCGGGCATCTCCAGCAGCAGCTTGCCGCGGCTGCGGCCGGCCTCGAGGTAGCGCATCGCCTCGCCGGTCTCGGCGAGCGCGAACGTGCGGTCAATGCGAACGCGCAGGCGGCCGGACCGGGCCTGCGCGAACAGATCGGCAGCCCGCGCCCGCAGCTCCGCCGGCGTGGCGATGTAGTCGGCGAGGTGCGGGCGGGTGAAGTACACCGAGCCGGCCTCGCCGAGCTCGAGCGGCACGATCGACTCGACCAGCCCCGAGGCACCGCCGTAGTTGATGCACAGGCCGCGCCGGCGCAGCGACCGGATGCTGCGGTCGATCGTGTCCTTGCCGATCGAGTCGTAGACGACGTCGACGCCGACGCCGCCGGTGATGCGCATCACCTCGTCGCGAAAGTCCTGCTCGCGGTAGAGCACGGTGTGGTCGGCACCGAGATCGCGCGCCATCTGCGCCTTCTCGGCCGAGCCGACGGTGGCGATCACGGTCGCGCCGCGCAGCTTGGCGAGCTGCACCAGCAGGCCGCCGACACCGCCGGCGGCGGCGTGAACGAGACCGATCTGGCCGGGCCGCAGGCGCATCGCGTCGTGAGACAGGTAGTGCGCCGTGAGGCCCTGCAGCATGAGCGCGCAGGCGTCGCGCAGGTCGAGACCGTCGGGCACGCGGACCAACCGATGGGCCGGCACCACGGCCTGCTCGGCGAAGCTGCCGCGAACGATGCACCAGGCGACGCGATCGCCGACGGCGACGTCGGTGACGTCGTCGGCGATCGCCTCGACGACGCCGGCGCCCTCCATGCCGAGGGTCATCGGCAGCGCGTTGCGATAGGTCTGCGACGTCGCGTAGCGGCCGAGGCGGATGTGCACGTCGATGAAGTTGAGCCCGGCCACCGCCAGGCGGACGCGCGCCTCGCCCAGCCCGGGCTGCGGCACGTCGATGTGATCGAGACGGCAGACATCGGCATCGCCGTAGGAGTGGATGCGGATGGCCTGCATCGAAGTGGCCACCTCAGGCCCGCGTTGCGGCGCCGCGGAACCAGCCGTCGGGCATCAGTTGCTGCAGCGGTTCGCTGTGTTCGTAGACGCTCTGCACCGCCAGTTCGTGGTCGAAGGGGACGCCCGAGCGCTCGGCACGCCGGCGCAGACCCGCCTCGTGCACTTCCATCACCTCGCGCGGCAGCGGCACATCGGCCGCATCGAGCACGCGCAGGTAACCGTCGGCGTCGCGGGCCGGCATGATGCGGCTCTTGACGTGCCGGTTCGGCGACCACGGCACGTCGAGGACGCCGGCCTCGAAGGCGCGGACGCTGCCGAGGGCGGCGTCGCCGTCGCCCATCTCGAGCGTCCGATCGACGATCGCCCGCACCTCGGCTCGGATGAGATCCTTCTCGCGCTCGTATTCCGGCATGCCGTCGAGCCGCAGGCCGCGCGCCAGGTAGATGCCCATGCGCGTCGTCCGCAGCCCTTCCGCGTTGGCCTGCGGGGTCGGGATGCCGTGCGCTTCCTGCACGCTCTTGGTCGTGACGTTGACGGCCCCGCCGACCGCCGCGATGTAGCCGCCGAGGGCGACCAGCGCCGCCGACTGCGCCTCGTCGTAAGGCCAGGCACCCATCCAGTGCAGCGAGCTGACCGGCGTGAAGACGCCGTGATGACCCTTCTTCGCCAGGTACTCCTGCGCCAGCTCCTCGCAGCAGGCGATCGCCGCCGCGTCCTGCACGAGATGCAGTGTCTGGCCGAGCTCGATGCCGTAGTGGCGCACGCCCTGGGCGGCGGCAAGGAGGGCGTCGAGGACGCCGATGGCGATGGCGATGCACGGCGGCACATTGGTGCCGGTGAGAAAGCTCGGCTGACGCCGGTGCAGCTCGACGCCGCGCGACTGGTACTCGGCGACCAGGCGGTCGAGGTACTGGTAGTTGCGGATGCCGTCGGCGATCGACAGCTCCTTGATGTAGGAGACGGTGTAGGCGATGCCCGAGCCGAGGTAGCCGGTGTAGCCGGCGGCGTAGCCGATCTCGCCGGTCAGCTTGGGCATCGTCGTGCCGGTGAGCATGATCGCCGGCTTGTCGATCGCCTCGATCAGCTGGCGCGACACCCGGTGTCCGACGTTGACGATCGGAAAACCGTTGAGCAGCGAGCGGCCGGCGCGCTCGGACTCCTCCATGCCCTTCTGGGCCTGCTCGAACAGCTCGTTGCGGGTGTAGCTGTCGGTGGTGGTCGGCACGATGTCGGCGAGGCCCTCCTTGTCGAGCGCCACCATCAGCTCGCGCTGCATGGTCAGCGTGCCGAAGCCGCCGCGCGGCTGGGTCAGGCAGCGTCGCTCGGCATGGGCGGCCCGGGTGACGGCGGCGAGGTTCTTGTGCAGCGGCAGCCGCGACAGGTACTCGACCGATTCGTCGAGGTCGACCCGGCCGCCGGTCGGCCAGCGGGCCAGGTTGTCGCGGCGCATGGACGCGAAGGTGTCGGCGTCGATGGCCGTCTCGGCGATCGGGCGCTGCAGCCGATCAGGCGTTTGCGTGCTTGTCATGGTGGGCTTTCTCCAGGGGGACCAGACCGTTGCGGGCGAGCTCGAAGGCGACCCGTCGGTCGGCGCGGGCGAGCAGGCCGCTCGCGAACAGGGCGTAGTCGCGGTCGATGAACAGGGTCGCCGCCGCCGGCGCCAGCGAGAAGGGGTCGCCCGGCTGCGCCAGGGCGGCGCCGAGCAGGACCTCGGGGCGGGCGGCGTGCACCAGGACGCCCCCGGTGCCAATGAGCGTCGCCACCCGCCCGAGGTCCTTGCCGCGCTGCACCTGCACCGGTCCGTGCGCAGTCTGCACCGTCTCGACGGTGCCGGCGTGGCGGCGCATCGCCAGCCGGATGGCGGCCCGCGCCAGTCCCCGTTCGAGCGCTGCCTCGTCGGCGTCGGCAGGCAGACGTTCGACATCGGCCGCGATCGACGCCAGCAGCCGGTGCAGACGAGCGACCGGCACGCCCGCATCGGCGGCGATCGCTTCGGCGCCGCAGCTGTCGACGATCGAGGCTGCGTTGTGGCGCATGCCGAGGTCGCCCTCGACGGTGCGCTTGGCGTGCGGCTCGGGCAGGCCGAGGCGGACGACGCCGGCCGCCGGCTCGCCCTCGCCGATCGAGTGCACGTCGGTGGTCGCACCGCCCGGGTCGACGACGATCAGCGGGCCGAGGCCGCCCTCGCCGCCCGGTCCCGCGGCCAGCAGCTCGGCACCTTCGAGCACCGCCGCCGGCGTCGGCAGCACGACATCGTCGAGCAGGCCGCGCGCCCGGTCGATGCCCTTGGCCTGGACGATGCGGCTCATGAAGACCTCGCGGATGAGGGCGCGGGCCGGGTCGGTCGCCAGCACATTGAACTCGGGCATCACGTTGGCGCACAGCCGGGCGCCCGGCAGCCGCTCGAGGACCTCGTCGCCAACGTCGCGGTTGCCGGCGACGACGACCGGACAGGACAGACCCGAGCCGGCCAGCATGCCGGCGTTGTACAGGATGATCTCGCGGTTGCCGCCGTCGGTGCCGCCGCAGAGCAGCACGATGTCGGGTTGCCGGGCCTCGATCTCGCGCAGGTCGGCACGGGTCAGGCGGTAGGCGTAGCAGCCGACCAGGCGGGCGCCAGCGCCGAGCGCGGCCTGACGCGCCGCCTCGGCGGTGAGCTCGCGGACGAGACCGATGGTGACCATCTTCAATCCGCCGGCCGCGCTCGACGAGCCGAGGCGATATCGGTAGCGCGGCACCTCGCCGAGCGTCGCGTGCAGGGCTGCCAGCGCCTGCTCGAGGCCGACGGTGATGTCGCTGCCGACCGTCGAGGGTCCCTGCGCGCTGGCGACGACACGCGCCGCCTCGAGATCGACCGCGCGCACCTTCGTCCAGGTGCTGCCGAAGTCGACCAGCAGGGCCATGCTCATCGTTCGGCAGGCACGCTCATGGCCGCGGCACGCCCTGGCGAGAGGCCCACGGCGTGGCCAGGCCGGCATCCATGCGCTCGCCCCCTTCGCGCGCGGCGAAATCGGCGGCGAGCGTGCCCAGCACGTCCTCGATGCGCGTTCCCGGCGGAAAGGCGCGATCGAAACCCATCGCCAGGAAGCGCTGCTCGACCTCGGCCCATGGCTGCTTGCCGACCACCAGGTTGCCGCCGAGGTAGATCAGGATGTCGTCGAGGCCGGCCTCGACGCAATGGTCGCGGAAACCGCGGCAGTCGATCTCGCCTTGTCCGTACAGGGACGACACCATGATCGCGTCGGCAGCCGTCTCGACCGCCGCCTTGACGAAGTCGGCGGCCGGGGTCAGCGCGCCAAGGGCGACCACCCGATAGCCCGCCTTCTCGAGTGCCATCGAGAGAATGCGGTTGCCGACGATGTGGGTGTCGGCGCCGATCACGCCGGTCACCAGGGTCCTGCCTTGCATGGGTCGCCGTTCCTGAACTGGGTCGTGGCCCATTCTGTCGGTGCAGAGGCGAGCTGGCGAACCGCGGCGGACCAGCCGCGCCGCTTGCAAATCAACGACTTGGCGTCGATGATCGGGATACCGCGTCGGCGGATCATGTACATGACTTTATACTCGGCTTCGCCACTTCTGCCGCCATGCCCGCCCGCTCGCCCCTCTACCGCCGCGTCAAGCAACAGCTCACCGACGCCTTGCGGGCCGGCAAGTGGAAGCACGGCCAGAAGATCGCCAGCGAGCCGCAGCTGGCAGCGCGGTACGGCGTCAGCGTCGGCACCGTGCGCAAGGCGATCGGCGAGCTCGAGGCCGAGAACATCCTCGTTCGCGAGCAGGGGCGCGGCACCTTCGTCGTCAGCCACACCCGCGACTACATGCTCAACGTCTTCTTCCGCATCGTCGATGCGCAAGGGCTGAAGCAGTTGCCGACGGTCACCCTGCTGTCGATGAAGCGCGGCCGCGCCGACCGCGCAACCGCGGCGCAGCTGCACCTCGCGCAGCGCGCGCCGGTGATCGACATCGAGACGCTGCTGTCCCTGCAGGGTCGGCCGACCATCCTCGACCGCATCCGCCTGCCGGCGTCGCTGTTCGGCGAGCTCGGCGAGCATCTCTTCACCCGCCGTGACGGCACCCTCTACGGACTCTTCCAGGAGCGCTTCGGCATCACCGTCGTGCGCGTCGAGGAGCACATCACCGCCGTCCTGGCCGGCGAGCGCGAGGGCCGGCTGCTCGGCGTGGCGCCCGGCGCACCGCTGCTGCGCATCCGCCGCCTCGGCTACACCTACAAGGACGTTCCGGTCGACGCCCGCATCCGCCTCGTCGATTCGTCGAGGCACGGCTACCTGAGCGTGCTCGGCGGGCGCGCCTGACGGTCCATGGTCGAGACGCTTCTCCTGACGGTCGGCGCGTTCTGCGCCGCGGTCGTCTCCGGCGCGACCGGCTTCGGCTTCGCGCTCGTCAGCACGGCGCTGTGGAACCAGGCGCTCGACCCGCGTCTGGTCACCGTCCTCGTCGTCGTCTTCACGCTGGCGCTCAATCTCTCGTACCTGCCGATCTTCTGGCGCGACATCGACGTGCGCCGCCTCGCCCCCTTCGCAGCCGGCAGCCTGCTTGGCGTGCCGCTCGGCGCCTACGCGCTGTCGCGCCTGCCGGCGTCGACCCTGCGCGTCGCCATCGGCAGCCTGCTGCTCGTCTATGGCGGCTACCTGCTGAGCCGCTCGCGCACGCCGCGCTTCGACCTCTCGCCCTCGACGGCGCGCATCGCCGACGCGGTGGTCGGCTTCGCCGGCGGCTTCTTCGGCGGACTCGGCGGGCTGTCCGGTTTCTTGCCGTCGCTGTGGTGCACCTTGCGCGGCGGCGAGAAGCTCGCCAACAGGGCCCTCGTCCAGGGCTACATCCTGCTCACCAACCTGATGAGCCTGGCTTGGATCGGCGGCCTCGTCGGTGTCGACGCCGAGGCGCGCAATCATCTGCTGCTCGGCCTGCCCTTCGTGCTCCTTGGCGGCTGGCTCGGCCTGCGGCTGTTCGCTCGATTCGACACGACGACCTTCAACCGGGTCGTCCTGTGGGTCATCACCGGCTGCGGCGCCATCCTCGTCCTGCGCCACTGAGCGCGCCGCGGCACGGCCTCACTGGAAGGCCGGCATGACCTCCGTGGCGAAGTACTGCATCCCCTCCAGCGGCGGGATCGGCTGGATGATCAGGTGCTCGACGCCGAGTGACTCGTACCGCCGCAGCCGCTCGATGCAACGCTCCGGCGGACCCCAGAGGTTCTCGTTCAGCACGTCCTCGGGCGTCGGCGGCTTGGCGAAGCGGTGCTCGCGCTCCTTGGCGTAGAGCACGCTCCAGCGGTCGACCTCGGGCTGCGGCAGCCCGGCCAGGCATACCGTCGACACCGCCATCGGGAGCGGCCTCCCGCCGCGCCGTCGGGTCATGTCGGCGGCCCAGGCCTCGATCACCTCGGGCGGCTGCGAGTACGTCAGCCAGACATCGGCGAGATCGGCGGCGAGCTGCCGGGTCGCCTCGGAGTCACCCGGCACCCAGATCGGGATGTGGGGCTTCTGCACCGGCTTCGGCTCGAGATAGGCCTCCTTCAGAGTGTGGAAGCGGCCCGCGTGATTGACCTCGTCCTCGGTCCACAGCGCCTTGGCGATCACCAGCGCTTCGCGCAGGCGCGCCACCCGGTCGTCGTGCTCGTCGAAGGGCAGCCCGTACGACGAGGTCTCGTGCTTGAACCAGGCCGAGCCGAGCGAGTAGATGACCCGTCCGCCCGAGATCACGTCGAGCGTGGCGGCCATCTTGGCCATCACCGCCGGATTGCGCAACGAGTTGTTGAAGGTGTGGCCGGCCAGCCTGACCCGGGTGGTCAGCACGGCCAGCGCCGACAACACCGTCCAGCACTCGAGCATCGGCGTCTTCTTGGTCATGTGCGCATTGATCACATGGTCGGGCAGCCAGACGCTGTCGAAACCCAGCCGCTCCGCCTCGAGCGCCATCGCCTTGGCGTAGTCGAAGCCCGCCCCGGGCGCGCCCATCTCCCCCTGTACCGCCAATCGCACACCAAATTTCATGCTGCCTCCTGTCGGATGGAAAGGGATTCCGCGTCGACCATCGACCTGGCGAAGTCATGTGCATGACTTCGCGCCGAAATCTCCGATGGCCGAAGCGTACGACAGCTTCGCCGATGTGGCGAGGGGTGGGGGCGCCGAGGCGGCGGCAGCAAGCGGACGGGCGGGGCGCGGCCTGCAGGCCGAAGAGCGACCGACAGTCTGAAAGGCGAGCTACAGGCCGAAAGTGCGGCCGATCGCGTCCGCCGCCTCACGCAGCCGCGGGGC
>Ga0136633_1001370_pt1 | contig 18037 bp, 16 predicted proteins | sample AntDrymeUQ832206_2_FD_105494 | JGI IMG/M metagenome (GOLD analysis project Ga0136633, IMG submission 105494) | Polar desert sand microbial communities from Dry Valleys, Antarctica - metaG UQ83 (22.06) | ecosystem: Environmental > Terrestrial > Soil > Desert | place: Antarctica: Dry Valley...
CTCCGTCTCGCAGGTCATGCGCGTGTGTCGCCGAGCTCCCGGCGTCGCTGGCAAGGCGCACCGCAGCCCCGTCACTCTTGCCGTCCCGGGGCGAGGAGCAACGAAGCCAGCGGCGGCGGGAGCGGGCGAGACACCGCTGGAACTTGCGAGACGGTGCACTAGGTAGGCTCCGCAACCATGGCTGAACCGCCGACTCCTCCTGATGGCGGGTCTCCGACGATCGAGGCCTACCAGCTCGAAGAGCGGACGTTCCCCCCGTCGGAGGAGTTCAAGCGCGACGCCCTGGTCGTCGACCCCTGGATGTACGACGACGCAGAGCGCGACTGGCAGGGCTTCTGGGCTCGTCAGGCCGCCGACCTGCTCGACTGGTCGCAGGACTGGCACACCATCCTCGAGTGGGACCTGCCGTTCGCCAGGTGGTTCGTCGGCGGCAGGCTCAACGTGTCGTACAACTGCGTCGACCGCCACGTCGAGGCCGGGCGGGGCGACAAGGTGGCCTTCTACTGGGAGGGTGAGCCGGGCGACACCCGCACCATCACCTACGCCGATCTGCTGGCCGAGGTCGGACGGTTCGCCGCCGTACTCCGCTCCCTCGGCGTGACCAAGGGCGACCGGGTCGCCATCTACATGCCAATGATCCCCGAGCTACCGGTGGCGATGCTCGCATGCGCCCGTCTCGGCGCCCCCCACTCGGTGGTGTTCGGCGGTTTCTCGTCGGAGTCGCTGCGGGACCGCATCAACGATGCCGAGGCCAAGGTGCTGATCACCGCCGACGGCGGGTGGCGGCGCGGCCAGGTCATCCCGCTCAAGGACAATGCCGATGCGGCGGTGGCCGAGACGCCGTCGATCGACCACGTGGTCGTCGTCCGTCGCACGGAGAAGCCGGTGGCGTGGGACGACACCCGCGACCGCTGGTACCACGACCTGATGGCCGAGATGTCCGACGAGGATGCCAGCCTCCCGCCCGAGCCGGTGGACGCCGAGGACCTGCTCTACCTGCTGTACACCTCGGGGACGACGGCCAAGCCCAAGGGCATCATGCACACCACGGGCGGCTACCTCACCCAGGTGGCCTTCACCCACAAGTACGTGTTCGACCTCCACGCCGACACTGACGTCTACTGGTGCGCCGCCGACATCGGCTGGGTCACCGGCCACAGCTACATCGTCTACGGGCCCCTGGCCAACGGGGCCACGTCGGTGATGTACGAGGGGAGCCCCGACTTCCCGCAGAAGGACCGGTGGTGGTCGATCGTCGAGCGCTACCAGGTGAGCATCCTCTACACCGCCCCTACTGCCATCCGCACCTTCATGAAGTGGGGCACCGAGTATCCCGAGGCCCACGACATGTCGTCGCTGCGGGTGCTCGGCTCGGTCGGCGAACCGATCAATCCCGAGGCGTGGATCTGGTACCACGAGCAGATCGGCGGGGGTCGGTGCCCTCTCGTCGACACGTGGTGGCAGACCGAGACCGGCGCCATCATGATCTCCCCGTTGCCGGGCGCCACCACCCTGCGCCCGGGGTCGGCCACGTTCCCGTTGCCCGGCATCGCCGCAGAGGTCGTCGACGATGCGGGCAATTCGTGTGCGACCGGCGGCGGCTACCTGACCCTCACCCGGCCGTGGCCGTCGATGCTGCGGGGCATCTACGGGGATCCCGAGCGCTACCAACAGACGTACTGGTCGCGCTTCGAGGGCAGGTACTTCGCCGGCGACGGCGCCCGCATCGACGACCAGGGCTACTTCTGGCTCATGGGCCGGGTCGACGACGTCATGAACATCTCCGGCCACCGGGTGTCGACCACCGAGGTGGAGTCGGCGCTGGTCGACCATCCCTCGGTGGCCGAGGCCGCCGTGGTCGGGGCCAAGGACGCAACGACCGGGCAGGGCATCATCGCCTTCGTCACCTTGAAGGGCGGGATGCAGGCGTCGGCGGAACACGGTGAGGCGCTACGCAGGCACGTCACCAAGAAGATCGGCGCCGTGGCCCGGCCCAAGACGGTGATCTTCACCGACGACCTGCCCAAGACCCGCAGCGGCAAGATCATGCGTCGGCTGTTGCGCGACGTGGCCGAGGGGCGCGACCTGGGTGATACCACCACGCTGGCCGACGTCACCGTCGTCGAGGAGATCAAGCGGCGGGCGGCCGCCGGCGGACCGGACGAGGAGTAGCCCCCTGCCCGACATCCCCACGCACTGGCGCTGGCGCGAGGAATCGGTTGCCGGCCCGGCCGTGCTGGTCGACATCGACGGCGTCCTCTCCGACGCCACCGGTCGCCAGCACTTCCTCGAGGAGCAGTCCAAGCGCAACTGGCGGGCGTTTTTCGACGCATGCGGCGACGATCCGGTGATCGCCGAGATTGCCCGCCTCATCGACCTGCTCGACCGCGATCTGGCTGTGATCCTGCTCACCGGCCGGCCGGTGAGGGTCCAGCCCCAGACCCTTGCGTGGATGGAGCGCTACGGGGTGCGGTGGGACCTGCTCATCATGCGCAACGCCGGCGACTACGCAGCGGCGAGGGAGTTCAAGCGGGGGACGGTCGGCGAACTGCGCAACCACGGCTTCGACCTCCGCCTGGCCTTCGAGGACGACCGGCGCAACTCGGAGATGTTCCACGAGGAAGGCGTTCCCTGCGTCTACATCCACTCGGGGTATTACGAGTAGGACGCCGGCGGGTTGGCAGGCGAATCCGGCCCTTCGGGGAGCATGGGTAGGAGCCTGGCAGCTATCACTGGAGGTGTGAACGGCGCCCATCCCAACGGGCGTGACCTCGGCGACCTTCCCCGGGAGCTCCGACGGTCGCCGGTGTCCCCGACGGTGCGCGACTGGGTGGAACGGGAGCAGGGCGCGCCGATCACGCGCGTGAGGCGTCTGGCGGGCGCGTCCACGTCGGCGGTCCACATGGTGTGGCTGGCGGACGGGCGCCGTGCGGTGCTGCGCCGCTACGTGTGGCCCGGCTTCCTCGACGCCGAACCCGACGCCCCCCGGCGCGAGGCCGAAAGCCTTCGCCTCGCCGGGACGCACGATCTTCCGGTTCCTGCGGTGCTCGCCTCCGACCCCGACGGCTCGGTGACAGGCGACGGCGTCCCTGCGCTGCTGATGACCGTCGTCCCCGGCCGAGCCGTGGGCGTCCCTGACCTGCACAGGCTGGCGGAGGCCGCTGCCGCCATTCACGCAGTCGACGCGGCAGCCCTCGGGCACGAGTACTCCCGCTGGCACGTGGCCGACACCACGGGCCCGCCTACCGGTGCCGCCGACGCCGCACTCTGGGAGCGGGCCGTCGAGCTGTGGGGCACGGCAATGCCGCGGTACCGCCCTGCGTTCGTGCACCGGGACTTCCACCCCGGCAACGTGCTGTGGTCGCGCGGAAGGGCAGGGGTGGTGGACTGGGCCAACGCGTGTCGCGGGCCCTCGGGGTGCGATGTCGCCCACTGCCGGGACAACCTTCTACGCCTGGCCGGCCAGGAGGCCGCCGACCGGTTCCTGTCCGCCTACCAGTCCCTCACCGGCGAGACGTTGGACCCGTACTGGGAGGTCGCCTCCGTGCTGGAGCACTCGCCGACGTACTGGACACCCGAACGCATCCGGCGGAGCGAGCGCCGGCTCAGAGCAGCCGTCGAAGCCTATGGGACGCACTAGAGGCCGCTAGGCGATACGGCCACTCATGATTTCCGGCCGGATGCCGATGACACTGGCATGCACGACACCGCCGCCCCGATCGTACTGCCATCCCTGGCCGCGATCGCCCGGCGGACGGTGCCGCATCTCCTCGAGGCCACCATCGTGCCCGCCGTTCTCTTCTACGTGGTGCTGGTGCGGTTCGGTGCGGGGGCGGCCATGGTGGCCACCCTCGTCTGGTCCTACACCGCGTTGGCGCGCCGCCTGCTCCGGGGCCAGCGGGTCCCGGCGATCCTGCTCCTCGCCCTCGGCGGGCTGACCGCCCGCACCGCGGTCGGTGTCCTCAGTGGCAGCGCGGCCATGTACTTCGTGCAGCCGGTGGTCACCACGGGTGTGATGGCGGCCGTCTTCCTGGGTTCCATTGTGGTCGGGCGCCCCGTCGTCGCCGCCCTGGCTGTGGACTTCTGCCCCGTCGGGCCGGACGTGACGGCCCGTCCGGGAGTCATCGCTCTGTTCCGTCGCCTCACCGTCCTGTGGGCCGGGGTCCACGTGGCCACCGGTGCAGCCACCCTGGCCCTGCTCCTCACGCAGCCGCTACCCACGTTCGTGCTGTACAAGACCGTCGTCTGCCTCGGCCTTACCGGCGTCGGTGCCGCGGTCACCGTTGCGATGGCGCTGCGGACCGTCCGCTCCGAGGGCCTGGTCCTGGCCGGTTCGGCGCCCCGTCGGTCCTCCTTCCCGATCCCCGCCATTGCCCTGGAGCCGGTCGCAGCCTGAAAGTTGTTCAAGCATTGGGTTGCCCGGGTCGATGGACGTACCGAGAGGTGTCTCCGATCGGAGCGCCCGACACGGGGAGACGCTCGGGCATGCTCAGACGAGGCAACGACGGGAGCGACCGACCGGCGACCACCCGGCGCCGCCACCAACGGCGGATGCGGGGCCTCTCCCTCACCTTCCTTCTCGTGCTCACCACCGGGAGCCTGGTGTCCGCGTGGACGGTGCGGGGCTTGGTCCGTGACCAGGAGACCGGGCTACTGAGGGAGCGGGCCGCCGAGGTCAACCTCGTCCTGGGAAGCCTCATCTCGAGCGCCCAGGCCCGGCTCAACCTGATCGGGACGGTCGCCCGGGTCAGTGACGGGTCGCCGCAGGGCTTCGCCAGCGTGGCGGGCGGAGCGGAGCGCAACGTGGTCGCCGTCGCCATCGCCCGACCGACCGCCGAGGGTTTCGTCGCCGACCTCGCCGCCGGGCCGGGAACGAGCGTGGGCCAGGTCTTCACCGGCGCCCGGGCCGACGCCATGCGGCGGGCGCTCGAGGTTCAGACCATCGTCAGCACGCCGGTCATGACCGAGGGCGACGTCAAGAAGCTCGGCTTCGCCCTCGGGCCCCCGTCGGCCCCGGCCGGCACGGTGGTCTACCGCGAGTCGATCATCACACCGAACTCCCGCACCCCCACGACCGACTCCGCACCGTTCTCCGAGCTCGACGGCTCGCTGTACGCATCACCACAGCCCGATCCCGACCAGCTGGTGCTCTCCAGCGCCCGTCCCGGCCGCCCCGCCCAGTCCGGGGCCCTTCAGCGGCCCTTCGCCGCCGGCGACAGCCAGTGGCTGTTGTCGGTCAAGGCCGAGAAGCCGTTGGTGGGGTCGCTGGTCCAGCGCCTGCCCTACGTGATCGCCGGTGTCGGCCTCTTCATCTCACTGGCGATCTTCGGGGTCATGGAAGCCATGGTCCGCCGGCGCGACTACGCCCTGGGCCTGGTCGACGAACGCACCACCGAGCTGCAGGACTCACTGTCCTCGCTCAAGGTGGCCCAGCTGGAGGCGGAGGAGGCGTCGCGGCTGAAGTCCCAGTTCCTGGCCAACATGAGCCATGAGATCCGGACACCCTTGAACGGCGTCATCGGCATGACGGGACTGCTCCTCGACACCGAGCTCGACGTCGACCAGCACGAGTACGCCCTCACGGCCCGGAAGTCGGGCGAGGCCCTTCTCGAAATCATCAACGACATCCTCGACTTCTCGAAGATCGAGGCCGGCCGGCTGGAGCTGGAGGTCTCAGACTTCGACATGGCCGAGGTCGTGGAGGGTGTGGGCGAGCTCCTGGCCCCCCTGGCCCAGGAGAAGGGCCTGGAACTGGTGACGCTGATCGGGCGGGACGTGCCTGCGGTGGTCTCGGGCGACCTGGGCCGGGTCCGCCAGGTGCTGACGAACCTGGTCAGCAACGGCATCAAGTTCACCCACCTCGGCGAGATCCAGATCACGGTGTCAGGCGAGCCTGGTGCCTCGGGCGTGGTCCGGTTCGAGGTTCGGGACACCGGCGTGGGAATCGCCCCTGCCGACCAGGATCGGTTGTTCGAGTCGTTCGCACAGGCCGACGCCACGACAACACGCCGTTACGGCGGCACGGGCCTCGGCCTCGCCATCTCGAAGCGGCTGGCCGAGATGATGGGCGGCGCCATCGGCGTGGAGAGCGCAACCGGCCAGGGCAGCACGTTCTGGTTCACGGCCCGCCTGGAGGCCCGCCCCGATCATGGGCCGGCGCCGGTGGAGCGCGAGTCCCTGCGCGGCGTGGCGGCGTTGATCGTCGACGACAACGCCACCAACCGGACAATCCTGGAGCGGCAGCTCAGTGGGTTCGGCATCTTGACCTCGGGGGCCGCCGACGCCCCCTCTGCCCTCGGCTACCTGCGGCAGGCGGCCGCGGCCGGCACCCTGCCCGAGGTCGCCCTGCTCGACCGCCACATGCCCGGCGTCGATGGAGTCGACCTCTGCCGCATGATCGCCGCCGATCCCGACCTGACCTCTGTGCGCATCATCATGCTGACCTCGGCGGTGTCGTCACGGTCCGGCACCTGCGACCGTGTCCTCGCCTACCTCACCAAGCCGGTGCGGCAGTTCGAGCTGATCGAGACGATCGCGTCGGTGCTGGCGGTACGGCCGACGGCGGTGCCCGAGCCCCGCGACGCACCCTCGGATGCCCAGGTCACTCCGGCGCACGGTGCGCGTGTGCTCGTGGCCGAGGACAACTCGGTGAACCAGAGGGTCGCCGCCGCCATGTTGAAGCGTCTGGGATACCAGGTCGACGTGGTCGCCAACGGCCGAGAGGCGGTTCACGCCCTCGAGAGCGTCCCCTACGCCGCGGTGTTGATGGACTGCCAGATGCCGGAGATGAACGGCTACGAGGCGACTGCCGAGATCCGTCACCGGGAGGCCCCGGGCACCAGGCTCCCGATCATCGCCCTCACCGCGTCGGCCATCAAGGGCGACGAGGAGCGTTGCCTGGCTGCCGGTATGGACGCCTATGTGACCAAGCCGGTAACCGTCGACACCCTCGGCGGAGTCCTGAGGCGGCTGATCGTCGGTACGCCGGCCCGGCCCGGTGCCGACGTCCTGGACCCGTCCACCCTCGATGCGCTCCGCGACCTGGGTCGCGACTTTCCGTCCCTGCTGACGGAGCTGGCCGACGCCTTCATCGGCGGAGCTTCCGAGCAGCTGGCAGTGCTCCACGGAGCGGTGGCCTCATCGGACTACTCAGCCGCGGCTCGGGCCGCGCACCAGCTCCGGGGCAGCTGCGCAGCCGTGGGCGCGACCGGCATGGCGGCGATAGCCGAGGAGATCGAGGAGGCGGCCAAGGCCAACCGGCCCGGCGGCCTCGCCGCCCCGGTGGCCAGGATGGACCGGTCATTCGACGAGGCCCGGGAGGCCCTCCGGGTCGCAGCTGCCGGCTCCCTCCAGAGCTCCGCCCTTCGCTGAGCGGAGCGCGGAACCGGCAGGCCTGTGGCAGCGTTGTACAGGTTGAAGGTTCCGGAAGAAGGACGATGAGCAAGAATACGATCAAGACCTACACGCTGCTGGCTGCCCTCGGCGGACTGCTGATGCTGATCGGCAGCTTCTTCGGCCGGGGAGGTCTGTTCATCGGCCTCGTGCTCGGACTGGTCTTCGTCGGCGGTTCCTACTGGTTCTCCGACAAGCTCGCAATCAAGTCGGCCCGGGCCGTGCCCGTGACCGAGGCGCAGATGCCGGAGTACTACCGGATCGTCCGGGAGCTGACGATTGCGGCGAAGATGCCCATGCCGAAGCTCTACATGACACCCGACAGGCAGCCGAATGCCTTCGCGACCGGCCGCAACCCCGACCACGCCGCCGTAGCCGTCACCCAGGGCATCCTCGACATCCTCACCTGGGACGAGCTGCGCGGCGTCCTGGCCCACGAGATCAGCCACGTCGGGAACCGGGACATCCTGATCGGCTCGGTGGCCGCAGCCGTGGCCATGGGCATCACCTTTGTCGCCCGCATGGCCATGTGGGGAGCCATGTTCGGTGGTGGTGGTGGCGGCAACGACGACGACAATCCCAACCCGCTGGCCATGCTGGCCTTCGCCATCCTCGCCCCCCTGGCCGCCGCGGTCATTCAGATGGCACTCAGCCGCAGCCGCGAGTTCGAGGCAGATCGCACCGGCGCCCGTTTGATCGGCGACGGTGAACCCCTTGCCCGGGCTCTTGCCAAGCTCGAGCAGGGGGCAAGGGCGATTCCCATGGCCGTCGACCCGGCGCAGGCGTCCAAGTTCATCGTGAACCCCTTCAGCGGCCGCCAGGTCCAGTTCGCCAAGCTGTTCTCGACCCACCCTCCGCTGGAGGATCGGATCACCCGTCTGCGCAAGGGCGAGTGGCGCTCCTGAACGACTGAGACGTCTGCTCCGTCACGCCCGGGGCAGGAGATCCGGCACAGCACGGCGAAAGTGAACGGCATCGTGTCGGGACGCTTTCGCTCACCTGTCGCGGCCCGAGTCAGGGTCGTCGCCACCCTCGTGGCTGCTGCTGCACTGGTCGTCTCCGGTCAGGCGGGGGCGCAGACGCCGCCGCCGGCCACCACGCCGACGACCTCGAACTTCCTCGAGGACCTGGTCCGCCAGCTGCTCCCCACCACGACCGCCGCCCCCGTGCCGACCACCGTGGCCGGGGCGCCGGCGCCCGGGGGCGCGCCCAAGCCCGGCGCCCCGGGGACGCCGCTGACAACGACCACCACGCGGCTGGCGCCGGGGACGATCCCGGCCGAGTTCATCCCGCTCATCAATTCGGTGAGACGGACCGGGGGCACGACCTCGGCCGCCCTTATGGCCGCGTTGCGGCCGTTGCAGGAGCTAGGCCTCACCGCCCAGGAGGCGGCAGTCGTCGGATTCGTCCATTTCCCCGTGGCCGGCTTCGCCGAGTACCGCGACGACTGGTGGGAGGCCCGCTTCGGGCCGCCGTTCCACCTCCACCAGGGCACCGACATCTTCGCCGACCGGGGAACGCCGGTCCGGGCGCCGTTCGGCGGCGTCGTGCGCCTCGAGGACTCCGGCCTCGGCGGCAAAGGCGCGTTCGTGACCGTCCCGGACGGCACCTACTACTACATGGCCCACCTCGACAGCTTCGCCCCCAAGCTGTCGAGCGGCGCGGTGGTCAAGCAGGGCGAGGTGATTGGGACTGTGGGCGACAGCGGCAACGCCGCAGGTGGGAGCCCGCACGTCCACTTCGAGATCCATCCCAAGGGTGGAGGGGCGGTGAACCCGAAGCCGATCCTCGACGGCTGGATCACCGAGGCCATCAACAACGCCTCGGCGCTGCTGGCGGCGAGGAGTGTCGGAGTGTCCCGAGCCGTCACCGGGGCCGGCGTCCTGCGCCGGTTCGACGGCCAGACCCCGTCCGCCTCGGGCCGGGCCGTGGGCCCCCTGCTGTGGGCCTCGAGCCAGAGCGCCGGCGGTGGCACCATTCGTCTGGCGCAGCTGCAGATGGCCCGCATAGCCGGCCGTATCGACTGGGACACCCAGACCAGCGCCGCCCAGGCCCAGGCCGACGCGTTGCGGGAGGGCCGGCAGGTCGCCCTGACGATCCTGGGGCCGCTCACGCCCCGGGCGCTTGCGCCCCTGCTTGGAAGCGGGAGTTGAGTTAGTCCCGGAAGTTCTTGAACTGGAGGGGGATGCCGAAGTCCTCCTCCTTGAGGGCGGCGATCACGTTCTGGAGGTCGTCGCGCTTCTTGGCGGACACCCGGATCTGGTCGCCCTGGGTCTGCGACGACACGCCTTTGACCCCCCGGTCCTTGATGAACCGGTTGACCTGGCGGGCCTTGGCCTCGTCGATCCCGGCGGCGAGGAAAATCTTCTGCCGCACGGCGCCCTTGGACGCCTCTTCCACCTTCTCATACGTCAGCCCCTTCAGGGAGACGCTCCGGCGGACCAGCTTCTCCTCGAGCACCTGGACCAGGGCCCGCAGGCGGTCCTCGGTGGCTGAGTGAAGCTGGATCTCCCCTTCACTCAGCTCGATGGTGGAGCCGGTGTCCTTGAAGTCGAACCGGGTGGCCACCTCACGGTGAGCCTGGTCGACCGCATTTCTGACCTCTTGGAGGTCCACTTCGGAGACGACGTCGAACGTGGGCACGTCCAGACGCTATCGTCGTTCCCGCAGTCCTGGGTCGGTGCCCGAGTGGCCAAAGGGAGCTGACTGTAAATCAGCCGGCACAGCCTACGGAGGTTCGAATCCTTCCCGGCCCACCAGGAGCGAAGTCACCGGACAGGGCAATCCGGCCTTCGCTTCGTTTGTCCGTCGTGGCTCGCGGGTATCCAGTCGCCGTGTCGTCCCGGACGAATCTTCATCCTCTGTTCACGCGGCTCACCACCTCGCTGGGCGACGGTGGCCGGGGCCTGGCCCAGCTGGGCCAGGCAACACCGATCGACTGGCGGGATCTGCTTCTCAGCCTGTCGGTTCTCCACGACCTCCACACGGCACCGCTGGCCCAGCTCGACGGTCGGGAGCGGCTCCAGCACCATCCGGCAGTGGCTGATCTGAAATGGCGGCTGGAGGAGGAACTGGTCGCCGAGCTCGCCGGCCGGGACGAGGCGACGGACTGGGGGCTGCCCGACACCGCCTCGGCGGCCATGCGGGCGCTCGGTGTCCGGGGTCTGGTCCCGGAGATCTACGAGTGGCTGGCGCTCCATGCCGACCGGGATGAGATCGTGGAGTTCCTGTCGCTCGAGGGTGGCCCGGACGGGGGGTTCGACGATCTGGTGGCCGCCTGCCAGATCGGCCTCGACGGGGCGGCGAAGCTGGAGCTGGCGCAGAACTACTGGGACGAGATGGGCAACGGGTCGCTGGCCCGGGTCCACACCGAGCTGCACCGCAAGCTGAGCAGGTCCCTGGGTCTCGCGTGCCCTCCCCGTGACCGGCAACCGGTCGCTGCGCTCGAACGTTCGGTGCTCGGCGGCCTACTGGCCACCAACCGCTGGCTGCAGCCGGAGATGCTGGGGGCGCTTGGTCTGCTCGAGCTCCAGGCCGGGCCCCGGTGCCGCCGGGTCGTGACTGCGCTGGAGCGCATCGGGGCCGGTGAGGATGCCCTCGACTTCTACGTCGAGCACGCCACCGTCGACCCTCGGCACGGGAAGGCGTGGGTCGACAAGGCAGTCGTGCCGTTCGACGACGACGAGCGGTGGGCGCAGGGCATCGTCCGGGGAGCCCGGTGGCGGTCGATCGTCAACGAGGGCTTCTTCGCCTGTATGGCGGATATGTTCCTCCGACGGCAGCGGCGAGCATCCTGACCGAGCGCATGACCGCAACGGCTCTGCGGTTCGGGCCGATCGATGTTGTTTTCGACGACACCGTGCTGCGTCCGCGCCTGTGGACGCTGGCTCAGTCCGAGTGGGCGGCCGAGTTGGCCGGGGCCGCCACGTTGCTCGAGCTCGGCTGCGGTGCCGGCCACATCGGCCTGGCTGCGGCGGCCCTGAGCGGTGCCCCGCTGGTCCAGGTCGACATTGAACCCAGTGCGTGCCGGTGGGCGGAGCTCAACGCCGAGGCCAATGGGCTTCCGCAGCGTGTGGAGCAACGCTGCGGCACCGCAGAGGACGTGCTGTTCCTCGACGAGCGGTTCGGCGTGGTGATCGCCGACCCGCCGTACGTGCCGTCCTCGGACGTCCACCTTTACCCCGAGGACCCTCTGCGCGCCATCGACGGCGGTCCGGACGGCCTCGACAGCGTCCGCAGCTTCCTCGCAGGCATCGCCGGCCATGTCGAGCCGGGGGGGAGTGTCGTCCTGCAGGTCCGGGGGCCCGAGCAGGTCGACCAGCTGCGAGCCTGGCTCGACGACCCCACCGCGCCACCGTTCCAGGTGACCGAATCCCGCAGGTACGGCGCCCTCCGGGCTTTGGCCCGGCTGGAGAACCGCCGAGCCGGCTGACCGGAAGGCCGCGTCGGCCGGCGACGGGAGACCACCAGCCCTGGGCCTCGGGCCCAGTTAACCGGCGGAGGTAGATATTCGGAAGGGGAGCTAATCGGCATGCAGGCGTGGCGGCTCCTGTCACACTCAGTAAATGAGCTTCTGGGAGCGGGGACACGAGCTCGACCAGCGCCTGCTTCGATGGATGTGGGATGAGGATGGCAAGGTCAAGTGGTGGCTCTGGCTGATCGCAGCTGCGGCGCTGGGCTGGATGGCAGTGTCAGATGTCGACACCGGCTGGGGCGTCGCAGGGCGTCTGGTGATCCCGAGCTATTGCCTCGTGCTGGCGGCGCTCAGTCTCGTGAGGCGTCGGCGACGGCCATGACGGTCCGTTCCACGATCATCCGCGCAGCCGCCTCCTTGTCGGTGGGGCTCCTGTTGACGACGTGCAGCTACGCATACGACGCCTCGTTCTCAAATCCCTGTGACCGTTCCCTCGTCGTTCGGACGTTCTACGTAGAGCGAGGAACAAACGCCACGGTGAAGAGCGACAGCCTGATCGCTGAAGCGACGTTGGCGCCCTCAGCGGTAACGAAGGTCGAGGATGCGTTCCAGAACGCCAATGGATTCACCTGGTTCATCGAGATCGTCGGAGGCCCCACCCTGAGGCTGAGCAAGAGCGAGATCCCCGACTGGCTCGTCATGATCCCTTCGACAGCCTGCTCAGAGCAGTAAGAGCCGGACTTTGGCGACAGCCGACTGCTGGTGCTCCCGTCCGTGGGCAATCACACAACCGATGCCTGGATCGCCGCCGGGTTCGGGATTGTGAACGCGGGACTCATCTTCGTGCTCGTCGTGAGATCCGGCCGACGCAGCCTGGGCGAGGGCCCCGACTCCGTGGGCACTGAGGGAGCTTGCACCGACGTCGGCCCGCGCCAACAAGCTCGGCCATCTTGAGCAACCAGGATGGGGATCAGAAGCCCTGGCCGTGGGGTCATTTCCGCATGGACGCGTTCGAGACCGCCAGGCTCGTACTCTGCGCGGTAACGGGCCTCGGCATCCTTGTCGCCGGGGTGGCGATACTCGATCCGGCGCCGATCATCCTCGGTGTGCTCCTCTTCGGTGGCTCGATCGCCCTGATTCTCGGAGCCCGATGGCTCTCGAGGAAGGGCTCGTAGCCGAGATCACCTGCTCAGTGGGTCATCCTCGCTCGCTCGGCGGCGTAGCCGGCCCAGTCGCCACCGGCGGCCTTGACCCAGTGGACAGCGGTTCGTGGGGCGATCCCCAGCTTGTCGGCGAGGACGGTGGCATGGAGCTCCGCAGCCAGCTGCATGAGGGCCGCCCGACGACCGGCCCCGACCCGGAGGCCGACGCGAGAGAGCCGCTGGCCGAGCCAACTTGCCGACATCGGCTGTCCCGGTCGCTGGCCACGGAAGAGCCAGTTGGTGGAGGGGGAGCCGACGCTCCGGCCGCCTCGCTCACTGCGCAGGCGGAGGACGAGTGCACCGAGCGGGTCGGGGAGCTCGGCCGGGTCGGGCCCGAAGCGGACAGAGACTTGGTCGTCCTCGACCACCACGTCGTCGACGGTCAGCCTGCTGAGGGTGGTGAGCTGTTGGGCGAAGAGGAGCACAAACAATCCCGCAACCCGATCGACGATGTCGATGCTGTCGTCGTGGAGCAGCCGCCGGACGATGGCCCAGCGTTCGTCCTCGTCGATGCCGGTTCCCTCCCTCCATGTTTTCGGAGGCGCCTCCACGTCGCTCATCGCCCCTGCGCCCACCGCCCAGACGACGAACTCTCGGATCTCGAACCGGGACCGAGGACCACCGGACAGCCAGCTATCGATCTCCGCCTGCCCGCACTCGCCGGCCGCCGTGCCTGCTCGTTCCAGCCACACCAGGAATCGCTGAGCCGCTAGGAACCGCTGGCGGGCAGCGTTCGCCGCCCCGGCCGAGATGTCACCGCCCCGAGCTCGGCGGCGAATTCGGGCCAGAAGGGCCCACCTCGCGTATGCCCGCAGAAGGCGCCGGTCTGGCTCTCGCTCCGTGGCCGAGACAGCGGCGCCGACCCAACGCTCCAGCTCCCCGATCCGGTCCTGGTGCTCAGGTAGGGCACCGCTGGCTACGAGGAGTTGGCGGAGGTAGGCAGTCGACCTCGTCGGTGGGAGCGCATCGAGCATCTCCTGAGTAGGGGGCGTGCCAGCGTTCACGAGATTGGCGAGCAACGCTGCCGACGTGCCTCGGAGGAGCCATCCCAGGGCGTGGACAGCGGAAGGCGATCCGACGATCGCTGCGTGGATGAGGGCAAGCGCCGCCGGCACGGTGCCGTCGTCGCCTTTGAGCAGGTCGGTGGCCCGATCGGAGAGGACGCAGCGGGGACAGAGGCCTCGCTCATAGAGCTGGTCCTCCATCCCGCACCGGCCGCAGACGTGGCCGAGCGACACGCCGGCGCACGTGGCGCACCTCTCGGCACCGGGCCCGGGCGGATCGACCAGACGTCGCTGCTGGCCGCAGGAGGTGCAATCGCCTCGGCGGCGCAGGGCTGTGGTGTAGCACCGACGGCAGACCGGGCCTTCCGGCCACTGTGCCGTCGCTGGACGTAGGTCGCCGCAGTGGGCGCACGGGAGGGCCCGGACCGGACTGCACGGGATGCAGATCGGCCGGCCCTCGGCCACGAAGTGGCACCGACGGTGGGTCCCGCAGAGCGTGCAGGTCGCGAGCGGTGGCTGGGTGCAGCCGTCACAGAGGTCGGGGTCCCCGTCCCGGGCCCGCCTGGCAATCGGGCGGACCCGACCGCAGCGACCGCAGGCCCGGAGCGGGTAGGCGTAGCAGCCCACGCACAGAGGCGTGCCGCTCAGCCGAGAGACGATGCGACCGAGCTCCCCGCACCCGCCACATTCCCGAAGAGGCGCGCGGTAGCAGCGGACGCAAGTCGCCAGCCCCTCGGCGTCGCGGACCGAGACGGGGCCGAGCTTGTCGCAGACCTTGCATATCGCGGATTGGGCCGGATCCATGCGCCAGCAATGGGCACAGACGGCGGCATTGCCGGGTCCTCGGCCCCCGACGGGCCTGGTCATGCCGCAGCGGGAGCAGACCTCAGCCCGACGGACTCTCCGGCAGGTGTTGCAGATCCGGCCTTCGTCGACGACGTTGAGCAACGGCTTGGCCCGACGGCAGTCGACACACTTCGGTAGGACCACCGAACGGGCGCCCCGGCCAGCCAGTTCGTGGGCGAATCGGGTGACCACGTTGGGGGCATTGGACGATCCGGAGGTAAGCGCCGCCGGATCGCCCTGCAGGTGAGTTTCGAGCCGGCGCAGCTGGTCGACGGAGCGGGCTGCCGAAGAGACGGCCTCCCCGATGACGACGACGTCGAGCCCGGTCTCGAGCGCGCTCACAAGCCGGATGATGCCGGCGAGCGCAGCGTCGCCCTCACACGTCAGGCAGGTCCTGGTGTCCGGGGTGAGCTGGTGGAGCCCCGCCGGACAGGGACGCGGCTTGGTCCGGGGCATCCTCAGGTCTCGGTGCGCCGGATGCGGGCCGGGCGGGGACGTAGGTTCCGGACGGCCTCGTCGGCGCCGGCACCGCCGGCCTGGGCCCGCTTGGGGGCCTGCACCTCCTCGACCATCGGTTCGAAGAGTTCCTCCGGCGAGCATCCCAGGATGTCGCACAGGGCGGCGAAGGTGCGCAGGCTGAGGCGTTCCGGTGTGCCGACGACCAGGCGGTAGACCTGCTCGCGGGACAGGACCACGCCCCGCTCGGCGAGGAGCGGCACCAGGTCTGTTGTGGCGAACATCCCCCGGGTGGCCATGATCTGGCGGAGGTGCCACTCGTAGCCCACATTCCTCATTTGTCCTTCTCCGGTTCCCAAGCGCGCTCGAGGGCCTTGCGCATCATCCGATTCTTGTAGTCGGTGGAGACGGAGGTGTAGATGGCCGTCGAGGATGCCGTCGAGTGGCCGACCTGCTCCTGGATGAAGTGCGGGTCGGTGCCCTCCTCGACTTGGTGGGAGACGTAGGAGTGCCGCAGGGAATGAGCGGTGAGCTCCTCGGGGAGGCCTGCGCCCCGGCGGTAGAGGACGAAGCGCTCGCTCAGGTTGTGGACCGACATCCGGGTCCCCCGCTCGGTGAACCACATGGCTGGATGGCCCTCCTGGCCGTAGCAGGGCCGCACCTGGGCGAGGTACTCCTCGACCACCTCCACGGCCCAGGGCATGACGGTGGCCACGGTGCGGCGCCGGGGCGGGCCGCCCCGCATGGCCTTGCCGTAGCGGACACGCAGCATTCCGAACCGGCCCAGGTGGGGGGCGGCGGCGTTGGCCGAGAAGTCGCCGACGTCGAGCATCACCGCTTCCCGCCGGCGCAGGCCCCAGGCGTAGATGACCTTGAACAGGACGGCATCGCGGAAGGCCGGCAGCCAGCCCTTACGCCCGAGGGACCGGATCTTGGCCACCCGCTCATCGGCGTAGTCGAAGAAGTCCATCAGCTCGTCCCGGCTGAAGGGCCGCCGGCCGGGGCTGCCCTCGTAGTCGGCCAGATGTGCTGCGGTGTTCCACTCGTGGCAGATCTGGACGGGATGCTCGCCGAAGCGCTCCTGGCACTCGACGGCCCAGCGGTAACGGGGGTCGGTGATGTACGCCATGAAGAGTCCGAGGACGATCTGGTAGTTCCGCACCGTGGAGCGGGCCCGCCGCTCGGACATCAACGAGCTGCTCCATGCCTCCACGTCGTCGGGCGCCCACTTCCACGGGTAGTCGCCGGTGAACTGGTGAAACCGCCGGACCATCCGATCCCGGTCGGCGATGGTGGCGGGGCTCAGCAGCCGGCTCTGCTGCTGCGTCCGCCACCCGACGAGCATGGCGGCGAGCACCGATGTCTCAGGATGGAGCAGCGAGGCTCCCTGGACAAGCGCAAGGTGGGCTGCTCCCGGCACGTCTGACTCGTGTCCCATCTGTGTCCTCCCAGGTCCCTACTCGATGCAACCACGTTGCATCCGCTGCAACCTACGGGAGAAGGGCGTTGCGGCGCAAGGACCTTTGACGACCGGGGACGAGCGCCGGCCCGACGTCGGACCCCGCCCACGGCCTGCCAGGACCGGTTTTCGAGTGCGGAATGTTGCACTGAGTGCAATTCCGCCCCCTTGTCAGAGCAGGCGCTGCATGAGGACCACGTCGAGCCACCGGCCGAACTTGCGTCCCACCTCGCGCTCGATGCCCACCAGTTCGAAGCCGCAGGCCGTGTGGAGGCCGATGGACGCTTCGTGGCCACCGACGATGCGGGCCATCATGGCGTGGAAGCCGTGGACCGTCGCCAGCCGGACCAGCTCGCCGAGGATGGCCCGCCCGCAGCCGGTGCCCCGCCGGTCACCCCGCACGTACACCGAGTCCTCGACAGTGGTCGCATAGGCCGGCCGGTTCCGGTACGGGGCGAGGGACCCGAACCCCACCACCTCGCCGTCGAGCTCGGCGACCACGGCGGGGTGGACGCCCGCGTGCTCGGCCAGCCACGCCCGCTGCTCGGCGAGGCTGCGGGGTACCAGGTCGAACGTCACGGTGGAGCCCGTGACCTCCAGGTTGTAGATCGCCCGGATGGCCTCGGCGTCGCCCGCCCGGGCCAACCGAACAGCGACCCCGGGCCGGCTGACTATCATCGGTGTGACTGCCCCCTTAGCTCAGTCGGCAGAGCACAGCCATGGTAAGGCTGGTGTCATCGGTTCGATTCCGATAGGGGGCTCCAGACTTTCGGGTCGTAACGTGTTGACAGCAGACCTGGCGGCGTAGCTCAGTTGGTAAGAGCACTCGGCTCATAATCGAGGGGTCGGCGGTTCGAGTCCGCCCGCCGCTACCGCATCCACACCAAGAGCATCCACACGAAGAGCATCCACACGAAGAGCATCCACACGAAGAGCAACCACAAGAACAGGACAGACGATGGCAAAGCAGAAGTTCGAACGGAACAAGCCGCACCTCAACGTGGGCACCATGGGTCACATCGACCACGGCAAGACCACGCTGACCGCAGCCATCACCAAGGTGCTGCACGACCAGAACCCGAAGAACAGTTTCACCGCCTTCGACCAGATCGACAAGGCGCCGGAGGAGAAGGCCCGGGGGATCACGATCTCCATCGCCCACGTGGAGTACGAGACCACCAAGCGCCACTACGCCCACGTCGACATGCCGGGCCACGCCGACTACATCAAGAACATGATCACCGGCGCGGCCCAGATCGACGGC
>Ga0136633_1001372_pt1 | contig 18021 bp, 15 predicted proteins | sample AntDrymeUQ832206_2_FD_105494 | JGI IMG/M metagenome (GOLD analysis project Ga0136633, IMG submission 105494) | Polar desert sand microbial communities from Dry Valleys, Antarctica - metaG UQ83 (22.06) | ecosystem: Environmental > Terrestrial > Soil > Desert | place: Antarctica: Dry Valley...
GACGGCCGAGCCGAGGGCGAGCCCACGGACCCGGGCGTGCTCGTGCGCGCGTACTGGGAGCTGCAACGCATCAGCGGCCGATCCGATCTCGAGCACGACTGGCGCCGTCTCGCAGATGCGCTCGGGCACGACGACGCCGCGTAAGTCGAACAGTCACTGAGACGGGTGAGCGAGCCGTTGCTCGCGCGCACCGATACGCGTCGTGAGGATGACCGCTGCCGACGTGGCCTCTCCGGGGTTCGTCGCCCACTGGCGACCCCGCTTTGCGCGGCATCGAGCACTCCGAGGTAGAGGATGAGCGCAGAACTCCAAGGCGCTGGGCTCCAGCGTGCCGGGCCTGAAAGTGACGCGCTCGACGCGAGGGTCGACTCGCTCGCAGCCTGGGTGTCGGACCTCGAGGCCCAGCTCCGTGCGACCGCGGTCACCGCTGACGCGAAAGCGCTGAAGGAGCTCGCCAAAGCGCTCGAAGCATGGTCGAAGCACGACCCGAAGCTCGAGGCGCGGATCACGAACCGCGTCGACGTCCTCGCTGATCGCTTCGCGACGCTTTCCGGAACGGTGAATACGACTGCCGCAGCGCTTGCCGGCAAGGACGGTGAGATCGCCCAGCTCAGGCGCGAGCTCGAAGCCGGCACTGCTCGGATCGAGGCGCTCGTCCACGACCTGCGCCGGAGCGGCCCGAACTCTGACGTCGCCGATCTGCGCAAGGCCATCGCCTCTCTCTCCTCCGAGCGGACCGCGGCACCCGCCGAGCGCAGGATCGACTCGATCGCGGCGGATGTGGACGTCGTCGCCCAGCGTCTCGACACGCTTTCGAAGACGGCCTCCACGACAGCCGCAGCGCTCGCGGGCAAGGAAGGCGAGCTGATCTCTCTCCGCGCGCGTCTCGAGGAAGGCGACACTCGTGCCGAGTCCCTCGTCGCCGAGCTGCGCACGGCGGTTGCGGAGCTCTCGCTCCGGTCGCGAGCAGTGCCGATCGGCCACACGACCTCCAGACGTCGCGAGCGTTCGAGAACCATCTACTGGATCTCGGCAGTCGCGTCGAGCAGCTCACGGCCGGGCTCGACGCCGTGTCGGCGACCGTCACGGCGACGACAGCCGAGGTCGAGGCCAACGAGGCCGAGCTCGCCGACGTCCAGCGCCGCTTCGAGGAAGCGAGCGCCCGCGTCGAGACGATGGTCGCCGAGCTGCACGAGATCGAGTCAACGCTTCCGGCGCAGGGCTCGGTCGACCGTGAGGTCGAGGCTGAACTCGAGAATCGCATCGCTTCGGTGTCTGCACGGATCGACGAGCTCACTGCCGGTCTCTCTCGGCTCGACGCGGAGACGTCGGCGCGTGCGGAAGCTGCCGCCACCGCGACGCTGGAGCTCGAGCGCCTGCTCGACGCGGGCACACACCGGTTGGTGGAGGTCGAGCGTGTGTCAGCCCGCGCTACCTCGGAGCTCGAGCGCCGCACACCGACGAGCGTTTTGAAGAGCTCGTCCACAGGCTCGAGCTGCTCGAGCGCGGCGCAGGATCGTCGTCCGGCGAAGCCACAAGCGATCCTGGCGAGCTACGCGATATTCGGGTGCTCGTCAACGGGCTCAGGATGCGCCTTGCCTCGAACGAGAAGGAGTTGGCTGCGCTCTCAGGCTCGGGAGACGTCGTCCCCCGACTCGACGACCTGACCGTTCGGCTCAGCCTGCTCGAGCGAACGGCAGCCGCCACACCGCAATCGCCTCCCGTACCCGGTGACGGGCGGTTCCGAGTCGAGCTCCGTGGGCTCGAGCTCCGCATGCAGGAGCTCGAGCTGTCCGCCCGGGAGAACCGCGACGCCGTTCTCACACAGTTCGAGCGGCTGGCCTCGCGGCTCCAGTGGAGACTCCAGCAACTCGAGCTCGAAACGTCGGATGCCGGATACGCACCGGCGGCGTCCGCGCCGCAGCTGGGCCACGTCGTCCCGATCCGAGGCGAGGCGTAACGCCGCCCGAACACGGCTCGATGACGAGGATGCGGCACCTCATCGACTACCTACGCTGGCGTTTCGGCTCCGGCGGGCGAGGGCCGCTCGCCTATCGCATGCTCGCGGGCGCTCGTCCAGAGCGAGCGACCTCGCCGCGATTGAGCGAGCGGGAAGTCCCCACCCCGGCCAATCACCTAGAGGCTTGATGTGGGTTGTGGGTGCGTTTCAGGGAGGGCATGGGCCAAGCAGCGTGGACGGATCGCAGCTCGGCAATACTGGAAGGTATTGGTGAGGAGCGTTTCGGCCGCGCTGCGCCGTGCGCAGGCCCCCAGCTGGACGTGGCCCACAACCCACATCAAGCCTCTATGTGACCCGGTACGCCATCAAGATCGCGTCGATGTATCCGCCGTCGCGGGCGTAGTGCTCCTTCCGATATCCCTCGCGCTCGAAGCCGAAGGACTCGTAGAGCCGCAGCGCCGGCTCATTCCACGGAAACACGTGGAGCTCGAGCTTCGAGATCCCGGCTGAGCGCGCCCACTCCACCGCCTCCTCGAGGAGCCGCGTGCCGATGCCCTGGTGCCGGTGGTGCTCAGCGACCATCACGCCGAGGTCGGCGACGTGCCTGCTCGCAGGATGCGGGTCGCGGGCGAGCGAGAGTCGCGCAACGACCTGCCCGTCCACCTCCGCGACGAGCACGCAGGCGTCCGGATGCCGTCGGGCAGCGCGGAGGTAGCGGCGCTCCTCGCCGACGGAGCGCCACGAGTCGGTGGTGAGGATCCAGCCGCCGCCCTCGCGAGCGACCTGTTCGGCGAGCGCAACGAGCGCGGGGGCGTCGCTCGCCCCGGACCGCCGCACCGTGATCACGGAACGACCACCCCGACGCCGCCCCGACGCGGGTCTCCGGCGGCGTCGCTCGCCCCGTCAGGGCCACGCACGACGGCCTGCACGCCTCCGAAGTACAGATTCAACGCCTCCCAGCGCACGACGTTCCACGAGCTCGGGAGTCCCGCGACCGCATCCTCGGACCAGCCCCCCTCGAGGTGTAGCGTCGTCCCCTCTGCATGGAGCCTCGGTGCGTCGATCGCATCGGCGACGGGCACTCCGTTCACCACGCGCCAGGCAACCTGCGCGATGGCACCGGCGAGGCGCACCGACCCCGCGCTCCCCAGTACGAGTCGCGGGCGCCCCGACTCGAGAACGACGGTGGGCGCCATCATGCTCGGCAGCCGGTCACCGGGCTTGCGCTCGCCGCCGCCGATCACGTCCACCTCCCCGAGCATGTTGTTGAGCTGCGTGCCACCGCGAAAGATCCCGGAGCCCGAGCCTAGGGTTGACGAGAGCCCGACGGCGGTTCCGTCCGAATCGAGGACCGAGATGTGGGTCGTGCCGGTGAGTGCGCCCTGCCACGAGCGCTCGTAGGCCGTCGCGACCGCACGTGCTTCGTCAGCCAACGACCACTCGCCGAGGCCGGCGAGCGAGTCGAGGATCTCGAGGACGATCGAGCCGCCGCGCGACGGTGGCGGTGGCGTGAGCACCGACATGCCCAGAAGCGGAGCGACGAGCGGAGTCCGAGCCTCGACGACGTAGGCGCGGACGTCAGCGGCGAGCTCGGGCACGAGCTCCGCGACGGCCTCCGTCCCGACGTCGCGAACACGCTCGAGCGTGGCGACGAGCTCCTCGGTCGCGACGTGCACCGGGTCTCCGTACACGCGAGCGCCGGCATCGTCGCGCAGGAGGATCTCCCGGAGGATCCCGTGCAGGAATGCGCGCGGCGGATCGACGGGAACCCGTCCCGTCCGGGCCAGCGCGAGCGCCGGCTCGACGAGTGTCTCCCAGTCGATGGTGCAGTAGCGTCGATGCGCCTCCTCGAGCCCCGCGACGAGCCCAGGCACCGCGACCGATCCCTCGCCGACCCGGAAGGTCTGCGTGCCTGCTCCCTCGAAGTCGACGATGACCTCCTCGAGCACGCCGAACGGCTGCGTCGGCTGGGCGAAGAAGCAGTCGAGGACGACCGGCTCCTCGTTGGGGCGGGCGACGAGCATGAACCCTCCTCCGGCCGGCCCGGTGAGCGGTCCTTCGGCGACCGCAGCCACGAACGCGGCCGCCAGGCACGCGTCGACGGCATTCCCACCGGTGGCGAGAACGTCTGCTCCCGCTTGCGCCGAGAGCGGATGACCCGCGGCGATCGCACCGCGGCCGGTGGCACCCGCTGGAGCGTTCGGCCCAACCATCGGGAGAGGGTACTCGGGTTCAGCCGCGCATACTCGCCGCCAGAAATGCGGGCGAACCGGCTCGTGGAACTCGTCGCCGGCGCTGTTAGTCGGTACGGAGGAAGCTCGGCAGCTCGGTGTCGCCGTTTCGTGCCTCGCGAGATCTCGCGCGCTCGAACGACGGGTTCGACGCTCGGCGGTGCGATCCACCGAGGCCCGTTGCGACCACGGTCACCCAGACCTGACCAGTGAGCCGGGAGTCGACGGTCGCCCCGAAGATGATGTTCGTGTCGTCCGTTGCCGTCTGGCGCACGACCTCGGCAGCCTCGTTGACCTCGACGAGCGACAGGTCGTCGCCGCCGGCGATCGAGAGCAGGATTCCACGCGCGCCCACGATCTCGGTGTCGATCAGAGGCGAGCCGAGCGCACGTTCCGCGGCATCGCGCGCTCGCGTCGGGCCCGTGGCGTAGCCGATGCCCATGAGCGCGGAGCCGGCGTCCTGCATCACCGTGCGGACGTCTGCGAAGTCCAGATTGATGAGGCCGGGCGTCGTGATGAGATCGCAGATCCCCTGCACCCCCTGGCGCAGGACGTCGTCCGCGATCTTGAATGCGTCGACCATCGAGGTCGACCGGTCGAGCACCTCGAGCAGACGATCGTTGGGAATGACGATCACCGTGTCGCAGGCGGCGCGCAGCTCCTCGACGCCGCGCTCTGCGGCGACCTGCCGGCGCGTCCCCTCGAAACGGAAAGGCGTTGTCACGATGCCGACGGTGAGCGCTCCGAGCTCTCTCGCGACCCGGGCGACGACCGGGGCCGCGCCCGTTCCCGTCCCGCCGCCCTCGCCGGCGGTGACGAACACCATGTCCGAGCCGCGGAGCGTCGCGCGCAGCTCGTCCGCCGCCTCCTCGGCGGCGCGGCGACCCACCTCGGGGTCGGCCCCGGACCCGAGGCCCTGGGTGACGCTCTCGCCGATATGGATCTTCGTCGGCGCGTCCGAGACCGCGAGCGCCTGCATGTCGGTGTTCACAGCGAGGAAGTCCACCTGCGAGATCCCCGCGTCCATCATGCGATGGAGCGCGTTCAAGCCCGCGCCGCCGACGCCGACGACACGGATCGCGGCGATGTATGCCGCACCCTTGGGCGGCGGCACGCGATGCAGGCGCGGCGCCGGCTCGAGCATGGCCTCGAAGTAGCGCGCGGCTGCCCGCGAGCCGGCGGCATCGGGCGCCTCCGGTTCCGCGGTCGGACGGGTGGCAGGCTCGGCCAGCTTCGGCGGGGGAGTCGGAGTCGAAGGTGCCAGCGCAGAGGGAGCCGGCGCGGAAGGTGCCGGCGCGGAAGGTGCGAGCTCAGCCGATTCGAGAGCGGACTCCGAGAAGTCGTGAACGTGCTCGACCGTCTCGTCGAGTGCCGCTTGCTGTCTCGCACCGGTTGGTGCCGAACGCGCGGCGCTGGCCTGTTCCGCGGTCTGCGGTTCCTCGGGCTCCTCCTCCTGCGCACGCTGCGCCGCTTCGGTACGGCGGAACAGCTCGGCCAGTGGCCCTTCACGCATGCTCGCGCGCTTTCGCGCCATCGAGCACCTCCTTCGCCAGGTCGCGGTACGCCTGGGCCGCGGGGCCCGAGGGCTCGTAGCGGAGGACGGAGCTGCCTTTCACCGGCGCTTCCGCATAGCGCACGGTCTTGCGGATCCGGGTCTTGAAGATGAGATCGCCGAAGTGCTCCTCCAGAATCTCGATCGCCTCGCGCGCGTGCAGCGTCCGCCCGTCGTACATCGTCGGGACGATGCCCTCGACGCGAACGTTCGGGTTGAGATTCTCGCGCACCATCGCCAGGGTGTTCTCGAGCTGCACGAGCCCGCGCAGCGAGAGGTACTCGCACTGCACCGGGACGATGACCCCGTCGGAAGCCACGAACGCATTGATGGTAAGGAGGCCGAGGGACGGCGGAGTGTCGAGAAGGATGAAGTCGTACTGCTCGCGGACCTCCACGAGCGCCTTGTCGAGGGCGCGCTCGCGGCCGATGAGCGCCGAGAGCGCAAGCTCGGCTCCCGCGAGGTCGATGGACGACACGGCGACGTCCACCTCGACCGGATGGATGATGTCCGAGATGGGCACGCGATGGACGAGCACGTCGAACATCGAGCGCTCGATCGCGTCCGGGTTCATCCCCTGGCTCATGGTGAGGTTTCCCTGGGGATCCAGGTCGACGACCAGGACTCGGTGTCCGAGCTCGCGGAGCGCCACGCCGAGGTTCAGCGTCGTCGTCGTCTTCGCGACGCCGCCCTTCTGGTTCGCAAACGCGATGACCCGCGCCATCACGCGCGTCGCCGGAGCCGGCGGGTCGTCGGGTACGGGGACAGCGTGGAGTCGCGCACCATGCTCGGCCGTGAGCTCGGCGTCGGGCTCGGTCGCGGCACGGGCTTGCGTGGACCGCGGTCGTAGGCGGGAGAGACCCATGGCCGCCTCACCTTCCAGCCTCTCGGCGAAAGTCCTTCAAGCAGAGCCACGGTAGCCCAGCGCCCGGCAGTCAGTCCCGGCAGTCAGTCCTCGCCGTCCCAGTAGTCGAGCCGCTCGCCCATGCGGGCAACGAGCCCGAGGCCGATGAAATAGACCTTGCCCGAGCGCGGGTAGTAGCACAGGTCGCTCGCCTCGCGCGTCCCGTACATGAGGACGGTGAGCCCATCCTCGCCTCCGCGGAACGTGTGGGCGACGCCGGTACCGGGCAGGCGACACACCACCGAGCCCGTGCGGACAGCGTGCTCCTCGACACCGCCTTCGTCCCACAGGAGGAGCTCACCCGTACCCCGGAGGACGATGAAGATCTCTTCCTCGGCGCTGTGACAATGAGGCGGCGCACTGAGCTTGCCGGGCAGAACGTCGCACAGCCGCATCCCGGTTCGCCGCGAGCCCGCTGCCCGCCCGAGGTTCCTGATGCGGCGGCCCACAGTCGCTCCGTCGCGCTCGACAGCTTCCACCTCGTCAGCGTTCACGATGTTCGCGGGCCGCGGGGCGGGGTCGCCGACCGAGGGCGGACCGGCGGCGGCCTCGCTCGTCCACGGCTGATCCTCGTCGGCGCCCACGGGCGCCCACGTCTCGCCAAGCCACGCAACTCCGGCACGGGGAAGCCAGGTCACGCCGCCTGCGAGCGAGCACTGCCCGAACGCGAGCACGTCGAGCCCATCCGGACCGGCCTGGAGCGTGTGCGCGTTCTCGAGCGCAAGGTGGACGATGCAGTCTCCCTCCCGCACCTCGTACGCCGCCAGGCGCTCGTCGAGCTTCTCCTCGCCTCCCACTGGACCGAGAGGCCGGATCCGCCGAGGGCGAAGAAGATCTCTTCGTCCTGGCCCTCGAGATGGAGCGGAGTCGACCATTTGCCCGGATCGACCCGGATCCGCTTCACACCAACGGTGTGAGACGCCCGACCACTGAGGCTGTGCCAGGTACCGGCGATGTGAGCCTGCTCCCCGCGCCACGTCCGCGCATCGTCCCAGTGGAGGACGGGTTCGTTCGTCATGAAGCCGATCCTAGACTCGGGCACCGTCGCTGTCAGCCGCGCGGGCACCACCCCGGCCCGGCTGGCGCGGTCAGCACGCCGACGATCCCTGGGCATGCTCGCTGGCTTCGGCCGCAACCGCCGCGAGCTGTCGTACGCTCGCCCCGTGGACGAGAGCGTCATCGTCTCGATCGTCGCCGTGGCGATCTCCGCCGTTTCGCTCGCGCTTGCCCTGCGCGCCGACCGTCGCGCGGCGCGTGCGGAGGGACGGGGACTCAGCGCCCGACCGGTCGTCGAGCTCCTGCGCACTAGCGTCGATGCCGCCGGCCGTCGTTTCGACCTGCACCTCCGGAACGCCGGGCCTGGCCTCGCCGACCGAGTTCGCGTGTCGCTCGTCAACGAGTCCGGGGACACCGTCGCAACCATGCCGCGTGCGGGTACGCCTCTCCTACCGGGCGACGAGCCGATCGTCGTCTCGCTCGTCGTGTCGGAGAACGCGCTTCCGCCGCCTCCAGTTCCGTTCGCCGTCTGGATCGCGTGGTCAGACGCGACCGGTGACCACGAGCGCCGGCCCGCGGGACTCACCGTCTCGACCTAGGTTGTCGTTTGCCGCGAGCCATCGGTTCGCCCCGGCGACCGAGCCGACTGCAAGACGGGGCCTCCCGCTACGTAGACCAGCCGGCGACACCGCTGCCGACGAACACCGCAGCCGACGAACAACCTGGGTCGCCTACTACGCCGCCGCGAAGTCGCGGGCGAGGGCAGCTCGCAACCGTGAGACCGCGCGCTCTCCGGCGTCACCTCCTTCGACCTGCGCCCAGGCTTCCGCTTCCCCCAGGAGCTCCCGCAGCTCCGCGAGTAATTCCGCCGCCGGAGCACCCTCATGTCTGAGCCGATCGATCCGCTCGAGTCGCTCGACGATGACCGCCGCTTCCTCCATGGCTCGAAGGTAGCGGGGAAGCTGTCACCAATGGGCAACGGCTTTTTCGGAGTTGTGTGTCAAACAGCAGCGCGGAGCGACGGCCGCCGTTCGAGCCCGAGAAGCTCGCGATCGAGCTCGTGCACCAGCGCGCGGCGGTCGCCGGCTCGCAGTGCCGCAACGAGTGCTCGACGGACGGCCTCAAGCACGGCAGGCGTCACCTCGCCTCCCTCCGCCAGCGCGACGAGCTCGCCGTGCAGGAGCTCACGCACGGAGCCGTCCTGCTCGAGCAGGATCGCGCACCGCAGCGGCCACGTGTCGCCGAGCAGCGCGCGTAGCGAGGCGCGCAGTTGCTCGGCGCGGAAGGGGTCGTTCTGGAAGATCGAAAGCTCCCAGCGATCGAGGGCCTCGGCGAGCTCTGGATCGCCGTCCGCGTCGCCGAGCGCGGCCAGCACGTCGATCGCAATCGGCGTCCGGAACGCGTCTAGCCGAGACGGCTCTCCCGGAGGCTGCGTTGCCGCGATCGGGAGCACCGGGCGAATGCCGTACGGGCGACCGTCGAGCGTCTCGAAGAGGACTGGACCAGCAGCAAGCGACGCCGACGTCGTCAGGCGAAGAGCGCTGACGGCGTCTGCGATCTCGGACGGTGCATCGGGCGGTCCCTCTCCGCCGTCCAGCTCGGACCGCAGCTCGAGGACGCACATGCGGTCAGGCTCGCGTGCGAACCCGACCGGAAGCAGACCGCGCGACTCTGGCCAGTGCGTGGAAAGCTCGGTCATCACAAACGGTCGGAGCATGAGCGATTCGGACAGAGACGCCTGCTTCGGAAGAGATAGGCCGACCACAGGCGCGATCGCGCTGTACCGCCGCCGCTCGCCGAATAGCGACCGCTCCAGCGCGCCGTAGGCACGGTCGAAGGCCTCGTCGTCCCAGTCGAAGCCGCCGCACGACTCAGCGGTCGCGACGAGCAGCCCGAGCAGGACGGTGCGGAAGAGCGCATCGTCCTCGGTGGCGCGCGGGCCTGCGTGAGCTTGCGCAAAGATCGCCGCGGAAGGCTCGCGCCGAAGCTCTCCGAGCGCGAGCAGAGCATCCTCGCGAGCGCGCAGCACCGGTTCGCGCTCCTCGATGAACGCTCGCACGAGCGGGCGCAGCTCGTACAGGGTCGGCCCGGCGCGCTGGACGTGCTCCTCGAAGGCGAACGGCAGCTCGGATCCCTCCTCCAACTCGCGCCCGAGGACGACGAAGGCACCGAGGGCGAAACCACGGAGCAGCGGATACAGGTGCGGCGCGCGCACGGACACTACTCCGGTTACGGGTCGCGCGTCCGGAGTCCTCCGTTCGTCTTACGCACCTCTGAGCACGCCGCTGTCCGTCTGCGGCGTCCCGGGAGACGTGGGCTAGGGCCTCAGCACCGCTCGGCGGGGTCCGGCCAGGAAGCCGGCCTCGACGAGCAGCGGAAGCGCATCGGTCTCGACGACGGGAGCGCCGTCGAAGCGCTCGACTGCGAGCCGCTTGGCGCCGCCCGCACGGACGTGGGACACGAGCGCAGCGAGCGCGGGTCGCAGCCACTCCTCCTCCGGGTCGCGAAGCGGAACGAGCGAGCGTCCACCGCGCTCGACGTACAACGCAGCCTCGCCGTCGAGAAGCACGACCCAGGCGCCGACGACGCGCGCGGCGCGCGCACCCGCTCGGCGCGGCCACGGTATGGCCGCACCGTACGGCTGAGCCGGATCCGCGGCTGCGAGGACGAGGGCGCTCGGCTCGTCGCCGACACGGCTCGCCGCCCGTAGCTCACGCAGCCTTTCCACCGCGCCTGGGGGCGCGAACTGCGCACCGCCCAACCCCTCGACGAAGTAGCCGCGCCTGGCACTGCCGAGCGTCTCGAGCCTCCGCAGCTCTCCGTACACCGCGCCGTAGCCGCCGCGCACGCCTTCTCCACGGACACCGTCGCGCGTCACGATCCCCTGCCGCTCGAGTAGGAGCTCGGCGAGCGCACGCCGGTCCGGGGCCTGGGGGAAGAGGGACGCCGCCGGTGCCCAGCGACCTTGCGTCGGCGATGCGAGCACAGCTCTCGTGCGGGAGAAGCGTCGCGCACGACGCTCAGGTCGCGGGGCCTCGTACCGTCGGCTTGCGCGCAACGGTGCCCATGAGTCGTTCGTGACCTCTCCCGCCCAGACCAGATCCCAGAGCGCTGCTAGCACGTCGGCTGGATCGAGCTCCGTCGTCGACACGAGATCGGGCCAGAAGAGCGCGCCCTGCGCGAGTGCCGCCCGCACGGCGACGTGCGCCGCGCCCTCGGGTGCTGCCTCGGCAGGCGGCTGACCGAGAACCACCGCGTCTTCGCGGAAGTACACAGCCACTCGGTCGAGGCCCGCGCCGACCCAGATCACCTCCCCGGAGGCGCAAAGCGCGTCGAGATCGGCCGGCCGGTAGGACGGAACGCGCCGCGGCAGCACGTCTGACTCCCACAGCGGAACCGGCAGCGGAAGTGCCTGGAGCGGGACGAGCGCCTCGCGCAACGTCTGACGGCGACCGATGCCATGCCACGAAGGCAGGAACCTGCCGAACGCAGCCTGCTCGGCGGGCTCGACTTCGCGCCGCAGCGTCGCGAGCGTCGCCCGCCTGATGCGGCGCAAGACGTCTGGGTCGCACCACTCGCGCTCCGTCCCGCCGGGCCGCAGCTCGCCGCGTACGAGCCGATCTTCGGCCTCGAGCCCCTGCAGGACCGGCTCGAGGCGCTCGATCTCGAGGGCGAACCGCGAGGCGGCCTCACCGCTGGTGAACGGACCATGCGTCTTCGCATAGCGTGCGAGGATGACCGTGAGCGGCTCCGCGACCGGCTCGAGGAACGCATCGGGGAGCCCGCCGGGCGGAACGACTCCGAACGCGTCTCGATAGAGACCCGAGTCCTCGACTGCGAGCAGCACCTCGTCCCCGGCTAGCCGAATCCTGAGCGCGCGGCGCTCTCTGACAAGCGTCTCGGCGAAGCCGGCGTCGGCCTCGTCGGGCCGCAGATGTCCGCTCCGCCGAAGCAGGTCGTGCAGCTCGTCGGCGTTTCGCGGCGGAGGTAGGAGCGACTCCGCAACCTGCTCGATCGCGTCCGCGTCGAGCAGATCCCGAAGCTCCTCGACGCCCATGAGCTCACGCAACAGATCGCGATCGAGGGACAGCGCCTGTGCGCGGCGCTCGGCCGGCGGCGTGTCGTCCTCGTACATGTAGGTCGCGACGTAGTCGAAGAGGAGCGACGCTGCGAAGGGAGACGCCGAAGCCGTCTCGACCTCGACCAGGTCGAGCTCGCGGGTCTGGACGCCGCGCAGGATGCCGCGGAGCGCGGCGAGGTCGAAGACGTCCTGCAGACACTCCCGATACGTCTCGAGCACGATCGGGAACTGTGGATAGCGACGCGCGACTTGTAGCAGGTTCTGGGCCTTCAGCCGCTGCTGCCAGAGCGGCGTCCGCTGGCCCGGACGACGGCGCGGGATGAGCAGCGCGCGCGAAGCGTTCTCCCGAAAGCGGGCGCCGAAGAGCGCAGATTGCGCGAGCTCGCCGACGACGAGATCCTCGAGCTCGTCAGGGTCGATGAGCAGATCGGAGACCGGGGGTGGCACGTCCGAGTCGGGGAAGTGGAGCGCGATGCCGTCGTCCGACCACAGCGACTGCGCGTCGATGCCGAGCGTGTCGCGCAGCCGTGCCGCAAGCGCCATTGCCCAGGGCGCATGCACGCGACCGCCGAACGGGGTCAGGACGCATACGCGCCAGTCGCCGATCTCGTCCCGGAAGCGCTCGACGACGAGCGCGCGATCGGACGGAACCACGCCCGTCGCACCTTCCTGATCGCGCAGGTAGGCGACGAGATTCGCCGCGGCTCGTCGCTCGAGGTCGTATTCGGACTGGAGCCGCTTGCGTGCGTCATCATCCGAGAGCGCCACGAGCTCGCGGGTCGCGCGTCCGATTCGCTCTCCGAGCTCGGCCGGCCGACCGACCCCTTCGCCTTTCCAGAAAGGCGCGATGCCCGGCACGCCCGGAGCCGGCGAGACGAGCACGCGATCGCGCGTGATCGACTCGATCCGCCAGCTTGACGCCCCGAGCAAGAAGGTCTGTCCCTCCCGCGCCTCGTACACCATCTCCTCGTCGAGCTCGCCGACGCGTCCGCCGCCGTCCACGAGATGCACGCCGAAGAGGCCGCGGTCGGGGATCGTTCCCGCGTTCGTCACGGCGAGCTTCCGAGCGCCCGATCGTCCACGCACCACCCCTGCTGTCCGATCCCAGACGATGCGCGGTCGCAGCTCGGCGAACTCGTCCGACGGATAACGGCCGGCCAGCATGTCGAGGACGTTCTCGAGTGTCGCGCGCGTGAGCTCGGCAAATGGATACGCACGCCGTGCGAGCGCGTGGAGCTCGTCGACGGCTATCTCCTCGTCGGCGCAGATCGCGACGATCTGCTGCGCAAGAACGTCGAGCGGGTTCCGCGGAATGTGCGTCTCCTCGATCTCACCGGCGCGCATCGCCTTCGCCACGACGGCGCACTCGAGCAGGTCGGCTCGGAACTTGGGGAAGATGCGGCCCTTGGAGACGGCCTCGAGCGAGTGCCCCGCGCGGCCGATGCGCTGAAGACCGCGGGCGACCGACTTCGGGCTCTCGACCTGGACGACCAGGTCGACGGCCCCCATGTCGATTCCGAGCTCGAGCGAAGACGTCGCGACGAGGCACGGGATCTTCCCTGCCTTCAGGAGCTCCTCCACCTGGACTCGTTGCTCGCGCGCCAGCGAGCCGTGATGCGCGCGCGCGAGCTCCTCTTCCGCGAGCTCGTTCAGCCGCAGCGCGAGCCGCTCGGCGAGGCGGCGGTTGTTGACGAAGACGATCGTCGAGCGGTGCTCACGCACGAGCTCGAGAATCGCCGGATAGATCGACGGCCAGATGGAACGCGAGACCGGGCCTGTCCCCGTGGTGACAGCACTGCCGTCGGTGACCGACGGCTCGCTTGACGGCGCCGTGGCATCCAGCTCTCGCATGTCCTCGAGCGGAACGACGACCTCGAGGTCGAGCTGCTTGCGCGAGCCGGCGTCCACGAGCTCGATCGGTCGGCCCTCGCCCGCGACGAAGCGCCCGATCTCCTCCAACGGCCGCTGCGTCGCGGACAGACCGATCCGCTGCAGCGGTTTCTCCAGAAGCCGCTCCAGACGCTCCAGCGAAAGCGCGAGATGGGCGCCCCGTTTCGTGCCCGCAACGGCGTGCACCTCGTCGAGGATCACGGTCTCGATGCCGGTCAGCGTCTCCCGAGCCTGCGAGGTGAGTAGGAGGAAGAGCGACTCTGGCGTCGTGATGAGAATGTCGGGCGGCGTCTTGAGCATCCGGCGACGCTCGTCTGCGGGCGTGTCGCCCGTGCGGACGCCGACCGCGAGGCCGGACTGGAGGCCGGCCAGAGGACTGCGCAGGTTGCGCTCGACGTCGTAGTTCAATGCCTTGAGCGGCGAGACGTAGAGCAGCCGCAGTCCCTCCCCCGGACTCGCGTTCAGGCGGTCGATACCGTAGAGAAACGCGGCGAGCGTCTTCCCGGAGCCGGTAGGCGCTTGAATCAGAACGTTGCCGCCGCGCGCGATCGCCGGCCACCCCTGCTCTTGAGCGGCAGTCGGAGCCGCGAACGCGCGCTCGAACCAGCTTCTCGTCGCGGGTGAGAAGACGTCGAGGGCGCTCACGGGATGAGGGTAGCGCCCCGACGGCGAGCGACCCGCCGGGCTTTGCTCTTGTGCCGGATCACCGTTCGAGGCGGGCGGCCCGCCCGCCGACGTACACTCGAGTCGTGCCCGACGCGCTGCACTTCACGAATGACGACGAGGCGAATGTCCTCATCGCAACCGACCCGCTCGCCTTGCTGATCGGCTTCGTGCTCGACCAGCAGGTCACGGTGCAGACCGCCTTCCTCGGGCCGCTCAAGCTCCGAGACCGGCTCGGCAGGTTGGATGCCGGGGAGATCGCGGCCATGGACCCGGTCAGGCTCGACGCCGTGTTCCGCGAGCCACCTGCGATCCATCGCTTTCCCGGGAACATGGCTCAACGAGTGCAGGCGTTGTGCGCGTTCGTCAGCGACCGCTACGACGGCGACGCTGCCGCTGTCTGGGCACGAGCCGAGAGCTCGGACGACCTGCGCCGCCGGATCGGCGAACTGCCCGGATTCGGCGAGATGAAGGTCAAGGCGCTCGGCTCGGTGCTCGCGAAGCGATTCGGCGTCGCGGTGGCGAAGGACCTGGTTCCAGAGCATCCCACGCTCGGCGACGTGGACTCGCGCGAGGCTCTCGACTCGTATCAGGCGCAAAAACGCGCGCACAAGGCCGCGCTGCGCGCGAGCTGACCGCGAGTTCGTTGCCGGCCATCGAGCTGACCACCCTCCGCGACGGCGGGCAGTCCGCGTCGTCGATCGGCCGCGCGGCGGCCGCGTTCCTCGCCGGCGCGAAGCGGTCGCTCGACCTCGCGCTTTACGACGTGCGGCTCGAGACCGCGGGCGGAGCACTCGTGCTCGCAGCGCTCCTCGCCGCGCAGCAGCGCGGAATCCAGGTGCGCCTCCTCTACAACGTCGACCATCCGGGACCGATCCCGGTTCCCCCGCCGCCCGAGACGAAGCCGATCTCGATCGAGGCGCTCCCCGTCGAGACGATGCCCGTCCCCGGCATACCCGACTTGATGCACCACAAGTTTGTTGTCCGCGACGAGACCGACCTGTGGACGGGGTCGACGAATTGGACCGACGACTCGTGGTCGCGGCAGGAGAACGTCATCGTCCGCGTGCTCGACGCCCCGGCGCTGGCGCACGCGTTCCGGCTCGAGTTCGACGCAATCTGGTCGCACCCGGTCGTCGAGGCCTCAGGCCGCGTGGAGCCGCGACCCGTGCGCGTGGGCGATGCCGAGGTGAGGCCGTGGTTCACGCCGGGGCACGGCGAGGCGCTGTCGCACCGCATCGCGAAGCACCTCGGCAACGCACGCAAGCGCATCCGGATCGCGTCACCGGTGCTCACCTCAGGGCCGATCCTCGGAACGCTCGTCGAGGTCGTCAGCGAAGGGCGCTGCGACATCGCCGGGATCGTGGACGACACTCAGGTCGACCAGGTCTTCCACCAGTGGGAGACAAACGGCGTGAGCGCGTGGAAGATCCCGCTCCTCCAGACGGTGCTCTCCGGAGGCCAGTTCTCCGGCAAGGCGTCGACTCCGTGGACGCCCGAGTCCGTGCACGACTTCATGCACGCCAAAGTCGTCGTCGCGGACGGGACGGCGTTCATCGGCAGCTTCAACCTCTCGCGGTCGGGCGAGCAGAACGCGGAGAACGTGCTCGAGATCCGCGATGCGGCCGTTGCCGATCAAGTCGCCGCGTACGTGGACGAGATTCGAGCGCGCTACCCGAAGGCCACTCCACCCAGCCCCCGAACGACCGGCCGCAAGGAGGCCGAGCTACGTCCGCCGGCCGCGACAGCCGGCGCGGGCTCGTAGGAAGCCCGCCGGCGCCGAGGTCGCGTTCGCCGAGGTGAACGGTCGGGACGCGGCCGGGTGCTTCACGCGCCGGCTACAGGCGAAGGCTGGTGTCCGGCTAGAGCAGCCAGACACCAGCCTCTTAGACGCCCGTGCGGCGCTCGAGCTCAGTCGTCGTGCTTGCGCTTCTTCGAGGTCCCGAGCTGATCGCGAATCGCACCGGCTGGATTGACGCTTGTGTGCAGGTTCACGTAGTAGTTCCTCGGCGTGGCGAGGATCGCCGACAGCAGCGTCGGCGCGACACCGCTCACCACGGCCGTGACGTTTCCGTCGCCATCCGCGTCCGTGAAGGATGCAACTCCGGAGTCGATGACGATCGGCCCGTTCGTCCCCTTCCTGCCCTGGTGAACATGCAGGCCGGTGATCGTCACCGAGCTCGGAAAGTCGTAGTTGAAGTAGAAGATCGCCTCACCGGACGTGACCGCTCCGGCTGTGTCGCGGGTCACGTCGAGCGTCAGCGCTCCGTCGGCATACGCTCGCAGCCCCTGGACCTTGGGTACCTCCTGCTTCGGCTCGAGCCGAAGGTCGTAGACCGTCACGGCTGCAGTGCGCTGTTTCTTCCCGTTGTCGCCGTCATTGCCGCGACCGCCGTTGCCGCCCGCCGTCGCGACGACCACGAGAGCGGCCGCTGCCACGAGCAGGAACGTCAGCACTGTCGTGCGTCTCATTCGCATCTCCCCTTGTGTAGGAATTTCGAATGGTGGATGCCCAGGTTTTCAGGGCATCCAACCGAGGCGTGCCCTTCCGAACGAAATGCTTACGGCCACGTCACAGACTGCTCAAGGAAACGCAACGGATCCATGTCTGACTTCGCCAGCAGGCCCGAGGTCACCCGTCCCGCACGAGCGACTGGAGGACACGTGAAAGGACTGCTGCTCATCCTGGCCGGCGGGGTACTCGTCGTCGGCCTTCTCGGCTCCGCCGCACTCGCCGGCAACGGCATGGGCCGCGACGGGGATCCCCATGTCACACGCGCAGACCTGCGCGGCGTGAACTTCGTCGAGTCCTGCGGCTTCAGCCACGCTGGGTCAGACGACCCGATCGTCTTTCCCGGGCGGGCCGGGGCATCGCACCGTCACAGCTTCGTCGGCAACCGTTCGACGGACGCGTCGTCCACCCATGGCTCGCTCCGCGCGGCACCGACGTCGTGCGAGCGACCGGCGGACACCGCCGCCTACTGGGCGCCGACGCTGTATCTGGGCACGACCGCCGTCGAGCCCGAAGGAGCGACGATCTATTACCGGCGAGACACCCTGGCGGAAGTGCGGCCGTTCCCGGACAACTTCCGCATGATCGCGGGCGACGCCAAGGCGACGACCCCGCAGGGGCGACAGGTGACCTTCTGGAACTGTGGTTTGCTGGCGGGCGTCCCGCCCTCGAGCACGGTCCCGGCCTGCCCGAGCGGAAAGCGCTCATTCCTCCGTCTCCACATACGCTTCCCGAGCTGCTGGAACGGGCGAAGCCTCGACAGCGCCGACCATCGGAGCCACATGGCCTACGCGATGCGCGGTGCGTGCCCGTCGACGCATCCGGTCGCAGTTCCGGCCATCACGCTGATCTACCGCTACCGCGACCTGTCGGTGCACCCGGGCTCCGAGGCGTCACTCGCGCTCGCCTCGGGCGGCCAGTTGAGCGCCCACGGCGACTTCTTCAACGCCTGGAAGCCCAAGGTGCTCGAGCGACTCGTGGATCGCTGCCTGAACGCCCTCGTGCACTGCGGTAGGGCGGCAGCGCGCTAGAAGCACATTTCGGAACCGCGCCGACTCGTGCGGCGCGGTTCCGAAGCAAAGACGACGGAACGGCGAGGCCCCTCTCGCGCTCCGGGCGACGTCACCAACTAGGTCACGCCGGCAAGCAGGGACGCGCGCGACTCCTTCAACATCTCGCGGGCGATGACGATGCGCTGGATCTCGTTCGTTCCCTCGTAGATCTGCGTGATC
>Ga0136633_1001373_pt1 | contig 18017 bp, 17 predicted proteins | sample AntDrymeUQ832206_2_FD_105494 | JGI IMG/M metagenome (GOLD analysis project Ga0136633, IMG submission 105494) | Polar desert sand microbial communities from Dry Valleys, Antarctica - metaG UQ83 (22.06) | ecosystem: Environmental > Terrestrial > Soil > Desert | place: Antarctica: Dry Valley...
CGAAGACGTCCCGTTCTCGTCTGGATCGCGTATGCGCTCGGCATCCTCGCGGCGGCGGTGCTGCTTCTGTCCGCCCTCTTCAGTGCCGGCGGCTACTTCGGCTCGGACGACACGGTTGTCAGTGTCTCGCCGGTCGCGCTCGCGTTCTGGGGTGGGCTGCTCGCTCTCGCCGTCTTCACCTGGCTCTGGCGGAAGCGCAGGCCGGGGCGATGATCCGTCTCGGCCGCATCTCGTACGTGAACATGGCGCCCGTCTTCTACGGGCTCGAAGCCGAGCTCGAGGAGGTTCCGGGAGTTCCCACGGAGCTCAATCAGATGCTGCTCGACGGCGATCTCGACATCGCGCCCATCCCGTCGATCGAATACGCGCGGAACGCGGATCGCCTCCGGATCCTGCCGCGCCTCTGCGTCTCCTCGGAAGGTGCGATCGACTCGATCCAGCTCGTGACGCGGTTGGCGTTCGGCCAGGTGCGCTCGGTCGCGGTCACGCCTGAGAGCGCGACCTCGGTCGTCCTCGTCCGCATCCTCTTGCCCAAGGCCGAGATCGTCCCGCTCGGGATCGACGCGGATGCGACCCTGCTGATCGGCGATGCCGCTCTCCGGAGCGCGTTCGAGGATCCCACGCCGCACTTCGATCTCGGCCGGCTGTGGCTCGAGCGCACGGGGCTGCCGATGGTGTTCGCCGTCTGGGCTGCTCCGGAGCCGGTTGTGGAGGGGCTGATCGAGCTCGAGCACTCGCTCGTCGCCTCCGTCCGACTGGCCCGCTCCGAGCCCGAGCGCCTCGCCCAGCAGGCGAGTGAGACGTATGGGTATCCGCCCGGCTTCCTCGCACGCTACTTCGAGAAGCTTCGCTACAGCTTCGGGCCCCGCGAGCGTACGGGTCTCTACACCTTCCTCGAGATGGCGCGTGACGTGGGCGAGCTCCCGCACGTCCCCGAGCTTCGCTTCGTGCGGGAGGAGGTTCCGGCGTGACCGTCGCCGCCCCTGCCGAGATCCCGGTCGCGGACGTGCTCGAGAAGGCACGCGACGGCGAGCGGATCTCGGAAGAGGACGCGATTGCGCTCCTCCGCTCCCGCGATCTCGTTGCGGTCGGGCGGGTGGCGAACGAGGTGCGTAATCGACTGAACGACCCGTCGCGGGTCACCTTCATCGTCGACCGGAACCTGAACTACACGAACGTCTGCGTCACGGACTGCGACTTCTGCGCGTTCTACCGGCGCCCGGGCGACCAGCGCGAGTCGTACCTGCTCCCGAAGCCGGTCATCTACAAGAAGATCGAGGAGACGCTCGCGATCGGCGGCACCGGGCTCCTCATGCAGGGTGGCCATCATCCGGACCTCGGGATCGACTACTACGAAGACCTTTTCCGCTCCATCAAGGCGCGCTACGAGATCCACCTGCACGCCCTCTCGCCGCCCGAGATCCAGCACATCGCGCGGCGCTCCAAGCTGACGATTGCCGAGACCCTGGCTCGCTTGCGCGACGCCGGGCTCGACTCCGTTCCCGGCGGCGGAGCTGAGATCCTCGTCGACCGAGTTCGCGCCATCATCGCGCCCAAGAAGACGAAGTCGGACGAATGGCTCGACGTCATGCGGCAAGCGCACAGGCTCGGCATGTCGACGACCGCGACGATGATGTACGGCCACGTCGAGACGCTCGAGGAGCGAGTCGAACACATGCGCCGCATCCGCGAGTTGCAGGACGAGACGCGCGGATTCAGAGCGTTCATCTCGTGGACTTTCCAGCGGGACGGCAACCGCTTGGACGACGTCGTCTCGGATGAGTCGCGGCCGACCTCCTTCGACTACCTGCTGACGCAGGCGGTCTCTCGCATCTACCTCGACAACGTGCCGCACATTCAGTCTTCGTGGGTGACTCAGGGACTGAAGATCGGCCAGGTCGCGCTCGGGTTCGGAGCGGACGACATGGGCTCGGTGATGATCGAGGAGAACGTCGTCTCCGCGGCCGGAACGACCTACCGCACGACGACTGACGAGCTCGTCCACCTGATCCGCTCGCTCGGCAAGATTCCGGTGCAGCGCGACACGCTGTACCGCGAGGTCAAGGTCTTCGCGTAAAGGCCGCGCTGTCCCGGCGGCTGCATCTGGCCCACATGGAGACCGACCACACAGCCGTTGAGCGTCGCCTTCTTGACGCGGCGCTCCAGCCGGGTGCCGTCGCGCTCGACGCGGGTTGCGGCCGCACGACTCGTCTGCGCGACTACCGCGACCGTATCGTCCGACTGGTCGGTGTCGACGCAGACGAAGACGCCGGCCATGCGAATCCGTACCTCGACGAGTTCGTCCCGGCCGACCTCGACGACTCGCTGCCGTTCGCCGACGCCAGCTTCGATCTCGTCTACGCGAACTTCGTCGTCGAGCACCTTGCACACCCGGAGCGTGCATTCTCGGAGTGGCGGCGTGTCCTGTGTCCCGGCGGCACGCTCGTTCTCCTGACGAGCAACCGCGAGAGTCCGCTGATGGCTGCCGCCGACCGGCTGCCGCAACGTGTGCGCCTGTTGATCAAGCGACGCGGAGCGGGAGCAGTCGACCGCGATGTGTATCCGACGCGATATCTCGCGAATACGGAGAAGCGGCTCGCGCATGTGGCAACAGTGAATGGTTTCGAGCTCGTCTCGGCCGAGTTTGTCGGCACGTTGCACCGGTACGGTGCGCGCGTCCCCACCGCCGCGACGCTGCTTACTGCGATCGAGCGACTCCTGCCGGCCCATCGTCGCTCGACGATCGTGGCCGCCTACCGTTAGCGCGAGGCTGTTCGGATCGTGTAAGAGCCCGCAAATTGCGGCATTGAGTTCGGGTACCCTCGACCGCTCCGTGCTTCGCCTCCTGGTGTTCTCCGCGGTCGCCGCTCTCGCGGCGACTCTCCTCGCCGCCCCCGCGTCGGCGCAGCCGGCCCGGCTCTTTCCCGGGACGACCTACGAGCAGGGAGTCCAGTTCACGCCGCACGGTCCCGTCGCGATCCACGTCGTCCGCGGTCCGCGGCCTGTTGGTCTCTATCGCCTGCGGCCGGTGCTCTCGAACGAGTCCGTCGTCCGGCGCGAGACGCTCTCCGCGATGCAGCGCAGGATCGCGAGTCAGGGCACGGTCGTCGGCGTCAACGGCGATCTCTTCGCCTGGGCCGACGGAAGACCGAGCGGCATCCTCCTCCGGGACGGCGTCCTCGTCAGCCCTCCCAACGGACAGCGCTCGAGCGCCGGGGTCACGCTCGACGGCACGCTCGACGTAAGACGTATCAAGTTCTTCGGGACCTGGCGAGGGGGTGGCCAGCGACGGGCGCTGAACGAGTTCAACAAGGCGCCGGGGAAGAACGGGATCGCACTTTTCACGTCCGACTACGGAGCTGCGACGCCGCGAGTGGCGGGGTCGTATGCGGTCGTTCTCTCCGGGTTTCCGGCCTCTACCCCCAACACGGACATCACCGCGACTGTGACGAGCGCTACGCAGAACGGCTCCCTCGGGATCGCTCCTGGAACGGCGGTGCTCATGGCGCGCGGGATTGCGGCCAGCAAGCTGCAGGCCGAAGCGCCGGTCGGCACGACGCTCGCGCTCAGGCTGATCCTGCAGCCCGGCTGGGAGACGGTCGGTGACGCGATCGGCGGCGGACCGATCCTCGTCCGGTCCGGCCGGCCCGTATACAAGGCAAACGAGGCGTTCACGACCTCGCTGCTCGCGCCCAGGCATCCCCGCTCCGCGATCGGCCAGCTGGCTGACGGGCGCATTCTCCTCGTCGCCGTCGACGGCCGTCAGTCCGGGTACTCGGTGGGCATGACCACGTTCGAGATGGCCCAGACCCTCGTTCGGCTCGGCGCTGTACGCGGCATGCAGCTCGACGGAGGAGGCTCGACCACCCTTGCCTTCGACGGGAAGATCCTGAACCGGCCCTCCGACAAGACGGAGCGCCCGATCTCGACTGCGCTGATGCTCTTCTACTACGGCGTCTACGCGCAGCCGCCACTTGTCCCGGTGGTCTCTCCGAACGGGGACGGCGTCGCCGAAGAGCAGGCTCTCTCGTTCAAGGTCGTCAGGCCGTCGAACGTCACCGTCACGCTCACGGCGCCGGACGGCACCGTAGCTTTCTCCGAGACCGCGGCGCGTGTGCCGGGCACCTACGAGGTTCCGTTCCCCCCCGCGCCGGCACCTCCGCCTCCGCCGGATCCGAGTCTGCCGCCACCACCGGCGCCCGAGCCGCTTCCGCCCGCCGAGGGCCGCTGGGCGCTCAGCCTGACGTCCACCGACGACCAAGGCCTCACCTCGTCGGCACTCCGCCGCTTCGCCGTGAACTCCACGCTCGGGTTCCCGAAGCTGGAGCCGGTGCGTCTCTTCTTGCCGCCACGAGGCGCCAATGCGACGGTCCGCTGGACGCAGACTCGGGCCGCGCGCGTCAAGGTCACGGTGGAGACGATCGAAGGGGTTCTCATCCGCATCGCCGCTCTTCGTCGCTTCGAGCCGGGTGAGCAGGCGGTCGTGTGGAACGGCCGACAGGCAAGCGGAAAGCTCGCCGGGGGCGGGCGTTACGTCGTCCGGGTCGCCGCGACGAACGATCTCGGCAGCGTTACTCTCGAGCATTCGCTGACCGTGCGCCGAATCGCCGGTCCGCGCAAGTAACCGCGGACGGCGACCGTAGACTTTCGCGGTGCTCGTCGCCTCGATCCTCAGCGAGATCACGGAGGCGATCACCTCCACGATCGGGGACTACGGCCTCTACGCCGTGTTCCTCCTGATGCTCGTGGACGCGGTGCTGCCCGCCGCGAGCGAGGTCGTCATGGTCTACGGCGGCGCGGTAGCGGCGGGTGCGTTCGCCGGTCAAAGCGTGGTGTTCTTCGGGCGGACGATCGACGACGGCTTCCCGGCGTATGCCGCGATCGCGCTCGCGGGGACGATCGGCTATACCCTCGGATCGATCGGCGGCTGGGCGATCGGGTTGTATGGAGGACGGCCGTACCTCGAGCGTCACGGGCGGTGGCTCCATCTGGACGAGAGGCGGCTCGACCGTGCGGAGCGCTGGTTCGAGCGTTGGGAGGACTGGGCGGTGTTCGTGGGCCGCTTGACGCCGCTCGTTCGCTCGTTCGTCTCTATCCCCGCGGGGGTGATGGAGACACCGTTCGTCCGCTACACGCTGCTAACCCTTGCCGGGTCTGCGATCTGGTGCTTCGCGTTCGCCGGGGCGGGTTGGGCGGCGGGTGAGCGCTGGGAAGACTTCCACCACGCATTCCGCTACCTCGAGTACCTCGTTGCGGCGGCGATCATCGTGCTCGTGGCCTGGCTCATCGTCCACTTCGTGCGGCGGCGGCGGCGGCTCTCCGAGGAGTCTCCTGGTTCCTGAAGAAAGCCAGGGGTCAGACTTCTCCGAGCTACACTCGCCCGCGTGACGCAGCAGATCCCGCTCATCGACGTGAAGGCGCAGTACGCGCCGTTCATCCCGCAGATCAAAGCGGCCATCGACGAAGTGCTCGAGAACGGACAGTTCGTCTTCGGTCCGAACGTCACCGCGTTCGAGGAGGAGGCGGCGCGGTATCTCGGCGTCCGGGAGACGATCGGTGTCGGGAACGGCACGGACGCGATCGTCCTCGTCCTGAACGCCCTCGAGATCGCCGCGGGTGACGAGGTGATCTGCCCCGCATTTACGTTCTACGCCACCGCTGAGGCGATCGCGCGTGTCGGCGCGACGCCGGTTTTCGCCGACATCGATCCACACACGCTGAATCTCGATCCCGAGCGCGTCGCAGAACGTGTCACGAGCCGCACGAAGGCGATCATGCCGGTGCATCTGTTCGGGAGGCCCGCACCGCTGGCGGAGCTCGCCGAGCTCGGACTCCCTTTGATCGAAGACGCCGCGCAGGCGTTCGGCTCGCCCGAGATCGCCGGGGTGGGCATCGCGTCGACCTTCAGCTTTTATCCCACCAAGAACCTGTTCGGTCTCGGAGACGGCGGCCTCGTCGCGACGAACGACGAAGGACTTGCGGAGCGCATCCGCATGCTGCGCTTCCACGGCTCGAAGGCGAAGCGCGTCTTCGAATACATCGGGACGAACTCGCGGCTCGACGAGATTCAGGCAGCAGCGCTCCGCATCTTCCTGCGCGAGCTAGACGGCTGGACGGTTCTGCGGCGTGAGGCTGCCGAGCGCTATCGCGAGCTGGGGCTCGGCGATGCCTGCGAGGTTCCTGCTGACGAGCCTGGTCACGTGTACCACCTTTTCGTCTCGCGGTCTCCTCAGCGTGACGAGATTCGCGCTGCGCTCACGGAGGCGCAGATCGGGAGCGGCGACTACTACTTGCCGCCACTCCATCTCCAGCCGGCGCTGCGTTATCTCGGGTATTCGGAGGGCGATCTTCCCGAGACCGAGCGCGCAGCGAAGGAGAACTTCTCTGTGCCGCTGTGGGCAGGGATCATCGGCGAGCAACAGGAGCGGGTCGTCGCGACCGTACGTGCGGCGCTCGGCGTCCCCGCGTAGATCGGTAGGCATGCGCTCTCCGGTCAACCGGCACAGGCTCTGGCAGGTCGCCGCCGACGCCGGACTGATCGTCGCCGCCTGGGTGCTCGCCTGGTACCTGCGCTTCGAAGGTTCGACACGACCCGTCTACTACAACCGCTATCTCGAGTGGGATGTCATCGCACTTGTTCTTGCGATCAAGCTCCCGATCTTCGTCGCCTTCGGCTTCTACAACCGCTGGTGGCGGTACGTGTCTACGCAGGACGTTTGGGGGGCCGTCCGCGGCGTCGCCGCCGCCGCCGTGGCAGCATTTCTCGTCTTCACCCTGCTCGATTTCCATCCAGCGAGCGTTCCGCGCGGCATCTGGATCGTCGACGTGCTGCTGCTGCTCGCACTCGTGACCGGCTCGCGCCTCCTTGCGCGCACACTGATCGAACGTCCGTCAGCGGGCACCATCATCGCTCGCGGCAAGGAAGTGATCATCGTCGGAGCCGGCGACGCGGCTCAGCTGATCCTCCGCGAGATGCTCAAGAACCCGGCGCTCGGCTACACACCGATCGGCCTCGTCGACGATGACCCGCGGAAGAAGAACCTGCGGCTGCACGGGATTCGCGTCCTTGGCACGACCGGCGAGCTTTCTCACCTGCTTCGCGACCGCCGCCCTGACGAGCTCCTGATCGCGATCCCGTCCGCGTCGGGCGAGGTGCGAGAGCGGATCGTCGAGATCGCCCGCGCGGAGAACGTGCCGGTGAACACGCTTCCAGGGCTGCCGGAGCTGATCACGGGGGACTTCAACCTGACTGGACAGATCCGCCCGGTCGAGGTCGAGGACCTCCTCGGCCGCGAGCCAGTCGAGGTCGACATCGACTCGATCGCCGGCTACCTCACTGGCGAGGTCGTGCTCGTCACCGGCGCCGGCGGCTCGATCGGCTCGGAGCTTTGCCGTCAGATCGCTCGGATCGGCCCGACCCGGCTCGTGCTCGTGGACAACTCCGAGTCCGGTCTCTTCGAGATCGAGCGCGAGCTGGTCGACGAGCGCGGTTTCCGCGCGACTGCCGCAGTTCTCGCCGACGCCGGCAACGCGACGAAGGTTCGGCAGGTCTTCGAGACGTACCGACCCGCTGTCGTCTTTCATGCCGCCGCGTACAAGCACGTCGCGCTCGTCGAAGCGAACCCGGTGGAGGCCGTCCGCAACAACACGCTGATGACGCGAACGGTGGCCGACATCGCAGTCGAGTTCGGAGCGAAGCGCTTCGTTCTCGTGTCGACAGACAAGGCGGTGAATCCGAGAGGCGTGATGGGCCAGACGAAAGCGCTCTGCGAGTGGATCGTAGAGGCCTGGGGGCACCAGGAGGACACGGCCACGCGCTTCTGTGGAGTTCGCTTCGGGAACGTGCTCGGCTCGTCGGGCAGCCTCATCCCGATCTTTCGGAAGCAGATCGCCCGCGGCGGCCCGGTCACCGTCACGCATCCGGAGATGACCCGCTATTTCATGACGATTCCCGAGGCAGTCCAGCTCGTGATCCAGGCAGGGGCGATCGGGGGACGCGGTCAGGTGTACGTGCTCGACATGGGAGAGCCGGTGAAGATCGTCGACCTCGCCGACACGATGATCCGGCTGTCGGGCAAGGAGCCGGGCCGAGACATCGCGGTCGAGCTCGTGGGCGCGCGGCCGGGCGAGAAGCTGCACGAGGAGCTCTGGTCGAAGGACGAGACGGTCACTCCCTCGAGCCACGAGGCAATCCTGCTCGTCACCCGGCCTCCGATCGACACAAGCTGGCTCGAGGAAGAGCTCGACACACTCCAGCGGCTCGTCGAGGACGGCGAGACGCTCGAGCTCATCGGTCGCCTGAACACGCTCGTCGCCGCGCCGCGCCGGGCATTCGTCTCCGGAGACGGAGCGGGCGCCGTGAAAACGGCGCCCGCATCCGAGTCGGTCTAGCTCGCTCCGGCTACGCGCCGGGAATTCGCATCAGCAGTAACTGGCCGCCCTCCCGCTTGTACTGGAAGTCCGGTAGCGGATCGTTCGTACTCACGGTATTCAGGTCGCCGGCCCGCCAGTCGACGGCAAGCGTGTGTGCTTGCACCGCGATGAGGAACGTGCCGGGGCCGAACACCGACGACGTGTCGATGACGCCCGACGATTCCCAGACCCCGAGATTGCCCGGGCTGATGAAGAAGGCCGGCGCCGGTGGAGTCCCGGGCGCATCCGCCGGATCCTTGTCGTAGCCGGCCCTCTCGTCGAGGCTCTGGTCGACTCGCGCAACGACGCGCTTAGTGAGTGCGTCGTAGGCTGCGGTGGAAGGGTTGTAGTTGGACGGCGGCAGAGTGACCTGCCAGACCCGCGCTGTCGTGCGGAACGGATCGGTCGAAGTGGCAGGGAACTGCTGGCGCGAGCCCGGATCTTCCGTCACGAGCATGCTTCCCTTTGCAGTCGTGTCGAGGTTGTCCGGCTGCCGGATCTCCCGGGAGGCGCGCTCGGCCGAGACCGGCGTCGGCGGGACGAGCGAGCCGGTATTGCCCGAGACGGGATTCTCGTCGCCGTCGACGAGCACGCTCAGCGAGAGCACGCGCGTTGGATCTCGCTTGTCGAGCTCCATGCGCCAGATTCGCCCGTTGGTCGACAACACCCCAGGTTTCGGAGCTCCGTTCGACCCCGCGCCCGAGTCCACGATGTACACGATGTTCTGCATTCCCGGCCTCTTGTCGTACGCGATGTCCTCGACCCGGATGAACTGGAACACGTTGCTTCGGTCACCCCACTGCTCGAGCACCCACTGAGGACCGTCGATGCCGTGCGGGGGCGCGAACGGGCTCTGTTGCCAACCGCTCGTGGGAGGCGGTGTGTACGCTGGGTTGTAGCCGTTTGCTGCGCTGAAATCGCGTGACGTGACGTCTGTTCTGTTCGCCCGAAGGCCGTGAGCGATGCTTCGATTACGGTCCTCTCGGAAGTCGGGCACCTTGACGAATCTGCCCGACACGGACCGCGGCGTTCCGGTTGGCGCTCCGTAGTGGAAGTCGAAGTAGTCATTCACCGGATTGGTGATGCCGACAGGCGTGTCCGCGACGAACGCGAGGAGATCGCCCCTGCCGTTCCAGAGGTCCTTCCTGTTGTTCGCCGTGTACATGTACAGCTGCGACTGCGGAGGAAGTGACACGAAGGTGTCGTCTCCGGAGAGCAGAACCGGCTTCCGGTATCCCGGAATGGCAACCGAGTTCTCGTGGTTGTGGCGTCCCATGCCCCAGAGTCGCTTGCTCTTTCCCATCTGGACGTCGTACGCGACCACGACTCCGATCTCACGTGCTGCGTCCGTCGCCTCGAAGTCGGGCGCCGCCCCCACCGGTGGAGGCCATGCCCGGCCGGTGCGATTCACCCAGTCGATTCCTTCCTCGTTGGTGAACACCATCGGCCTGTCGAACCCGTGCTCGCGCGTCGCCAGGAAGTTCGAGCAGAAGCGCTGGAAATTCTCCGAGCTCCGGATTGCCATTCGTCCCGACAGGACTCTTCGAGTGCGGCGATCGAGGGTCAGGTGGCTGAGCTGGGAGTTGTCGAAATCATTCTGCGAGTGGGCTTCCGCCGTCGCGGCTGGGAGATAAGGGAAGGGTACGGTGGACGTCTCGTGGTTGACGAAGACATCGACCCGGCGTCCGCTCTTCTCATCCGCGAGAATCGAGATGCCGTCCGGGATAGCCTCGAACCGGTATTGCCTCGAGAGGCGGTCGCCCACGGTGAGGAGCGGTGTGATCCCGACAGCGGGTACGTCGCCCTTCACTAGCATTGCGGGTTGCGTGGTTCTGAAGCCGCGGTCGTTGGCCTCGTCGTCCGCGGTTGCACTCGCCACGAAAGCGATCGCGGTGAAGACGATTCCCAGCAACGCGGCGAATCGAAGTCTTCTCATCTCCCCTCCCTGAGCGTGTCGCTGTCGGGTGGACCTAATCAGATATCCGGCGAAGTGTCACTGGCGGTGACCATCAGGTCGAGAAGGACAGCGGGGTCGCGCTCCTCTCGACCGAGGCCTACGGCCGGCCTCTTCAAGAGCTGGAGGTCACCTGGGGATCGGAGAAGCCGGAGTCTCCCCTCCGCGATGAGGCGCTCGTCGACCGCTCCCAGCCGACCGGCAAACGTCGTCAAGACGGGCACGCCCAGGGCTACCGCCTCGCGGTTCATCGTCCCTCCCGCCGACACGACCAGGTCGGCGAGTGCGACAAGGCTCTGGGCGTCAACCGCCTGCTCCGGCTGGACGAGAGACGGCAGATCGAGCGCCGCGATCGAGCTGCGCTGCTCGGCGGTGCGTGGGAGGACGACGGCCTGGACCGACGGATCCGAGCCGAGCCGGCGGAGCACGTTCGAGAAGAGCGGGTTCGAGTGGCGGTGGTAGAGCGAGACCTCGGGCGGCGTGCGCAGCACGACCAGCACGCGTTCCCTGTCGAGCCCGAGTCGGTCGAGCACGGACGCGTCGGGCTCGAAGCCGGCGAGGTAGTAACCCTCCTTGAGCCCGATATAGCGGCGGACCTTGCGCTCGCGAGCGCCGAGGATGTCGAGCCGCTCCTGCGGGATCGCGTCGGGTACGACCACCCTGGTCGCCGCACGACATCCGATCCCGTGTTGCACGCGCGCGAACTCGTAGTCGAACGCATACGCGGATGGGATCAAGAGCGAGCGGGCGGCGAGCGGAAGCTCATGCGACGCGTGCGAGAGCGCGATGTCGAAGCCCCGGTTCTTCGCCCAGCGCCGAAGCGCGGGGAGCCGCACGGCCATCGCGCGCGCCTTGCCCCATGTGCTCGCCCCACCGTGGCGTGGCCCGACGACCTCGTGCGGGATGCCGTGGAGCCGCAGGAGCTCGACGGTCTGCGCGTAGTCGCGCGTCGTCACGTCCACCGAGTGCCCGCGCGCCTCGAGCATTGCGATCAGCGGTCGGAAGAACGGGACCTGAGGCGAGTTCGAGACGTCGATCCAGACGCGCACCGGGAGACCCTAGACGTGGCAGGAGCGCTGACTCGCCGAAGGCAGCCTCTTCCTAACCTTCGTGGATAAGATTTCCTTATGGACACGCGTCAGCTTGCGGCGTTCTGCGCAGTCGTCGAACGGCGCAGCTTTTCCCAGGCGGCGGAGCGCCTCGGTGTCACGCAGCCCGCCGTCTCGCTGCAGATACGCGCGCTCGAGAAGCGCCTCGGGACGCAGCTTCTCGACCGCTCGGGGCGGCGGGTGGAGCCGACCGAGGCCGGTTTGCGCCTGTATCGCGGGGCGCAGCGGATGCTGGCGCTCGAGAATCAGCTGGTCTCGGAGCTCGCAGCCACCGCCGAGGGTGAGCTCGCCGGCGACCTCGTCCTGGGCGCATCCACCGGGCCTGCCGCGATCGTCGTCCCCGTCCTCCTGGGGGAGTTCCAGCGCGAGCACTCCGACGTACGTGTGTTTCTCACCGTCTCGGACACCCACACCGTCATCGAGCGGGTCGCCGACCGCGAGCTCGAGCTGGGGATCGTCGGCGCCTCGCGCCGGCACCGTGGAGTTCGCTTCGAGCCCTTCTTCTCCGACCAGGTCATCCTCGCCTGCCCGCCGGGGCATCCCTTCGCCGGGCGCACCGTGACTCTCGACGAGCTACGCGAGGAGACGCTGATCCTTATGCAGGAGGGCGCGGGTGTACGTCAGATCGTCGAAGACGCTTTGCGACGCCTCGGTGTGCGCCTGCGCGATCTCGATGTGCGGCTCGAGCTCGGCCTCCAGGAGTCGGTTCGCCGGGCGGTGGAGGCGGGATTCGGCGTCACGTTCATCTCCCGTACGGCCGTCGAGTCCGAGCTTGCCGACGGCCGGCTCGCGGAGGCTCGGGTCGAGGGCCTCGATGCGACCCGCGAGATCTCTCTGGCCTCGGCCGTCGGGAGGACGCGCACGCGTGTCGCCGAATCGTTCGTCGAGTTCGCCAAGGAGCGCGTGTCGTGATCGTGCGCTGGGGTCTGGACGAGCTCGGTTTGCTCCTCGCCGAGCTCGGCATCTCGCGACCCCTGCTCGTGACGACCGAGCGGTTCGGCGAGCTCGAGCTTCCCGTCGCGACTCGCTTCTCGGGCGTGCGGCGACACGCGCCGGTCGAGACCGTCTCGGCAGCGGTCGCAGCAACTCACGGCGCGGATGGCCTGGTCGGACTCGGTGGCGGGAGCGCGATCGACACCGCCAAGGCCGTCTCCGCGGAAACCGGGCTCTCGCTCGTCGCGGTGCCGACGACGTACGCCGGCGCCGAGTGGACGCCTTACTTCGGGATGCGCGACGAGGCGCAGAAGCTCAAGGCCGGCGGCAGCGGCGCCCGAACGGTGGCGATCGTCTACGAGCCGGAGCTGACACTCGGGCTTCCCTTGGAGGAGACGGTCGGGACCGCCATGAACGCGCTCGCTCACAGCGCGGAGGCGCTTTACGTCGAGGGTCGAAACGCCGAAGGGGACGCCGAGGCTGTCGTGGGAGCGGAGCTGATCGCGCGCTGGCTGCCCGAGACGGTCGCGCGACCGGACGATCTCGAGGCGCGGACCGGTCTCCTCGAGGGAGCAGTGCATGCGGGCAAGGCGCTCGGCCTGACGGGGCTGGCTCTCGCGCACGCGCTGGCGCAGGCTCTCGGAGGGCGCTACGGCCTCCCGCACGGAGCGATGAACGCGCTGACGCTACCGCCCACGCTTCGGTTCAACGAGCCGGTTGCGCCTGGCGCGATCGAGCAGTTTGGGGGGGCGCTCGAGTCCGACGATCCCGCGGCAAGGGTCGAGGAGCTCGCCCGGCTTGGAGGGTTCGCGCGACTCCGCGACTTCGACGTGCCGGAGGACGAGCTGCAGCTCGTCGCGGCGGAGGCGGTGGATCGAGCGGGGGCTCGCGCGAATCCACGCGCCGCATCGTCCGATGACGCTCTCTCGCTCCTGCGCAGCATCTGGTGAGCTCGGGTTGACTCGCGGCCCGTTCGGACGGACGATGTAGCGATGCTCGTCGAGTACGCAAGCCTGGTGGCTGCGATGGCCGTCCTCACCGCCTCGCTCACCGGCGCTTTCGGCCAGAAGCTGGCGGTGCTCCCCACCTCGAGCGGGGCAGCAGTCTCGACGCTGAACGCGGCGGCGAACGCTCAGAGGGTGCCGGCTGGAGGTGCCCGCGCTGCCTACAAGCGCGCGCCCTATTCGAAGACGGTGCTGAAGTACCTCTACGCGGTCGGCTGGATAGGCGGGAAGAAGAGCCCGCTCTCGTGCCTGTTCGCCCGCGTGTCACGCGAGGAGACCGAGCAGGAAGCGCTGGGCGAGATCCGCCGCAACAGCAAGCTCGTCAAGCAGCTCCGCCGCGTCCGCGTCGGTCAAAAGCAGGCCGCATCGGTCGTCGTCGAAGGCATCGCCTCCGCGTGTAGCTAAAGCTGACTACGCGGCTTCGGGCGCAGGCCGTCGCCGGCCGCCCATCACTCGGCGGAGGCTGACGACGCCGAGGACGTTCGAACCATCGACGACGGGCAGGTGGCGGAAGCCGTTGTCCAGCATCACCTGGGCTGCGTCGTCGAGCGTCATGTCAGCCGTGGCAGTCATGGGATCGGCAGTCATCCACTGGCGCACGCGGGCCTCGCTCGTATGCACGCGCGCCGCCATGGCTCGAAGCATGTCACGCTCGGTGAGGATGCCGATCATGCGCCCAAAGTCCTTGACGACGACGGCGCCGGTGTTCTGACTCGTCATTCGCTCTGCGACCTCGCCCAGCGTGTCCTCCGGCGCGACGGTGATGAAGTTCGGCGTTACGACGTCCGCCAGAGTGCCCATCGCGCGAGTCTACAGCCGTTGTCTTGGCAACGCTCACGAATAACACCCGGTAATGACTGCAATAAGAAAAGTCGTTAACATGTAGCGTTGTGCGAAGCCGCGAACCTTTCGACGTGCTCGTGATCGGCAGCGGCGCCTCCGGTCTGGCGGCGGCCGTCTCGGCCGAGCGAACGGGGGCGCGGGTGGTGCTTGCGACCAAGACCACGCTGCAAGCGTGTAACTCCGCGAAGGCGCAGGGTGGGATCCAGGCTGCGTTCAGTCAGGACGACTCGCCCGAGGTCCATGCCGAGGACGTCATGCGGAGCTCGCACGAGACGGCCGAGCCGCGGCTCGTCGAGGTGCTGACGAGCGAGGCCCCGTCGGCGATCCATTGGCTCGAGGAGCTGGGCGTCGAGTTCACTCGCTCGAACGGCGGGTATCGCCTCGCACGCTGTGGAGGCGCCACCCGGCACCGTCTCTTGCAGGTCGGTGACCGGACCGGGCATGCGATCACGAAGGCGCTCCGCGAGGCGTACGAATCCGGGGCGGGAACCGAGCTCCCTCACCACGCGCTTGTCTGCCTGCAGCCCCGGGAGAACGGCTGGACTGCCACTTTCGAGACGAAGAACGACGAGATTGCGGACGTCGATGCGGCTTCGGTCATCCTCGCTGCGGGCGGGCGTTGCTTCCACGAGGCAGAGACGCGGGGCGAGCTCTCCACGAACCACCCGAACGCGACCGGTGAAGTGACGCGGATCGCACTCGATACGGGCGCGGAGGCCCGGGATCTCGACGCGCTTCAGTACCACCCGAACGGCGGAGCGTGGCCGAACACGATGCAGGGCTACTCGATCCCCGAGACGACCCGCGCCTACGGCGCCGTGCTCCTGAACGCCGACGGTGAGGAGTTCACGGATTCGCTCGGCGCGCGCGACGCGGTCTCGCAGGCGATCGTCGACGAGGTGGGCACGGGGAAGGGTGTTCTAACCCCGGACGGTCGCCCCGCGGTCTGGCTCGACACCACGCGAATCTCCGAGGAAGACGCCGAGATCTCGCTCCCGTACATGCTCCGCCGCTATCGCGGGGCCGGCATCGACCCGCTCGCGGAGAAGATCTTCACCTATCCCGTCCTTCACTACCAGAACGGCGGGCTTGTGATCGACGAGCACGCTGAGACGACGCTCGAGGGCGTCTTCGCCTGCGGCGAGATCGCCGGCGGAACGCATGGGAGGAACCGCATGATGGGAAATTCGCTCCTCGAGTGCACTGTCTTCGGGCGGCGCGCCGGGAAGGCCGCGGCCGAGAAGGCGCGCACGTGACAACCGCGACGACGACCGACCTCGACGTCGCAGTTGGAAACGCCGCGGCACATCTCTACGTGTGGGCGCTGAAAGACATCCCGCAGGATCTGCGAGACGCGCTCGCGAGGGCGGCCGAGACGGAGACGTCGGTGACCGGCCAGCGGGTTCTGCAGACGATCCTCCGCAATGTGAACGTGGCGGAGGACGAGAAGAACCTCGTCTGCCAGGACACGGGGATCGCGGTCTACTACTGCCGCGTCGGGGAGCACTTCCCGCTGCATCCGGCGCGGATCTACGCGGCGCTCAAAGACGGCACCGAGCGCGCGACGATCGAGCATCCTCTGCGCTCGAACACCGTCCACACGCTCACGCGGGAGAACACCGGCCAGAACGTCGGCTACCGCGTCCCGATCGTCCACTGGGACTTCATTCCGGACTGGGACGGCCTGGATGTGAAGTGCGTGCCCAAGGGGTCGGGCTCCGAGAACATGAGCTTCCTCAAGATGTGCGTCCCCGCCGACGGGGTACGCGGGATCAAGGAGTTCGTCCTCGAGTCGATCGTCGGTGCCGGCGGGAAGCCGTGCCCACCGGGGATCGTGGGGGTTGGGATCGGCGGCTCCGCCGACTACGCGATGCACCTGGCGAAAGAGGCGATCGCGCGACCGGTCGGCACTCGGAACGAAGATCCGCTCGTTGCAGAGCTCGAGGACGACCTGTACGGGCTCCTGAACGAGACCGGCATCGGCCCGATGGGACTGGGCGGCGACGTGACTGTGCTCTCTGTACACGTGGAGCACGCCGACACGCATATGACCCTGAACCCGGTCGCGGTGAACTACCAGTGCTGGGCCGCGCGCCGCGCCTCGGCGCACATCGCGGCCGACGGCGCGATCGAGTACGAGAGAGACGCGTGATGGCGACGCACGAGGTCACGTTCCCGGTCACCGATCCCGCTGAGATTCTCAAACTCCGAGCGGGCGACGAGGTCGTCGTCCAGGGCCACATCATCGGTATTCGCGACCGCACGCAGATGCGGATCTTCGACGAGGGCGTCGAGCCCCCTATGGACCTCGCCGGCGCGTTCCTCCTGCACACCGCCCCCGGCGTGCGCAAGCTCGGTCCCGGCCGCTACGAGAAGATCTGTATCGGGACGACCACGAGCGCGCGGATGGTGCGCTTCACCGAGCCGCTCGGCACGCAATACGGCGTGCGTGCGATCTGCGGCAAAGGCGGGTTCCCCGACGAGGCGATCGAGCCCATGCACCGCCTGGGGATGGTCTACTTCGCGATCGTCGGCGGCGCTGCGGCGCTCGAGACGACCCAGATCGAGGAGATCGAAGAGGTCGCCTGGGAGGAGCTCATGCCCGAGTGTCTCTGGAAGTTCCGGGTGAAGGACTTCGGCCCGCTCACCGTCGGCATCGACGCCCACGGGGGCTCCCTCTACCGCGACGTGCAGGAGCGCGCCCGCAAGAAGCTGGAGGACATCTATGCACGACTCTGACTCTGACGGTCTCTTGTTCCTCGACATTCCGACGCGGGAGGGCAAGCCGCGCTCGCGCGGACTCACGCACGTGATGGACAAAGGCCTGAACCTGCGCGAGATCGAGGGTCTCTTCGACACCGCGGGCGAGTACGTCGACATCGTCAAGCTCGGCTGGGGAACGAGCTACGTCACCAACAACCTGGAGAAGAAGATCGCGCTCTACCGCTCCTTCGCCACTCCCGTCGTCTGCGGCGGAACGCTCTTCGAGGCGGTGTACGGGCAGGACAAGATGGACGACTTCAAGCGCTGGCTCGAGCACTATCGCTTCTCGCACGTCGAGATCTCGGACGGCACGCTCGATATCCCACGTGAGCAGAAGCTCGAGTTCATCGCGGACTTCTCGCGTGACTTCGTGGTTCTCTCCGAGGTGGGCTCCAAGGATTCCGAGGTCAACATCGCTCCGTATCTGTGGGTGCAGTGGATGCGCGAGGAGCTCGATGCGGGCGCGTGGAAAGTGATCGCCGAGGGTCGTGAGGCGGGTACCGCCGGCATCTACCGCCCGACCGGAGAGCTCCGGACGGGTCTCGTGGACGAGATCGAGCACTCGATCAGCTTCCACGACCTGATCTGGGAGACCCCGACGAAGAGCTCGCAGGCCTGGTTCGTGCGGCACTTCGGCCCCGAAGTGAACCTGGGCAACATCCCGCCCGACGAGGTCATCGCGCTCGAGACGCTCCGCCTCGGCCTGCGCGCGGACACGCTGAAGGAGGTGCTCTTACGCGAGGGAACCCATGGTTCCCCCGCGAGCCCCCTCCTTCAAACGGGAGGCGAGTAAAGCCCTTGGCCGTCCGAGCGTCGAGCCCGCCCCGACTCCCTGACCTCGACTTCGAGGCCATGACGGCCGAAGAGGTCATCGCCTGGGCGCACCAGTTCTTCTGGCCGCGCGTCTGCCTCACCTGCTCGTGGCAGAAGCAGTCTTCGGTGCTCGTGCACATGGTCGCGGAGATGGGCCTGCGCATGGACACGGTCGAGCTCGACACG
>Ga0136633_1001374_pt1 | contig 18009 bp, 12 predicted proteins | sample AntDrymeUQ832206_2_FD_105494 | JGI IMG/M metagenome (GOLD analysis project Ga0136633, IMG submission 105494) | Polar desert sand microbial communities from Dry Valleys, Antarctica - metaG UQ83 (22.06) | ecosystem: Environmental > Terrestrial > Soil > Desert | place: Antarctica: Dry Valley...
ATCGAGGGCATCCCCAAGCTCCAGACGGGCTGCTCGACCCCGGTCAAGGACGGCATGGTCGTCCACACGCAGACCGAGCGGGTCAAGGACGCGCAGGCCGCCATCGTGGAGTTCCTGCTCATCAACCACCCGCTCGACTGCCCCGTCTGCGACAAGGGCGGGGAGTGCCCGCTGCAGGACGTCTCCTTCGGCTGGGGCGGCGGCATGACGCGCTTCGTCGAGCCCAAGCGCCACTTCAAGAAGCCGCTGGAGCTCTCGCCGCTGATCGCGATCGACCGGGAGCGCTGCATCCTCTGCTACCGCTGCGTGCGCTTCTCCCAGGAGCTCAGCGAGGACTACCAGCTCGTGCTGCACGACCGCTCGGCCGCGACGTTCGTCGGGACCTTCGACGGGCACCCGTACGTCGCGCCGTTCAGCGGCAACATCATCGAGCTGTGCCCGGTCGGGGCGCTGACCTCGCGCCCCTACCGCTTCCGGGCGCGGCCGTGGGACATCGAGAACGCCGGCTCGGTCTGCACGCTGTGCCCCGCGCAGTGCAACGTCGCCTTCACCGTCCGCGACGACCGCGTCCTGCGCGTCATGGCGCGTGAGAACGAGGAGGTCGACGACGGCTGGCTCTGCGACAAGGGCCGCTTCGCCTACCAGTCGATCCACGCCGAGGAGCGCGTCGTCGCGCCCATGGTCCGCGAGGGCGGCGTGCTGCGTGAGGCCTCCTGGGAGCACGCGCTCGAGCAGGCCAAGGCGGCGCTGGCCGGCGCGGAGGGCCGGGTCGCGGGCCTGGCCGGCGGCGAGACGACCAACGAGGAGGGCTTCCTCTTCCAGCGCCTCTTGCGCGACGTGCACGGCTCGCCGCACCTGGACTCAAGCGCGGGCGCCGGGCTCGACCGCGACGGGCTGCTCGCGCTCGGTGACCCTGCGCTGCAGGCGACGGTCGCCGACCTCGAGTTCGCACACACCGTGCTCGTGCTCGGCACCGAGCCCGTCGACGACGCGCCGATCCTCGACCTGCGCCTGCGCAAGGGCGTGCGCCGCAACCACGTGAAGCTCGCGGTCGCGACGTCGCGGCCCTCGTCGCTGGACCCGAACGCGGCGCTCTGGGTGCGCTACGCGCCCGGCGCCGAGGCCGCGTTCGTCGCCGCCTTGAGCGCGGCGCTCTACGGCGGCGCCGTCGACGAGCCCGCGCTCGCCGCGGGCGCCGACGCCGCGGCCGTCACCGCGCTCGCGACCCTGCTGCGCACGAGCGGGGGCGATCAGCCCGGGGACGTCGTGGTGCTCTACGGCGAGCGGATGCTCGCTGCGGGCGAGGCGGTGACAGCACCGCTGCTGAAGCTCGCGGGCGCGCTCGGGCTGGCCGACCGCGCCGGTGCGGGCCTGCTCGGGATCCCGGCGGCGGTCAACGGCCGGGGCCTGCGCGAGGCGGGCGTCCTGCCCGACGCCGGGCCGGGGCTCGCCGCGCTCAAGGCGCCCGGCCGCGACGCCGCGGGCATCGCCGAGGCCGCCGCTGCGGGCGAGCTCTCCGTCCTCTACCTCCTGCACACCGACCCGCTGCGCGACCAGCCGCAGCGCGCGGTGTGGGAGCGCGCCCTGGACAAGGCGACGCACGTCATCGCCCACGCGGGCTTTTTGACCGAGGCGATCCGCGAGCACGCGACCGTCGTCTTCCCCGCGGAGTCCTACGCGGAGAAGGAGGGCACCCTCGTCCACCCCGACGGCCGCCTCCAGCGCCTGCGCCCCGCGATCGGGCGGCCCGTCGGCGTGCGGGCGGCGTGGCAGGTGCTCGACGAGCTCGCGCGCTCCGCGGGCGCCGAGCACGGCGTCCACACCGTGCACTCCACCACGCAGCAGCTCTTCGCGGCCGTGCCGTTCTACGCGGGCCTCGGCGTCGATGCGATCGGCGCGAAGGGGATCCGCTGGTGGGAGGACGGCACGCGCGCGGCGGCCTGGCCGCAGGCGACGTCGCCGGGGCGCATCGCCAGCATGCTCTCGAGCACGCCGACCTACGCGGCCGCTGCCTCCCCGAACGGGTCCTTGCGGCTCGGGACGTTCAAGTCGATCTGGGCCTCCGCCGAGGTCGAGGCCTCCCCCGCGCTGAAGTTCCTCCACCCGCGTCAGCGCGTCGAGCTCTCTCCCACCGACGCCGCGCGACTGGGCATCGCCCACGGCGAGCACGTGACCGTGGGCAGCCCCGGCGCCAGCGTCGAGGCGGTCGCGCACCTGCGCAACGAGTCGCCCGTCGGCAGCGCGTTTCTGCAGAGCGGCATCCCCGAGGGAGCCGCCAACGTCCTCACGGGTCCCCTCGTCGAGATCCGGAAGGCCTAAGTGAGCGCACTGCCGTCGGTCCTGGGCGTCGTCGACTACTTCGAGCCGTGGTGGGTCCAGGTCATCAAGTCGGTCCTGCTCTTCGCGCTCGGGCTGCAGACCGTGCCGATCATCCTGCTCGCCGAGCGCAAGCTGCTCGGCCGCTTCCAGGGCCGCCCCGGCCCGAACCGCGTCGGCCCGTTCGGCGCGCTGCAGCCGATCGCCGACATCGGCAAGCTCGCGTTCAAGGCCGACTTCCGCCCGCGCACCTCGATCGGCTGGCTGTTCGCGCTCGCGCCGATCCTCTCGATCATGACCGCGGCGGCGGCCTTCAGCCTGATCCCATTCGGCGACGTGGTCGACATCGGCGGCACGCAGGTCGGCCTGTACGGCGTCGACGTCTCGATCGGGCCGCTGTACCTCTTCGCCTTCGGCGCCATCGCCTTCTACGGGATCATGCTCGGCGGCTGGGCGAGCGGCTCGAAGTACTCGTTCCTCGGCGCGATGCGCGCCGCGGCGCAGCTCATCTCCTACGAGGTCGCCCAGGGGCTCGCGCTCGTCGGCGTGATCATGACCGCGGGCACGCTCTCGCTGACCGAGATCGTCCAGGCGCAGGAGGGCATGTGGTTCATCGTCCCGCAGTTCGTCGCCTTCCTGATCTTCCTCGTGGCCGGCTTCGCGGAGACCAACCGCGCGCCGTTCGACCTCGTCGAGGCCGACGCCGAGCTCGTCGGGGGCTACAACACCGAGTACGGCGGGGCGCGCTTCGCCTCGTTCTTCTTCGCGGAGTACCTGAACATCCTCGTGGTCGCCGGCATCACCACCACGGTCTTCCTCGGGGGCTGGCTGCTGCCGTTCGGCATCGACCCGCCGCACTGGGTCGACCCGATCGTCGTGCTGTCGAAGATGATGGCCTTCGTCTTCTTCTTCGTCTGGATCCGCGCGACGCTGCCGCGCCTGCGCTACGACCAGCTCATGAGCTTCGGCTGGAAGATCCTCCTGCCGCTGGCCACCCTGAACGCGCTCGTCACGGCGATCATCGTCGTGCTCATCGACAACGGAACGATCTGACATGGCCGACTGGAAACCAGAAGACGACCAGCTCGTCGTCGTGCGCGGCCCCAAGCCCGGCGGCGCCGGGGGCGCCTACCGCATCTTCGGCGAGACCCTCCGCGGACTCAAGACGACCTTCGCGCGCGCCGTCGAGGGCTCGCACACGATCGCCTACCCCGAGGAGAAGGTGGCGGTCTACCCCCGCTTCCGCGGGCGCCACCGCCTGCACCGCTTCGAGGACACGGGCCTGGAGAAGTGCGTGGGCTGCTCGCTGTGCGCCGCCGCGTGCCCCGCGGACTGCATCCGCGTCGTCGCGGCGGAGAACACGCCCGAGCACCGCGTCAGCGCGGGCGAGCGCTACGCCTCGGTCTACGAGATCAACCTCTCACGCTGCATCTTCTGCGGCTACTGCGAGGTCGCCTGCCCGTTCGACGCGATTACCATGGGCAACGACTACGAGATGAGCGACTACCACCGCTCAGACCTCATCTTCACCAAGGAGATGCTCCTCGCCGAGCCGCTGGAGCGCAGCCCGATAAGGGCCGAGGGCGAGTAGCGGGCGCCGCGAGGCGCGGACCGATCGGCTCGGCGGGCGGCACGGAGCGCCCAATGAGCGTTCGACGGTGGCCGCTCATGGGCGATCGGCGGCGGGCAGCTGCGCCAGGTCGACAAGATCCTGCGGCCGCCCGGCGGTCCGCTTCATCGTTCGCAGGTCCTTCAGGGAGCAGACGCGGATCGCGCTGCCGTCAAGGTCGATCTCGACGGCGCCGGCGTCGAGCGTCGAAAACGTCTGGTCTGCGCCGAAACCGGGGATCCACTGCATGACGTCGAGCGCCCCGAGGCGCGTACTCAACCTGAAGTTGCCTCCCCGCTCGAGATCCGTCGGGTCGCACGGATCGAAGGGCAGCTCCTCCGGAGCGAAGTCCCCGACCTCGAGCTGCTCCGCCTCGAGCTCGCGCAGGAGCCGCGCGAGCACGAGGAGGTTCTCGCGATCTCCGGCTGGGCAGACGTCGATGTCCTTCGTGGCGCGTACGTAGCCGTGGACGCCTACCGCGACGCCGCCGATCACGATGAAACGGAGTCCTGACGCGGCGAGCGCATGCAGAAGCGCCTCGAGGTCGGGAGTCACCGACGAGGCGCCCGGGCGAGGCGCAGCATCGCGGTGCTCAGCCGAAGGACTTCGCGCAGGCGCTCCTCCGGCGTGAGCGCGCGATCCTCGGCCGCGCGAATCTCGGTCGCGAGGCGGTTGCGCTCGGCGTCGCGCGCATGCCACTCGGCGCTGGGCATGGTTGAAGAGTACGCCTCCCGCCTGCCCCGCAGCGCTGAGAGCTGATGAGCGTCGCAGGGGTCGACGCTCACCGGCGCTCACCGATCTCGGGGGCCGACAGGGCGCCGAGACTCGTAGGCGACCGCCCGCAGGTAGTGAAGCGGCTGGCCGAGGATCGATGCACGGCTCCACCGGGCGATGAGCTCGGCGCCCTCCGGCGGCAGGGCCACCGCGACGCCCGCGACGCCGTAGGCGTCAACCGCGGGTGACGATCTGAAGATGTAGGCGTCGTGCCCCGCGCGCTGCTCGACCGGCGTGCTCTCGCAGAGGAATCGCGTGCCGGCCGGCGGCGTGAATCTCTGGCAGTCGGCCCACGGGGCCACGCGCCCGTGGACTGCCGCGCAGCAGCCCGCCGGCGGCGAATACCGCTGCGAGGACCCACAGCGCGGGGCTCCGGCGGAACGGCTCCGGCGGAACGTCTCCCGCGCGCGGAAACCCGGCAGCGGAGCTGGTGGATGGCGAGCGCCCGCACGCGGGCATCCTGACAGCGAGCCGCCCGGAGACCGGCCGCTCAAGCTCGCGCCCGCGGGTGTCGACACAACCGCCATGACCAAGAGGGCCAGTGAAGCGGCGCCCTCGACGAGGCGGGATCTGCAGTGGCTGCTCGTCGCCGTCTCGGTCATCGGGACCCTGGCGGCCGCGGGCGCCTTGGTTCATGCCTCTGAACGCGACAGGCGCCAAGCCGCCATCCGCGGTCTCACCGCGCGGGTCGCGACCTCGGCAGCCCTGACGGACTCCGTCTTCAAGGCCCTGGGCACTACTTCATCGGCCCGGATCTCACAACGCTACGGCGGTTCGAAGCTCGCCGAGATGCTCCGCGGCGACGCGCGCCGCAACCCGGCAGCCGGCGCGTCGGCGCCGATCTTCAGCGCCGTGGCCGACAGCACGGGTCGCGTGCTCGCCGGCGTCGGCTCCGCTCCCAGGCGCATTCGCCTGGCGGCCGGCGCGGTCGGTGAGGCACGGCTGTCGAGCGTCCTGCCCGCCGACGATGAGGAGGCGGTCCAGTTCATCATCCCCTTTTACGCTGGCGACGGCTCGCGCCGGTCGCTCGTGCGGGGCGTGGCGGTGCCGGTCATGCAGGCCTTCCTCACCGACTTCCTCGCGGGCCTCCCGAACCCCGACGGCGCTCGGCTGACGCTGAGCGACGGCGGCGAGGTGATCCTCGCCGAGCGCCGGGATCGCTCTGTGGATCGGCGCCAAGCCGTCGCGATGCTCGCCTCGTCGACCCGTGTCCCCGGAACCCCCTGGCGCCTGACCCTGGCCGCACCCCGCGACCGGGTGCTCGCCGGCGTGAACTCGCATCGGTGGGTGCCCTGGCTGTTGCTGACCGCCCTGGGCGCCGCCGGCCTCGCGGGCGTGGGGCTCGCGCGCCGCCTCGAGCTCGCCGCGAGCCGCGCGCGACGGACCTCCGCAGAGCTCGCCGCCAGTCGCGAGGAGCTTCAGAGCCTCATCGGCGCCCTCGACGAGGGGGTGGCCCATCGCGACGCCGACGGCGCGATCCACCTGCTCAACGACAGCGCGCGACGCCACGTGGGCACCGATCTCGCGGTCATCGATCCCAGCCGGCCCCCAGGGCAACTGCTCGACGAGGACGGGAAGGTCCTAGAGCCCGACGCCTACCCCGGCGCTCAGGCCTCCCAGGGACGCGTCGTCTCGGGGAGGATCGTGGGGTTCGAGGCGGACGACGGCGCGCGGCGCTGGCTGCGGTTGAGCGCGCGGCCGCTGACGGGCGACGGGGCGCCGGCGCCCCATCCGGTGGTCATGTCCTTCACCGACGTGACGGCGCAGCGGGAGCTGGAGCTGCATCTGACCCGGCTTGCCGAGCACGACCCGCTGACCGGCCTGATGAACCGCCGCCGCTTCGAGGGCGACCTCGCGACGCAGCTGGCGCGTTGTCGCCGCTACGGCGAACGCAGTGCGCTGGTGCTGCTGGACGTCGATCAGTTCAAGGCGATCAACGACTCCCTCGGGCATCTGGCCGGTGACGAGGTGCTCCGCACGATCGCTGTGACCGTGCAGAGCCGCTTGCGCGCCGGAGACGTCGCCGGGCGCCTGGGCGGTGACGAGTTCGCCCTCCTGCTCGTCGACGCCGACGAGGCGCAGGCGCGCGCCATCGCAAGCGAGCTCGCGTGCCGAATCCGTGGCGCCGTGCGATCGGGGCTCGACGGGGTCGACGTCACGGTGACCTTCGGCGTTGCCGAGCTTCACGCCGCCAGCGGCTCCGCGGAGGCGGTACTCGACGCGAGCGACCGCGACATGTACGCCAACAAGCCACAGCGGGCCGAGGCCAGTCGAGCGCAGCACGCTCCGCTCCCGGTGGCAGACGTCGACAGCGACCGACCGCAGGCCCTCGCTGCGCTCTTCGCGACGGTTCGCGCGTGCGACGCCTACACGGCCTCGCACTCCCGGGACGTCGTGGCGCTCTCGCGAGCGGTCGCGATCCGGCTCGGGCTGGACGCCGCGACGCGCAGCGAGGTCGAGCACGTCGCCCTCATCCACGATCTCGGCAAGATCGCCATTCCCGACGCGATCCTGCGCAAGCCGGGCACGCTCAACGCAGACGAGCAGAGCCTGATGCGTCAGCACCCGGTCATCGGCGCCCAGATCGTGGGCTCGGTCAACGCGCTGCAGCACCTCGCTACCGCGGTCCGGGCGGAGCACGAGCGCTGGGACGGCGGCGGCTACCCGGACGGCCTCGCCGGCGACGAGATCCCGGTCGCCAGCCGCATCGTCTTCGTGTGTGACGCCTACCACGCGATGACGACCGACCGCCTGTACCGCTCCGCGATGCCCACAGGCGACGCGCTGGCCGAGCTCGAACGCCATGCCGGGACGCAGTTCTGCCCCTCTGCCGTCACGGCACTGCTCAGGGTGCTCGCCACCCGCACCGGCGCCGGCCGCGACACCGCGGACGCGCTGCCGGCGACCGACGGCAGGCGAGCCCTGACGGCCGACAGCTTCTCCTGAGCGGCAGAAGTCCCGTGACGGGTTTGCGCGCCCGCCGGCCACCGTCACCTTCTCCCACCGGCCGCGCGCATAGACTGCTCAGGAGCCACAGCGCGGGACTCCGACGGAAGGCCGACGCCCTCTCGCGCAGGGCGGGGCTGCGGCGGAGCGTCAGCCCGCGATCGGTAGTGCGTCGCGCAGCGGATCGATGGTGAGCGTCCGCACAGGCGCATCTGGACGATCGTCGGAGATCGCAGCACCGCGGGTCGCCGGAGGGCCCCGCGGCCGCCGGGAATCGCAGCACCCCGGGTCGGGAGATGCACCGCGCGCGGCTCCGCCGAGCAGGCGCCGGACTGCTCGCCGCTGTGCGCCGCGCGACCCCGACGCGCCTTGCGAAGCCTGCGATGCCCTGGCCAGCCGTCAAGGAGGTCGATTGGCTCACGCGCGCGGGTTGGCGCCGTCAGTACCCGCGCGCGGGGGCACGGTGTCCGCCAGCCGTCACGCGCTGATCAGCAGCCCGGTGGCGTAGAGCGCCGCGCCACCCGCGAGGATGCCCCCGATGCTGGCCGGATACAGCGCCCGTCCGGCGTCGTCGCGCATCGCGGGGATGAGCTGCTGGATGACCTGCACGATCGCGCCGACGCCGACGCCGATCAGCAGCGCAGCCAGCTCGGCGTTGAAGGCGGCGGCGCCGATCACAGTCCCCGCGATCGCCGGGAGGCCGGCGATGAGCCCCAGCAGCACGAGCCGGCCGGGTCTGGGCCGCTCGTCGCTCAACGGCGCCACGATGGCCAGGCCCTCCGTCGTGTTCTGGATCGCGAAGCCGATGATCAGGAACGAGCCGAGCGCGAGAGCGCCGATCGCGTAGGCCGAGCCGATCGCGAGGCCCTCACCGAGGTTGTGCAGCCCGATGCCGATCGAGACCATGAGCGCCAGGCGGAAACCAGAGGCGCCCGTCTGCTTGGCCGCGGCCACCCGGGAGCCGAGGAAGCGGTCCGTCGCCACGAGGGCGAAGTAGGCCAGCGCCGCGCCGATCACCACCAGCTCGACACCACCGAACGCGCCCGACCCTCCCGCCGCGATCTCACCGCCCTCCAGCCAGCCGTCGATGGCCAGGAACCCCAGCAGGCCGATGGTCACGGCCATCGCGATGCGGATCCACCGCACGTCCAGGCGGCGCAGCAGCGGGAGGAAGAGCATGCCGAGCACGACCGGCAGCACCCCGATGTAGAGGCCGATCAACGCCATCAGCCCGAAGAAGCCGCCGCCGGCGACGGGGGTCTCGACCGCCGCCTCGATCGCGTGCTCGATGGTCACGCCGGTGGCGGTCAACATCGTCACCACATAGGGTGATCCGTCCTGCCAGGGGTAGTCGAGCTTGAGCCGTTGAGTGCTCAGCCGGCCGACCTCCTGGGTGTCCGTGGAATAGTCGACGAACGCGTCGTTGACGAAGACCTGTGCGATCTGAACGGGATCGGGCCCGGTGTTGCGCACGGTGAGGTCGATCTCCCCCGGTCGCAGCACGGTGCGTTCGACGACGAGCTCCTCGATGGGCGGGCCGACGCGTTCGCCCAGCGTGTCGTCGCCGTAGACGACGAAGAACCCGAGCGTCCCGACGATCAGGATCAACGGCACGAGGGCGAGCGCCCACGGCGAGATGCGGTCCAGGCGCCCGTGCGGCTTCTGCACGACGACCGGCGGCTCGGCGGCGCTCATCGTCCGACCTCGAAGTGGCCCATCCAGCCGAGATCGGCGAACTCGCTCTTGTGCGCGTGGAACATGAACATCCCGGGGTTCGGGAAGCGCACCTCGCAGATCCCCCGCTGGCCCTGCGCCTGGGCGATCGTGTCGGTGAACTCGACGGGCTGCAGGCTCGTGCCGGTCGGGAAGTAGTTGAAGAAGTTGCCGTGCAGGTGGAACGAGTTGATCGGGTCGTACTCCAGGACGTTGACGAGGTAGATGCGCACCAGCTCGCCGCGCTTGACCTGGACGGGTTCGTCGTTGTAGTGGAACGGGATCCCGTTGACCGCGTAGAGCTGATTGCCCTCGGCGTCGAAGTTCGTGTTGTAGCCGTGCTGGACCATGACCATCTCGTCGGCCTCCGGGCGTCCTTTGCGTGGATCGACGATGAACGTCCCGTACATGCCGCGAGCGATGTGCTCGGCCAGCGGCCCCGCATGGCAGTGGTAGAGGTGCAGCCCGAACGGCTCGGCGTCGAACTCGTACGTCGTGCTCTGGCCGGGCTGGACGAGGCCCGCCCCCTGCCCGGGTACCCCGTCCATGTCCGACGGGTGGATGCCGTGGAAGTGCATGGTGTGCGGATGCGCCGAGCCGTTGGTGAACTTCAGCCGCAGCAGCTCGCCCTCGGTACAGCGCAGCGTCGGCCCCGGAACCCGTCCGTTGAACGTCCACGCGGGGAACTTCACGCCCGGCGCAACCTCGATCTCCTTGTCGACCGCGAACACCTCCCACTCGCGCAGGCCCCGGCCGCTGGCCAGGCGCCGGGTGGTGCCGGAGTCGAAGTCCCGCAGCAGCTCGGTCGGGTTGAAGCCGTTGGCACGGTGGTCGACGCGCGCCCCCTTGCGGAAGGTCGGCCCGCTTGCCCCGCCGCCGTGGTCCATCGCGCCGGCCTGGCCCGTCTTCGCGTGATCCGCGGCCGCTGCCCGCGTCGAGCCCGAGCTGCGCCCGGCCAGGGCGGCACCTCCGGCGACCCCCAGCAGTGCTCCGCCGCGGAGGAAGTTCCGCCTGTCCAGATTTTTCATGGCGACCATCGTACTTAGTCTTCAGCCTGACACAGGCAAAAGTTGAGGCATGACTCATCTTCGGGAGCGGGGGCGGCCCCGTCGTGGTCATGGGCGCTTCGTCCACGCGCCGCATAGACTGCCCCTGCCCATGGCCGAAGTCGTCTTCTTCCTCGCTGCGATCGGTGCTCTGGCGGGCGCCATCGGGACCGTCGCGGTGCGCAACCCGTTCTACTCGGTGCTCGCGCTCGTCATGCACCTCCTCTCGCTCGCGCTGCTCTTCCTGCTGCTGCGCGCCGAGTTCGTCGCGGCGGCCCAGGTGGTCGTCTACGCCGGCGCGGTCATGGTGCTCTACATGTTCGTCGTGGCCTACGTCGGCGGCACGGAGATGCCGCTCGGCCCGGGCGGCACGCGCTCGATGCGGATCGGCTCGGTCGTCTTCGCCGGCGTGCTCTTCGTCGAGCTCTCGATCGCGATCCTCGGCACGGGCCTCAAGGCGCTCGGCACGGAGGGCGCGCCCCTGGCGGCGTCCACGCCCGACGGCCCCGCGAGCTTCGGCACCCCCGCGGCCATCGGCGAGCTGCTGCTGACGAAGTTCCTGCTGCCCTTCGAGATCGCGTCGTTCCTGCTGCTCATCGCGGCCGTCGGCGCCGTCACGCTCGCGCGCCGCCGTGGCGGCCTGCACGACGGCGAGGAGCAGCGCATCACGCCGCTGGACCTCGTGCGCCCGGTCAGCACGGGGACCATGGCCGAAGCCGTCGGAACCCGCAAGAGCTCCGCCACGCGCGAGCGCGCGGAGCTCGGGCGTGGCGACGACCGCGAGCCCGTGGAGCTCGAGGACGGCAGCCCCAGCGAGCTCGCGGGCCTCGAAGCCGGCAAGGCCACCGGCGGCGGCGCGCGTGCGGAGGACCGCTGAATGGCGATCGAGTGGTACCTGATCGTCTCCGCGCTGATCTTCTCGATCGGGGCCGGCGGCGTGATCACGCGCCGCAACCCGCTGGTCATCCTGCTCTGCCTCGAGCTGATGCTCAACGCCGCGAACCTCGCGCTCATCGCCTTCTCGCGGATGCACGGCAACGGCGACGGCCAGATCTTCGCGATCATCGTCATGGTCGTCGCGGCCTGCGAGGTCACCATCGGGCTCGGCGTGATCGTCGCGATGTACCGGCGGCGGCTGCCCATCGACGTCGACGAGCTCCGCGAGCTCCAGGGCTAGGAGGCCTTCGGCATGGAGATCACGGCCTGGCTCGTCCTCGCCTTCCCGCTCGCGGGCGCCGTCCTCATCGGGCTGCTCTCCCAACGGGTCCCCGCCAAGCTGCTGGGCTACGTCGGGACGCTCGCGATCGGCGGAGCGTTCGTCTCCGCGATCCTGACGTTCCTGGCGCTGCAGGGCCGCGAGGAGGACGCACGCCAGGTCGTCTTCGTCGGCTGGGACTACGCGCGCAGCGTCGGGGTCGACGCGCAGATCTCGATCCTCGTGGACCCGCTGAGCGTCCTGATGATCCTCGTGGTCTCGGGCGTCTCGACGCTGATCCACCTGTACTCCGTCGCCTACATGGAGAGCGACCAGGGCTACGCGCGGTTCTTCGCCTACCTGAACTTCTTCGTCTTCTCGATGCTCCTGCTGGTCCTGGCGGCGAACTTCATGCTGCTCATCGTGGGCTGGGCGTTCGTCGGCGCGGCGTCCTACCTGCTCATCTCGTTCTGGTACCGGCGCACCACGGCGACGAAGGCGGGGATCAAGGCGTTCGTCATCAACGTCGTCGGCGACGTCGGCCTGGTGCTCGGGACCTACTTCATCTTCAAGCACACGGGGACGCTCGACTTCCTCGGCACGTTCGACTCCGTCGAGCGGGACTTCGAGGGCGCCAAGGGCGACCTCACCGCGGGCTGTCTGCTGCTGCTCGTCGGCGCCTTTGCGAAGTCCGCGCAGATCCCGCTGCACACCTGGCTGCCGGACGCGATGGAGGGCCCGACGCCCGTCTCGGCGCTGATCCACGCGGCGACGATGGTCACCGCGGGCGTCTACCTCATCGCCCGCATGCACCCGCTCTTCGAGCAGGCGCCGGCGGCGGCCGACACGGGCGCGGTGATCGGCGCCGTCACGCTGCTCGTCGCGGGCACGATCGCCATCGTCGTCACCGACCTCAAGCGCGTCATCGCCTACTCGACGATGTCCCAGATCGGCTACATGATCATGGGCGTCAGCGCCGGCGCCTACGTCGCGGGCCTCTTCCACCTCATGACCCACGCCTTCTTCAAGGCGCTGCTGTTCATGGCGGCCGGCTCGGTGATCGCCGCGATGGGCGGGCGGCAGGACCTCGGCAGCATGGGCGGCTTTCGCAAGGCGATGCCCTTCACGTTCGGCTGCATGGTGATCGGCGGATTGGCGCTCGCGGGTGTCCCGCCGTTCTCGGGGTTCTTCTCCAAGGACGAGATCCTGCTGGACATCGGCGCGGAGGGCGGCTGGCACTGGGCGCTCTACGTGGCCGGCTACGTCGGCGCGCTGCTGACCGCCGTCTACACGTTCCGGATGATCTTCCGCGCGTTCTTCGGTGATCCGGTGCCCGAGGCGCAGGAGCTGATCGACGGCCATCTGCACCACCCGACCGAGCACACGAACCCGGCGACGGGCGAGGTCGAGGACACCGGCGTCGGCTTCCCCGGCGCCGAGCACCACATCGCCGAGCAGGCGCCGTTGATGCGCGTCGCGATGGGGATCCTCGCGCTCGGCGCGATCGTCGCCGGCTTCATCCAGATCCCGAAGATCACCCACGGCCTGGAGTCGTTCCTCGACCCGACGTTCGCCCGTTCGGAGATCGAGGTCGAGCCGAGCGACGGGCTGATCTACTTCGGGCTGGCGCTCGGCGCGGTGCTCGGCCTGCTCGGCATCGCGATCGCCTACCGGATCTGGGTGCAGAAGCCCGGCACGAGCGCGGCGATCCAGGCGCGCCTGTCCATCGTGCACAAGCTCTTCGCGAACAAGTGGTACTTCGACGAGCTCATCGAACTGCTCGTCGTGCGGCCCTTCAGCTGGTTCGGCCGCTTCGGCCAGCAGACGTTCGAGCGCATCTTCGTCAACGGGGCGCTCGTCGGCGGCACCACGGGCATCGTCCGCGCCGGCTCGGCCGCCGTCCGCGCCGTGCAGTCGGGCTACCTGCGCTCCTACGCGGCGCTCCTGCTCGTCGGCCTCGCCGTCGTCGGCTTCTACTTCCTCCTCCAGGCGTGACCCTCCACCTCTCCTTCCTGCTCTGGCTCCCGGCGCTGGCCGGCACGCTCGGCCTGCTGCTGCCGGGCCGCGTGACCGCGCGGGTGCTCGCGCTGCTCGGCTCGGCTGGTGCGCTGGCCTACGCGATCAGCGCGGCGATCTCGTTCGATCGCGGGGCCGGGGGGCTGCAGTACGTCACCGACGTCACCTGGATCCGCACGCTCGGCATCCACTACAAGCTCGGTATCGACGGGGTCAACCTGTTCCTGATCCTGCTGGCCGCGGGGCTGTTCACCGCCTCGATGCTGTGGGCGGCCGGCCGGGAGTGGGAGCGCCCCAAGCTCTTCTTCTTCCACATGGGCGTCGGCCACACCGCCGTGCTCGGCGCGCTGCTGGCCCAGGACCTCGCGCTGTTCGTCGCGTTCTTCGACCTCATGCTGATCCCGTTCTTCTTCCTGACGGGGATCTGGGGGCCGGCCGGCACACGGGTCGCCGCGGTGACCAAGCTCGTGATCTACACGCTCGTCGGCTCGCTGCTGATGCTGAGCGCCGCGATCGCGACCGCGGTCCTCGCCGCCCAGCAGAACGCCACGGAGCTCTCCTTCGTGCTCACCGACCTGCAATCCGTGCGTCTCGGCGAGGGCTCGCAGGACTGGATCTTCCTGTTCTTCGCGGCCGCGTTCATCGTGAAGATGCCGCTGTTCCCGGTGCACGGCTGGATGCCCGACGGGTACCGCAACATGCCGCTGCCGGTGCTCGCCGTCTTCTCCGGCGTGCTCAGCAAGGTCGCCGCCTACGGGTTCCTGCGGATCGCGCTGCCGCTGTTCCCGGACGCCGCGGTGCAGTTCCAGGACCTGATGCTCGTCATCGCGCTGGCCTCGATCCTCTACGGCTCGGCGATGGCGTTCACCACGACGGAGGCGCGGCTGATCCTAGGATACTCGTCGGTGGCGCAGCTCGGCTTCATCGTGCTCGGGATCTTCGCGCTCAACGAGCGGGGCGCCCAGGGCGCGGTGCTGCAGTCCTTCAACCACGGCCTGGTGGTGGCGCCCGCGTTCTTCGTCGTCGCACTCGTGGCCGCCCGGTCCGGTGGCTCGGAGGACATCCGCGACATGGGCGGCGTCGCGCTGCGCGCCCCGGTGCTGACGGTGCTCTTCTTGATCGTGGCGCTCGCGAACCTCGCGATGCCCGGGTCGGCGAACTTCGTCGGCGAGTTCTACATCCTCCTCGGGGTCTTCGAGGACAAGCCCGTCTACGCGATCATCGCCTTCACCGGCGTCGTGCTGGCGAGCGTCTACACGCTGCGGCTGTTCATCCGTGCGATGCACGACCGCGTCGGGCCGCGCGTCGAGTCCACCGACCTGAAGGTCTCCGACGGCCTGGTGCTCGTACCGCTCGTGCTGGCGATCCTCGCCGTCGCGCTCTACCCGCAGCTGCCGCTGGAGAAGGGCGAGAAGACGGTGAGCTCCTCGATCGCCGCGGCGCGTGACCTCGCGAGCCCGCCGACGGCCGTCAGCGAGGTCGCCGTCGTCGAGGCGCCTGCCGCCGTCAGCGGGCCAGCCGCCTGGCTGGAGGCCGCCGCCGCATCCCAGGCGGCCGCCGCCGGTGGCGCTCCCGCTCCGGCTCCCGCTCCCGCTCCCGCTCCCGAGGAGGTTCCCGTCCCATGAAAGGTCGCCCGGTCGCGGAGTCCCCGGCGATCGACTTCGCGGGGCTCTCCCCGCTCATCGCGCTGCTCGGCGGCGCGGTCGTCGTGCTCATGGTCGGCCTGCTGCGCGGCCGCGCCGCCCGTGAGCACGGCGTGCCGCTGCTCTCCTTCGCCACGCTGGCCACCTCGCTCGGCCTGACGATCTGGCAGCTCGACTCCTCCGGGGAGCTCATCGCGGGCGCGCTGACCATCGACGGCCTGGGCACCGTGCTGAACATCATCCTCGTCAGCGCCGGGATGGCCACGGTGCTGCTGTCGTGGCGAGCGCTGGCCCCGCGCGAGTCGGCCCACGGCGAGTTCCACGCGCTGCTGCTGACCTCGATCGCGGGCATGCTCGTCCTCGCCTGGTCGACGAACCTCGTCACCGTCTTCCTCGGCCTTGAGCTGCTCTCGATCCCGCTCTACGTGCTCTGCGCCACCGAGATGCGCCGCGCAACCTCGCTGGAGTCGGGGCTGAAGTACCTCGTCGTCGGCTCGCTCGGCTCGGCGGTGTTCCTCTACGGCCTGGCGCTCATCTACGGCGCGACGGGCTCGACCGACTTCGCGGGCATCGCGCAGGCCAACGCGGGCAACGGCCTCAGCAGCGACCCTCTCATGCTCACCGGCATTGCCCTGAGCGTCGTCGGCCTCGGCTTCAAGGCGTCCGTGGCGCCGTTTCACCAGTGGACGCCCGACGTGTACGAGGGGGCGCCCACCCCGGTCACGGCGTTCATGGCGGTCACCACCAAGGTCGCAGCCTTCGGGATCTTCCTGCGGCTCTTCGACGTCGCGCTGATCGACTCGGCCGTCGCCTGGGCTCCCGCGCTCGCGACGTTGGCGACGGTGACGATCATCGCGGGCAACGTCGGCGCGCTCGGGCAGTCCTCGCTGAAGCGCATGCTCGCGTACTCGTCGGTCGCGCAGGCCGGCTACATGCTCGCCGGCGTCGTCGTGACCTCCGAGCTCGGCGTGCGCGCGACGGTGTTCTACCTCGCCGTCTACCTGGTGATGAACCTCGCGGCCTTCGCGGTGATCATCGCCCGCGAGCGCGAGACGAGCCTCGGCGACGACCTCGCGGCCCTGGAGGGCATCGGCGCCACGCGCCCCGTCCTCGCCTGGCCGATGACGATCGCGATGCTCTCGCTGGCCGGGATCCCGGCGACGGGCGGCTTCATCGGCAAGTTCTTCCTGATCGACGCGACCGTCGACGGCGGCTACGCGTGGCTCGGGGTCGTCATCGTCGTCGGCTCGATGATCTCGCTGGCGTACTACCTGCGGGTGATCGCCGCGATCTGGATGCGCGACGCGCCGGCGCTCGCGCATCCGGCGACCGTGCGGGCCGACCCACGGCCGGCGCTGGCCGGCGGCGCGCCGGAGGCCGACGCCGACCCCCGGCCCCCCACGGGCCCGCCCGCGCCCGACCACGCGACCCAGCCCGCCGCGGACGGCGGCGCGGTCGTCTACGGCGGTGAGCCCGGGAGCGGCAAGGCGCACTGGGAGGTCGCGCTCGTGGCGGTCCTCTGTGCCGCGCTGACCGTCGCGGCCGGCATCGTCCCGCAGCCGCTGTTCGACCTCGTCCAGCGCTGCGGCGAGGCGTTCACCAACCTCGTCTGAGCCCCCCGCGGGATCGAATGCCCCGCGGCGCGCCTGCGCGGGCGCGCGCCTCCCGGGCGCCTCCCACGAGGCGGAAGCGGGCTGCGCGCCCGTCCATCCACGGCCGAGCTGCTGCGTGGGTGATCGTGCCGGACCTGTGGGTAGGATCGACCATGCAGGTTGCGGCGCGCGGGGGTACGCTGAGCGACGTCCGCATGCGCTACCCCGACGACCAGCTCAGCCCCGCGGAGCGCGAGCGGCTGCGCCCCTACGTGACCCACCTCGACGGTCCGGTCTTCGCCCTGGTCAACCTGCCCGAGACGGTCAAGGGCGCGCTGTTCGCCCGCTACTCGCGCTACAAGGGAACGCTGCGGCGCCTGCTGGCGACCGAGTTCTCCGACTCGCTCGACCCCGACGCCGTGCCCTTCGACCCGGGCACCGGCTCGCGCGCGGAGCAGCTCTACGAGCGGATCTTCCTGGGCTACGGCGACGATTCGGTCGCGCAGCTCGGGGGGGCGCACGTCGCCTGCGAGTGGAGCTCGAACGTCCTGACGAAGGTGCTCCAGCGCCCGAGGCTGGGCGCCTACCTCGAGCAGTCAACGCGCTACATCGCCTACGACGGCGACGTGCCCGGGCTGGGCTACCGCTACTTCCGCGACCCCGAGCTCGGGCCGGGCTACGAGCAGACGATGGACGCGATCTTCGGCATCTACGCCGAGTGCCTGCCGAGGGTGCGCGCCTGGGTCGAGAGCTCCTTCCCCGGTGAGGCGAGCCCGGCCCGCGACCGGGCGATCGCCGCCAAGGCGCTCGACCTGCTGCGGGGCCTGCTGCCCGCGGCCTCGCTCTCGCACATGGGCATCTACGCGACGGGCCAGACCTACGAGCAGCTCATCCTGCACCTCCTCGCTCACCCCCTGCCCGAGGCGCGCGACTGCGGCGCGCGGATCCTCGAGGCCGTCGAGAAGGTGATGCCGAGCTTCGTCGCGCGCGTGCCGCGCCCCGATCGCGGCGGCGAGTGGGTCGGGTACCTGCGCCGGCGTGACCAGGCCGCGGACTCGTGGGTCGCTCGGTTGGGGCTCGATCGTCCCGCCGGCGAGCCCGACACCCGCCCGAGCGTGCGGCTGCTCCACGTCGACGGCGACGAGGACGCGCTGCTGGC
>Ga0136633_1001375_pt1 | contig 18007 bp, 16 predicted proteins | sample AntDrymeUQ832206_2_FD_105494 | JGI IMG/M metagenome (GOLD analysis project Ga0136633, IMG submission 105494) | Polar desert sand microbial communities from Dry Valleys, Antarctica - metaG UQ83 (22.06) | ecosystem: Environmental > Terrestrial > Soil > Desert | place: Antarctica: Dry Valley...
ATCGCAGGAATCGTTGGGCTCGATGCCCGCGGTGCGGCCGCCTTTGCAGTGGCGGCACCGGCGGCGTGGGCAGCGTGGGCGGCGTGGCGCGCACTCGGGCATCGCATCGACCGGCCGCACCTGGTCGTCCGGCGCGGTGTCCTCGTGCGCCAGACCTCGTTCGTTGCCTTGCCCAACATCCAGGACCTGAGGCTAACGATCTCGCCTCTCCAGCGCGCCGGAGACCTCGCGACCCTGGTGTTGGGCATCCCCAAGCAGAGGCTCAAGGCAGTCGATCTCGAGCGCGCCCAAGCCGAAGCAGGCTTCGAACAGGTGTCGGACCGCCTCTCGATCGCTTTCCCATGAGCTCGGGGGCCGTGGTCGGTTTGGATGTCGGCACCTCGAGTGCGCGCGCGCTGGCCTTCGACGGCGATGGCCGGGTGCTCGCCTCTGCGGCGCGTTCTTATGAGCTCATTCATCCCGGCCCGGGAAGGGCCGAGCTCGACCCACAAGTGGTCACCGACGCCGCCTGCGCCGCCCTGGCGGAGATCCGCTCGCACATGGCGGTGCGGGCGGTCGCTCTCAGCACCTTCATGCACAGCCTCTTGGCTCTCGACGAGCACGACCGCCCCCTGACCCGGTTGGTGACGTGGGCGGACGCCCGCTCGGCTCCGCAGACCATCCGGTTGGCAAAAGGAGCGGACGCTCTCGCCCTGTACCAGCGCACAGGGGTCCCACTGCATCCAATGTCGCCTCTCACCAAGCTGCTGTGGTTCGCCGAGGAGGAGCCGGAGGTGTTCCGCAAAGCGGTTCGCTGGGTCTCGATCAAGGAGCTCTTGCTGCACCGGCTTACGGGCGAGTGGGTGGTCGACCGCTCGATTGCTTCCGCCGGCGGCCTGCTGAATCTCGCCAGCGGGGACTGGGACGATGGCGCCCTTGCCGCGGCGGGAATCGAGCGTGATCGGCTGGCAACACTCGTGTCGCCGGTGGAGATGCTCCCGGGGAGCGGATCCGATCTCATGGTGGTTCCGGGCGCCGCCGACGGCGTGCTGGCGAACCTCGGCGTGGGCGCGCTGACCCCGGAGCTTCTGGTTTGCTCGATCGGCACCAGCGCTGCCGTGCGGGCGACGGTGCCCGAGATCCGCACCGACGAGTCGGGGAGAACCTTTTGCTACTCGCTCGATGAGGGTCTGTGGGTCATCGGGGGCCCGGTCAACAACGGGGGAGTGGTGCTCGACTGGCTGCTCCAGCACGTATTCACCGATGTGGACGAAGTCTCTGCGCTCGACGATATTGCCGCCGGTGCGACACCGGGGTGTGACGGGTTGGTGTTTCTGCCGCACCTGCTGGGGGAACGAGCGCCGCATTGGGAGGCAGGGGCGCAGGGAGGCTGGATCGGCCTAACGATCTCACACGACCGCGCCTCACTGGTGCGGTCGGCCTTCGAGGGGGTGCTGCTGCAGCTCCTCACCGTCGCTCGCACGCTCGAGCCGCTGGCGGGGGACGCGACAGAGGTGCGGGCCACCGGCGGCTTCGCCCACTCCGAGCTGTGGAGCCAGATGATGGCCGACATCTTCGGCCTCCCGGTGACGGTAGCGCCGAGCGTCGAGGGCACCGCCTGGGGCGCGGCGGTGCTCGCTCTCAAGGCCCTGGGCGAGATCGACTCGCTCAAAGACGCCCCCACACCGCCGGGAGAGGGCCGCGTCTACGAGCCGCTCGCCGAGTTGAGAGAGGCCTATGAGCAAGCCGCCGAACGCTTCGACTCTTTCTCCGGAGCGATCCGGGCCCTCACAACCTCCCGGACTAGGCTGCCTCACTGACATCCAAGGCCCTCGCCGCATACGACCTGGGCGAAGACCGTCCTTTGGGTGGGGCAAACCAACGGCTCTGCAACGGAATCCGGCGCCACAGGTCGCTTCGCGTGACTCAGCGCTCGGCCGTTACCTTCCCGGAGAGAAGGGCGGCAGCAGCACAGGCGCCGACGGCGACGAGCAGCGCCACTCGGAGGCCCGTCACCTCCGCCAGCAACCCAATGACGGGTGGGCCAAGAAGAAAGCCCATGTAGCCGAGCGTGGAGACGGCCGCGACCGCCGGGCCCGGTAGTTGGTCACGACTCCCCGCGGCGCGCAGCGTAAGCGGGAAGACAACCGACAGACCCAGGCCCATGGTCGCGAGCCCGGCGATGGCCCATGGCGGTGAGGTGAGACCGAGTGCGAGAATCAGACCTGAGCTCGCCAAGACCGCGCCGCCGAGGACGGTTGGAGGCGAGCCCATCCGAGCCGCCACGCTGTCACCAAAGAGACGGCCGACTCCCATGGTCAGCGAGAAGGCGGCGAGCCCCAAGGCCGCGACGCCCTCTTCGGCCTCGCCCACCCGGGCGAGATAGATGCCGCTCCAGTCGAACACCGCTCCCTCCGCCAGCAGGGCACAGAAGGCGACGATGCCGAGCGCGGCGAGAGGTCGCGACGGGCGCACGAACCGCGGCGCGAGCGCGTCCGCTCGGCCCTCGTCAGGTAAGAGCGACCGGGACACGATCGCGGCTGTCGCGGCTCCTAGAACGGCCGCGCCGGCGAGGTGGGGAAGGGGCGGGACACCAGCCGAGGCGAGCACGGATGCGAGAGTCGCGCCCGCGAGCGCCCCGAAAGAGAACGCCGCGTGCAGGGAGTTGAAGAGCTCGCGCCGCGCCACGAGTTCGACTGCGAGCCCCTGCACGTTCATGGCGATGTCGAGCGCGCCGTTGGCGGCTCCAACCGCGATCACGGCAAGAAGCAGGGTGCGGGCATCCACCGCCAGCGCAGGCAACAGCACGGCAGCCAAGTAGAGAGGCGCCGCCGCCACGACGGGACGGGAGCCCCGCTTGGCGACCAGTGCCCCGACCAGCGGCTGGGTCACGAGCAGCCCGAGCGGCGCCCCGAGCAGGGCAACGCCGATCGCACCCTCGCTCAGCCCCAGACGCTCCTGGATGGCGGGAAGGCGCGCATACCAGCTGCTGAACACCGCTCCATTAAGGAAGAAGATCGTGGTCACCGCGATGCGCGCTCGAGTCGTCGTCATGTCGCAATAATCGATGAGTAAGGGCTTCTCGATCGGCATCCTGGTCGGGGTCGTTTACTTCTTCATGCTTGCGATCGCCATCAGGATGGTCAACGTGGCCACGTCCGGGAGGAAGGTGGAGGAGACGGAGACGGGGCCCACCCGGCCCGGCGTGGAGCCGGCTCCGGAGTAGGGCCGGGCGTGGTGCGAAACACCAGGTCGCGCCCGTTCTTCTGGTTGGGCCCGGAACCCTCTACGCGTGGCGCGCCCGGACAGACCGCATCACCCGCCTCGCCGACGGCGTCGGTGCGGACGCAACCAGAAGCGTCCTTCCGCCGCCTCCGCCCCCACCAGGCTCCGAGCAACAGGTCATTGCCTGATAAAGGCGAGAAGAGGGCCGGTCGGTCCTCACGAAAAAGCCCTCGGAGTGCCGAGTGGTCGCAGGATGCTGTATATGACCATCTGACCACCACTCGGCGAAAGTGAGGGACTCGACATGCTCGTGCTCGTGACCGGCGCCAACGGAAAAGTGGGCTCTGCCACCGTGGCGGCCTTGCTCGCACGCGGTCACGAGGTCCGCGCCACCGATCTCCAGCGCGGCACCTTCGAGCGCCCCGAGCCCGGCGAGCCCGATTATATGGAGGCCGACCTCACGAACGCGGGCGACGCCTACGGGGTGGTGCGCGGCATCGACGTAGTCGTGCACACGGCCGCCATCCCGGACCCCAACCACAACCCACCCCACGTCGTCTTCGGCAACAACCTCATGGCGACGTTCAATACCCTCGAGGCGGCGGTGCGTTGGGGTGTTCCTCGCTTCGTCAACACCTCGAGCGAGACGGTCCCGGGCTTCTTCTTCCCCGAGCGAAAGTTCCTCCCCGACTACGTGCCCGTCGACGAGGAGCACCCCATACACCCGCAGGATCCTTACGCGCTCTCGAAGCACTTCGGTGAGCAGCTCATGAACGCCGCGGTCCGGCGCTCCGACATCCGCTGCATCTCGATCCGGCCGTCCTGGGTCCAGCACGAGGGCAACTACGAGCGCAATATCGGCCCCCTGGTGCGCGACCCGGACGAGCTCACCGAGAGTCTGTGGAGCTATATCGACGTCTACGATCTCGCCGACGCGATGTGCCTGGCGGCCGAGTCAGACCTCGACGGCCACGAGGTCTTCTACATCGCGTCGCCGGACAACGCTGGGGGCCGCGATTTCAAGGAGGCGGCGCGCCGCCACTACGGCGATCAGATCGAAGTCCGGGAGCTATCCCGCTCCGACGCCTCCGGCATCTCCTGCGCCAAGGCCGAGCGGCTGCTGGGCTACGCGCCCACGCGCTCGTGGCGCGACTACCTCGACGACGACGGAAGGTTGCGCCCGAGCTGAAGGGACCCGGCTCCCCAGATCGCCTCCGTCACTTGGCCTGGCGTGCGACAGTCCGCGTGGACAACCGAATCCGGTGGCCGGCGTGCGACAGTCGCACATGGGCCACCGCGGCTCTAACTCTGCCCGGCGGCGGGCAGCGCTCGCAACCAGCCTGCGATCTCGTCTATTAGCTGCGGGCCTGCGTCCACCGCCCCAGCCATACGAAAGAAGCCGTGGACCATCCCCTCGTAGCGGCTCAGAGTTACCGATACCCCGGCGGCCTCCAGCCGGTGGGCGAAGTCCTCGGCCTCGTCCCGCAGTACATCGTGCTCGGCCGAGATGACCAACGCAGGTGGCAGCCCGGCAACGTCCGCGGCTCGCAGCGGCGCCGCCAGAGGGTCGCTCCGGGCCTCCGTCGAGGCGTAGCAATCCCAGTACCAGCGCATCGACTCCCGAGTGAGCCCGTAGCCCTCGGCGTGCTCCCGGTACGAAGCGGTGTCGAAGTCGAAGTCCATGACCGGGTAGATGAGGACCTGCCCGGCCGGCCGCGGCCCCCTTTTGTCTCTTGCCGCGAGGGTCGCAGCGGCGGCGAGGTTGCCGCCCGCGCTGTCGCCTCCCACCACGATCCGCTCCTGGTCGGCGCCGAGAGACGGCGCCTGGCCGGCGAGCCACGAGACTGTCGCCAGGACGTCCTCCAGGGGGCCGGGAAAAGGCGTTTCGGGAGCCAGCCGGTACCCCAGTGAGCAGATCACCGCGCCCGAGCGATTGGCAAGCGCCCGCAGCGGAGAGTCGACGGGCTCGATCCCACCCATCACCCAGCCCCCGCCGTGGAGGTAGAGGAGCAGGGGAGGCGGGTCTTGCGCTTCGGCACCCGAGCGGTAGATGCGAGCGGCCAGCGGACCGCCGGGACCGGGGATCGTGACGTCCTCGACGTGAGCGACCGGGTCCGGGGCCGCCGAGAAGTCGGGGGATGAGTCGTAGACGCGCCTCGCCTCGGCCGGCGACAGCTCGTAGAAGGGCGGGGCGCCCATGGCGGCCATCTTGTCCAGGACGGCTCGAGCCTGAGGGTGAACGGTCATGGGGGCCGAGTCTCCCACAGCCCCGCCCCTGGTCGCGGTGGTCAAACGCGGACTGAGGACACTTGGCCACCGAAAGAGGGGGTTAAACGCGGACTGAGGACATTTGACCACCGCAAGGGCCCAGACCTGGTGCCGTGGCCTGCCTATTTTGATCTTTAAAGCAAACACTCGTAGAGTGATCACTCATGAGATTGAGGGTCGATGAGCTCGCCGCCCGCAGCGGGCTCAGCGTCGACACCGTGCGCTTCTACCAGTCCAAGGGGCTGCTGGGCCAGCCCGAGCGGGAGGGCCGCATCGCGTGGTACTCGAACGCCCATCTCGAGCAGCTCGAGCGAGTGCGGGCGCTCAAGGAGCGGGGCTTCACGCTCGACTTCATCCGGCGCCTGCTGACGGGAGAGCTCGATCCGATCGACGCCGCCCTCGCGGCCGCAGTCTCGGCCCCGCTGCCGGGAGAGGACGCCGAAGGCACGGAGCTCATGTCGCGGGAGCAACTCGCCGCCCACACCGGCGTGTCCGAGACCCTTCTCGAAGCGATCGCCCGCACCGGGCTGCTGTTCTCCGACGCCGGAGAGACCGGCTACACGAGCGCCGATGCCGACGCCGTGAGGGCCGGGCTAAAGCTGCTCGAGGCGGGACTCCCGCTGAGCGAGCTGCTCGACCTCGCCCGCCGCCACGACACGGCCATGACCGCCATCGCGGAGCAGGCGGTGGATGTTTTCGTGCGCTTCGTGCGCGATCCGCTGCGGGCCTCGGCAGACGACGACTCTGCGGCCGAGCGAATCGTGGAGTCCTTCAACGCGATGCTGCCGGCCACGGCTGCGCTCGTGGCCCACCACTTCCGGCGGCGGCTGCTCCAGATCGCTCGCGCCCGCATGGAGCGTGAGGGGGTCGAGGGGCTCGAGGCACCCAGAGCGTCGTCGTGAGCCCTCTCCCTGAACCACAGGACAAGGCCGGAGCGGTGCGCTCGATGTTCGACGCGATCGCTCCCCGCTACGACCTCGTGAACAGGGTCATGACCTTCGGTCTCGACCGCTCGTGGCGCAGGGCCGCAGTCGAAGCCCTGGGGCAACCGGCGGGCTCGACGGTCGTGGACGTGGCCTGCGGCACCGGGGACTTCTGCCGTGAGCTGTCCTCCGCCGGCTATAGCGCCGTGGGAGTCGACTTCTCCTGGGGCATGCTGACCTCGGCCCGGACGGAGGCGCCTCTGGTGCAGGCGGATGCGCTACAGCTTCCCTTTGTGAACGGCTCGGCCGCGGGCGTCACCTGCGGCTTCGCCCTGCGCAACGTGACAGACATCGCCGCCCTCTTGGGTCAGCTGGCTCGGATTCTCGAGCGTGGGGGACGGCTTGCGCTGCTCGAGGTAGCTCGTCCCGAGGGGACCTTGCTGCGGACCGGCCACTCCCTCTATTTCAATCGCATCGTGCCCTTGCTCGGGGGCGCCATCTCCGACAAGGCCGCCTACCGGTATCTGCCCGAGTCGGCCGCCTACCTCCCCGAGCCCGCCGCGCTGAAACGCCTTCTGGAGGAGGCCGGCTTCGGGCGCGTCCGGCGGCGGCTGTTCGCGCGAGGAGCGGCTCAGCTCCTAACCGCCACCCGGAAGTGAATGAGATCGCCATGAGCGCGCACTCTGTGCGCAGCACGGCGGTCGAGGAGCCCTTCGACCTCCTCGGCAGCGTTCCCGACGGCTCCGGACCGGTGTGGCTGCACGACGGAGATGGCCTCGTGGGCTTGGGGGAGGCGGCGCGCTTCGAGATCGCTCCGGGGCCGGAACGGTTCGAACGCGCCCAGGCCGCGCTCGCGAGCTTCTTCTCCTCCTGCACGGTGCACGACGAGGTCGAGGAGCTGGGCTCGGGGCCGGTGGCGTTCGGCGCCTTCACCTTCGACAGGGACGTTCCGGGCTCAGCCCTGGTCGTGCCGCAAATAATGCTCGGGTCTCGCGGGGGCCGCCGCTGGGTCACCGCTGTGGACGGCGCCCCGCCGCCTCCGCTGCGCCCTGCTCTGCCGGCCGCCGCTCCCACGGAACGCATCCGTTACGCGGGCTCGACCATGTCCGAGCTGAGGTGGCTCGAGATCGTCGCCGAAGCCGTCGCCGCGATCGAGGAGGGCAAGCTCGACAAGGTGGTCGTGGCGCGCGACCTGCTGGTGTGGTCAAAGACCGGCTTCGATCTACAAGTCTTGGCAGGGAGGCTCGCCGCCCGCTATCCGCAGTGCTTCACGTTCGTGTTCGACGGGCTGGTTGGCGCCACCCCCGAGCTGTTGGTGCGCCGACGGGATAGCGACGTCGAGTCCCTGGTGCTGGCGGGATCCGCCGCACGCGGGCGAGACGAAGCCGCCGACGAGGCACTCGGCCGGGCCCTGCTTCACTCGGTGAAGGACCTGGACGAGCACCGTCCCGCGGTGGAGTCGGTGCGTTCGGTCCTGTGCGAGGTGTGTTCCCAGCTGCAGTCGGGCGATGAGCCTTTCTTGCTCAAGCTCGCCAACGTCCAGCACCTCGCCACCAAGCTGCGGGGACGCCTGGCGAACCCGGTCTCGGCGCTGGAGCTGGCCGGCAGGCTGCACCCGGCCGCCGCGATCTGCGGGGCGCCGACGCTTGCTGCCCTCGAGCTGATCCACTCGCTCGAGGGCATGGAGCGCGCCCGCTACAGCGGGCCCGTCGGCTGGATCTCGGCCTCGGGCGACGGCGAATGGGGGATCGCCTTGAGATGCGCTGAGCTCAACGGGGGCCGCGGCCGCCTCTTCGCCGGCTCCGGGATCGTCAGGGGTTCCTTGCCGGAGGCGGAGCTCGAAGAGACGCGGCTCAAGCTGCGGGCGATGCAGGCCGCGCTGGAGGGCTAGCCGCCCAGCGCCGCGGCCACGGCCGACCACAGGCGTTTGTGCAACTCCGCGTTTTTCATGCGCTCGGTGCGAACCTCGACCAGAGTCAGGCCCTCACCCGAGACCGCGGGGCCGAGGTCACCGGCCCGCTCCAAGCGGTGGTAGCCGATCCCGTACAGGCGGGCCAGCGCAGCCAGGTCGAGCCCGTGGGGAGTGCCGAAGAGCTCCTCGAAGCCCGTTGCGAGCCCGGCCTGGGGGAGCAGCGAGAAGATGCCCCCGCCGTCGTTGTTGACAACGACCAGGGCCAGGTTGGCGTCCGCCCGGCCGATGAGCCCGTTCTGGTCGTGGAGCAGCGAGAGGTCGCCCGCGAGCGCATAGGTCCGGCGGGGGGAGACCAGCGCCACACCCACCGCACTCGAGACGAAACCGTCGATGCCGCTGGCGCCGCGATTGCCGAGCACCCTGAGCCCGGAGCGGGCCGCCATGAACGAGTTGAGGTCCCGGATCGGCATGCTCGAAGCGGCGACGAGCACACCCGCGTCGGGGACCAGGGCGGCGAGGTCGCGTGCGGCCCGGGGCTCGGTGGGGGTGTCGTCGGAGTCGAGCACATGATCGATGGCGGGGCGCGCAGCCTTCTCCGCCTCCCGCCACGACCTCAGCCAGAAAGACTCCTCTCGCAGATCGAGCCGCTCGCACAGCGTCTCGCACAGCAGAGCCTCGTCGGCGGCGACTATACGGCTCACCGAGCGCTCGGGGTCGAGTCGGGCGCCGTCGCGGTCCACGAGCACCTGCGGCACCTCAGGGGCGAGCAGCCCCGACAGCGCCCGCGACAGGGCTGGCTTGCCGACGCGCAGTACGAGCTCGGGCCGGTGGGCCGCGGCGAAGGGGGCGTGGCGCAAGAGGGCGTCGAAGGTGGTGATCGCGTTCTCTCCCCGGCGGGCGCCCGACGTCGGCTCGGCCAGCAGCGGCCAACCCGACTTGTGGGCCAGCTCCACCACCGGTCCCGCGTCGAGGTCGCAGTCACCGATGACGATGAGGCCGCGTTCGACCGAGGCGATCTCCCCGGCGAGCGCCGCCGCGATCTCAGGAGAGGGGCGCCGCGCGGCCACCACCGTCTCGGTCCAAGCCCGCGCCTCCGGCCGTCCCCCGGCGGCAGTGTCGGCGGGCTCGCTCCCCGGCTCGACCAGGGGCTCGCGGAAGGCGACGTTGAGATGGACCGGGCCGGGAGGCGAGCCGGCGGAGGCCGCATACGCCTGCCCTACGACCGAGCGCCACCGCGACGCCGCCCCTCCGGAGGAATCGTGGGGCGCCGCTATCTCGGCGAAGAAGCGGACCGCGCCCCCGTAGAGCTTCGTCTGGTCGATGGTCTGGTTGGCGCCGGTCGCCCGCAGCTCCTCGGGCCTATCGGCGGTCACGACGAGCAGCGGGACCCGTGCCTGGTCGGCTTCGATCACCGCGGGGTGGAAGTTGGCGGCTGCGGTTCCCGAGGTACAGAGGACGAGGGCCGGGGCCCGCGAAGCTCGGGCGATGCCCAACGCCAGGAACGCGGCCGAGCGCTCATCGATCACGACGTGGACGGTAACGCGGGTCTCGGCGTGAAGGCCGAGGGCCAGCGGAGCGGAGCGCGAGCCCGGCGCCAGGACCGCATGCTCCAGCCCGGCTCGGCAGAGCTCGTCGACCAGGACCGCGGCAAGGACCGCCGACGGGATCAGGACGTCTCCTCGGCCGCACTAGCGCGTTGTAGCCACGCTGCCGGCTCGATCTCCCAGGGGGTCAAGGCCTCCTCGGAGACCTCGGGCCGGCGCAGCTCAATGACGCCGTCCCGAGGCAGCAGAGGATCCGAAACCACGTCGCCGGCGAGCAGCGCGACGGTGGCGAGCCCACAGGCGTAGGGGAGCTCGTCGAGTGCTGCCGCCAGCGCCAGCCCTGCCGAGATGCCGATCGAGGTCTCGAGCGCGCTCGACACCACGGCCGGCAGCCCGCTCCGCTCGGCGAACTCGAGAGAGGGCCACACTCCGCCCAGCGGCTGCACTTTGAGCACCACGATATCGGCCGCCTCGGACAGGTCCAAGTTGGCGAGAGCGGCGGCAGTTCGCAGAGGCTCGTCCGCCGCCAGAGGGACGTCGACGAGGCGCCGGAGGCGAGCCATCTCGACCAGCGAGGCCACCGGCTGCTCCGCGTACTCGAGGTCATAGCGGGCGAACCGGGTGAGCGCAGCCCTCGCCTCGTCCACACTCCAGGCACCGTTGGCGTCGACGCGCAGCTTGCCCGAGGGTCCGAGCGCATCCCTGACGGCCTCGACCCGCCCCTCGTCGTCGCCCTCGGCGACCTTGACCTTGGCCGTGGAGCAGCCCGACGACGCCACCAGCGCGTGGGCTTCTTCGGGAGAGAGTGCAGGCACGGTGACGTTGACCGGGATCGTGCGCCGATTGGGCTCGGGCCACGGGGTCGAGATCGCCTCGTGCGCGGCCTGAAGCCACCGCCGCGCCACCTCGGGGGGGTACTCGGGAAAGGGCGAGAACTCGCCCCACCCACAGGGGCCGTGCAGTAGCAGTCCCCGACGCTCGGCCTGACCCCGAAAACGGATGCGCAGGGGAATGCGGAAGGCACGGCTCACGTCACCAGACCGAGGCCGGCGGCGAGCAGGATTGCGAAGACGAGCTCGAGACGAGCGGTCCGAGCCAGAGCGTCGTCGCCCAGGCGCAGAGCGCGAAGCCCCAGCGGAAGCGTGACGAAGGCAACGAGCGGACCGATCGACATCGATGCTCCGGCCACCACTGGAAGCAGCGCGAAGGCGCCCAGCACCAGCTTGCGGTAGAGGCCACGTGTCGCCCGGCCGCCGACGCGAACGGCCAGCGTGCGCTTTCCCGCGGCGGCGTCGCTGTCGATATCGCGCAGGTTGTTCACGACCAGGATGGCACTCGCCAAGAGCCCCACCGGAACCGCGGCCGCCAGAGCCACTATCGAGACCTGTTCCTCCTGCACGTAGGCGGAGCCCGCAGTGGCGACGAGCCCGAAGAAGACGAACACGAAGATCTCGCCGAGCCCCTCAGAGGCGTAGGGCCGCGGCCCACCCGAGTAGGCGAGGGCGGCGATGATGCTGGCACCGCCCAGAACTGCGAGCTCGGGCCCGACTTGAAACACGAGCACGAGCCCCGCGGCGCAAGCGACGCCGAAGGCAGAGACGATGCCGACCTTCATCGAGCCCTCAGAGATCAAGCCGGAACTGACCGCGCGACGGGGGCCGCGCCGGAGCGTGTCGACGCCACGAGCCGCGTCGGAGAGGTCGTTGGCGAAGTTGACCGCGACCTGAAGCGCCACTGCCACCACAAGCGTCAGTGCGAAGCGGTCCCACAGGAAGAGATCGGCCGCCGCGGTCCCCACCAGCACCGCCGCCACTGCCGCGACCAGGGTCTTGGGACGGGCCGCCTCGACCCAGGCGTTCACGCGCCTAGGGCCGGCGGGGGAACTGCTCGAAGTTCGGGCGCCGCTTTTCCACATAGGCGTTGCGGCCCTCCTGAGCTTCCTCTGACATGTAGTAGAGGAGGGTGGCGTCGCCGGCGAGCTGCTGGATTCCGGCGAGCCCGTCGCTCTCGGCATTGAAGGCGGCTTTGAGCAACCGCAGCGCCAGGGGGCTCATCTCGAGGATGCGCCGGCACCACTCCACGGTCTCATCCTCGAGGCGATCGAGCGGCACCACCGTGTTGACCAGTCCCATTTCCAGCGCCTCGTGAGCGTCGTATTGGCGGCACAGGTACCAAATCTCGCGCGCCTTCTTCTGGCCCACTGTGCGCGCCAGAAGCCCGGCTCCGTAGCCCCCGTCGAAGGACCCCACCAGGGGGCCGGTCTGGCCGAAACGGGCATTGTCGGCGGCGATGGTCAGGTCGCACACGAGATGCAGCACGTGCCCACCCCCGATGGCGTAGCCCGCGACCATGGCGACGATCGGCTTGGGGAGGCGGCGCATCTGGATCTGGAGGTCCAAGACGTTGAGCCGCCCCACCCCGTGCTCGTCCTTGTAGCCGTCGTCGCCCCTGACTTTCTGGTCGCCACCGGAGCAGAACGCGTCCTGTCCCTCACCGGTCAGGACGACCACGCCGATCGCAGCGTCGTTCCTCGCCTTTTCAAACGCGGCCGCCAGCTCGAACAGGGTCTTGGGCCGGAAGGCGTTGCGGACTTCAGGGCGGTTGATCGTGACCCTGGCTATGCCCCCGAGGGTGTCGTAGTGGATGTCCTCGTAGTCGTCGAACCGCCGCCAATCGTGCAAGTCATCACTCCTGAGCAAACACTCGAAAGGTCGGCCCCACCGTAGCAGGTGCCGGCGCGGGCCTCCCCCCGCGTCGGCCCGCCAGCACGGAGTGATCTCGCGAGCCCAGGCGCCCGAGTTTGCCGCCTCGTTGAAGGAGGCTGGGGCTCTGGGCGAGGTGGGATGGTGACGCTGAGGTGGGTGCTGGAGCAGCGCGACCCCGATGCCGCTCCGCCGTAGAGCCGACTCGACGCGCCTGGCTCGGCTGATCCACGGCTCCCATCTGCCTGCCCCCGTTCGCCGGCACGTAGTAACCGAGCAGGGCAGGTTCGTCGTGAGGGTTGATTTCGCTTATCCGGCCGCACGTATCGCGCGATAGAGGCGTAAGGCAACAAGCACCACTCCGGGCCCGAGGACCCGCGTAGAAACCAGGCTCGACTGAACGCGCTCATGGTCCTCAGCTGGATCATCATTCAGGTCACGTGGGAGGACATTCACTGCCGGCCGGAAGCCACCATCGCTCTCATCGACAAGGCCCTGAAAATGCGGACACAGGAACGGGCATTCCTCCGGTCTTGAACTTGTTCAGCCCAGCTTGGAGAGGAGTCCCCGCATCTCTTCTCCGTTGTAAGCACGCATCCCGGTGCTGCGCACATTGCCCGTAGCGCCCACCTGAAGGAGAAATGCGTGCGCGGTCTCGTCGTCGGGAGCGTCGAGCACGGCGACGAGGTCGTAGGGACCCACGGTCCAGTAGATGGCGGACATTCGAGCGCCCATCTTCTGGGCCAAGCCCTCGACAGACTCGGCCCGTTCGACGGTGTCCTTGACGCTCTTGATGCCCTGGTCGGTCCAATTCAACAGTGCGATGTAAGTGGCCACGGCCCCTCCTCTGTTTGGCTTCCCATGTCTGCTCCCTAGCGCAAGTGACCCTACCAACCAGAACGGTCCGCAATCAAGCTCGTGGGTGGGGAGGCGTAGAGGTGCTTGAACATGATCTCGGCCCCCGGTTGGGGGATCGACTCCATCTCGGCTACCGCCTGATCCAGGGCTGCGTGGGCCTCGGCCCGGATATCGGCCTCGAGCTCCGCCGGAAGCAGCTCTCGGCGGCGGAGATACGCGGCCATGCGGCCCACGGGCTCGAGCGCGCGATAGCGGGCGGCCTCGGACTCGTCCCGGTACAGGCTCGGGTCGTCGGCGGTGGCGTGGGGGCCGATGCGATAGCTCACCGCTTCGATGAGGGTTGGGCCCCCCCCGGCGTGCGCCCGTTGCAGCGCCTCGCGAGTAGCCGACCAGCACGCGAGCGGATCGAAGCCGTCGACGCGCAACGCCGGCATGGCGTAGGCGGCCGCCTTCTCAGCAACGGTGGCGGTGCCGCTCTGACGGGAGAACGGCGTCGAGATCGCCCACTGGTTGTTGACGCAAAAGAAGATCACGGGGGCCGCGAACACGGAGGCGAAGTTCATCGCCTCGTGGAAGTCTCCTTCGGAGGTGGCGCCGTCGCCGAACCACACCAACGAGCAGACGCCCTCTCCTGAAAGCTTGGCCGCCCACGCAATCCCCACGGCGTGGGGGAGGTGGGTGCCGACGGACACGCACATGGGGGCGACGCGATAGCGCCTCGGGTTCCAGAACCCGTGAACGCCGCCGTAGCCTCGCCGGTAGGCGAGCGGGACCGACGCCGGCAAACCGCGCAGCAGGCCGACGGCGTTCTGGCGGTAGGAGGGAAAGACCCAATCCTGGTCCCCAAGGGCCAAGAGCGGGCCCGCCTGGGTCGCCTCCTCGCCCCAAAAGGTCGGATAGGTGCCGATCCTGCCCTGACGCTGCAGGGCGACGGCCCTCTCGTCGAAGGTGCGCAAGAACACAAGCCAGGTGAACAGCTTGACCAGGGCGTCGCTGCCGAGGCCGATGTCGCCATCAGGCGATTGGGCATCGCCCCCGAGGATCCGCAGAGGATCTTCCATGGTCGGAGACGCTACCCGCCCCAGCCGGTAGAATCCTGTCTCAAACAAGTCGATTAACAACGGGTCGAACGATTCAGATGGGGGAGCTGCAAATGCGCCGAACGCGACTGCTGGCCTTGGTATCGATGCTGCTGCTTGTTGTTGCCACCGCCTGCGGAGGAGAGACCACCGCCGGCGGTGGCGGGAGCGGAGGAGGAGGCAACGATTCCGGCCAAGCGGGCAAAGAGGGCAACGACCTTCTTGCAGTCATCAAGGAAAAAGGTGTTCTGACCGCATCTACCGACGCCGCCTACCCACCGCAGTCCTCACGCAACTCCCAGGGCGAACTCGAGGGGTTCGACATCGACGTCACCAACGAGATCGCCAAGCGCCTCGGGGTCGAAGTCGAGTACGAGACTCCGCCCTTCGACGCGATCGTATCCGGGTCCTGGAGCAGCCGTTGGGATCTCAGCGTAGGATCGGTAACGATCACTCCCGAGCGTCAGGCAGTTCTGATGTTCACGACGCCCTACTACTACACACCGGCCTCGATCGCCGTGCACGAATCGAACAGTGACATCCAGGACATTGAGAACGATCTCGACGGAGCGACGATTGGCTCTTGCACCGCATGCAGCTACGAGGACTACCTGAAGGGCAGCCTCGAGCTAACGACCGGGCCGGTGGAGTCGGTCATCGACGATTCCGAGATCAAGATTTACGATACCGACAGCACCGCCATCCAAGACCTAGCGCTTGGCGACGGAGTACGTACCGACGCGGTGATCTCTGCGCTGCCGACGCTCGAGCAGGCAATTCGCGACGATGTGGCGATCAAGATCGCCGGGGATCCTCTCTTTTACGAACCGCTCGGCGTGGCGATCGACAAGTCGGCACCGGAGGATCCCAAGGCCTTCTTCGAGGAGGTCGACAGAATTATCAAGGAGATGCACTCGGACGGCACCCTGACCGAGTTCTCCAAGAAGTGGTACGAGGGCACAGATCTCACTAAGAAGGCGTGACGGACGAGGGGGAATATGGCGACGGGCGCGACTCACGGAGAGCGGCAGCGGCCTTCCTTCTCGTTGAAGGAGCGTCTGGAGGCGCGCTCGCTGGCGACTCCGTTCAAAGCCAAGCTCGCAGCCGTCTACGTCCTCATCACAATAGTCCTTCTACTCCTTTTTGCTTATTTCGAGTTCGACACGGCCTTCATGGCCGAGTGGCTGCCATATATCGCCGGAGGAGTGCCCCTCACGCTGATCATCTGCGTGGGGGGAATCATTCTGGCCACGGCACTCGCCGTCTTCGGCGCATTGGGACGGCTCTCGAAAAACCCGCTCGCCCAAGGGGTAGCTAACTTCTACGTCTCGTTCATTCGCGGGACTCCCTTGCTCGTGCAGATCTTCTTCGTCTACTTCGCTTTGCCCCAACTTGCTTTCAAAGAGCAGACGCCCACGTTCCTGCAGCCCTTCCTCGTCTACGACATTACGTTTGCTGCGATCCTGGCGTTGGGAGTCAATTACGGCGCCTACATGAGCGAAATCTTTCGAGCTGGCATCCAGTCGGTGGGCTACGGGCAAATCGAGGCCGCCCATGCACTGGGCATGAGTGCTGGCCAGACCACGCGCCGGGTAGTACTTCCTCAAGCGGTGCGCAACATCATCCCCCCGACCGGTAATGAGTTCATAGCCATGCTTAAGGATTCCTCTTTGGTCGGCTTGGCCGGAGCTACCGAGCTCTTCTACCGGGCTCAATCAACAGGAAAGGCCGAATCGAGGGCCTATGAGACACTCGCGGTCGCGGCACTCATCTATTGGGGGCTGACGAGCATCTTCTCCTTCTTTCAGAAGAGATTGGAGAACAAGATGGGCCGAGGCTACGTGAGGGAGTTGGCCTCCCATGGCCACTGAACTCATTCGCATCGAGCACTTACAGAAGTGTTTCGGCCCCCTGCAAGTGCTCGACGACGTCTCGCTCAAGGTCGGAAGCGGGGAGGTGGTCGTGATCTTCGGCCGCTCGGGATCGGGGAAGAGCACCCTGTTACGCTGCATCAACTTTCTGGAGGAACCGACTCGTGGGTCGATCGAGGTGGACGGAACACGCATTGACGTAGGGCATATGACGCGCACTCGGCGCGAGAAAATACGCCAGATCCGCATGAAGGCCGGAATGGTCTTTCAAGAGTTCAATCTCTTTCCACACCTCACTGTAATGGAGAACATCATCGAGGCCCCCGTAACGGTCAAGGGTGAGTCAAAGAAGGAGGCCACCGAGCGGGGCAAGGAGCTGCTGGCCAAGGTGGGACTCAGCGAGAAAGCCGACGAGTATCCCATCCGGTTGTCAGGGGGTCAGAAACAACGCGTTGCCATCACCCGTGCGCTGAACATGCGGCCGAAGATCATGCTGTTCGACGAACCCACCTCGGCGCTCGACCCGGAGCTCATCGGCGAGGTCCTGACCGCCATGAAAACCCTCGCCGAGGAAGGCATGACGATGCTGGTCATAACCCACGAGATGGGCTTCGCTCGCGAGGTCGCCACCCGCATGTGCTTCGTCGACGAGGGAATCATTCTCGAAGAAGGGGGCCCCACGGAGCTCCTCAAGGGCGCCCGCCACGAGCGCACCCGGCGCTTCCTGGAGGCCGTGCTCTAGCTCAACCTCGGCGGATGCCGAAAGACTGCTTCAGCGCGGCCCCCGCTGCGTGGTACCCGCACATCCCATGCACGCCTCCCCCGGGCGGCGTGGATGACGAGCATATGTAGACGCCTTCATCAGGTGTCGTGTAGAGGTTCCATCGAGCCGAAGGGCGAAGGAACATGTGGCGCAGGTCCTGGAGGCCGCCGCTCATGTCGCCGCCGATGTAGTTGGAGTTGTGCGCCTCCATCGCGGCCGGTCCCATGGCGCTGCGAGCAATCACCAGATCCCTGAACCCAGGGGCGAAGCGCTCCACCTGCGCCTCGATCGCCTCGGTCATGTCTACGGTCGAGCCGTTGGGAACGTGGCAGTAGCCCCAGAGCGTGTGCTTGCCGGCGGGCGCGCGGCTTGGATCGAACATGCTGGCCTGGGCGATGAGGACGTAGGGGCGTTCGGGATGGCGCCCGGCGGCGACCGCACCCTCCGCCGCTGCAAGCTCTTCTAGTGTTCCCCCGAGGTGCACGGTCCCGGCGCGGCGGCACGCTTCGGCGGTCCACGGCACGGGGCCGCCGAGCGCCCAGTCCAGCTTGAAGACCCCGGGCCCCAGAGGAAGATGTTGCAAGCGCTTGCGGAATCGTGTGGAGAAGCGGTCGCCGGTGATCTCTAGCACGCGGCTCGGCGTGAGGTCGAATAGCGTCGCACGCGCAGTGGGGATGTCGTTCATCGAGCGCACTCGGTGAGAGGTCTTTATCTCGCCGCCAAGCGAGCGGAGATGAGCGGCCAGGGCGTCGGCGATGCTCTGCGAGCCGCCCGCGGCTACGGGCCAGCCCACGCCGTGGCCCAGCAGCCCGATGAGAAGACCGAAACCCGCAGTCGGGCTGGCGTCGAGCGGAAGCATGGCGTGCGCCGCCATCCCGCCGAG
>Ga0136633_1001376_pt1 | contig 17996 bp, 16 predicted proteins | sample AntDrymeUQ832206_2_FD_105494 | JGI IMG/M metagenome (GOLD analysis project Ga0136633, IMG submission 105494) | Polar desert sand microbial communities from Dry Valleys, Antarctica - metaG UQ83 (22.06) | ecosystem: Environmental > Terrestrial > Soil > Desert | place: Antarctica: Dry Valley...
ACAAGCTGGTCGGCGTCCTGCACGGCTGCCTCACGCACAGAACCTCCTACGATGAGGCGTTGGCCTGGTCACGGCGGGTCGAGGAGGTTGCCGCTTGACACGTTAGAGCCCTGGGGTGTCTAGGTGGAGAGACCACGGATGCGTATAGGACCTTCGTCAGTTGGCATTCACCATTTGCCCGCGGCCAGCGCAGTTTGCATTCAGCCGCCGACGCTGGGCCATATGGGTCATGGTCGCGCCCTCCGCCGAACCGTAGCCTTATGTCGTTCCCTTGTACTGCGCGTGATTCCCCATGCGGGGTCCTGCTCCAACATTGCCGGCTGTCGCATGCCGCACCACCTCGCCACTCCTTCGCGTGCTGGTCGGCGGTGGCCTGCTCGTGGTCGCGCTGTTCATCGTGCTGAACCCATCCGGCTCGACACTCGGCGCCCAATTCTGGACGCGGGCCGAGCTGACCTTCGCGTCGGGGGTCGCGTTCCTGGCGGCCCTCTTCTCCGTGCGCGGCACGATCGGTCGCGTCCGGCGCGTCCGCTCCTGGATCACCGCCGCGATCGGCGCATGGCTCGTCGGCGAGATCGTCCGGGATGTGGAGGCCTGGCTGGGAGTTGAGTCAGCCCTCCGAGTGTCGGACCTCCCCATGCTCGGCGTCCTGGTCTTCGCCGGCATGGCCTACGTCTCCGCATTGCGGGGGCATCTACGGTCAAGCGACGAGCTCGCGGTCTACCTGGATGGGGCGATCGTCTTCTTCGCCACGGCCGCCATCATGATGACGAGCTTCGGCGAGCCGGCCAGTCGCAACCTATCGGCCGCAGTGGACCTGGCGTACGCCATCTTTTTCCTGGCAACCACCGGTGCCACCCTGTTGCTCGACGTGGCGGTGCGTGCGGAACGCCGGCCGCGCGGCGCCTATGCGGTTCTCGCCGGTCTGGTGCTGCTCGGCATGGGCTTCCTGTGGCGCGTCGCAGCACCGCCCCTGGCCGGCATGCACGAATCGGGACCTGCGGCGCACCTCCTGTCGCTTGGCGTCGTGTTCGTCATGCTCGGCACGATCACCTGGACCGACCTGGTGGACGAGCACGCGGGCTATGTTCGCTTCGCCACCAGGTTACGGGCGGCGATGCCGCTGGTGGCCATCGGCACGACCCCGATCCTCATCGTCATTCACTTCATGCGTGACCTTGCGGGACCAATCGGAATGCTGACCGTGGCCGCAATCGGGCTCGTGCTTGCCACCGTCGCGGTGCGGCAGAGCATCCTGCTCGGGGACCGCGAAACCGCTGTGGTGCGGGAGCGGCGGCTGGGCAGAGAGCTCGCGGCCGCGGAGTCGAAATATCGAGCCCTGGTGGAGCATCAGGCGGGCGTGGTCTATCTTGCCGAACCGGGTGTGCACGGCCGCTGGCACTATGTCAGCCCGCAAATCGAGAGCATGCTGGGGTTCTCCCCGCAGGCATGGCTCGACGACCCGACGCTCTGGGCCCGCCAGATCCATCCAGAGGATCGCGACGTGGTGATTGGACGAGAGGATGACCTGACGACGAGGCGACCAGCCGGCCTGGTCGATCGCGAATACCGGCTCTGCGCAGCCGATGGACGCGAGGTGTGGGTGATCGACCACGAATCCGTGACCCAGACCAGCGAAGACGGCACACCTACCATGGTCCAGGGCGTGCTCCTCGACATCAGCCAGCGCAAGCGCGCCGAGCAGGCCCTCCAGGCCAGCGAGACGCAGACCCGCACGATCATCGAGACGGCAAGCTACGCGTTCATCGGGATGGACGACGAGGGCCACATCATCGACTGGAATCAGCGTGCGACCGAGACCTTCGGATGGTCGCGGGACGAGGCCATGGGTCACGCACTCGCCGACCTGATCATCCCGGCAGCCCAGCGAGAGGCGCATGCGGAGGGCATGCATCGCTACCTGTCAACTGGCGAGGGTCCCCTCCTTGGCAAGCGCGTCGAAGTGGCCGCGTTGCACCGGGACGGCCGCGAGTTCCCCGTTCAGCTCACGATCTGGCCGATCCGGATCGCCGGCGAGCTGCGTTTCAATGCCCTGGTCGACGACATCACCGTCCGCAAGGAGCTGGAGGACCAGCTGCGTCACCAGGCGCTGCATGACCCACTCACCGGGCTCCCGAACCGGGCACTGTTTGTCGACCGGGTGCAGCACGCCCTGGCCCGGTCGAGGCGACTGCCGGGCGCGGCCGTCGCCGTCCTCTTCCTCGACCTCGATGATTTCAAGGCGGTCAACGATAGCCTCGGGCACGACGCGGGAGATCGGCTGCTTGAGGCGGTCGCCGAGCGGCTGGGGGGGGCGCTGCGTCCCGGCGATACAGCCGCACGCCTGGGCGGCGACGAGTTCGCCATCCTGCTCGAGCAGACATCGCCAGAGGAGCCGCAATCGGTCGCGGCCCGATTGCTGGATCGCCTGGGCTCGCCGATCGAGGTGCAGGGGCGCACCGTCTCCGCGCAGGGCAGCATCGGCATTGCGGTCAGCGGCGAGCACGGCGCCACGCCGGAGGAGCTGCTGCGAAACGCCGACCTGGCGATGTACCTGGCCAAGGCGCGCGGCAAGGACCGCCACGAGCTGTACGAGCCGGGCATGCACGAGCAGGCCATGCGGCGACTGTCGATGCGACAGTCGCTGGAGCAGGCGATCACCGGTGACGAGCTCGAGGTCCACTACCAGCCGATCGTCGCCCTTGCCGACGGCTCGGTCGTCGGCCTCGAGGCGCTCGTGCGCTGGCGGGGTTCCGACGGCCAGTTCGTGCCCGTGCCGGAGCTGATCGCCGTCGCCGAGGAGACCGGGCTCATCATGCCCATCGGCCGGTTTGTCATGCGGCGCGCATGCAAGGATGCCCGCGCCTGGCAGGACGAGCTGGGAGCCGATGAAACGCTCGATATCGCGATCAACGTGTCGGTCATGCAGCTCGAGCATGGCACCCTCCTGCACGATGTCGAGCAGTCCCTGGCCGAGAGCGGATTGCCACCGACCTCGCTCATCCTCGAGATCACCGAGAGCGCGCTCTCGACCGACAGCCTTGACTCCGTGCGAACCATCCGCAGCATCCGCGCCATGGGCATTCGGCTCGCTCTCGATGACTTCGGGACGGGCTATTCCTCCTTGGGACGGCTGCGCCGGTTTCCGGTTGACATCGTCAAGATCGACCGCAGCTTCGTGACCGCCATGACGAAGGACCGCGAGGGTATCCTGGTCCAGTCCATCATCGATCTCGGGCGCACCCTGAAGATGGAGGTGGTCGCCGAGGGGATCGAGACTCATGCCCAGCTCGTGGCATTGCGTGCTCGCGGCGCAACTGTTGGCCAGGGCTACTACTTCGCGCAGCCCCTTCCGCCGGACGCGGTTCCTGCGGTCCTGGCCGTCGGCAAGCTGCCGCTGCCCCGGAGGCGGCGGCGCGCCATCGCCAAGGGCGCGTGACCCGCGCCCCGACCGCCTGCTACGCTTCGCGACGATGAAGATCGGTGAGTGGGACACGCTCGGAAAGGCACGCGGCCTGATCCAGCGCCAGCTCGGCGACCTGGGCGCGGACGAATATGCGGCCCACGTCGGCGTCAACCCGGACAACGGCAGGATGCGCGTCTTCGTGGCCACCGATGTCGGACTGCTCGAGTACAGCTACTCTCCGGCGGGTGCCGACCCGAACGGTGCGTGGATCCTGCGCGGGCAGGCGCACCGCTGGAACTCCATCCGCGGCCTCCGCCTCCAGACCGATGCCCAGCTCGATGAGGCATCCGGCAACGACCAGGCCGTCTGGCGGCTCGTTGCCGAGGATCCCAAGATCGAGCTCTCCGCCACGACCGATACCGGGAGGGCGCCGATCGAGGCACTGCTGGCCTTTGCGCGGGCGTGCCTCCAGCACGCGCGGTCGTAGCCCGGGCTACTCCGGAACGAGGATGCTTGACAGGTCCTCTTCGGGCTTCGGCCATCCCGGATCCATGGCGCGGGCGGCATCGGCCAGGATCTCGGCGGCCGCGAGATCCCTGTACCACTTTCGATTCGAAGGGATGACGAACCACGGCGCGTGGTCGGTGGAGCAGCGCGCCAGGGCATCGGTGTAGGCGGCGCGGAATGCGTCCCACTTCTCGCGCGTTTCGAGGTCGCCCGACGACCACTTCCAGTGCTTCTCGGGATTGTCGAGCCGCTTCTGGAATCGCTCTCGCTGCTCGTCGCGGCTGATGTGCAGGTAGAGCTTGACGATGCGAGTCTGGTTCGCGGCCAGCGTCGCTTCGAAGTCGTTGATCTGATCGTATCGCTCCTGCCAGAGGGACTCGGGGACCAGCTCATTGACCCGAACCACGAGGACGTCCTCGTAATGCGACCGGTTGAAGACGCCGATGCGCCCCTTTCCCGGCGTGGCGGCGTGAACGCGCCACAGGAAGTCGTGGCGAAGCTCCTCCTCCGTCGGAACACCGAATGCCGCCACCCGCGTTCCCTGCGGATTAAAGGCGGTGATGACCTTGCGAATGAGCCCGTCCTTGCCTCCGCCGTCGAGCGCCTGGAGCACGACCAGGAGCGATTGGCCACCCTCAGCCCAGAGTCGCTCCTGGAACTCGGCGAGCTCACGGCGCAGCTCCTTGAGCCGATCCCGCGCAGCGTCCGTGTCCCCGTCGAAGCCCGGAGTCGACCCAGCGTCGACCGCTTCGAGGTCCGGTCGGGAGCCCGGGACCACGCGAAGGAGTTCCGGGATGGCCAGCTCGGTCATGGCGCCACCGCGGCCAGGTAAATGGTCCCGAATGGAATCCTGAGGCGGCCGTCGGCGTCGATCGGCGTGAGCGGGAGCATCTCATCGGTCAGGGCGCGGTGCTGCTCGGGAGTGAAGTCGGCCGTCGCGGCGCCGCGCGAGCCGATCTCGCGCCAGACTCGAAAGGCGCCGGCATCGGGCAGGACGATGGCGGTATCCGGGTCGGCATCTGCCTTCACGTCTGCCCAGCCGGCATCGATTGCCAGCTCGGCCATCGACTCCGGCGTTGGATAGTGCCCACGATATTCGATCCCGCATCGGTCGTAGACGTCGCCATAGATGGCGCTCGGCGTCACCTCGCCGGGTCCCGGCACCGACAGGCTCAGCCGTCCCTCGGGTCGTGTGACGCGCACCCACTCGCGCAGGACGGCGCCGCGGTCGGTGGCGAAGAGCAGCGCGTGTACGGAGATGAGCACGTCGAACGAGGCGTCCGCGAAGGCCAGCGCACCGAAGTCCATCTCGACGAACTCGACGTCGGAGACCTGGCCGCGCGCGATCTCGAGCATGCCCGGCGCCGCGTCGACGCCGATCACGGTCCGGCCCTCGGCGGTCGCCATGGCCGCAGCGTTGCCCGTTCCGGTGCCGAGGTCCAGGACCCGATCCCCCGCGGTGAGCCCCGCGCGTCGGACGACCTCGGCCGCGACCGGACGCAGCGAGGGAGCCATGGTGGCCGCGTAGCCGGCCGCCGTCTGGCTGAAGCGTTCAGCCGGCGTGATGCTCACGCGCGGTGGCGACCGACGAAGCGCTCGATGCGATCCATCGCCTCCACGATCTGCTCGAAGGCGGTGGCGTAGCAGACGCGGACGTGACCGGCGCCGGACGGGCCGAAGGCCGTTCCGGGCACGACGCCCACCCGCTCCTCCTCCAACAGCTTCTCTGCGAAGGCAGGCTCATCAAGCCCGGTCGCATCGGTCACGCGCGGGAAGCAGTAGAAGGCGCCCATCGGCTCGAAGCAGGTGAGGCCGATCTCGTTGAACCGATCCGTCATGTAGCGTCGGCGGCGATCGTACTCGGCGCGCATCTCCTGGAGGTGCGGCTCGCCGCTGCGGAGCGCCTCCATGCCCGCGTACTGGGCAGCGGTCGGCGCGCACATGATCCCGTATTGGTGGACCTTGGCGATGCCCGTCATCAGCGCGGCCGGAGCCGCGACGTAGCCGATGCGCCAGCCGGTCATCGCGTAACTCTTACTGAAGCCGCCCAGCAAGATCGTCCGCTCGCGCATGCCCGGCAGCGCACTGAACGCCGTGTGTGCGTGATCGCCGTACACCAGGCGGTCGTAGATCTCATCGGAGAACACGAGCAGGTCATGACGGTCCGCGACCGCGGCGATGGCCTCCAGCTCCGGCCGATCCAGCACCGCCCCGGTCGGATTGTTCGGGTATCCCAGGAAGATCGCCTTGGTGCGCGGGGTGATGGCGTCCTGGATCATCTCGGCGGTGACGCGGAAGTCGGTGGCGTCGGTTGTGGCAACCGGGACGGCGACGCCGCCGGCCAGCTCGATGCAGGGCGCGTAGGCCACGAAGCAGGGCTCGTGGTAGATCACTTCATTGCCGGGGTTGACAGTCGCCCGCAGCGACGTGTCGACGGCCTGGGAGGCGCCGACGGTGATGATCAGCTCGGTCCGCGGGTCGTAGCCGACGCCGTATCGGTCGCGAAGGTTGGCCGCGATGAGCTCCCGCAGCTCGAGCATGCCGCCGTTGGCGGTGTAGTGCGTCTCACCCGCCTCGAGGCTCTCGATCGCCGCGCGGGTGATCGGCTCGGGCGTGGTGAAGTCCGGCTCGCCGATGGTGAGGCTGATGACGTCCTTCATCTCGGCCAGCATGTCGAAGAAGCGGCGGATGCCAGAGGGCGGCATGGCCCGGACGCGGTCGTTCAGGAAGTCGGCCGTCGGGCGGCGCGTCGCGGGTGCGGGATGCGTGGTCATTCGGCCGACAGTGTACCCAGCCCGCCGAGCGGGGACACTCGCCTCGAACGATCAGGCGGCGGGGGCTTCGCCGGCACGCAGCGCCAGGCGGAGGATCGGCGCGGGGACGGAGTCATCGATGCGCACCGCGTCCACCACGATGACATGGAGGCGTCCGGTGATCTCGCGGTTGAGCCATTCGACGCTGGTGAGATGCTCGCCCTGCGCCCGGGCGCAGACCCACACCGCCGTCTTGGCGCCGCTGGCGACGAGCTGGCGCATCAGGAGCCCGAACGTCTCATCGCTGCTGGCCCCGAGCTCTACGACCACCCGTACCTGCGCGCCTTCGGGATCGGTGGCGACGACGGTGCCGGGAGATGCCGCCCCGGCGGGCGCCGGCGTGAGCCGCATCCCGATCAGCCCGCCGATCTCCCCGAGATTCGCCCCGAGCCAGGTGGCGAAGTCCGTCGAGCGCCACAGCTCGACGGGGTCGGCGTACCGCAGCCGGCCGATCGGGAACGCCGCGAGCGCCCCGGTAGGCGTAACGGACGCGATCGGTGCGGGCGCGGCAGTCGTCGCCGGCTCGTCCGGCCAGGAGAGATCCTCGCGGCGGGTCACCGTAGGATCAGTCGATACCGACATCGGCGGATGGCACCTGGATACGGAAGGAGGGTGAAGTCCCTGTCATCAGTGTCCGACGCGCGGACGCCGGTGGCCAGCCGTACGATCATCGGTGGAGCGTGGGTCCTTCGGCATCGGTCCCGGCGGTCATCGCTCGCCGATGGGCAAGTCGCTCCCCCGCCTCGACTCGCATTCGAAGCCGGTTTGCCGGCCATGGCAGCGGACATGTCGCATACGCGCTGAACACGCAGGGCGGGTTGTAGGCGCGGTTGAAGTCGACCACCACACGGCCCTGACCATCTGGCACGTCGGTGTAGACGAACCGCCCGCCGCCGTAGGTCTCATGGCCGTTGGTCGCATCGGCGAAGACAAGCCACAGTTCGCCGGTCTCACCGCCATCCAGCGCCTGGAGCCGATGGGTCACGCCGTCGAGCTGGAACAGCACGTCCCCCGGCGCCGCCTGCTCGTCATTGGTGCCCAGGACGTCCGGTACCGGAACCGTTCGACCTGGCGTGGGCTCGAAACGGGCATCGAGGCGCCACGCGGGGTCAACCGGCCAGTGGGCGATGCCCTCGAAGGTGCGCCGCGCGGCCGACTCGAGATTCCACGTCCGAAGGGCCAGTCGACCGCCACGCTCGATCACGCACATCCGCAGCGGGCCGAGGGCCAGCATGGTGGGCTCGCCCTGCTGGTCATTGACGAGGAACAGACCCCGCACCGGCGCGTCGTCATGGAGGAAGCTCCCATCGGCGACGACGACCAGGTCGTTCACGCTGATCGTCCCGACGCTGGGCGGACCGCTCGGCAGCGTGATGTCGGCCGCCGGATCCGCGCCGATGCGGTTGACGCCCGGCTTCAGCCAGGCCAGCCCGGCCAGGGTCAGCCAACCGATGTCGCGCCGAAGGGCAGCGTAGCGCTGCGTCCGCCAGGCTTCGACGGCCGCGCGATGCGCGTCATGATCGGTCACCGTGCCGGGAGAAAGATGAGGGTCGGGCTGGTGCCGGGACCGATCCGCACGTAGGTCGCCGGGCCGCTGCTGACGGGGTTGGTGCGCGCCGCGCGCCCGGCGGCGGCCGTGCCGTCCAGCGCGACCGCGATGGGCCCCTCGCCGAACCGGGCGAGGCACGCGGCCGCGTACCCCTCGGTGTTGGGCTCGGCCAGCACGAGCTCGCTGCGATCGAGCGTCATGCGCCAGCAGCGTGCGCCGAGGAGATCGTCATTGCCCACGTCATGCCAGGTGCCGGGCAGCGCCGGAGCGAGATCGGCCTTCGCGCGGTCCGCGTCAACGGTCGCGAGCACGACGCCGCGTGGCGCCTCCGTCCAGTCGTCGACCGGCCGCGGGAAGAGCGCGAACCTTGCGTCGTCGGCCGGCGGACGGTCGAGCAGCTGCGTCGCAGCGCCACGCACGCCCCACCACAGCAGGCGGGCATCGTCGCCGGGCTCGGCGTAGAGCCATTGCGGAAAGAGCTGCGCGCCGCCCTCGCGCAGGATGCGGTTCAGGTCGCCCTGGTCCGGCACGGCGATCCGCACGTGGCTGACCTCGGCCATCAGTCGTGCGCGGTGGGCGGTCGAAAGTCGGAGAAACCGGCAGCTCGCTCGTACGCATCGGCGACGCGCAGCACCGTGGCCTCGTCGAAGGCTCGGCCGATGACCTGGAGTCCGACCGGCAGGCCGTCCGACAGCCCGCACGGCACGCTGATGCCCGGCAGTCCGGCGATGTTGACGGGCAGGGTGCAGGCATCGTTGAGGTACATCGCCAATGGATCGTCCACCTTGGCGCCGATCTTGAACGCGACGGTCGGCGAGGTGGGCGCCAGGATGGCGTCGACCGTGGAGAGCACGTCGTCGAACTCGTCCTTGATCAGGGTGCGGACCTGCTGCGCCTTGACGTAGTAGGCGTCGTAGTAGCCGGCCGACAGCGCATAGGTGCCAAGCATGATTCGGCGCTTCACCTCCGGTCCGAATCCGGAGCCGCGCGTGTGGGTGTAGTTCTCGAGGATCTCATCCGCGGCCGCGGAGAGGCCGTAGCGCACGCCGTCGAAGCGCGCCAGGTTGGCGCTCGCCTCGGCCGGCGCGATGATGTAGTACGTCGCCAGCCCACGATCGGTGGACGGCAGGCTGACGTCCACGATTTCCGCGCCGAGCCCGCGCATCGCTTCGATTCCCGCACGGACGGCGGCTTCTACGCCCGGCTCCATGCCGGCCACGAAGTACTCGCGCGGGACGCCGAGCCGCAGGCCCTTCACGTGGCCGGTCAGCGCGGCGGCGTAATCGGGAACCGGCGTGTCAACGCTCGTCGAGTCGCGCGGATCGTGGCCGGCCAGCGCGCCGAGCACCAGCGCCACGTCGCGCACGGAGCGGGCGAACGGCCCGCACTGGTCGAGGCTGGAGGCGAACGCGACCATGCCCCATCGGCTCACGCGCCCGTAGGTGGGCTTCATGCCGACCGTGCCGGTCAGCGAGGCCGGCTGGCGGATGGAGCCGCCGGTGTCAGTCCCCAGCGCGAACACGGCCTGGCCGCCCGCGACGGCGGTGGACGAGCCGCCAGATGACCCGCCGGGCACCGTCATTTCGTCCCACGGATTGCGGACCGGCCCATAGGCGCTGTTCTCGTTGCTGGAGCCCATGGCGAACTCGTCGCAGTTCGTCTTGCCCAGCAGGATCGCGCCGGCGGACTCCAGGCGTTCCTGCGCCGATGATGCGTATGGCGACCGATAGCCCTCGAGGATGAAGCTGCCGGCCGTCGTCGGCAGACCTCCGGGCAGGTCCCGGCCGTCGTCGTCGAGCGCGCGGGTGACGAAGATGTCCTTGAGCGCGTACGGCATGCCGAGCAGCGGTCGGTCCGCGCCATCGCCGCGGGCGAGCGCGGCATCCGCGGCATCGGCTTCCTTGCGGGCGGCATCGGCATCGACGGCCAGGAAGCTGTTCAGCCGCTCCGCATCGCGATCGATGCGGGCCAGGCAGGCGTCGGCAAGCTCTCTCGAGCTCAGCTTGCGCTCACGCAGCAACTGGCTGAGCTCCGTGATCGTGCGGTCTGCGATCGGCAGGGTCACGGGGTCAGACCGCGTGCCTTTCGTCTCGAATTCTCACCTGCAGAGCGCTATCGATGCTTTGGAGTCCCATTCGAGGTTCACGTGACCGCGTTTGCCCATATTTATAGACAATTTCCGGTGGACGGCCGCGACCCCATGAAAGGAAAGGCGACATAACGGTCAGCTGGTGAGAATTGGACAGGAATGCCCATCGCACCCTACCGACCCTCACGCAGCACCGTCGGGACACGCAGGAACGGGTCGTCCCGCAGCGGCGCGTTGGCTAGCGCGGCTTCGCGGGTGAGCCCCGGGCGCACCGAGTCCTCGCGCATCACGTTCTCGAGCTGGATCACGGACGCGGTGGGGCCGACATGGCTGGTATCGACGTCGCGCAGCGTCTCGATCGCCTCGAGGATGTTCGACAGCTGCGTCTGCATGCGGTCGACCTCCTCATCGGTCAGGTGGAGGCGCGCAAGTTGTGCGACGTGCTCGACATCATCGCGACTGATGGTGGCCATGAGGCACTGATGGTAGCGCCATCTGGCAGCATTGGGCCGATGACCACCCAGGCAGTGCCGATCCCGGGCGGACGGATCGAGTCCTTCTCGCTCGCAGGCGGCGACGGCGCGCCGCTCGTTGTGCTCGGCGGGGTCGAGACCGGGTTCCGTCCGCTGGCCGGTACCGAGCAGGTGCTCACTCGCCGTTGGTCCGGTCGCGCCGATGGTCGGCCCGTCACGGTCCTCGGCCGCCCGCTTCCCGATGACCCCGCCGACGCCGAGCGGATCATGCATCCGCGCGTCATCGCCGACGGCGTCGCGACCGTCCTGCGGGCGCTGGACCTCGGCCCGATCGCGATCGAGGCCGAATCTGGCGGAGGGCGCATCAGCCTGTGGCTCACCGTCGACCATCCCGAACTCGTCGAGCGCCTGGTGCTGGCGGCGGTGTCGTCAGAGACCCCGCCGGATTCGCCGATGGCCGACCGCATGGGCCGATGGATATCGCTCGCCGAGGCGAGCGATTGGGGCGCATTCTTCGCCATCATGGCCCAGCAGATGAAGGCGGCCACCGAGACCGAGGCGAGCTCGTTCGCGGCAGCCGCTCGTCTCCAGCCGCGGCCCGCCACGCCGGAGCGATTCATCGGCGAGCTGAAGGCGACCCTGGATCCGTCCTCGTTCGTCACCGATCGGCTTGGCGAGATCGGCGTGCCGGCGCTCGTGCTGGCCGGTGAGCTGGACCAGGTCGTGCCGCTGACGTCGACACGGCAGGTGGCGGAGCGCATCTCGGGCGCGCGGCTGCTCACGGATCCCGAGTGCGGACACACCGTGCGCAGCTCCTTCGCCGAGTACGACAGTCTCGTCGAGGCATTCCTGGCCGACGGCGACCGATGATCCGCGAGGCAGAGCCACACGGTCGGTGGGGCCAGCTGGCCATCCTGGCTGGCACGCTGCTCCTCGCGCTCGTTCCATGGTTCAGCGCCGCGTCGGTGGCACCCCTCATCGCCGAGGAGTGGGAGATCAGCCGTCTCGAGACGGCGCTCCTCACGGTTGGGGTCCAGCTCGGCTTCGTGGGCGGCGCACTCGCGGTCGCCTTCACCGGGGCCGCGGACGTCATCCCAGCCCGCAGGCTGATGGCCGGTGGCGCGCTGCTGGCGGCGCTTGCGAACGCCGCGTTCGGCCTCCTCGCGGTGGACCTTGCCACGGCCCTCCCACTGCGCGCGTTGAGCGGCGCCGGGATCGCGGCAGTGTATCCGGTGGCGATGAAGGTGGTCGCCGGCTGGTTCCGCGGCGGACGAGGCCTGGCGGTCGGGATCCTCATCGGCGCCATCACGCTCGGCTCAGCCCTGCCGCACCTGCTCCAGGCGGGTGGTGCCGTGGCCGGCCTGGATTGGAGGCTGGTCGTGCTCAGCGCAACCGGGCCCTGCCTGGCCGCGGTCGGTCTCGCCTTGTGGGGCGTTCGCGAAGGACCGATGTCGACGCCGGCCGCTCGGCTGAGCCTGCGCATGGCTCGCGCGGCGCTGGGCGAGCGCAGCGTGCAGCTCGCCAACCTTGGCTACCTCGGCCACATGTGGGAGCTGTACGCGATGTGGACCTGGGTCCCGGCGTTCCTTGCCGCCAGCCTTGCCGTCTCGGGTGGCGTCGATCCGGAGGGCGCCAGCGGCGTTGCCTTCCTCGTCGTGGCGGCCGGAGCAATCGGATGCGTGGCAGCCGGAGCACTGGCGGACCGCCTGGGACGAACGACGCTGACGGTGGCTGCCATGGCCCTGTCCGGATCGAGCGCGGTCGCTGCCGGGCTCCTGTTCGCGGCACCGACTGTCGTGCTGCTGGCAGTGGTCGTGATCTGGGGCATCACCGTCGTCGCCGATTCGGCACAGTTCTCGACTGCGGTCAGCGAGCTTGCACCACCGGGCACGGCGGGATCTGCCCTCGCCCTGCAGACGGCCGCCGGGTTCCTGCTCACCGGCATCACGATCGTGGGCATCGGCCTGCTGGATCCGACCGACCGGGGCTCATGGTCGCTGGCCTTCGCCATCCTGGCGCTGGGGCCGATTGTCGGCATCATCGCGATGCTCCGCCTGCGGCGACGCCCCGATGCGATCCGCATGGCCGGCGGTCGCCGCTAGCCTGCCGGCGCTTCAGGTCGCCTCGCGTCATCGCGCTCGATCGCGACGAATGCGCCGGAAGTGCCCTCTGGGCGCGATGCTCGCGATGCTCGACCACATGTTGCGCCTGACCTGCGCCGGACGGCGCGGCTGAGGCCCGGCAGTCCGCTGTAGATCCTGAGAATCGCGCCTGAAATCGGCCTCAGGCGCTGTGGCCTTCAAATGTCGCGAGCGGCGGGTCGAGCGGCGGGTCGAGCGTGCGCCGCAGGGTGAGGTCGCAGTCGGGCGTTGCGCCGCCACCCACCGTGACGAAGCCGTTGCGCTCATAGAACGCACGGCCGCGCTCGTTCCTCGAGTGCACGTCGAGCACGTAGCCTTCGACCCGACCGCTCAGCCGCCGATGCAGCTGCTCGAGCAACGCACTGCCGGCGCCGGTGCCGTAGTGCGCCGGATCGGCATAGATGCGGAACAGCTCCGGCCCGCGGTGGCCGATGCCGAACTGCGCGAACGCGATAATGTCGCCGTCTCGCTCGGCGACCAGGAAGTGGCCGTCGTCCGTCGAAGCAGCGCGCTCGGCGGACGCCGCGAGCGCATCCGTGTCGTAGGCACGCCCCAGAAACTCCTCGATGAAACTCGGCTTGAAGATCTCGCGGTAGGTATCGGTCCAGCTGGCACGCGCAACGGCCGCGATGCGCTCGGCATCGGCCGGCGTCGCGTCGCGGACCAGCGGCGGCTCCAGCTTCATTCCAACAATTCGACCTTGACCGGCACGGCACGCTTCATGGCGTCCGAGACCGGGCAGTGATCCACCGCCCAGCGGGCGACCTCTTCCAGCCGGTCGGGCGCGGCGCCCGACATCCGAATGCCGATCCGCAGCGAGAGCGGTCCGCCCGGCACCGCGTCGTCGAGGCCGAGGATGCCGCGATCGTCCGACTCGCTGTCGACCTCCACCTCGCATTCGAACCCCTCGAATCCGAGCTGGGCAGCGCGCATGACAGCGAGCGAGCTGACGCAGGCGGCGATCGCGGCCCGCAGGAACCAGCCGGGGCTGGGCGCCCCGTCTCCGCCGCCGACCGCGCCGGGCATGTCCGTCGTCAGGGTCTCCCCGTTCGGGCCGTCGACACGGATGCGCAGCCCGTCCTCGACCCGGGCAGTTGCCAGCGAGTCCGTGTAGCGGGCCTCGTCGGGATGCTCGCCCAGGTACGCGCTGGCGTTCCCGATCGCGGTCCGGATGGTCTCGGTCATATCGCCGTTCCTCCTTCGAGCAGGCGCCGCAGGCCGTCCTCGTCGAGGATCGTCACCCCGAGCTGCTCCGCCTTCGCCAGCTTGCTGCCGGCCCGCTCCCCCGCCACCAGGTAATCCGTCTTGGCGGAGACCGATGACGCCGCATGGCCGCCGGCCGTGCGAATGGCCTCCTCGGCCTCCGAGCGGCTGAGCTCGGGCAGCGTCCCGGTCACCACCAACGTCTTGCCGGTCAGCGGGCCGTCGGGCGGCCCGGCGGCGGCGCCGGGCGCAGGGGCTTCGGAACTGACGCCGGCGTCGAGCAGGCGATGGAGCGTATCGCGCGTGTGCTCATCGGCGAAAAAGCGTGCGATTCCCTCGGCCACCACCATGCCGATCCCATAGACCGCCGTCAGCTCCTCGACCGATGCACCGCGGAGCGTGTCGGCGGCGCGACGCGTCCAGTCGGCATCGGTCTCTGCGTCAGTCCGCGGCAATTCGCGGGTCAGCCAGGTGGCGAGGTCAATGGCGGTCTGCTCGCCGACGTGGCGGATGCCAAGCCCATTCAGGATCCGGCTCAGCGGGCGCTGCCGGGCTTGCTCGATGGCGGCGTGCAATTTCTCGGCACTCTTTCGCCCCAGCCGATCGAGGCCCTCGAGCGTCTCGACATCGAGCCGGAAGATGTCGGCAGGCTCCTTCACGAGATCGCGCTCGGCCAGCTGGAGCATGATCTTGTACCCGAGGCCGTCCATGTCCATCCCGCCTCGGCCGCTGAAGTGCAGCAGAGCACCGATGCGCTGCGCCGCGCAGTACGGGTTCGGGCACCTCGTCACAACCTCGCCCTCCTCGCGGACTGCCTTGGTGCCGCACACCGGGCAATTCGCGGGCATCTCCCACTCCGTCTCACTGCCGTCTCGGGCGTCGACCACAGCGCTCACGATCTCGGGGATCACGTCACCCGCACGCTGGAGCACGACGGTGTCACCGACGCGCAGGTCCTTGCGCCGGATCTCGTCGATGTTGTGGAGCGTGGCGTTGCGGACGGTGGTGCCTCCCACGAACACCGGCGTCACGTGCGCGACCGGCGTCAGCGCTCCAGTGCGGCCGACGTAAACGTCGATCTCCTCGAGCCTGGTCGTCACCTGCTCGGCCGGAAACTTGTACGCCGTCGCCCAGCGTGGCGCACGCGCAACGAATCCGAGCTCGTGCTGCTCGGCGAGCGAGTCGACCTTGATCACGATACCGTCGGTCTCGTAGTCGAGCTCCCTGCGCGCCTCGGACCACTCCTCGGTGTAGGCGATCACGGCGTCGATCCCCTCGACCCTCCGCACGTTCGGGTTGACCGGGAAGCCCAGCCGGCGCAGGAGCTCGAGCGACTCGGTGTGGGTGGCGAGGCCGTGGGCGCCGACCAGCTGAAAGGTCCAGAGACTCATGCGCCGGCTGGCGGTCACCGACGGGTCCTTCTGGCGCACCGTGCCGGCTGCCGTGTTGCGCGCGTTGGCGTACAGCGGCTTGCCGTCGCGCTCCAGCTGCTCGTTGAGGGCGGCAAACCCACCCCGCGTCATGAACACCTCGCCGCGCACCTCGAGCCGGTCGCCGGGAGGATCCTCGTGCAGGCGCAGCGGGATGGCGCGCACGGTGCGCAGGTTGGGGGTCACGTCCTCCCCGGTCGTCCCGTCCCCGCGGGTGGCGCCCCGCACGAAACCGCGGCCTTCGTAGCGCAGGCTGATCGCCAGCCCGTCGATCTTCAGCTCGCAGACGTAGGTCACCGGCGGATCGTCCGGTCCGCGTCCCAATCCGCGCCTGACGCGGGTGTCGAACTCGCGCAGCTCATCGGCTCCGAAGGCGTTGCCCAGGCTGAGCATGGGCACCTCGTGACGCACCGACGGAAATCCGCCCTCGACCGGTGCGCCGATGCGCTGCGTCGGCGAGTCGGGGGTCATCAGGTCGGGATGCTCCGCCTCAAGGTTGACGAGCTCGCGGAAGAGCATGTCGTACTCGCGGTCCGGCATGGTCGGCGCGTCGAGAACGTGGTAGCGGTGATTCGCCTCGTCGAGCGTTGCGCGCAGCTCAGAGGCTCGAGTGGCTGGATCGGTCGCGCTCATCGCCTCAGATTCTACGAGCCCGCGCCCCTCCGCCGAACGAGCCGCTCGATGGAACGACCAGATTTCGTTCGAGGTCAGCGCCACAGGTCGTCTGCTCGATACATCGAGCAGGATTCACCAGGGTGCATTCGCGTTAGTCCTCGCCGCGATCAGGCTCGTCGAACCAGGCACGCACGTGAGCAGCATGCTCGCGATAGTGCTCGGCCCCGTCGTAGCGGATCACATCGGCGACGGTATCCCCGTTGCCAAGGCGCAGATCCAGCAGCGCGGGATCGAGCGCGGCCAGGGCAGCCGACAAGGCCGCGAAGGCGTGGTCCTCGCGCTCGATGGCGACATCGGGCCGCATCTGCCGGGACTCCTCCAGGAGTCGGGCGTTCATCGCATCGGTCTGCGAGATGTCGTAGGCGAAGGCGTCACCCCGGCCGTCGGTCGCCAGGCGGAGGGCCTCGGTCGCGTGCTCGGCCCAGAAGGCAACGTGCGCGATCAGGTCGCGCACGCTCCAATCCCCGACCACGCCCGGCACGGTCACCAGCTCGGCATCGACATCCTCGAGCGCGTCGAGGAACACGTCGCGCTCGGTGGTCAGCTCCGCGAGCAGGTCGTCCACCCGACTCATGACGGCCCGGCGGCGGCGCGCAGCTGCTCCGCGTGCTCGCGGTAATGGTCCGCGCCGTCCTCGCGGATAACTTCGCCCAGCGTCGCTCCGTCGGGCAGGCTCTTGGATAGGAGTGACGGATCCAGCGCCATGAGCCGGTCGACGAGAGCCTGGACCGATGCCGCCTCGCGCTTCCTCACCGTGGACAGGTCGGCCTGGCGCGCGACACGCGCGACGGTCGCGTTCACCTCGTCCGCCGTGGGCTCGCCGACGCCCACCTCGGACCCGCGGCCCTCCTTTACGGCATGGATGACCTCGGCCGCGTGGCCGGCCCAGTAGCCGAGATGCGCGACCAGCTCGCGCGCGCTCCACTCGCCGAGCAGCCTCGTCGCCTTCAGTCGCCCCGCGCCCAGGGACTCGAGCACCGCAAGAAATTCGACGCGCGCCGCGGTGAGCTCCCGGACGAGCTCCTCGTTCACGTGCGCTCGAGCCCGGCATAGGCGGCGATGAGCCGCTTCACGCCCTCTCCCACGAAGGCCACCGTCACCTCCTCGTCGCCCTTGACGATGCGGCTGGTCACGACGATGCCGTCGCCGAACCGCCGGTGCTTGACCCGGTCCCCGGCCCTCCAGGCCGGGTCCTCCTCGGCGCCCAGCGCATCGCCGGCGCCCGGCGCTGAGAACGTGCCGCTCCCGAGGTCGACCGATCCGGAACCCTCGTAGCTCGCCCCCGCGACCCGCTCGCGGGCCGCGTCCAGGTGACGACCCACCGGACGCGGGGCTAACGGCGCCGCCATGTCGGGCAGCGAGATCGGCCGCAGCGGCTCACGCACACGACGCGTCGGTGAACGGTAGCCGCCGGGCAGCCAGCTGCTGTCGTCATCGGTTCCGCGCGGCCAGTCGCCACCGCGGCGGAACGGCGCGGCCGATCGCTCGGCGGCCAGCAGCTCGTCCGGCAGCTCCGAGAGGAAGCGCGAGGGATCCGACTGCGCGCCGACGCCGTAGGTGGACCGATGGTGCGCATGCACCAGATACAGCCGATCCTTCGCCCGCGTCATGCCCACGTAGGCAAGACGACGCTCCTCCTCGAGCTCGCGGTCGTCCTCCAGAGCGCGCCGATGGGGCAGGAGCCCCTCCTCCATGCCGATCATGAACACG
>Ga0136633_1001377_pt1 | contig 17993 bp, 21 predicted proteins | sample AntDrymeUQ832206_2_FD_105494 | JGI IMG/M metagenome (GOLD analysis project Ga0136633, IMG submission 105494) | Polar desert sand microbial communities from Dry Valleys, Antarctica - metaG UQ83 (22.06) | ecosystem: Environmental > Terrestrial > Soil > Desert | place: Antarctica: Dry Valley...
CTACTCGGGCTCGAAGATGCGGCCGTGCAGGCGCTCGTCGCGGACCCCGAGCATGTAGATCGCGCCGAGGCCGAGCAGGGTTCCCGGCAGGGCGGCGAGCGCGGTGACGATGTCGGTCTCCCCCAGCGACATTCCTTGTGCGAGATGAACCAACGCACCGCTCGCGATCGCACCGAGAGTGGCGCCGATAAAAGCGCCGACGATCCCCCCCCGGAAGCGGTCGGGCACGAACACTGTGAAATGCCAGATCGCGATTCCGAGTGTGCTCCAGACCAGTAGCGCCATGATCTAGCGGTTCCTTCCGTGCTTGCGGCGACGCTGGCGGTCGCGTCGCCTCTTGCTCTCGACGGATCCGTCGGCGCCGCCGCTGCCCTGGGCCAGCTCGGCGTCGACCTCGTCCTTGCTCGCCGCCAGGTCCGGGTCGGTGTGGACGAGCTCGTTGGGGTTGGTCATTGCTTTCGGAGCGATCGCCTCGTCCTCGAACTCGCCACCGACGTCGAGGGCCTTGCCGTCGTCGACGCGCTGGACGATGTTGTCCTCGGGGAAGGCAGGGACGTAGCCCATCACTTCCTTGATCCGGGCGGCGCGGGAGCGGTAAGACGCCTCCCGCTCCTTCCAGGCGATCAGGATCGGGGTGGCGATGAAGATCGAGGAATAGGTGCCCGAGAGGATGCCGATCATCATTGCGAACGCGAAGTCGCTCAGGGTCTCGCCGCCGAAGAGGAGGATGCTGAGGATCAGAACCGTGGTTCCCAGGCCGGTGATCAGCGAGCGAGTCAGGACCTCGCTAAGCGATCGGTTGGCGATCTGCGCAAAGGTGGCGCGCGGCAGCCGGGGGACGTTCTCACGGATCCGGTCGAAGACGATCACGCAGTCGTAGAGCGAATAGCCGAGGATCGTCAAGAAGGCGGCAACGGTGGCGCTCGAGACCTCGCCGCCGACCAAGGAGTAGATCCCGGCGGTAATCAGGATGTCGTGGATCACAGCGATCAAGACCGGAATCGCATACTTGGCCTCGAATCGGAACGCCACGTAGGCGCTGATCAAGATCAGCGAGAAGAGGATCGCGAAGCCGGCGCTCTTGGCGACCTGCGCGCCGAAGGTAGGGCCGACCGATTGGCTGTCGAAGCCGTCGTCCTCCCCCTCCAGCCCGAAGTCCGCTTCGAGTTGATCCTGGACGACGCCGGTCTGATCGGGCGCGATCTTGCCCTGGATCTGGAAGACGTTGTCGCCGAAGGCGGGCTCGGTGACCTCCTGGATCTTCGTCGACTCCGGGGCCTCCACTCCCGCTGTCGCAAGCGACTCGCGGACCTCGTCGACGCCGACGTCGGTGTCCAGAGCGGCCTTGATCCTGGTTCCGGACTCGAAGTCGATCCCGAAGTTCAGCTGCTGCGTCGAGAACGAGATTGCGCCGATCGCGAGGATTGCGCCGGAGACGGAGAAGAACCACTTGCTGGCGCCCGCGAAGTCGAAGTGCCAGCGCACATGCTTCTCGCCGGCGCCCAGGAAGGCGGGCGAGCGGAGCACGGAGGATCGACCGAGAATGCCGAGGATCGCCCTCGTGAAGACGACCGCGGTGAACAGCGAGACCAGGGTGCCGACGCCGAGCGTGAAGGCGAAGCCCTTGACGCCGGAGGTCGCCAGCCCGAAGAGGATGAACGCCGTCAACAGCGTGATCACGTTCGCGTCGATGATCGTCGCGATGCCCTTGCGGTAGCCGGTCGTGATCGCCGACAGCGTCGAGTGACCGCCGCGGATCTCCTCCTTGATGCGCTCGAAGATGACGACGTTCGAATCCGCCGCGACGCCGATCGTGAGGATCAGCCCGGCCATCCCCGGCAGCGTCAGCGTGATCGGGATCAGCTTCATCAGCGCGAAGAAAAAACCGGCGTAGGCGAGCAGGCCAAGCGCCGCGACGACGCCCAAGAAGCGGTAGTAGAAGACGAGGAACAGGAGCACCAGGGCAAGGCCGATCAGCCCCGCAATCAGGCCCTCGTCGAGCGCCTGCTGGCCGAGCGTCGCTGAGACCGTGCTCTGGCTGATCAGGTTGAGCTCGACCGGCAGGGCGCCGATGCGGAGCAGGTTGGCGAGGTCCTGCGCCTCCTGGATGCTGCCGAGCCCGGAGATCTGGGCGCCGGTACGGCCGTCGATCCCGCCCGGGTTCTCGTTGAAGTCGATGATCGGGCGCGAGACGATCTCGTCGTCCAAGACGATCGCGAACGCGTAGTCCAGCTGCTCGAGGCTGCCCTGTCCCCGCGTCGCGATCTCGGCGGTGATGTCGGCGAAGGCGCGGCGGCCCTCCTCGCTGAAGCTGAAGGTGACGTTGGGCTCGCCGGTGGTCGGGTCGGTCTCTTGCTGGGGATCGCGGAGATCCTCGCCGGAGAGGGCCGGCGTGTCGCGCAGCAGCAGGTACTGCGGCGGCGGCGCGGGCGTCCCCTCGCTCTCCGGTTCGATCTGCTGATCCTGGACGACGATTGTCCCTTGCGGGACAGTGAGGATCTCGCGCTGGTCCTCCGCCAAAGCCTCGACCTCGGGCAGCTCGAGCAGGTCCGCCTCCTCGTCGGCGGGTCCGCCGACGAGCTCCTTGCTGGTCTTGTTGAAGAGGTAGAGCTGGGGGCCGTCTTGGGTGCAGAGGTCCTGCACACATTGCGGCTCGCGCTCGCTCGCGGCCTTGACCGCGTCGTAGAGGCGTGGGACCGTCTGAAAACGCACTGTCGAGGGCGTCACGTCGCCGAGCTGGGTCTCGTCGTCGAGCGGGATCACGTTCGGCTCGAAGTCGTAGAAGTAGAGCTGTGCGGTATCGCCAACCTGGTCGATCGCGCGCTGGGTGTCTTGGATCTCGGGCAGGTTGACCTGCAGCTGGTCCTGGCCGATCCGCGAGATCTCGGGCTCGGCGACGCCGAGCGAGTCGACTCGATCGCGGACAATCTCGATCGCGCGGTCGATGTCCTCGCCGTCGACCTCGGGATTCTGCGCGTTCGGCTGGCCCTGATAGATCAGCTGGGTCCCGCCGGAGAGGTCGAGTCCGAGCTTCGTGTCCCGGGAGGTGATGATCAAGACCGAGGCGAGCATCAGCCCGAGCACGAACAGGATCACGAACAGGTTTAGACGCTTGGAGCCCATCGGAGTTCGGGGGCCTACTCGGGGGTGAGGACGAGCAGCAGCCCGCCGTCATCGTCGTAGGCGGGGAAGAGATCGGCGGTCGCGTTCGCCGGCAGATCGCCCTCGGCCCTGACGGCAACCCGCTTGCCCAGGGAGCGCACGCCCCACTCGAGCGTGGTTCCAATCGGGTCGCCTGCGTCCGGTGCCTGCTCCTCGGCCGCCGACTCGGAGTCAAGCCACTGCAGGCCGAGAACCTCGCGGACGGAGCGGCCGATCACGTCTTCGTCGGTCAGGCCGGTCAGCTCGAATCCGCCGCGGCCGACGTCGAGGACACGACCGTCCTTGTCGCAGGTGAAGAAGGCGGCGTCCGGGGCGGGGTAGTAGTCGTCGAGCAGCTCGAAGACGAAGCCGAAGCCGCACTTCGGGCAACTCTTGGGTCGCGATGACAGCCCGGCGGTCCGCTCCCCGCTCAGCTCCCTGTTCCCGCAGTTCGGGCAGATGAAAAATGGCACGCTCACAGGCTAGTGAATCGGCGCGGCGAGCCGGGAGCCTGCTGGGGCCTAGAAGAGGCTGGAAGCGCCTTCGGGGACGGGCAGGCCGAGGTGCTCGTAGCCGCGCGCCGTGATCACGCGACCGCGGGGGGTGCGCTTGATCAATCCCTGCTTGAGCAGGTAGGGCTCGTAGACGTCCTCGATCGTGTCCTGTTCCTCATCGACGGCCGCGGCCAATGTCGACAGGCCGACCGGCCCGCCGGCGAACTTCTCGGCGATCGCCGTGAGGATCGTCCGGTCATGGCGGTCGAGACCGGCGGCGTCGACCTCGAGCAGGTCGAGCGCCTTGGCCGCGATCGCGGCATCGATGATGCCGCTGCCGCGGACCTCGGCATAGTCGCGAACGCGCTTGAGCAGGCGGTTGGCGACGCGTGGCGTCCCGCGCGATCGGGCTGCGAGCGCCGCCGTGCCGTCGGGCTCGATCGTGACTCCGAGGATGCCCGCGGAGCGCTGGACGATCTCGGCCAGCTCGGGGACGTCGTAGTGCTCGAGTCGGTGCGAGAGCCCGAAGCGGTCTCGAAGCGGCGTCGTCAGTAGGCCCGCGCGGGTGGTCGCGCCGACGAGGGTGAAGGGCGGCAGGTCGAGGGTCACTGTCCGCGCGCCGGCGCCCTGGCCGAGGACGACCGGCAGCTTGCGGTCTTCCATCGCCGGGTAGAGCGTCTCTTCGATCGCCCGGTTGAGGCGGTGGATCTCGTCGATGAAGAGGACCGAGCCCGGCTCCAGCGTCGTCAGGAAGCTGGCGACATCGGCTTTACGCTCGAGCGCCGGGCCCGCCGTCTGCACGAGCGGGGCCTCCATCTCAGCGGCAATGATGTGCGCGAGCGAGGTCTTGCCGAGTCCCGGCGGGCCTGCGAGCAGGACGTGGTCGAGCGGCTCGCCGCGCCGGCGGGCAGCCTCGATGAAGATCTCCAGCTGGCTTGTCACCTGCTCCTGGTTGACGAACTCTGAGAGCTTCGAGGGGCGCAGGCTGCGATCGAGCTCCTCCTCCCCGTGCTCGATCCGGGCATCGGCGACGCGTGGCTCGGCGTCCGCCGCTGCGGCCGCCTCGTTGAGAGGAATGCGCTTGATCGACATCGCGATCAGGCTACGCCGCGGCCCGGTCGCCGGCGCCTCCGCGGAGCGCTGATCGGAGTAGCTCCTCGGCGCTCTCGCCTTGCGCGGAGGCCAGCAGTTGATCGGCTTCGACCGGCGTGTAGCCGAGGCCGAGCAGACCCTCGCGGGCCTCGGCGCGGGGACCTTCGGGCTCGACCGCGACTTTGAGCGCTTCGCCGACGTCGGCGGCGACCTTGTCGCGGAGATCGAGGATGATTCGCTCGGCGGTTCGCTTGCCGATCCCGGGGACCGCCTGGAAGCGTTTCGCATCGCCGGAGGCGATCGCAGAGATCAGCTCCCGAACCGGTCCGTCTGAGAGCGTCGAGAGCGCCACCTTGGGACCGACTCCGGAGATCGAGATCAGCATCAGGAAGAGATCGCGCTCCTCCTCGGAGGCGAAGCCGTAGAGCGACATCGCGTCGTCGCGAGCGACAAGGTGGGCGTGCAGGAAGGCCCGCTCGCCGATCGCAGGGACGGCGCGGAGCGTCTCGGTGGAGACTGCGAGCCGGTAGCCGACCCCACCCGCATCGAGGATCACGTGGTCGGGGCGGCGGACGAGGACGCTGCCGCCGATCGATGCGATCACGAGGCGACCGCCCCGGCAACTGAGGCCGCGTCCCGGGCGATCGGGCTGCTGTGGGCGGAGTGGCAGATCGCGACCGCGAGCGCGTCGGCCGCATGCTCGGAAGGAGGGGTGACGGGAAGGTTGAGCAGGGTCGAAACCATCCGCTTGACCTGCGCCTTGTCGGCCCTGCCGCTCCCGCACACGGCCATCTTCACCGCTTGCGGCGTGTAGTCGAAGCAGGCGATGCCGCGCTCGGCGGCGGCGAGCATGACCACCCCTCGGGCTTGGCCAACTGCGGTCGCCGAGCGGACGTTCTTGCCAAAGTAGAGCGCCTCGAGCGCCAGTGCTTCGGGCTCATGCCAGTCGAGCAGTTCGTCGAGCGACTCGTGGATCCGCTGCAGGCGCTGCTCCATCGTCATGTCGGTGGCGACCTCGATCGTGCCGCCATCCAGCGCGGTCAGCCGCTGCCCGCAGGCGCGGACGACACCGAAGCCGGTGTTGGCGATGCCGGGGTCGATTCCCATAACGATCCGCACGGAAACAGATTCTGGCCCCAGGCTCGGATGCCTCCCCGCCGCGGACGCCCGTTGTCAGGCCACCCGCTCCAGGACTTCGTCGGGGATGTCGAAGTTGGCGTGGACGTCGTCGACGTCGTCGTGGTCGTCGAGCGCCTCGATAAGGCGCATCAGGGTGCCCGCCTTGTCCTCATCGACCTCGACCGTGCTGCCGGGCTCCATCGCGATCTCGGCCGACTCGATCTCCACCTCCGCTTGCTCGAGCGCGGCGCGGACGGCGCTCAGGCTGGAGGGAGCGCAGAGAACGCGCAGCGCCTCGCCGTCCTCGACCACATCTTCGGCTCCGGCATCGATCGCAACGATCAGGTCGTCCTCGCCGTAGCGGTCGCCGTCGACGACGATCACGCCGCGCTTCTCAAACATCCAGGCGACCGAGCCGGGCTCGCCGAGGCTGCCGCCGTGGCGGTCGAAGGCGTGGCGGATCTCCGAGCCGGTCCGGTTGCGGTTGTCCGACAGCACTTCGACGAGGACCGCCACTCCTCCCGGCCCGTAGCCCTCGTAGACGATCCGCTCGATCGCGGCGGCGTCGGCGCCCTCGCCGGTCCCGCGATCGATCGCCCGCTGGATGTTGTCCTTGGGCATCGAGAAGTCCTTGGCCTTCTGCACCGCCGTGGCCAGGGACGGATTTCCCTCGGGGTCTCCCCCACCCTCACGCGCCGCGACGGTGATCGCCCGCGCGAGCTTCGTGAAGAGCTTGCCGCGCTTCGCGTCGACTGCCTTCTTCTTGTGCTTGATTGACGCCCACTTGGAATGGCCGGCCATCGGCCAATCGTACGGACCGCAACTCCGGCACGGAGGTGTGTTTAGGTCCGCACAGCTCTCGTGAGCGCCCAAGGCAGGGGGATCGCGCCCCGGTGGGAGGCGATCAGGGGTAAGCAGCGTGAGTAGGGCGGTCGGGCCTACCCCCTTTGGTGGACCCGGCCATCCTTTTCGTCGAAGGGCCGCTCGGTTAGACCACGAAGACGCCGTTCTCCTCGAGCAGCTCGCCGTCGACCTCGATCCGGCCGCCTTGGCGGAGGTCGCAGATCATGTCCCAGTGGATCGCGGACTCGTTGACGCCGCCGGTCTCGGGGTAGCTCTCGCCGACGGCGAGATGGACCGTGCCGCCGATCTTCTCGTCGAGCAGGATCTCGCCCGTTCCGGCGGTGATCCCGAAGTTGGTCCCGATCCCCAGTTCACCAAGCCTCCGTGCCCCTTGATCTGTGTCGAGCATCTCGATCAGGAAGTCCTCGCCGCGCTCGGCGCTTGCGTCGACGACCTTGCCGGCCTCGAAGCGGAAGCGCACCCCGGCGACCTCGCGGCCGGCGTAGCTTGCCGGCAGGTGGAAGCTGATCTCGCCTTCGGCTGAGTCCTCGATCGGCCCGGTGAAGAACTCGCCGTCGGGCATGTTGTGCTTGCCGTCGGCGGCGACGAAGGTGCGACCTGCGATCCCCAGCTTCAGCTCCGTCCCCGGCCCGCTGATCCGGACCTCTTCGCGTCCCTGGATCCACTCGGCGAGGCGGTGGGTCTGCTCGGAGGCCTTCGCCCAGGCGGTGACGGGGTCGGGAGAGTCGGCCAGACAGGCGCGGTAGTAGAAGTCCTCGTAGTCGGCCAGGCTCATTCCCGCTTCAGCCGCATACGCGTTCGTCGGGAACAGGGTTAACGCCCAGCGATGCTCGCCGCGGGCCGCGCGGCCGATCATCGCCGACATCAGCGGCTTCATCGCCTTCTGGCGACGCGTCTGCCGCGGCGCGGGCACCCCCGAGAGCTCGCGGGTATTCGTGTCGGCGATGATCCGGATCCGCACATCGGCCTCGTTGGCCTGCCACTCTTGAATCGGCGAAGTCCAGTCGAGCTGCGCGTCGGATGCGTGCTTGAAGTAGCTCGCCTGCATCCCCTCCGGGCTCATCGAGACGACCGGCAGCCCGCCGGCCTTGAGGATCTGCTCGTAGACGGCCATGATCAGCGGCTCGGCCGCAGACTCGCCTTCGACCACGCACGTGTCTCCCTCTGAGACCGAAGCCGAGTAGTTGACCATGATCCGGGCCAGGCCTTCGACGCGAGGGTCTTTCATCGGCTCGGTGCGGACGCAGCCTGTCGCTGTTCGCGGGCGCCGGCTGCCATCGCCATGAACAACGCGTGGAGTCGTGAGTCGTCGGTCAGCTCGGGATGGAAGGACGTGGTCAGTACATGGCGCTCGCGGACGACGACGGGATGCTGCTCCCAGCTCGCCAGCACCTCGACCGCCTGTCCGTACTCCTCCACCCATGGGGCTCTGATGAACACTGCGCGGATCGGCTCGGAGCCGAGGCCCTCGACGTCGACGCTCGCCTCAAAGCTCTGAAGCTGGCGACCGAAGGCGTTACGGCGGGCTCTCGCGTCGATCAGACCGAGGTGGTCACGATCGCAGACGATCATCCCCGCGCAGGTGCCGAGGATTGCTCCCCCCGAGCGGAGGTGCTCACGGATCGGGGCGGCGAGGGCGTCACGCTCGATCGCCTTGCTGATCGTCGTGCTCTCACCGCCTGGGATGACGAGGCCGTCGAGGGTTTCGAGGTCGGGGGGAAGCCGGACTTCGGAGACTTCGGCGCCAAGCTCGGCCAGCATCCTCGCGTGAGCTTCGAAACCGCCCTGGCAGGCAAGCACGCCGATCCTCAGCCGCTCCCCGGCGGAGAGCTCGCTTGGTTGTGGTGCGACGCCGCGCACCTGGAGCTACCAGCCGCGCTGCTGGAGCAGCTCACCGTTGGCGGCAAGCTCGGCGATGTCGTTGCCTCGCATCGGCTCGCCGAGGTCGATCGAGGCGGCGAGCACCCGCTCGGGATCGTTGAAGTGGGTAGTCGCCTCGACGACTGCTCGGGCGAAACGCTCGGGCGAGTCGGATTTGAAGATCCCGGAGCCGACGAAGTTTCCCTCGGCGCCGAGCTGCATCGTCAGGGCCGCATCGGCGGGAGTCGCGATGCCCCCCGCGCAGAACATCGGGACCGGCAGCGCGCCACGCTCGGCGACGTCGCGAACGACCTCGAGCGGGGCGCTCAGCTCCTTCGCCTCGGCGGCAAGCTCCTCGGCGCCGAGTGACTGCAGGCGCCGGATTCCGCCGAGGATTCCGCGTAGGTGGCGGACGGCCTCGACGATGTTGCCGGTGCCGGCCTCGCCCTTTGAGCGGATCATCGCCGCGCCCTCGCCGATCCGCCGCAGCGCTTCGCCGAGGTCGGTTGCGCCACAGACGAAGGGAACCTCGAAGGCGTGCTTGTCGATGTGGTGTGCCTCATCGGCCGGGGTCAAGACCTCGGACTCGTCGATGTAGTCGACCTCGAGCGCCTGCAGGACCTGGGCTTCGGCGAAGTGTCCGATTCGCGCCTTGGCCATCACCGGGATGCTGACCTCGGCCTTGATCTTCTCGATCATGCCCGGGTTCGACATCCGCGAGACGCCACCCTCTGCGCGGATATCGGAGGGGACTCGCTCAAGCGCCATTACCGCGCAGGCGCCCGCATCCTCGGCAAGGCGGGCCTGCTCGGCGGTTGTGACGTCCATGATCACGCCGCCCTTGAGCATCTCGGCAAGCCCTGACTTGATCGTGAATGTCGCGTGCTCGGCCATCGTCAAGAACGATACCTACGGCCCAAGCGCGACAAAGGCCCGAGCGTCGCCCGGGCCTTTGTCGGTTGATTGACAGGGAGTCTTACTTGAGCTTGTAGGCGCGGATCCGATCCTTGAAGGCGCCCTTGTCGCGAGCGTAGACCCCGTAGGCGAGCGCCTGGACGAGTGCAAGCAGAGCGGCCGTCGAGCGTGTGTAGGAGGGGCTGTCGGAGGACCAATAGAGCGTGTTCTCGGCGTGCTCGCCGATCTCGGAGAGGGTTGCGTCGCTGATCGCAAGGGTACGGGCGCCGCGATGGCGGGCGAGCTTCATCGAGCGGACGACCAGCGGATGAGCGCGGCCGGCTGAGAAGCAGACGACGAGCGTGTCCTCGTCGACGTTGCTGAGCCGGGTGATCGATTCCTGACGTGGCTGGGTGACCGTCTCGGCTCTGATGTCGAGCAGCGCGAGCATGTGGCGCAGGTAGCTGGCGAAGAAGGCCATCTGGTCCATCGCGACGATGACGACGCGGTGGGCGGAGGCAAGGTCGCGAACGCAGAGCTCGACCTTCTCGCGAGTCAGGCCGCGGACGGTCGACTCGATGTTCGCGTGATCGGCCGCCAGGGAAGCCTCAAACTCGGTGTGGTCAAAGTCGAACAGGGCGCCCCCCGGGGCGGCGCCGTTGCCGCCACTGGTCGAGGCGACCGCGTTGCGGTATTCCTCAATCGCGGCCTGCTGAAGCTCGGGGTAGCCCTCGAAGCCGAGAGCCTGGGAGAAGCGGACGACGGTCGAAGACGAAGTGTTGGCGCGGCGGGCCAGTTCTTCGGCCGTCTGAAAGGCGGCTTCCTCGAGATGGTCGACGATGTAGCGGGCTACATCCTTCTGCGAGCGGGAGAACTCCTCGAAGCGCTCGGTGATGTAGCTGGAGAGGGTCTTGCCGTGACGGACAGGTGTGGAGCCGTTGCGGCGCGGGCGTGTCTTGGTGGCAGTCTTGCTCATCGGTGCGTCTCGTTTCGCCTCGACTTTCGGTTTCCCTTCCGTGTCCTCGGCGTTGAGTGTTGTCGTGTGCTTGGATCCCTCCGTGCAGATCGAGGAAGCGCTGCGGCTCAACAACGTCTCGATGATCGGCTTCGACTTGGCTTTGGCCAGCGGCGCGCTGCTCGCGCCGGAGCGGACGCTCTGGCTGCTCGGCCACGAGGCTCCGAGCGAGGACGCGGCTTGGTTGTTCCGACGTTGCGCGCCGATCTGGTTCACCTTCGCCGCCGCGCACGCAGTCGCTGCGGCGCGGGGTCAGGAGCGCGACTGGTGGGCTTTGGCCTGGCTACGCGGCACCGAAATTGCGACCGACGCGGTTTGGGCACAGTCGGGGGCGATTTCCCGCCCCGGCGCCAAGGCCGGCCTCTACTTCGCCGGCGCCGCCAACCTTGCGATGGCGCTCGGCTACGGCTGGCTCTCGCGGCGCTCGGTCGGCTGAGCCTCCGGCGGACCGGATAGAGCCGGCCGCCGGTCCGGATTCGACGCGATCTCTGCGGGTAGATCGGGTCTACCGGAAACCGACTGAGGAGGAACAGATGCGCGCGGTCACTTGGCAGGGCAACGAGGATGTCCAGGTCACGACTGTCCCCGACCCGACTATCGAGGAGCCGACCGACGCAGTGATCCGCGTTACCTCCTCGGGTCTCTGCGGCTCCGACCTTCATCTCTACAAGGTCCTGGGGATGTTCATCGATCCCGGTGATGTTCTCGGCCACGAGCCGATGGGGATCGTCGAGGCGGTCGGCCGCGAGGTCAAGGGGATCGGCGAAGGCGACCGCGTCGTGATCCCCTTCAACATCTCCTGCGGCCACTGCTGGATGTGTGAGCAGGACCTCTTCGCCCAGTGCGAGACGACTCAGAACCGCGACACTGGCACCGGCGCCTCGTTGTTCGGCTACACCAAGCTCTACGGCCAGGTCGCGGGGGCGCAGGCTGAGTTTCTGCGCGTCCCCCAGGCGCAGTTCGGGCCGATCAAGGTCCCCGAGGGCCCGCCGGACGATCGCTTCCTGTTCCTCTCCGATGTCCTGCCGACCGCCTGGCAGGCCGTCGAGTACGCCGACGTTCCCGAAGCTGGATCGGTCGCAGTCTTCGGACTCGGGCCGATCGGCCAGATGGCGGCGCGGATCGCCAAGCACAACGGTTCCCGGGTGATCGGCGTGGACCTGGTCGCCGACCGACTCGAGCTGGCGCGAAGCTGGGAGATCGAGACGATCGATGTCTCCGACTGCGCCGGCGATCAGGTCGCGATCGGCGATCAGCTGCGGGCGATGACCGACGGTCGCGGCCCCGACTCGGTGATCGACGCTGTCGGCATGGAGGCCCACGGCGCGCCGGTCGCCGAGCTCGCCCAGAAGGCCGCGGGACTGCTCCCCGACGCCGTCGCGAAGCCGATGATTCAGAAGGCCGGCATCGATCGGCTCAGTGCCCTGTACGCCTGCATCGAGAGCGTTCGCCGTGGCGGCACGGTCTCGATCAGCGGTGTCTACGGCGGTGCGGTCGACCCGATGCCGATGCTGCAGCTCTTCGACAAGGGCTTGCAGGTCCGGATGGGCCAAGCGCACGTCAAGCGCTGGATCGGCGAGATCATGCCGCTGCTGGAGGGCGACGACGATCCGCTCGGGACCGAGGACTTCGCCACTCACCGGCTACCGCTCGAGGATGCTCCCGGAGCCTACGAGCAGTTCCAGAAGAAGGAGGACGGCATGTTCAAGGTCGTCTTCCAACCGTAAGCGGACGAAAAGCCGGCGCCGCTCCCGGATGGCGGCGCCGGCTACGCGTGTACGTCAGGCGGTGTTAGGCGGCAAGCGGCTCGCGTCGGCTTGCCGTAGGCACAGCCATCGTCGGTGTCTCGCCTTGCAGGGCGCCGAGCAGCTTCCAGAGCGCCCCGCGGCTGATTCGCGAAACCTGCATCTGCGAGACGCCGATCCGCTCTCCGATCGCTTGCTGGGTCAGCCCGTCTTCGAAATGGAGCTTCAGGACCAGCCGCTCCCGCTCGTCGAGATCGGCAGCGGCCGACGCCAGCTGGGATTCGACGCGCTCGTAGCCCGACTCGTCGTCGGCGACGGTCTCGATCATCGGTGGCACGCCCTCGTCACTGCTCGCAGGCATGTCAAGCGAGCGCATCCGCCGGGCTTGCGCGGCGTTCTGCGCCTCGAGGACCCGCTCAACCGGGATCGCAAGGTATTTCCCGATCTCGGCAGCGCTCGGATGGTGACCGAGCTGATCTGAGAGCTCGGTGTTCGCATGATCGATCTCTGCCGTCAGCTCGGAGAGGCTTCGCGGCAGCCGTAGCGTCCAGACACGGTCGCGGAAATGCCGGCGCAGCTCACCGAGGATCGTTGGCGTCGCGAAGCCGGTGAAGGGGACGCCACGATCGGGCTCGAAGCGGTCCACGGCCTTCATCAAGCCGAGGCTCGCGACCTGAATCAGGTCATCGAGCGGCTCCGACTGACTGCGGTAGCGATGCGCCAGCGAGTAGGCCAGCGGCATGAAGCGCTCGATCAACTTCGAGCGCGTCTGCTGCGAGCCTGTCTCGGCGAACTCGCGCCAGAGTAGGGACTCACGGCGATCGCTGGCGTCGCTACGGGCGGCTCCGCCGGGACGGCGGCTGTCCAGGGGCAAGGGAAGTACGGAATCCATTGGATTCTCCTCCTACGGGGTCAATCGCTGTTAACGACGAACCGCGCTTCCACCTTGAGAAACCCAGCAGATCGTACTGTCAGATTGGCTAGTCACTGGCTTGAGCCGAGGAGTGAGTCCTAAGTTCAGCTGGCGCCTTGGGCCAATAAGGGGATACCCCCGTTCCCAGATCTCAATCATCGGAGATCTCACATCATTTTCGAAGGCGGGGTGGGTCGCCTAAAGGCGACCCACCCCCACGCCTACGTCGGGCCCGTCTCCACTTGACTACCCAGTCGCGGCGTGGCTAATACGCGAGTTTCAGGAACCGGGCTCGGAGCCGGCGTCGTCGCTGTCGTCGGCAAGCAGGTCGCTGCCGGTGAGAACGAAGATCTCACACTGCAGGTCCGGGTCCTGCTGAGCGCCGCTCATGAACCCGACGACCGACCGGCCCGTTGCCCGCTCGATCAACGCGGTGTACTGAGTCCGCATCGCCTCCTTGACCTCGAGTCGTTGCTGGGTGACCGCCTCGGCCTTGCCGATGTCGTGCAGCGCTTGCTCGACGGGCATGAAGCCGCCCCGCATCAGGGCAGTGACCGAATCGTCGTGGACGTGGACTTTGACTTTGACCGGTCCCTTGCCGTAGATCTCCTTGTGGAGGGCAACGATTCCGCGGGCGATCTCGGCTCGAAGCTCGCCGCCTCGGCTCGAGGTCCCGCTGTCGGCTGTGAAGTCCGCTCCCATCCGCCAGAAATCTATCGGCTGGCGGATCGACAGGCGCCACACAGCGCGCAACCTAGACTCGCTGCAACTTGCCGCAGCCGTCAGCCGATAACCGACAGCGACGCCCGCGGGTGATGATCGTCAGCGCCAGCGCTCTGCACGGCAGCCACGATCCGAGGACGATCCGCGCCTGGCGGCTTCTGGAGGAGCTGCGCGAACGGGAGGTCGAGCAGCAGCTCCTGACCCTTTGGGCTGGAGAAAACCGACCGCCCTCCGTTGCGGGCGCCAGGACGTTCGCCGTGCGCGCACCCGATCCATTCGCGGAACCCGAGGGGCGGACACGTCGCTACGCCCAGCGGCTTCGGCGACGGCTCGACGGAGATCCGTCCGGGCTGCTCTCATGGGCACGGAGGGCTGCCCGGGAGCTCGCCGCTTTGCCCGCGGACGAGCGGCCTGAGGTGCTCTACGCGATCGGCTACCCCGTCGGTGCATTGATCGCGGGATCGGTCGTGGCAGCGGCGCTCGAGGTGCCATGGATCGCTGATCTGGGTGACCCCTGGGATCCATCCGGCTTGCTCGAGCGGCGCCGGCGCAACAGGGTGCTCTCGAGCGCCGCTGCGTTGGTCACCACCAACGCTGAGCTGGCCCGCTCGTTGACCCCCACGCTCCGTTCCGAGACGCCCGTCCTGCTCTCGCCCGCCGGCGGCACGATCCGCCGGCGCGCCGGCGCAGGCGGCCTCCCGCTGGTTGTCCACCTCGGCTCGATCAACGCCGGTCGCGTCGATCCGCGCCCTGCGTTCGAAGTGCTGAGTGCGGCCCACGCTCGTCTTGAGATCGAGTTTCGCTCACATACGAACGGCTGGCATCCGGAGCTCGACTCGCTGCCTCATCCCCACCTCGAGATGCTCGCTGCCGATGATGCGCTCGAGCTCAGCGCCCGGGCAGCGGCGGTCCTGGTCCTGGGCAACCAGAGCACAATCCAGATCCCAAGCAAGGCTTATGAGATCGCCTGCACGGAGTCGTGGGCCCTCTGCGTGAGCGAGTTGGATGAAGATCCGATCGTCGAGGTCCTGAGTGCGGGTGGGCATGCCGTCGCGGCGACCAACGACATCGCTTCGATCGGGGACGCCCTGAGCTCGATTCTCGAGAGGGAGCAGCGGGGTCAGAAGCCGGCGCCGGTCGCAGAGCACGACTGGGCGCGACGCGTCGATGCGATCGAGGAGCTGATCGGATCCGTGCTGGCGAATCGGAGCCCGCGATGAAGAGCTATGGGGTCGTGTCGCGCATCCGCTCGCGCTGATCCGCGGTGGAGTCGAGTGGCGCGCTGTTCGGGGGCCGAGCGGACGCCAGGATCGCGGCCGCGATCAGAACCAGCACCGCGGTAAGCGCCAGGCTCGTGGCCGTTGACGCGTCGCTCGCCCAGACTGCGGCGATCATCAACACCAAACCGATGGCGCCGCCGGCGGCGACGAGTCGGCTGTAGCCAAACGGTCTCTCCATGCGCCAAGGATACGACACGGCTTTAGGCTGGCGCGCACCGTGGGCTACAGCATCGGCTTTCTGCGCAGCTACCTCGCCCTGTTGGGGCTGATTGGGATCGTCGCCGTGGTTCTCGGAGGCGCCAACGAGCTGTTCGAACTGGGCTTGTTCGACGCCGGCTACCCGGTTCTTGGCCGTGCCGACGCCGAGTTTGGAGCTTTCACCCTGCAGAGCGCGGTGGTGGTCTTGGTCACGACTTGCGTGAGCTTGGTGCTCGAGCGATGGGAGAGATGAGCGAGGAGCGCGAGCGAGGAGCAGCGAGGCGATCGCGTTGGGTTGAAGCCTCTCCGCGAGGGTAGGCAGAGACGAACCGGTCCAAATCAACCCTAGGAGACGCAGATACCCATGGCTGAAGCCACGAAGGCAAACGCAAAGCTCGTTCAGTACCTGACCGAGGCACACGGCAAGGAGAAGGAGCTGGAGGTCTCGCTCGCCGCCCACATCGGGCTCGCGAGTCGACCCGCTTACGTGAAGGGGCTGAAGGCGCACCTCAAGGAGACAAAGCAGCACGCAAAGCTCGTCGAGCGCCGGCTGAAGAAGCTCGGCGGCGGCGGTTTGACGGCGAAGGCGAACGAGCTAGCCAGCCGAGGCGTTGCTGCGGTCAAAGGTCCGCTGCACGCCGCTCGGGGCACCGGCGCGGAGGAAAAGCAGCTCAAGAATGCCAAGACCGAGTACTCCGAAGAACACGAGGAGATCGCCACCTATCTGGCGATCGAGACGCTCGCGACGGAACTCGGCGATGCGGAGACCGCGAAGCTCGCGAAGACGATTCGCCGCGAAGAGGAGCGGATGGCGGCCTTCCTCGAGAAGCAGATTCCGCTCCTGACGAAGGACGTGGCCAGGGCAGAGGTGCCCGCATCGCAGCGGGGCAAGCCGGCCTCACGCCGCCGCAGCGCCTCGAAGCCGCGCACTTCCGCGAAGAAGCCGTCGAGCCGCACGGCGAAGCGGGGATCAGCGGCCAAGCGGAGCCCGGCAGCCAAGCGAAGCACGACCGCGAAGCCGAAGCGGAAGCCCGCCAAGCCGCGTTCCTGACCCCGACGTATCCCACCCGGCGCGCGGGGAGCAGCCCAGTTGAGGTTGCTCCCCGCCGCGGCGCGACAGCCCAGTGATCGCGATCCTCGGTGACACCCACATGCCCAAAGGGGCCCGACGGCTATCGGAGGAGTGCCTCGAACTGCTCAGCGAGAGCGAGGTGATCGTCCACACGGGGGACTTCACCGGCGCCGCGACGCTCCGGTTTCTCGCCGGACTCGGCCCGCCTTTGATCGCCGTCCACGGCAACGTCGACGAAGCCCAGGTCGCTGAGGAGCTGCCCAAGGTGACGACCTTCGGCATCGGCTCCTGGCGCGTAGGCGTGATCCACGACGCCGGAGCGGTCCGGGGTCGGCTCGAGCGGATGCGGAGGCGTTTCCCCGAGGCCGATGCCGTCCTCTTCGGTCACTCGCACCTGCCTCTCCACGAACGCCTCGATCCCACCGACCCGGATTCCTTTCAGATCTTCAACCCCGGCAGCCCGACGGAACGGCGGCGGGCCCCCCGGCATTCGATGGGCGTGGCGGAGGTCGTCGCCGGTCGTCTCGAACTGCGGCACGTCTGGCTCCGCGCAGGGCTTCGGGTGCCAGGGTGCTCGGCAGCCCGATCGTGACCGACAGCCCGGGGAGCTCGATGCCCGCAAGCTCCGTGCTTGGTCGTACTACTCGCTCAACCCGGCGGCTTCGAGGGCCGTGCCGAGGTCGCGGCCCCATTCAAGTCTCACGATCTTGCCGTCCCGCAGCGTCCAGGTGTGCGCCTCCTCCTGGCGGATCTCAACCTCGGTGCCGGCTCGGATCGCTATCGAACAGACCGTCTTCGTAGATTCGCCAGACCATCTCCACGTTCTCCTGCGACATCTCCACGCAGTATCGCCGATCCATCGACTTCCGCTGGGCTGTGCTCATTGAATGGGCAAAGCAAGGTCCCGAATGCATCCGAGCCGGCACGAGCCCGGCACTGGCGGGATACTGCGCGGGCGATGTCGAAGGAAAACGTCGAGACAATTCGGCGGATCTACAGCGAAGGATTGCTCGAGCGCCCGGAGGAGTTTCTCGCGCTCGTCGCTCCAGAGGTGGAATACGTGAACCCCCCCGAGGCGGTTGAACCAGGCGTTCGCCGGGGCGTGGCCGACGTGGCGAAGGCGTTTGCGAATATCTCGAAGTCATTCGACTCGTCCCGTTATGAGCTCCACGGACTCTTCAGCGCCGACGATGCGGTGGTGGCCTCAGTCAGCTTTTGCGCTCGTTTTCGGGGAGGAGAAGGGGAGGTCGTCCAGGAGGAGGCGCATACGTGGATCCTGTGTGGCGGCAGAATCACGCGGTTCGAATGGGGGCGCGATCTCAAGGCGGCTCTCGAAACCGCCGGACTGAGCGACTAGGCGACTCGTTGCCAGAACCGCACACGCCTCGTCAAAGTCGCTGACGTACGGTTCCTCGACCTCTTCAGCAATGACTCTCGTGAATAGCGGGGTAGGCGGGGACCTGCCTAAAGGATCCCCCCGAGCTACTCGACGATCTTGAGCTTCTTCACGGCCGCCGTCGGATCGGCATTGCCGGCCGCGTCGGTGGCGAAGACGAAGAACTTGTACTTGCCCGGCTTGAGGC
>Ga0136633_1001378_pt1 | contig 17978 bp, 15 predicted proteins | sample AntDrymeUQ832206_2_FD_105494 | JGI IMG/M metagenome (GOLD analysis project Ga0136633, IMG submission 105494) | Polar desert sand microbial communities from Dry Valleys, Antarctica - metaG UQ83 (22.06) | ecosystem: Environmental > Terrestrial > Soil > Desert | place: Antarctica: Dry Valley...
CGGCAAAGTGTTCGCAGAGCTTCTCGAAGACCGTCTCGAGTCCGCCGCGGGCCGGCCAGTAGCGCGGCGTGATATGGACGAGCCGGGCCACCTTACGCCGCCCCACCCAGCCGGTGACGCAGGAACGCCGCGGCCGCTCGCGCGCCGGCGCGCAGCCGCGCCACACCCGTCACTCGCCTGTCGATATCGAAGCCGGCCTCGCGTTCGAGCGCCTCACTGATGAACCAGTGCCAAGGCGCTGCGCCACGCTCGCGCGCGACGATGCGGCGGGCTTCGGCAAAGTAGACCGGTCGTCGCGTCCGGGTCTTGGTACTGCCGTGGTCGCGCGAAGCGGCCACCAGCGCGTCGACGTAGCCGATCGGTCCCATGTGGCTGAGGCGCCACCAGAGGTCGTAGTCAAAGCACATGTCGAGACTGGCATCGAGCCCGTGTACGGCCTCCCAGGCGGCGCGGCGGACCAACGTGGCGGGCTGACAGATACTGCACCAGCGGGCGAAGGACTCGGCGGCAAAGGGCGCCGTCGCGATTTCAGGTCCCACGGTCCCGCCTTCGTCGGCGAGACAGCCGCGACCTGCGGCCGCCACCCAGCGCGGCTCGCGGGCCAGCGTGGTGGCCAGCGTGGAGAGTCCCTCGCCAATCACCATGTCGTCGGCATTCAGCCATCCGACGAAATCGACGTCGGGATGGCGCTCGAGGAGCGCGGAGACTCCCTCATTGATCGCGGCGGCCTGCCCCGCATCAGGATGGCTGCGTACGTACGAGAGCTGATCGCGCGCGGCGGCAATGACAGCGGCCGACTCGTCGGTGGAACCGGCGTCGACGACCGCGATGACGACCCGATCGGACGCGCTCCGCAACGACCGCAGGGCCGCCGCCAGGAAGCGGCCCTGATTCAAATTCGGGACGGCGATCCCGATGACGCTCACGCGAGCGGCTGCGCGGGCACCACTGCCTTCTCGAGCCGCGCGACGTCGGCGTCGACCATCATCGTGACCAAGCCGCGGAAGTCCACTTCCTGCTTCCAGCCGAGCTGGGTACGCGCCTTGGTCGGGTCTCCGATGAGCAGATCCACTTCGGCAGGACGGATGAAGCGCGGGTCGAGCTTCACGTACTTCTGCCAGTCGAGGCCCACGTGACTGAACGCCAGTTCGACCAGTTCGCGGACCGGATGCGTCTCGCCGGTGGCCACGACGTAGTCATCGGGGGTGTCCTGCTGCAGCATCAGCCACATCGCCTTGACGTAGTCGCCGGCAAAACCCCAGTCGCGGCGGGCGTCGAGGTTGCCGAGCGGCAGGGTGTCGGAGAGCCCGAGCTTGATTCGGGCTACGCCGTCGGTGACCTTGCGGGTGACGAACTCGAGACCACGGCGCGGTGACTCGTGATTGAACAGGATGCCCGAGCAGGCAAACATCCCGTAACTCTCGCGATAGTTGACGGTGATGTAGTGGCCGAACACCTTCGAGACGCCGTAGGGCGAGCGCGGGTGGAACGGCGTGTCCTCGCTCTGCGGCACGGCGCGGACCTTGCCGTACATCTCGCTCGAGCTGGCCTGGTAGAACCGAGTGTCCTTCTTGACCTGTCGGATGGCTTCGAGGACACGCGTCACGCCCTGGCTGTTGAACTCGCCGGTCAACAAGGGGGTGTCCCACGAGGCGGGCACGAAGGACATCGCCGCGAGGTTGTAGAACTCGTCGGGCTGCACTTCATCAATCAGGCGCAGGATCGACAACTGGTCCAGCAGGTCCCCCGGCCGCAGTTCGACACGGTCGAGCAGGTGTTCAATCCGCCACAGGTTGGGCGCGGACGAACGCCGGACGACTCCGACGACGCGATAACCTTTGTCGACTAGGAACTCGGCGAGGTACGACCCGTCCTGGCCGGAAATTCCCGTAAGCAGTGCTGTCTTTGGCATGCAGACCCGAGAGAAAAACGCCATTCCTAGCGTCAGGCGCAGGCCCGACGCCGCCCTGCGGCATGGGAGGCAGGCCGCTGATCTGCCGTAGTGTACCGCATGCGCCCGGGTCGGTTCGGGTATCAGGCCTCCACCTCTTCGGGGACAATACGTGGGCGCTGGCGTTCCGCCGCGCGTGGGCAGGTCGGCGTGCTCACGTCCTGGGTGCGAGACGTCCCAGCGACACGTCGACTGCTGAGAGGATTGTCCGAGATGCAAGCGCTCATCACCGGCGGCGCCGGGTTCATCGGGTCGCACCTGGCAGACGCCCTGCTGGCGGCGGGTCATCGCGTCCAGGTGATTGACGACCTGTCGACCGGGGCGATGGCCAACATCGCCCACCTGAAGGGGCAGGCGGCTTTTGGCTACACCATCGGGACGGTGAGCAACGAGCCGCTCGTCGCCGAACTCGTCGACGGCGCCGACGTCGTGTTTCATCTCGCCGCCGCGGTCGGTGTCCGCAAGATCGTGGAAGAGCCGGTCGCCACGATCGAGACCAACGTCCACGGCACCGAGGTGGTGCTGCGCCAGGCCAGCAAGAAGAAGCGCCTGGTGGTGATCGCCTCGACGTCGGAGGTCTATGGCAAGAGCACCGACTTTCCGTTCCGCGAAGACGCCGACCTGGTCATGGGCCCGACCCACAAGCACCGCTGGGCCTATGCGTGCAGCAAGGCGATGGACGAGTTCCTGGCCCTGGCCTACCACAAAGAGCGGCGACTGCCGGTGGTCATCGTGCGCCTGTTCAACACCGTCGGGCCACGCCAGACCGGCGAGTACGGGATGGTTATTCCGACGTTCGTGCGCCAGGCCCTCGGCGGCCGCCCGATCACGGTGCACGGCGATGGTCGACAGCTCCGCAGCTTCACCTACGTCGGTGACGTCGTCCGCGCGCTGATGGCGCTGGCGCAGGAGCCGGGCGCCGTCGGCCAGGTGTTCAACATCGGCCACGGCGACGAGATCTCGATGCTCGCGCTGGCCGAGAAGGTGAAGGCGATGACCGGCAGCGCTTCAGAGGTCGTGCGCATCCCGTACGACGAGGCCTACGAGTCCGGCTTCGAGGACATGGCGCGGCGAGTGCCAGACCTCACGAGAATCAAGGCACTGATCGGTTACCAACCACGGGTCGACCTGGACCAGGTACTTGCGGAAGTCATCGCAGCGATGCGCGGATAAGCGCGTCACACCTCGGCCGGTCATGTGTGGCAGGACCACAGCTAGAGCGTCGCGACGTAGCGCGCGATGGCATCCTGCCAGGACGGCATCGGCGCGCCTGTGGCCGCGGCCAGCTTGTCGTTGGCCAGGGCACAGTAGACGGGCCGCTGCGCTCGCAGCGTCACGTCCTTGACCGAGGTCCGCACCAGCAGACCGGGGTCCGCTCCGAGGAGTTCGGCGACGTGCAGGCCGACGTCGGCCCAGGTGCCCGAGCCGCTGTTGACGCAGTGGAACACGCCCGATGGGGCGTTCTGTGCCAGCAGGGACAGCGTGGCCGCGGACACGTCTCGCACGTAACTCGGCGTGACGACGCGGTCGGCAAACACAGGCGTGGGCCGGCCCTCGCGCAGCGCCGCCGCGATCTTGTCGACGCTGCTTTTGGCCTGGCGTCCGCCGAACAGGCTCTCGACCCGCAGCACATACCAGCGCGGTGCGTCCTGCGCAAACCATTCCCCAAGCAACTTCGAACACCCGTAGACACTCACCGGCCGGGTCCGGTCGTCCTCCCGGTACGGCGCACTCGCTTCGCCGTCGAACACGAAGTCGGTGCTGTAGTGCACCAGGGTGGCACCCACACGCGCGGCCGCCGCGGCCATCGACCGCACGGCCAGCCCGTTGACCGCCAGTGCCGTCGCCACGTCGTCCTCAGCGCCATCGACGTTGTTGTAGGCCGTGCAGTTGACCAGGACGTCGGGCTCCAGGCGGTCCACGACGGCCAGCAGCGCGGCGTGGTTGGTGACGTCGACGTCGGCGCGAGTGAGGCCGACCACGTCGTGGCCCGTCGCCTCGCAGAACGTGCCGCCCAGCTGACCTGCCGCCCCAACCACCACCAACTTCATCGGAACTCCGCGATGCGGCTGTCGTCGAGCACGCCTTCCCACCGCGCCACCACGGCGGTAGCGAGGCAGTTGCCGGTGACGTTGACCGCCGTCCGTCCCATGTCCAGGACCTGGTCGATGCCAAGCAGGATCGCGGCGCCCTCGAGGGGCAACCCGAACGTACTGAGCGCGGCGGTGAGCACCACGAGGGCGCCGCGCGGCACGCCGGCCACACCCTTGCTGGTGAGCATCAGCGTCAGCATCATCATCAGCTGCTGGCCCCACGAAAGCTGCAGCCCGGCCAGCTGCGCCACAAAGACGCTGGCGATGGAGAGGTAGAGCGTGGTGCCGTCGAGATTGAAGCTGTAGCCGGTCGGGAGCACGAACCCGACGATGTTGCGAGGCACGCCGAAGCGCGCCATCACCTCGAGCGCCTTGGGCAGGGCGGCTTCCGAACTTGCGGTCGAGAACGCGATCAGGAAGGGCTCGCGGATCGCTCGGAGGAAGGTGAAAAACGGCACGCGGATCAGCAGCGCCACGCCCCCGATGACGATGAACAGGAAGATGAAGAGGCCGAGGTACATCACGCCCACGAGCTTGCCGAGCGTGAGGAGGATCCCGAGTCCGCGCCCGCCGACCGTGGCCGCCATCGCCGCCATCACGCCTATCGGCGCGAACTTCATCACGTAGGCGGTGAACCGGAACATCACCTGCGCCACCGACTCCAGGAAATTGAGGACGGGACGTCCTTTCTCGCCCACGCCGGCCAGCGCGACGCCGAAAAACGAGGCGAAGACCACGACCTGCAGGATGTCGCCGCGTGCCATCGCGTCGAAGATCGAGGTCGGGAACAGGTGCAGGAAGATCTCGGTGAACGTCTGCTGGCGAGTGGCCATGGCCGCGATGTCGGCCGTTGCCGTGCCGGCGACGGCGACCCCGGCACCAGGCTGGAACCAGTTCACCAGGCCCAACCCCAGGACCAGCGCAATCGTTGTCGCCACCTCGAAATAGATCAGCGCCTTGACGCCGATGCGGCCCATGGCCTTCATGTCGCCGGTACCGGCAATGCCCACGACCAGCGTGCTGAAGATCAGCGGCGCGATGATCATCTTGATCATCCGCAGGAAGGCGTCGGCCAGCGGCCTGAGGGCGACCGCGACGTCGGGGACGGTCGCGCCCAGCACGATGCCGAGGGCCAGGCCGATGAAGATCTGCGTGGTGGTGCCTGGCCACCACCACGGGCCAACCGCAGGACCATCCGCAGGGGCGCCTGGCGCCTCGATCTCGATCGTTGCCATGAGGGCCTCAGGCCGGCGCGTAGAACGCGGCGATGGTCTCGACCACGTACTGCTGCTGGGCCTCGTTGAGCTCGCTGTAGATGGGCAGGGCCAACGTCTCCGCTGCGGCCCGCTCGGCCTCCGGGAACGTGCCCGCGGGGGCACCGAGGTCGCCAAAGCACGGCTGCAGGTGGAATGGCACCGGGTAGTAGATCTCGCACCCGACCCCGTGCGCGCGGAGGTGGTCCCTCAGGCCGTCACGGCGTGCGGCACGGACGACGAACTGGTTGTAGATGTGCCGACGTCCGGGCAACTCGACCGGCAACTGCACGGGCGCAGCGGGGGTCAGCGACGCGAACAGGGCGCGGTAGCGGTCGGCGTTGCGCCGGCGCGCCTGCGTCCATGCCTCGAGGTGCCGGAGCTTGACGCGCAACACCGCGGCCTGGATGGCGGCCATCCGGAAGTTGCCCCCGACCTTCTCGTGGTGGTACGTGCGCTGCGCGCCGTGCACACGCAGCATGCGCACCCGCACCGCCAACGCGTCGTCCTGGACGGTGACCAGCCCGGCGTCGCCGGCCGCGCCGAGGTTCTTGCTCGGATAGAACGAGAAGCAGCCGAAATCGCCCAGCGTGCCGAGCGACCTGCCGTCCAGCGTGGCGCCGATGGCCTGCGCGGCGTCCTCGATCACCGACACGCCGTGCTCGCGGGCCAGCGCCAGCAGCGGCGTCATGTCGGCGGCCTGGCCATACAGGTGCACAGGCACGATGGCCCGGGTGCGGGGCGTGAGGGCGCGGCGCACGGCCTGCACGTCGAGGTTGCACGTGACCGGGTCGATGTCGACCAGCACCGGCCTCGCGCCTGTGCGGGTCACGCAGCCCGCGGTCGCGAAGAAGGAGTAGGTCGGCACGATGACCTCGTCGCCCGGGCCGAGTTCGAGCGCCATCATCGCCACCAGCAGGGCGTCGGTGCCGGAACTGACGCCTATCGCATGCCGGGCGCCGAGGTAAGCCGCGACTTCCGCTTCGAAGGCATTCACCTCGGAGCCGAGGATGAACTGCTGCGTGTCGATGACGCGCGTGACGGCCTCGACAACGGCGTCCCTGATCGGGGCGTACTGGGCGGCGAGGTCGAGCAGCGGCACCTGCATCAGTGGCTGCATGCTACACTCGGCCCGCCGTGGCGGCCAATGATCTCCGTGCTGTGCTGGCCTATCGCGGGCTGCTGCGCGGCTTCGTCCAGCGCGATCTCACCGTCAAGTACAAGGGGTCCCTGCTCGGCGTCGCGTGGTCGCTGCTGCACCCGCTGGTGATGGTGGGTGTCTACACGCTGGCCTTCCGCTACATCGTCCGCGTGCCCATCGAGCGGTTCCCGCTGTTCCTGCTGAGCGGCCTGCTGCCGTGGATGTTCTTCACCAGCGCCCTGTCGGCGGCCACCAGCTCGATTGCCGACAACGGCACCCTGGTGCGCAAGGTGGCGTTCCCCCGGGCGGTCCTGCCGCTGGCCGCGGTCACCTCGGCGCTGGTCCAGTTCCTGCTGATGTACACCGTGCTGGTGCCGACGGCGCTGCTGACCGGCGCCGGGCTGTCGGCGGCGTGGCTCGCGCTGGTGCCGATTGTCGCCCTGCAGACGGCGTTCACCGCGGGGCTCGGGCTGCTGCTGGCCACCGCGTACGTGTTCGTGCGCGACGCGCGCCACCTCCTCGACGTCGCACTGCAAGTGTGGTTCTGGGTGACGCCCATCGTCTACGCCGCGAGCATGGCCCCTGCCGGCCTGCGCCGGTGGCTGCAGTTGAATCCGATGCTGCACTTTGTGACGGCCTATCAGGACATCGTCACCCGACAGGCCTGGCCGTCGCTGGCGACGTTGGCCGTGCTGACCGCGCTCGCCAGCGTGTCGCTCACGCTCGGCTGGTCGGTGTTCGCGCGTACGCAACGGCGCTTCGCGGAATACGTCTGAGGGCCATGCCGCATTCGGAATTCAGAATGCCGCGCGGACCGAGCCGTCCGCGGGCCGCACACGATCACACCGCGGGTTTCGCCAGGCCGAACTTCTCGACCCTGTAGCGAATCTGATCGCGGTTGAGCCCGAGCAACGCCGCCGCGCGTGTCTGGTTGCCGCCGGCGCGCTCGAGGGCCTGGACAACGAGACTGCGCTCGAGCTCCTCGAGATTGACGCCCTCGGCGGGCAGTCCGATGCCGTGCGCGCCGGGCTCGCCTGTCCCTATCAGCGGAAAGTCGACGGGCTCGAGCAGGTCGCCATCCGACAGCAGCATCGCACGCTCCACGGCGTTGCGGACCTCGCGGATGTTCCCCGGCCAGCCGTACTGCTGCAGCGCGCGCATGGTCGCCGGCGACACGCCTTTGACGTTCTTTCGGAACTCCTGATTGAACAGGTCCACATAGAACTTCACGAGCGCCGGCAGGTCATCGCGGTGCGCTCGGAGCGGTGGCAGTTCGATGGGCAGGACGTTCAAGCGATAAAACAGATCTTCGCGGAAGTGTCCGCCTTTGACCTGATCGGCCAGAATGCGATTGGTGGCCGCCACCACGCGCACATCGACGCGCACGTCCTGGTGTCCACCCACCCGCTTGAACGTCTTCTCCTCGAGGAAGCGCAGCAGCTTGGCCTGAAGGGCCGGCACCATCTCGCCAATCTCGTCGAGGAAGACGGTGCCCCCGTCGGCCTGCTCGAACAGCCCGCGCTTCTGCTGGCGCGCATCGGTGAACGCGCCCCGCTCGTGCCCGAACAGCTCGCTCTCGAGCAGGGCTTCGGGAATGGCCGAACACGTGATGTTCATGAAGGGCCGGTGCGCGCGGTCGCTGTTGAAGTGCAGCACCTTGGCCGCCAGGTCCTTGCCAGTGCCGCTCTCGCCGGTCAGCAGCACCGTCGACGCAGGGCTGCGCGCCACCTTGGCCAGCAGGCTTCGCACGCCTTCCATCGCCGACGACTCGCCGACGATGCGGTCGAAGGCATAGGGCTGCGCCTGCGCGGTGCGGAGCTGCCGGACCTCCCGGCGCAGCTGCGTCGTCTCCAGCGCACGCGCGACCAGAGCCGAGATGTCATCGAGGTCGAAGGGTTTCCTGGCGAAGTGATAGGCGCCGATCTTCATCGCCTCGACGGCGGTGTCGACTGTGGCGTGGGCCGTGAGAAGAATGACCAGGATGTCGGGATCGTGCTCCTTGATCTGCCGGAGCACCGAGACGCCGTCGAGGTCTGGCAGCTTGTAGTCGAGCAGGACGAGGTCGACGCCTTCGCGCATCTTCTCGAGGGCGTCGTGGCCCGTGCCGGCCTCGAGCAGCTCGTGCCCGTCCCCACGCAGTCGCTCGGTCAGCGACCACCGGATCAACGGTTCATCGTCGACAACCAGGACGGTAGAGGTCGGCATCTGTCCTCAGTGTATCGGAGCGGGAAATTTCGCGGGGCGGTCGGACAATCCCCCACCTGCGGCGTCGCGGCCTGACCAATACGTGGCGGAGCGGTCGTTTCGTATGTGGAACGTGACTTGAAGGGACAGGCTCGTGTGGAACCCCTGCCCGCCCTTTCTCCCGACCGCAGCCGGCTTCGCGTGCTTGTCGTCGAGGACGAGCCGCTGCTGCGGTGGGCGCTCTCCGAGTCGCTGACCTCCGCTGGCCATGTCGTGACAGCCGTGGACGATGGTGCCTCGGCGGTGCGCGCCCTGGGGCAGACATCGGTTGCCATCGACGTCGTCCTGCTCGACTTCAGGCTGCCGGATTCGAGTGACCTCGGAATTCTGCGGCAGCTGCTTCAGATCGCGCCCGGCCGCCCCGTGGTGATGATGACGGCCTGCAACACACCCGAACTGACCTGCGAGGCCCTGGCGCTGGGCGTCTACCGCGTCGTGGAGAAGCCCTTCGACATGCAGGCGATCGAGTCGTGTCTGCGTGAGGCATCGGCCGCCCGCGCGTCCGATTGACCTGCGGAAAAATCCCCGGTCGCAGGCAAAAACTCACGGTGCGCAGCCGGTCCACCGCGAGGCCGCGGCCAACACACCTGAAACGACCGCAACACGCCAGACCGACGCACGGCACGCGAGTTGCTGAATGAACTAGCGAACAGACGCCACACCGCGCATTCATCCAGGAAGAGAAATCATGACCCTCGCACGCATCGCCTCGCCGAGCCTCACCGTCATCCTCGCCCTTGTCGTCTGCCTGAACGTCGCCCCACTGTTCGCGCAAGCTCCCGCCACACCCCTTGTCATGACCAAGGCCAAGGTCACGATCGAAGGCACGTCGAATGTGCACGACTGGACGGCGACGTCGACCACGGTGCGCGTGGCGCGGGCGCAGATCGCCACCAACGCGAAGGGCGATGGGTTCTGGGACGCCATCGTCAAACCCGGCGTGATCGAGTCGTTCGAGGTCGTCATCCCCGTCGCCACGCTGACGTCGCCGAGGAGCGGCCTCGACAAGAACATGTACAAGGCCCTCAAGTCAGACCAGCACAAGGAGATCACGTTCCGCCTGAAGGCCCTGACGCCAAAGGCGGCTGCCGGCGCATTCACCGCGGCCGGCGTGCTGCGCGTTGCCGGCGTCGAGCGCGACGTCACCCTCGACATCACGCTGGGCCGATCTGGCCAGCACCTGATCGTGCGAGGTTCGACCGACCTCCTGATGACCGACTTCGGCATCGACCCGCCGCGTGCCCTGCTCGGCACCGTGCGCAGCAGCCCACACGTGACCATCACGTTCGAGACCGTTGTGTCGTCACCGACCACGTAAGACCGACGCAGCGCATCGCTTTCATTATTCGTTGATTCAGGAGAACCGTCATGACATCCGAACTACTCACTGGCGCACTCGTCGCGCTATTGCTGGCCAGCCCAATCCAGGCCCAGGCACCGATCCCGGAGATAGCGCCGCTGCCCGAGGCCGCGGCACCCGCCGATGTGGCCGACGACCAGGACAAGGCCGAGCCGCTGGATCCCTGGCAGGGCCGGAAGATCACCATCCAGCACTTCCGCCCGCAGGACAAGCGCGGCATCAACGTGTTCGAGACCTCGAAGGACCCCGGCGTCGAGTACAAGGGCTTCAGACTCGACTGGGGCGCGGCGTTCACGTCACAGGTCCAGAACCTCGAGCACAGCAACACCGCCGACCCGCGCGTCGTCGGTGGCGTCAATGCCAACGAGCTGGTCCGCATCGGCTTCGGTCCGAACACCTCGAACGCCAATCTGTACATGCACGCCCAGCTGGCCAAGGGCGTCCGCGTCCAGCTGACGTCGTACCTCTCGTCACGTCATCACAACGAGACCTGGGTGAAGGATGGCTTCATCCTCGTGGACGACTCGCCTATCGACCTGCCGCCGTTCAACAAGCTGATGGAGTACGTGACGCTGAAGATCGGTCACTTCGAGATCAACTACGGCGACCAGCACTTCCGTCGCAGTGACAACGGCAACGCGATGTACAACCCGTTTGTCGGCAATCTCATCGTCGATGCCTTCGCCACCGAGATCGGTGCGGAGGTCTACGTCCAGAAGAACGGCTTCATGGTCATGGGCGGTCTCACCGGCGCGGAAATCCGCGGCACGGTGACGGTGCCCCAGAACCGCGGCCCCGCGCTGCTCGGCAAGGTGGGCTACGACCGCCAGCTGAGCGACGACCTCCGGGTGCGGGTGACGGGCTCGATGTACTCGGCCGACAAGTCCAACAGCAACACGCTGTACGGGGGTGACCGAAGCGGCTCGCGCTATTACTTCGTGCTCGAGAACACGGCCGCGACCGAGTCGGCACAGTTCACTTCAGGCCGCTTCAACCCTGGATTCCGCAACAACGTCAGAGCCTTCCAAGTCAACCCGTTCGTGAAGTATCGCGGACTCGAGTTCTTCGGCGCGCTGGAGATGGCCGAGGGCCGGACGTCGACCGAGACCGCCCGGCGCGACATGAACCAGTACGCGGCCGAGGTGGTCTACCGGTTCATGCCCGACGAGATGATGTTTGTCGGCGCACGCTACAACAAGGTGGACGCCCGACTGGCCGGGATGTCGAGCGACGTGAGCATCGACCGTGTGCAGATTGGTGCGGGCTGGTTCGTGCTGCCGACGCTGCTCGTGAAGGCCGAGTACGTGAACCAGGCGTACAAGCACTTCCTCCCGACCGACATCCGCAACGGCGGCAAGTTCAATGGCTTCATGCTCGAAGGGGTCGTCGGCTTCTGATGTGGGTGCCGCCTCCCCGGCACACCACCCGGAAGGTGCGGTGCGGACGCTCCGGCGTCCGCACCGCACTGGTGACTGCCGTGCTGCTGGCCGTCGCGACTGGCCTGGCGCACGGCCAGGCGGTCGACAGGCCGGCGGTCACGATTGGACGGGACGGCACGTGCTATACGGTCGCCGCGCAGTTCAGCGTGCCGCAACCCGTCACCACGGTGCTCGAGGTGCTGAGCGACTACGAAGGCATCCCGCGCTTCATGCCCGACATCAAGAAGAGCATCGTGCACGAACGCACGCAGACGCGCACCGTCGTGGAGCAGGAAGCCATCTCGCGCGTCATGCTGTTCTCGAAGCGGCTCTATCTGATGCTCGAGGTGCACCGCGACCACGACACTCTGCGCTTCAGCGATATCTCGCGACGCAGTTTCCGCCGCTACGAAGGCGCGTGGCACGTGAAGCGCCACGATGGGCAGACCGTGATCGTCTACCGACTCACCGCCGACCCATCCTTCAGCGTGCCAGCGTTCCTCATCCGCCGACTCCTCGAGCGCGACGCGCACGAGACGATCGACCGTCTGCGAGGCGAGATCTCCCGGCGCGGAAGTCGCGGGGCCGGCGATCCGCCGCGCGTCCTCAGCCTTCGGCGTCCTCCCGGCCCGCCTGACGCACGGGTAGCGTCATCGACACAATCGTCCCGCCTCGCTCCGGACACGTCAGGTCCAGCGTCCCGCCATGCAGTTCGGCCGTCCGCCTCGCTATCGGCAGACCGAGCCCGCCACCGCGCGCCTTGGTCGTGAAGAATGGCTCGAAGACCTGCGCCCGCATGTCGGCCGGAATGCCCGGCCCCGTGTCCGTAACGTCGAGTGTGAAGTGGTCGCCGGTGCGCTGTACCGTCACGGCGGCGCGGCCGTGCCCTCCCATCGCCTGGGCGGCGTTCAGCAGCAGGTTGAGCAGCGTGGCGCGGATGAGATCGGCGTCGACCATCGCCAGCACATCGTCGCCGCTGATCTCCAGTGCAACCGATGCGGCCGCAGGGTCGCGCTTCACCTGCGCAACGGCGTCGCCCACCAGACCCGCAATCGAGACGCTGGCGAACGTCGGCGTTCGCGGTCGCGCGAAGACCATCAGGTCGTTGATCAGATCGCTCAGCGACTCGATGCGGCTGACGATGTCGCGCATGATCGGGCGCTCGGGATCGCCGTTCGGCCGGCGCGACATGATGACCTGGACGGCGCCCTTGATGCCGGCGAGCGGATTGCGGATCTCGTGTGCAAGCACCGCCGCCATCTGCCCCACGCGCGCCAGTGCCGCCTGGTCTGTCAGTCGCGCCTCGGCCAGCTTGCGCAACGTGATGTCCGAGCGGATGGCGATGTACTGGTACGGCTTGCCGCGCTCGTCGAGGAACGGCACGATCGTGGTGTCCACCCAGTAGAGGTGACCCTGCTTCGCACGGTTCTGAATCTCGCCGTGCCAGACACGACCGCGCGCGATCGTCTGCCACAGGTCGCGAATGAACGAAGGATCGTGATAGGACGAGTTGATCAGCCGGTGGTCCTGCCCGAGCAGTTCTTCGCGCGAGTAACCGGAGATCGCGCAGAACATGTCATTGACATACCGGATGCGGCCGCCGACGTCCGTGATGGCGACGATTGCCGCGGCATCGAGCGCGCGCTTGAAGTCGGCGAGTTGATCGAGCGAGCCGAACGCGGCTCGTTGCAGGCGTGCCGACCGGGTCACGAGCGTGGCAGTGAGCGCGAACACCATGACCATCAGCGGACGGTTGAGGAAGGCCGTGCCGGTCACCGGGCGGCTGACGTCGACCGCGAGGTCGAGCACGACCAGCACAGTCGCGGCGATCGCCGCCATCAGCGGGAATCGTTGCCACGGACTCCACAGCCCGAGCAGGATCACGCCGACGTAGAGCATCCCGATCGCGCTGTCTGCCGCAAACTGCAGGTCGACCGCGAAGATCACCAGCGCCGTACACGCCGCAACGGCGTGTATGGTGTGGCCGCTCGGGGGCCGGGCCGTGGAGAGGGAGTGCGACACGCGGACGATAGTAGCGTCTCGGCCATCCGCAACGCGTCGAAGTCGCCGCGCGCCGATTCGCGAACGCACCGCGGTCGTGGCCGCAACCACCCCGCGGCCCCTAGGTGGACGCCCCCTGCATTCTGCATTCCAAATTCTGAATTGTCCCTGTCCTACCGAACGACTCTCGCGACCCCCGCCGAGAGCGCGCGAGACCATTCGATGCGGGGTTCGGTCCAGACCGGCACGTCGTTGACGGCGTTGCCCCACCGCTCCGGGGTGGTCTCGAAGACGATCGTCACGCGCTGGCCCACCCACGGCTGCAGCGGCACCTCGGTGGCGTACAGCCGCTTGTGCGCTGGGACCAGCATCGGCACCAATGTGTACTCGGTCACCGTGGTGGCACCAGCGGCATGCTCCACGCGCACACGCATCTCGATGCCATCGCTTTCGCGTTCCCACATGTCGGGACGCATCGCCGCCCCGAAGCGCAACACCGCATCCCTCGGCACGTCGACCGTCCACCGTATCGTCGACGTCGGCAATGCCACGATGGCGCGGAGGATGTGGCCGTCGATGAGCAGCGCCTGCTCCGAGATGCCGGAATGCAGGGACGGCCACGTCGTCTCGTACCTCGCGTCCGGCAGGGCGGCGATCAGATCGAGGGACCGGAAGCGCCCGGTCGGGCGGGCGGCAAACGCGGCGCCTGCGAGCACGATGACCAGCACGACGCCCGTCGCCAGTGGCAGGGGTGGACCGCCGCGCGCGCCCGGGGCCGGCAGGCCGACGGGCGCCGAACGAACTGTCGCGTCGCCAACCAGTCCGGTCGCTCGCGCACAGGCCCACGCGAGCAGGAGATTGAAGGCCACCAGGACGGCTACCACGGTTGGTGCGGCCTGCACCCATGCCGGCCACGGTCGCAGGACCTCGTGCAACCAGTAGGGCAGCGTGGCGCGCGACGACGAGGTTTCCAGGACGAGGTCGCCCCACTGCTCCACGCCGTCGGCGACGAACCTCCCGCCTCGCACCGCGTCTTCGCGTGTCGCTGCGAGGCTGATGGCGGGGCCGCCGCCAACATCTGCGTGACGCACGTTCAACTGGTAGATGAGGCCACGAGAGGCCTTAACGGGCCTGAATCGCACGTGCAACGACGCGCCACTGGTTGCGTCTGACGCGGGCACGACAACCTTCGCCACACGTTGTTGCGCGTGCCCCTGCACTTGCAGGAGGTCGACCAGCAGTGCGCCGCGCGGCGCGCCGCCGGTGACTGACGGCCGCAACCACACGCCGTCGAAGCCGTCGGCGCCCATTACAAACGTCTGGGAGACGCCGCCTGGCGCGCCCGCCGACACCACCAGTCCGTCATGCCGGTCGGCCCACGTGGAGACGACGCCGTGGCGAGTGACACACCAGCGATCGACCTGCCAGGCGAGGAGGGCGCCGTACAGCAGCAGGAACGCGGTCCGCGCGCGGGGAGACGATCGCACGGCAGACAGCGTAGTGCACGGCTCAGTAATTTGAAGAATTGCCGGAGTTGAGAATTGGCCGACCACCGCTCTTGTTCGAGCGGTCGTTGGTGGTCATGAAATTGTGCATTCTTGAATTCCTCAATTATTTGAGGCTCCGGAGCTTGTGCATGAGGTCGCTGCGCCGGCCGAAGTGCTCGTACAGGTCCGTGTACAGCGCGTAGAGCGCGTCGTAGCGCACGTGCGCGGCCGAGTCGGGCACATAGCGCTCGCTGGGAGCCGGTGCCATCGCGGCAGCGGCGGCCTCGATGGTCGCGTGTCCGCCGGCGTTCGGGCCGGCCGCGACCGCGCCCAGCATCGCCGCGCCGAGGGCAGAGGCTTGCGCGGCGCCCGACACCTCGATCTCCATGCCGAGGATATCGGCGTAGATCTGCATCAGGAGCCGATTCCGCGTCAGTCCACCTCCGGCCACCACGCGGGTGACCGGCACCCCACCGGCCCGCAGCGCGTCGGCGATGACCCGGGTGCCGAACGCCGTACTCTCGATGAGGGACCGGTAGACGTGCTCCGGCCGCGTGGCCAGCGTCGCCCCGACGAGCACGCCGCTCAACTCGGCATCGACGAGCGTGCAGCGGTTGCCGTTCCACCAGTCCAGCGCCAGCAGTCCGGTTTCGCCGGGATACAGCGGCGCGGCGCGCTCACTGAGGACGTCGTGGACGGACATCTGCCGCCGCGCCGCCTCGGCCTGGATCTCTGACGAGGCGAGTGTGTCCACGAACCACGCGAAGCTGTCACCCACCGCGGCCTGACCCGCTTCGTACGCGAACATGCCCGCGACGATGCCGTCCTCGACCACGCCCGCCACGCCTGGAACCAGATGCTCGCCATCGGCAAGCAGCAGGTGACAGGTGGACGTGCCGAGGATCAGCATCAGCGCGCCCGCGCTGGTGGCGCCGCTGCCGAGCACGCCGGCGTGCGCGTCGATCAGCGCCGCGCCGACGGCCGTGGTCGGCGCCAGGCCCAGACGGTCGGCCCAGGCTGGCGTCAGGGTGCCGACCCGAGCGCCGGGCGCCACGACGGGCTGCCCCCCGCCCTTGCTGGCGTAGAAGCCCTCGAGCCCCGGGTGCAGGGCCGCGAGATAGGCGTCCGACGGGTAGCCGTCACGCTTGTGCCAGAGGCCCTTGTACCCGGCCGCGCAGGCGTTGCGCGCAAACTGCCCGGTGAGCTGCCACACCACCCAGTCGCCGCCCTCGACGATCAGGTCCGCCTCGGCAAACGTGGCCGGGGCGTCCTCCAGGATCTGCAGCGCCTTGGGCAGCATCCACTCCGACGAGATGCGGCCGCCGTACCGCGCCAGCCATGACTCGCCGCGCGCGGCCGCGACGTCGGTGACCCGGGTGGCCTGCGGTTGCGAGGCGTGATGCTTCCACAATTTCGGCCAGGCGTGCGGGTCGGCTGCCAACCCTGGGCGCTGCATCAACGGCGTGCCGTCGGCCTTGACGGGGAGCACCGTGCAGGCGGTGAAGTCGATGCCGATGCCGACCACGTCGGCGGCCGAGACACGGGCACTCGACATCGCCTCACGCACGCTGGTCTCGGTGGACTCGAGCCAGTCCCCCGGATGCTGCAGCGCCCATTCCGCGCCAAGGGCCGCGCCCGACGGCAGGCGCTCGTCCAGTACCGCGTGACGGTAGGCAGCCACACCGGTCCCGAGCACTCGACCATCGCGGGTATCGACGACCACGGCACGCGCGGACTCGGTGCCGAAATCCACGCCGATCACGACGGTCATCCGAGCACCTCGCACTCGACCCCGAGCACGTCACAGACCCCTTGCAGCTCGGCGAGGCAGTCGCCGTAGACGCCGTGAATGTGATTGCAGTTGAACGACTGGATGAAGGCGTCCGGGGTGCAGGAGAACCTGGCGAAGGCGTGCGGCCAGTTGTCCTGGCTGATCGCCGCGACCTCGTGCGCGCGCGTGCCGAGGTCGGCGAACTCCGCCCGCAGCGCGACCATGCGATAGCGGCCCGCACGCCGCGTCAGCCGAGCCAGGGTGACGGGTCCGGGCGCGGCCACGTGGTACACCGCAGCGCCGCCGGCTGGGAAATAGAAGCCCTGCGGACGGAACTCCGTTTTGGCGAGGTTGACCGTGGGGTCGGTGCTGTGCCCGGCGAAATAGGTCGCGTGCTCGCCGCTGTTGCACAGGTCCCAGAGGCCGAGGTCGGCGTGATAGTGGCGCACGTCGGCAAACAGCACGGGCGTCCCCATCAGATGCTTGAAGATCTGCATCGTCAGCGCGGCATCCGAATCGGCCTCCGTCGCGCACACGATCGACGGCTTCGGCGTGCCATCCGGGTGATAGGGATCGTTGAGGAACGCCTCGGCCACATCCGCCGTCGCGAAGTGTTCGGTCAGTTCGCGCTGGCCCTTGATGCCGCAGAAGTCATAGCCGAACTCCTCGATCAGGTCGATGGCGCCGTAGTACATCCCCAGTTGCTTCTTCAGCAGGTCCCTGGTCAGCCGGAAGGTGGCATCAGCGGCGGTCCAGTGGATCTTGCCAAGGTGCGCCTCGAGGTAGGCCAGGGCCGGTTCCACGCGGGTGCCGGTGGCCAGCTCCTTCTCGGCCCGGCGGACCAGTTCGAATTGATCGATGTGGTCCACGTCGATGCCGAACTCCGACATCCACTGCGCGGGATCGATGACGGTGGTGTCGATGCCCAGCGAGCGCCCGCCGATCAGGGCGTAGGTCAGGCCCCGCAGGCGCCGCGCCGCCGACACCGCGCGCACCCGCGACAGCAGCGCCCGATAGACCGCCGGGTCGTCCAGGTCGCCGAAGGTCTTGGTGAACCGGATGCCAGCCTGGTCCAGTGAGCCCGCGTTGGCCAACATGCCGACCAGGCCCGGGTACTGCGGGTTGACACTGGCGAACATGGCGATCGGCTGCGGGCAGAACTGGCCGGCCACGCGTGCGTACTGCGGCCACGCCCAGACCGAGAAATTGAAGATCACCGCGTCGACGTCGGCCGCGGCCATCGCCTTGCCGTTGCGGAC
>Ga0136633_1001379_pt1 | contig 17960 bp, 13 predicted proteins | sample AntDrymeUQ832206_2_FD_105494 | JGI IMG/M metagenome (GOLD analysis project Ga0136633, IMG submission 105494) | Polar desert sand microbial communities from Dry Valleys, Antarctica - metaG UQ83 (22.06) | ecosystem: Environmental > Terrestrial > Soil > Desert | place: Antarctica: Dry Valley...
CGCCATTGATGTGTAGGGCTCCGGGCCCCCGCCATTGATGTGTAGGGCTCCGGGCCCCCGCCATTGATGTGTAGGGCTCCGGGCCCCCGCCATTGATGTGTAGGGCTCCGGGCCCCCGCCATTGATGTAACGTCACACGTTCCAACCAGAGACATCCGGTGCGCGTAGGCGCCTAAGGGGCTTCGGCCCGCCTGACGAGGGGATCGCAACATGGACAACCAGGTAAAGCGCGAGCCGCGGCCGGAGAAGGTCGCGGTCGTCACCGAGGTGCGCGAGCGCTTTGCGGCGGCTGATGCCGCGCTACTTACGGAGTACCGAGGACTCACTGTCGGCGAACTCGCCGCGCTGCGCCGCACTCTTCGCGAGTCGGGCGCCGAGTACAAGGTCTACAAGAACACCCTGGTGCGCCGGGCCGCGGCGGAGGCCGGTCTCGCCGACCTCCAGCCGCTGTTGACCGGTCCGACGGCCATCGCCTTCGTTTCCGGCGATGCGGCCGTCGCAGCCAAGACGCTGCGGGACTTCGCCAAGACTGCTCCGGCCCTCATCATCAAGGGCGGGCTCCTGGGAACCCGATTCCTCACGCCGGCTGATGCTTCCGCGCTGGCCGAGCTGCCTCCCCGCGACGTTCTCCTGGCCCGCATCGCCGGCGGTCTGGCCGCGCCGATGCAGAAGTTCGCCGGCTTGCTGCAGGCGATCCCCCGCAACTTCGCCTACGGGCTGGCCGCTCTCATCGAAAAGGGCGGTGCGCCAGGTGCGCCCGCCGCTGCTCCGGAGCCCGAGGCCGCCGCTCCGGAGGCTGCCGCCGAGCCGACCCCAGCCGAGCCGGCATCAGGCGAAGCCGCCGAGACCACGGCGCCAGTCGAGTCGCCCGAGCCCGCTCCGGCCGACGTGCCCGAAACCGTCGCACCGGCCGAGTCCCCCGAAACCCTGACCGCCGCCGAAGCACCGGAAGCGGCACCTGACACACCTGCCGAAACGGAAACACCCGCAGCACCCTCAGAATCAGCACCCGAATCAGCACCCCCCCACGCCGAAAACAACCCCGAAGCAGAAAACAACCCCGAAGCAGAAAACAACAAGGAGTAGAAGACGAATGGCTGCAGCTACCAAGGATGAGATCCTCGAAGCGATCTCCACCATGACGGTTCTCGAGCTCTCCGAGCTGCTGAAGGACTTCGAAGAGCGCTTCGGCGTGACCGCCGCGGCCCCCGCGGCCGCGGCCGCGCCCGCAGGTGGCGGAGGTGGCGAAGCCGCCGCCGAGGAGCAGGACGCCTTCGACGTGATCCTCACCGCCGCCGGCGACAAGAAGATCCAGGTCATCAAGGAAGTTCGGGCGCTTACCAGCCTCGGGCTCAAGGAGGCCAAGGACCTCGTCGACGGCGCCCCCAAGCCCGTCCTCGAGAAGGTCTCCAAGGAAGACGCCGAGAAGGCAAAGGCAGCCCTTGAGGCCGCCGGAGGCTCTGTCGAACTCAAGTAACCATGCTTGACAGCGGGGGAACGGCGCTTTACCGTTTCCCCGCTTAGGCATGTTCGGCCAAACGGCCGGGCTTGACTTGTTACGCCCACGCGCGTAACCTGCTCGGTTGCCGTGGTCGCCCGCCCCCAGGCATTGCATTTCGCCTGTCTAAACGCGCGCCCGCGTCTTTTTCACCCGGAGGGGGCCCACAGCCCTTCTCCAACCGCCCTTCCCGCCTAGGCCACCCCAGGAGCTGCCTCGTGCCCGTCCCCGTTCGGGAACGTCTTTCCTTCGCCAACATCGACGAGGTCCTGCCAGTACCGGACCTCATCGCCATCCAGCGCGATTCATTCGCCAAGCTGATGAACCAGGGTCTCCAGCAGACCTTCCACGACATCAGTCCGATCGAGGACTTCTCTGGCCAGCTCCGCTTGGAGCTCGAGTTCGACCCGACCGACGTCGACCTGCGTCCTCAGCCGAAGTTCACGGTCGAGGAATGCAAGGAAAAGGGCATGACCTTCGCTGCGCCGATCTTCGTGCGCGCCAGGTTCATGAACGCCGGCACCGGCGAGATCAAGGAACAGACCGTCTTCATGGGGGACTTCCCGATGATGACGGAGAAGGGCACCTTCATCATCAACGGCACCGAGCGTGTGGTGGTCAGCCAGCTGGTGCGTTCTCCCGGCGTGATCTTCCAGCCGGGTCGGGAGGCCAAGACGGTCGTCACCGGCACCATCCACCCCTACCGCGGTGAGTGGATCGAGTTCGACGTCGAGGCCAAGCCGGGCAAGGACATCACCGCCGGCTCCCGTGTGGCCCGCAAGCGCCGCCTCTCCATGTTCGTGCTGCTGCGCGCTCTCGGCTACTCCGACGACACCTTCCTCGAGGCCTTCGTCCGCCATTTCGACTTCCTCACCGGACAGTGGGAGAAGGAGCGCGACCTCGCGCCCACGCAGGAAGAGGCTTTGCTCGAGATCTACAAGCGGGCCCGTCCCGGCGAGCCGCCCTCAGTCGATGCAGCCCGGGCGTACTTCGAGAACGCCTTCTTCTCCAACAAGCGCTACGACCTGACCCGCGTCGGTCGCTACAAGCTGGGCCGCAAGCTCGGCAGCGAGGTCGCTCGCCTCGCGGAGCTCTTCCCGATGCTCGACCTAGACGTCCCCACCGAGGGTCAGGGTGTGCTGAGCCGCTGCGAGGTCCTCGCGGCGTGCACGTACATCCTCCACCTCGCCAACGGCGAGCCGGGCTACCGCATCGACGACCAGGACCACTTCGCCAACCGGCGCATCCGCTCGGTCGGCGAGCTCATCCAGAACCAGGTCCGGGTCGGCCTCTCCCGCATGGAGCGGGTCGTGCGCGAGCGCATGACGACCCAAGACGTCGAGGCGATCACGCCGCAGACCCTGATCAACATCCGCCCCGTCGTGGCGGCCATCAAGGAGTTCTTCGGGACTTCGCAGCTCTCGCAGTTCATGCAGCAGACCAACCCGCTCGACGGCATCACCCACAAGCGCCGCCTCTCGGCCATGGGCCCCGGCGGTCTGTCGCGTGAGCGTGCCGGGTTCGAAGTGCGCGACGTCCACTCCTCGCACTACGGCCGCATGTGTCCCATCGAGACTCCGGAAGGTCCCAACATCGGACTGATCGGCCACCTCGCGACCTACGGACGTATCAACGAGTACGGCTTCATCGAGACCCCGTACCGCAAGGTCGTCAAGGGCCGAGTCACCAAGGAGGTCGTCTACCTCGCAGCCGACGAGGAAGAGGAGCACGTCATCGCCCAGGCGAACGCCGCGCTGGACGACAAGGGCAACTTCAGTGAAGAGCGCGTGCTCGTGCGCACCGGTCCCCAGGGCGCGGGTGTGAGGGTCGGCGCGACGACCACCACCTACGGCTCGACGTCGGAGATCGATTATGTGCCGCCGGCGGAAGTCGACCTCATGGACGTATCACCGGCGCAGATCCTGTCGGTCTCCACCGCGTTGATTCCCTTCGTCGAGCACGACGAAGCCAACCGCGCGCTGATGGGCGCCAACATGCAGAAGCAGGCCGTTTCGCTGGTACGGCCCGAGGCCCCCTTCGTCGGCACCGGAATCGAGAAGCGCATCGCCACCGACGCGGGTGACGTCGTCCTCGCCGAAGGTGACGGAACGGTCACCGAGGTGGCGGGCGACCACATCACTGTCGAGTACACGGCGGGGCAGAAGGATCGCCTCGGCACGCCGCTCAGCCGCAAGATCTACCGACTGGCCAAGTTCCGCCGGTCCAACCAGAACACCTCGATCAACCAGAAGCCCGTCGTCGACGAAGGCGACAAGGTCGTCGCGGGCTCTGTGATGGCCGACGGTCCCTCGACTCAGCAGGGCGAGCTGGCGCTCGGCAAGAACTTGCTCGTGGCCTTCATGCCATGGGAGGGCTACAACTTCGAAGACGCCATCATCCTGTCGGAGCGCCTCGTGCGCGACGACGTGCTGTCGTCGATCCACATCGAAGAGCACGTCATTGACGCCCGCGACACCAAGCTCGGTGCCGAGGAGATCACCCGGGACATCCCGAACCTCTCCGAGGAGATTCTCGCCGACCTCGACGAGCGCGGCATCATCCGCATCGGCGCCGAAGTCGGCCCGGGCGACGTGCTGGTCGGCAAGGTGACCCCGAAGGGTGAAACCGAGCTGACCCCCGAAGAGCGCCTCCTGCGCGCCATCTTCGGCGAGAAGGCCCGGGAAGTTCGCGACACCTCACTGAAGGTTCCTCACGGTGAGTCCGGCAAGGTCATCGATGTTCGCGTCTTCTCTCGCGACGAACAGGACGAGCTCCAGCCCGGCGTGAACCAGCTGGTCCACGTTTACGTCGCCCAGAAGCGCAAGATCTCCGAAGGCGACAAATTGGCCGGCCGCCACGGGAACAAGGGCGTCATCTCCAAGATCCTTCCGATCGAGGACATGCCCCACCTGGCCGACGGCACGCCGGTCGACATCATCCTGAACCCGCTGGGAGTTCCCAGCCGCATGAACGTAGGTCAGGTGCTCGAGTCCCACCTGGGTTACGCCGCTCGCTGGGGTTGGGAGGGTCTCGACAACAAGCTCAAGGTCGCCAAGGACGGCAAGGTCCTGCGCGGCACGGAGACGAAGACCCGCCCGGTCACCGACCCATCGGTATGGATCTCGACGCCGGTATTCGACGGAGCGCACTGGGACGAGGAGGGCGACGCCGGTCGTCACCCCACGATCCAGAAGCTTCTGGAGACAATCACCCCGGAGACCGTCGACGGCACCCGCATGATGACGACCCAGGGCAAGACGACGCTGTTCAACGGCCGCACCGGTGAGGCCTACGACGTGCCGATCTCGGTCGGCTACGTATACATCCTCAAGCTCGCCCACCTGGTGGACGACAAGATCCACGCCCGTTCCACGGGTCCGTACTCCATGATCACCCAGCAGCCCCTCGGAGGTAAGGCGCAGTTCGGCGGACAGCGCTTCGGTGAGATGGAGGTGTGGGCGCTGGAGGCTTACGGCGCGGCTTACGCGCTGCAGGAGCTGCTCACCATCAAGTCCGACGACGTGCTCGGCCGCGTGAAGGTCTACGAGGCCATCGTCAAGGGCGAGAACATTCCGGACGCGGGCATCCCCGAGAGCTTCAAGGTGCTCATCAAGGAGATGCAGTCGCTGTGTCTCGATGTCGAGGTGCTGTCGAAGTCCGGTGAGCAGATCGAGATGCGCGAGATCGACGAGGACGTGTTCCGCACGGCCGAGGAGCTCGGCATCGACATTTCGCGGCCCGAGCGCGGGTCGGACGAAGAAGACGAACGCAGGGCATTGGAGCGTCAAGCCCGCCAGCTGAGCTACTAGGGACGAGGACGAAGAGATGATTGACGTAAACGACTTTGCTCAGCTCAAGATCGGCCTGGCGCGGGGAGACGAGATCCGCACCTGGTCGAACGGCGAGGTGAAGAAGCCCGAGACGATCAACTACCGCACGCTGCGTCCCGAGAAGGACGGCCTCTTCTGCGAGAAGATCTTCGGTCCCACCAAGGACTGGGAGTGCTACTGCGGCAAGTACAAGCGGGTCCGGTTCAAGGGCATCATCTGCGAGCGCTGCGGCGTCGAGGTCACGCGCGAGAAGGTCCGGCGCGAGCGCATGGGCCACATCGAGCTGGCCGCTCCGGTAGTGCACATCTGGTACCTGCGCGGCACGCGCTCCTGGCTCGCATACCTACTCATGGGCACCGAGGCACGGGAAGAGCTCAAGGCCAAGCAGCTCGAGAAGGTCATCTACTTCGCGGCGAACCTGGTCACCTGGGTCGACGACGAGAAGCGCCATTCCGAGTTGCCCAACCTCGAAGCCGAGCTCGTAGAGGAGCTCGTCGAGATCCGCAACGCCATGGAGCTCGAGCTGGCCCGTAAGGCAGAGGCCACCGAGAAGGAAGTCGCCGAGCTGGAAGGCGGCGGTGCCAAGGACTCCGAGATCCGCGCCCGTCAGAAGGCGTGGGAGAAGGACGCCGCCGCGATTCGCGAGCGGGGCGAAGCCGAGCTGGAGCTCGTGCAGCGCGCCTTCGACGAGTTCCGCGACCTATTCGCCCGTCGGATCATCGAAGACGAGATGTTGTGGCGCGAGCTGACCGACCGCTACGGCGAGTACTTCGAAGGCGGTATGGGAGCCGAGGCGATCTCGCAGCTCATCGCCCGCATCGACCTCGACGAGGAAGAGATCAAGCTCCGCGAGGCAATCGACGCGATCGACCGTAAGCCGTTGTCCGCGCAGCGCAAGCAGAAGGCCATCAAGCGACTCAAGATCGTCACGTCTTTCAACCGGCGTCACGACAACGGCCGGCGCATCAACGACCCGCGGGCGATGATTCTCGACGCGGTTCCCGTCATCCCGCCGAACCTGCGACCGATGGTCCAGCTGGAGGGTGGCCGGTTCGCCACCGCCGACCTGAACGACCTCTACCGCCGGGTGATCAACCGGAACAACCGTCTCAAGCGGCTTCTGGACCTTGGTGCGCCCAGCATCATCGTCAACAACGAGAAGCGGATGCTGCAGGAGGCCGTCGACGCGCTGTTCGACAACGGCCGCCGCGGCCGTCCTGTCACCGGCCCGGGCAACCGCCCCCTCAAGTCCCTGTCGGACATGTTGAAGGGCAAGCAGGGCCGTTTCCGTCAGAACCTTCTGGGTAAGCGAGTCGACTACTCGGGGCGTTCGGTCATCGTGTCCGGTCCGACCCTGAAGCTGCACCAGTGCGGTCTGCCCAAGGCCATGGCACTCGAGCTTTTCAAGCCGTTCGTCATGAAGCGTCTGGTGGACCACGAGCTGGCGCAGAACATCAAGTCCGCCAAGCGCATGGTCGAGCGCCGGCGTCCGCAGGTGTGGGACGTGCTGGACGAGGTCATCAAGGAGCACCCGGTCCTGCTGAACCGCGCTCCGACGCTGCACCGCCTCGGCATCCAGGCCTTCGAGCCCGTACTCGTCGAGGGCAAGGCCATCCAGATCCACCCGCTGGTCTGCACCGCATTCAACGCCGACTTCGACGGAGACCAGATGGCGGTGCACCTGCCGCTGTCCACGGAGGCGCAGGCCGAGGCGCGCGTGCTCATGCTCTCGGCCAACAACATCCTGTCGCCCGCCACCGGCATGCCGATCGTCACGCCGACCCACGACATGATCTACGGCGGCTACTACCTCACCCTCCTTGATGAGGCGGGGGAGGGCGCTGGGCGCGTCTTCCGCAACGTGTACGAGGTGGAGCGCGCCTGGGAAGCCGGCGTCATCGACCTGCACGCCCCGATCAAGTTCCGCGGCCTCGCCGCCGCAGCATCGAACGGGAGCACGTCAAACGGGAGTTCGGGCAACGGGAAGGCGAGCAAAGCCGCCTTGCCCGACGAAGATGCGGCCGGTTCGAACGAGATGGAGACCACGGCGGGTCGCCTGTTCTTCAACGACGCGCTTCCGGCGGGCTTCGGCTACGTGAACAAGGTCGTAGACAAGGGTGCGCTGGCCGAGATGGTCGCCGAGTTGGCCAACCACTGGCCCAAGGCGGTCGTCGCGGAGTCGCTGGACAAGATCAAGGACCTGGGCTTCAAGTTCTCGTCGCGCGCCGGCCTGACGATTGCCTTCTCCGACGTGCTCGTGCCGCCGGACAAGGGTCAGATCCTGGCTCGTTACGAGAAGGAAGCCGACAAGACCGAGGCCCAGTTCAAGCGCGGAATCATCACCGACGACGAGCGCCGCCAGAAGGAAGTCGAAATCTGGTCGGCCGCCAACGCCGAGGTCGGCCGAGCCATGGACCGGGAGTTCAAGGCCGCGGGTAACAACCCGCTGCAGGGGATGCTCGCCTCCGGGTCCCGACTGAACCCGAACAACCTGAAGCAGATCTCGGGCATGAAGGGTCTGGTCGCCAACCCGCGCGGCGAGTTCATCCCCCGTCCGATCAAGTCCTCCTTCCGAGAAGGCCTGTCGGTGCTGGAGTACTTCATCTCCACTCACGGCGCCCGCAAGGGACTGGCCGACACCGCCCTGCGCACCGCCGACTCGGGTTACCTGACCCGCCGTCTGGTGGACGTCGCGCAGGAGCTGATCGTTCGAGAGGACGACTGCGGAACCTCCCGCAGCCTGTGGCTCGAAGACGTGGTGCCGGACGAGGGCGCCAAGCGCTCCTACCTCGAAACCCGCATCTACGGACGGGTACTCGCCGAGGACGCGGGCGGTATCCCCGCCGGCACGACGGTGGGCGACGACGAGCTGGCCAGCCTGCGGGACAACCCGGAGATCGACCGCGTGAAGGTCCGCTCGGTCCTGGTCTGCGAGGCAGAGCAGGGAGTGTGCGCGGCTTGCTACGGCATGTCGCTTGCCACCCGCGCGGATGTCGAGATGGGCGAAGCGGTCGGAGTCATCGCCGCCCAGTCCATCGGCGAGCCGGGAACCCAGCTCACCATGCGTACCTTCCACTCGGGAGGTATCGCCGGATCCGACATCACCCACGGCCTGCCCCGAGTCGTCGAGCTGTTCGAGGCCCGTACACCCAAGGGTGCGGCCGTCCTGGCTCGCACTTCGGGCGTCATCCGCATCGAAGATGAGGAGAACGGTCGCCGCATAACGGTGGTCGGTGACGACGGCCACGAAGAGAGCTACAACGTGAGCCTGCGGGCTCACCTCGACATTCGTGACGGCGACGAGATCAGCGCGGGTGACGCGTTGGTCGAGGGTCCGAAGGACCCGAAGGAGCTCGTCGACATCAAGGGCATCCGCGAGACCCAGACGTATCTCGTCGACGAGGTGCAGAAGGTGTACCGCGATCAGGGCGTGCCCATCCACGACAAGCACATCGAGCTGATCGTGCGGCAGATGCTGCGCCGCGTATCGGTCGCAGAGCCCGGAGATTCCGGGTTCCTGCCGTCAGAGCGTGTCGACTCCCGCATCTACGCGGAGGTCAACCGCCAGCTCGTCACCGAGGGCAAGCGCCCCGCCGAGGGTCGTCCCGAGCTCATGGGAATCACCAAGGCGTCGCTGGCCACGGAATCGTGGCTCTCGGCGGCCTCCTTCCAGGAGACCACCCGGGTGCTCACCGAAGCGGCGATCGACGGCAAGTCCGACCAGTTGGTCGGGCTCAAGGAGAACATCGTCATCGGCAAGCTCATCCCTGCGGGAACCGGGATGACCCGCTACAACGACATCGAGATCGACGCGCCGGAAGCCGAGAGGCTGTCCTTCTGGTCGTCGGAGGACGATGCGCAGGGCGGAGAGCCGGCAGACCTGGCTGCATGGTTGGCGGGCATCGGTAACGACGATGCCGACCGGGCTGCCCAGGCCAGCATCGAGGACACCGTTCAATGGCTGGCTGGGTCGGGCAGCTCCGCCGACGAGGAGCCGGAGGCTCCGGCGCAACCAGCCGTTTAGTTGGCGGCTATCTAGCTCCCGCGATTACGTGAAAGGAGTCCTGCCAGGACGCTCAGCTGAACAGCCCTGGCAGGACTTCTCTCTCATCGAGAGGGCGTTGTCCCTTTCCGCGGAACTCCACCGCAGCCAATTTCGCAAGGCTCGCAATGTTCCATACGTCGCGCACCTGTGGTCTGTCGCGGCCCTTGTGCTGGAGCACGGCGGGGACGACCATCAGGTGGCCGCGGCGCTGCTCCACGACGCGGCCGAAGACCAGGGCGGTGAGCCCGTGCTGGCCCGCATCGCCGCGGAGCTGGACGACGAGGTGGCTGACTTGGTGCGCCAGCTTTCGGACAGCCTGGCCGACACGACGACGGGGGAGGCCAAGCAGGACTGGGACACCCGGAAGCGGGGCTACATGGCCAGCCTCGCCCAAGCCGACGACCGCGTCCTGCTCGTGTCTGCCTGCGACAAGCTCCACAACCTCCGCAGCCTGCTCTCGGACCATCTCCAGCTCGGCGAATCGGTCTGGTCCCACTTCACTCACGCCGATCCGGCGGTGCACTTCTGGTACTACGGCTCGCTCCTGGACGCGTTCCGGGGCCGGATACCGCCCAGCCTGGAGCAGGAACTCTCCGCGACGCTAGAACGCCTCCGATCACGGGCCGGCGCCGCCGCCGCGGGCCTTTCTCCCCCGTAGTACGATGGCCAGCCGGCCAGGGCGGAATGCGTGCCCGGTCGTATTCACCGAGTTCCTCCTATCGAAAGACGCGAAGACGCACGTGCCGACGATTCAGCAACTGGTCCGAAAGGGTCGCCAGTCAGCCAGGAAGAAGTCCAAGACCGGCGCCCTCAAGGGCTCCCCTCAGCGACGCGGCGTATGCGTGCGCGTGGCCACCACGACCCCTCGTAAGCCCAACTCGGCGCTGCGCAAGATCGCCCGCGTGCGTCTGTCCAGTGGCCAAGAGGTCACGGCCTACATCCCCGGCGTCGGCCACAACCTGCAGGAGCACTCGATCGTGCTCGTGAGGGGTGGCGGCGTGAAGGACCTCGGTGGGGTGCGCTACAAGATCATCCGCGGCACGCTCGACACCGCCGGCGTGCGCGACCGTAAGCAGGCGCGCAGCCGTTACGGCGCGAAGCGGGACGCCTGATATGCCCCGCAAAGGACCTGCTCCTCGCCGCGAGCTGCACCCGGACCCGGTTTACCGGTCGATCCTGGTAACCCAGATCGTCAACAAGATCCTTCTGGCTGGCAAGCGCACCATCGCCGAGAAGATTGTCTACGACGCGATGGACATCGTCGGCAAGAAGACAGACGGCGAGCCGCTCACGGCTCTCAAGCGCGCCATCGAGAACACCAAGCCTGCCATCGAGGTGCGCAGCCGCCGAGTCGGTGGTGCCACCTACCAGGTGCCGGTCGACGTGCGGCCTCGCCGCTCGAACACCCTCGCCATCCGCTGGTTGGTCGACTACTCCCGCCAGCGGCGGGAGAAGACGATGGCCGAACGGCTGGCCAACGAGGTGCTCGACGCGTCCAACGGCATCGGCCTCGCGGTGAAGAAGCGCGAGGACACGCTCAAGATGGCCGAAGCGAACCGGGCCTTCGCCCACTACCGCTGGTAGTTCCCAAGGCGTTCTAAGGACGTGGCTCCCCCCGCAAAGGGGGGTATAGGTCCTTAGAACCTTCCGGCGCTGGCTGCCGGAACCCTGATCTGATCAAGAGAAAGAACCAGACTGATGTCACCCGCCTCCACAAAAAGAACGACTTCTCTCGAGAACACGCGGAACATCGGGATCATGGCCCACATCGACGCGGGCAAGACCACGACGACCGAGCGGATCCTCTATTACACCGGCAAGAACTACAAGATGGGTGAGGTCCACGAGGGCGCGGCGACCATGGACTGGATGGTCCAGGAGCAGGAGCGGGGCATCACCATCACGTCCGCGGCCACCACCTGCACGTGGCGCGACCACTGGATCAACATCATCGACACGCCGGGCCACGTCGACTTCACCATCGAGGTCGAGCGCTCCCTGCGCGTTCTGGACGGCGCGGTCGCGGTGTTCGACTCCGTATCCGGCGTCGAGCCCCAGACCGAGACCGTCTGGCGACAAGCCAACAAGTACGACGTGCCCCGCATCTGCTTCGTCAACAAGATGGACCGCATCGGCGCCAACTTCGAGCGCACGGTCGAGATGATCCGCGACCGGCTGACCTGTGTCACCGCGGTCATCCAGATCCCCATCGGAGCGGAGTCGAACTTCAAAGGAATGATTGACCTTGTCAAGATGAAGGCGCTCGTCTGGGGCGACGCGACTTCTGAGTCGAAGCACGGTGAGGAATATTCCGTCACCGACATCCCAGCCGACATGGCCGAAGCCGCCACCGAGGCTCGCCATCAGCTGGTCGACTCGCTGTCGACCTTCGACGAGGAAATCATGGAGAAGTACGTCGGCGAGGAGGACATCTCCGACGCCGACATCTGTCGCGCCCTGCGGACCGGCACGATCGGCAACCACGTGGTCCCGGTGCTGTGCGGATCGGCCTTCAAGAACAAGGGCGTCCAGCCCATGCTCGACGCGGTGGTGGATTACCTCCCCAGCCCGCTCGACGTTCCTCCGACCGTGGGTCGCGATATCAAGGACCTCGAGGACGTGGAGCGCATCGCCGGCGACTCTGAACCGTTCGCCGCGCTGGCATTCAAGATCATGAGCGACCCCCACGTGGGCAAGCTCACCTACATGCGCGTCTATTCAGGAAGCCTCGACAAGGGCGGCACCGTCCTCAACTCGACCAAGGACCGCAAGGAGCGCATCGGGCGCATCCTGCAGATGCACGCCAACCACCGCGAGGACCTCGACGCGGTTCACACCGGCGACATCATCGCGGTGGTCGGTCTCAAGCAGACGACTACCGGTGACACGCTCTGCGAACCCAACGCGCCCATCGTGCTCGAATCCCTGTCCTTCCCCGAGCCCGTCATCCACGTCGCGGTCGAGCCGAAGTCGAAGGACGCCCAGGACAAGCTGTCGCGCGCTCTCGCATCACTGAGCGATGAGGACCCCTCCTTCCAGGTTCACTCCGACGAAGAGACTGGCCAGACGATTCTCGGCGGCCAAGGCGAGCTGCACCTCGAAGTCCTGGTGGACCGCATGTTCCGCGAGTTCAACGTCGACGCCAATGTCGGGCGCCCCCAGGTGGCCTACCGGGAGACGATCACCCAGACCGTCGAAAAGGTCGAGGAGCGCTACATCCGCCAGACCGGTGGTCGCGGCCAGTACGGCCACGTGGTGATCACCCTGGAGCCCACCGGCCCCGGCGGGGGTTATGAGTTCGTCGACAAGATCAGCGGCGGTGTCATCCCGAAGGAGTACATCTCATCGGTCGACGCCGGCATCCAGGAGGCTCTCACCAACGGCATCCTGGCCGGCTACCAGATGGTGGACATCAGAGCGATTCTCACCTTCGGCTCCTACCACGACGTCGACTCCTCCGAGATGGCCTTCAAGATCGCCGGCTCGCTAGCCTTCAAGAAGGCCGCCCGCATGGCCAAGCCGGCTCTGCTGGAGCCGATCATGGCTGTCGAGGTCACGACACCCGAGGACTTCATGGGTGACGTCATCGGTGACATGACCCGTCGCCGGGGAAAGATGGAGGGCGTGGACCAGCGGGGAGGCGCGCAGGTGGTGAAGGGCAAGGTGCCCCTCTCGGAACTGTTCGGCTACGCTACCGACCTCCGGTCGATGTCCCAGGGTCGCGCCGCGCCCCACATGGACTTCCACTCCTACGAGCAGGTCCCGGAGTCAGTCGCAAGAGAAATCATCGCCCGGATTCACGGCGAGTAATCAACAAAACACCTACTTAAAGAACCGAAAGGGAAAGGCCTCACACCACCATGGCTAAGCAGAAGTTCGAGCGCAACAAGCCGCACCTCAACATGGGCACGATGGGTCACGTCGACCACGGCAAGACCACGCTCACCGCGGCCATCACAAAGGTGCTGTCCGAGGCCGACCCGACCAGCACCACTTTCCAGGCGTTTGATTCGATCGACAACGCTCCCGAGGAGCGCCAGCGGGGCATCACCATCAACATCTCGCACGTCGAGTACCAGACCTCGAACCGGCACTACGCCCACGTCGACATGCCTGGTCACGCCGACTACATCAAGAACATGATCACCGGCGCCGCTCAGGTCGACGGAGCCATTCTCGTGGTGTCCGCCCCCGACGGCCCGATGGCCCAGACCTCCGAGCACGTGCTGCTGGCCCGCCAGGTCGGCGTGCCCTCCATCGTCGTAGCCCTCAACAAGGCCGACATGGTCGACGACGAGGAGCTGCTGGACTTGGTCGAGCTCGAGGTACGCGAGTTGCTCAACAAGTACGAGTTCCCCGGCGACGACACCCCGGTCATCCGCGTGTCCGCGCTGAAGGCCCTCGAGGGCGACGCCGAGGCGGCCAAGGGCATCCAGGAGCTCATGGATGCGGTCGACTCGTTCGTGCCCGAGCCCGAGCGCGACACCGACAAGCCGTTCCTCATGCCGATCGAGGACGTCTTCTCGATCACCGGCCGTGGCACCGTCGTCACCGGCAAGGTGGAGCAGGGCATCGTGCGCACCGGTGAAGAGATCGAGATCGTCGGCATCAAGGACACGCAGAAGACCACCTGCACCGGAGTCGAGATGTTCCGCAAGATCCTCGACGAGGGTCGCGCCGGAGACAACATCGGCGCCCTGTTGCGTGGCACGAAGAAGGAAGACGTGGAGCGGGGCCAGGTGCTGTGCAAGCCCGGTTCGATCACTCCCCACACCGACTTCGAGGCCCAGGTCTACGTGCTGTCCAAGGAAGAGGGCGGACGCCACAAGGCGTTCTTCACCAACTACCGCCCGCAGTTCTACTTCCGGACCACCGACGTCACCGGCACCATCTCGCTGCCCGAGGGCACCGAGATGGTCATGCCCGGCGACAACACGGTCATGACGGTGCAGCTGCTGCACCCCATCGCCATGGACGAGGGTCTGCGCTTCGCCATCCGTGAGGGTGGCCGCACCGTGGCCTCCGGCCGCGTCACCAAGATCCTCAAGTAGTCAGGCAAAGCGCGATGGCCCAGAAGATCCGAATCCGTTTGAAGGCTTACGACCACCAGGTCATCGACGCTTCTACCCGCAAGATCGTGGAGACGGTGCTGCGCACCTCAGCGAAGGTGCGCGGCCCCGTCCCGCTGCCGACGGAGAAGCACCGCTACACCGTCATCCGCTCGCCGCACAAGTACAAGGACTCGCGCGAGCACTTCGAGATGCACATCCACAAGCGTCTGCTCGACATCTTCGACCCGAGCCCCAAGACCGTGGACTCCCTGCAGCGCCTAGACGTCCCCGCCGGCGTCGACATCGAAATCAAGATCCAGACCGCATAACGACCGCCCCCGCGATGGGGGAGATCGTCCCCCTCGCAGGGCCCACGACCCCGGCCTGGCCGGGACTGGTCGAGCAGTTCACATCCCGCTACGCCAGGCCTCCTTGGTAAAGGGCGCCGTCTCACTAGCGCGCCGATCAGGGATGCTGGCTTATATCGTTCCGGGGGACCCAGCACGACTACTCAGGAGAGCTCGTTCATGCTGACAGGTCCATCGATCTACCTGAGGGCTCGGCTTCCCACCGACGTGGCCGTCCTTCAGGAGGGGCTTTACGAAGACATCGCGACGCGGGTACGGGCCGACGGCCGCGCGTGGCGTCCGATGGCGCGTGATGCGGCGAGCTCGCCCTACGCAGTCAGGGAGCCCTCTGAGGAGCTGGCGATGTTCAGTGTGGTCGACTCCGCGAGCGACGAGCTCGCTGGGGAGGCCCTGTTGTGGTCCCTCGACGGCCACAACCGCAGCGCCCACGTTGGTCTAGCGCTCCTCCCGCAGTTTCGGGGCCGCGGTCTGAGCCATGAAGTTGTCGACGTGCTCTGCCGGTATGGCTTCACGATCCTGGGGCTTCAGCGGCTCCAGGTCGAGGCCGCCACGGACAATGAGGCCATGTTGCGTGCGGCGACCCGCGCTGGGTTCGTCGAGGAAGGTGTCCGTAGGCAGGCGAACTGGGCCAATGGCTCGTTCCGCGATGAGGCGATCCTTGGGCTGCTCGCTAGCGAGTGGCCCCGGACCCGATAGCGCGCTTACGACGCTGTCCAGGTTGCGGCATTCGGCGGAGCAAGACGCCTCCGGCGTGCCGCTACTGCACAGTGTCTCCGTACATACGGAGTATCAAGATCCAGACGGCGTAACCGAGTCCCGGTCCGCCGGGGCGTCAGGATTCAACCGTGATCACTGTTGACCGCCGCGCCGTGGTTCGGTGGGCGACGGTGTTGGTTCTCGGCGCATTGCTCGTCCTGGGGATGCGGGCGTGTGGGTCTTACCTGGACGTGGAGGATCTGCCCGGGCCGAGAGGCGCCTTGAGGATCGAGATCCTCGGGCTGCGACCTGGCGAAGGGCCGTTCAGGGTTGACTTCCAGCCGGAACTGGGTCCCAAGGGACCTTTCGCCGTGCAGGAGACTGGCTATACGTTCAGTCAGGTCGCGGTCGGTGAATACACCGTGATCGTTCGGCAGGGCGACCGCCGGGCAACTGCCCAAGCCATCGTCCGGGAAGGCAAGCGGACAGGCGTGAAGGTACGTCTGCCCTAGTCAGCTATCGACTAGCCCTCCGTCTTTTTGGCCCGGCTGGGGGCCACTCTCGGGGGCTCGTCGGGTTGTTTTGGGTAGACGGGCGGCCACGGCGCGTCCATCAGGCCGTTGTCCCGGTCTTGTTGGTACATGGCGAGTAGCGGCTCAAGCGATTGCGGGTCCCCGTTCATCTCCGCCCACGGGTCGCCGTTCGCCTCGTAGCGATCCGCGACATTCGCCAGGGTGAGCTCGTCGGCGTGGACGTCGGCTAACCCGTCCCATGACAACGGCGTCGACACCTGCGCGCCGGCGCGAGCCCGCACGGACCACGCGCCGAAGACCGTCTTGTGCGGCGCGTTCTGGTTGAAGTCGAGGAAGATCCGTTCGCCGCGCTCCTCCTTCCACCACGCCGCGGTGAGCAGGTCCGGTCGACGTCGTTCGAGCTCGCGGGCGATCGCCACTGCGGCGCGGCGCACGTCGTAGGCGTCCCACCGCGATTCCAACCGCACGTAGACGTGGATGCCGCGGTTGCCGGTCGTCTTGGGCCAAGCCCGCACACCAACCTCGTCGAGCAACTCCTTCACGACGAAGGCGGCCTCCCGCGCCTTGGTGAAGTCGGTGCCGGGTTGCGGGTCGAGATCCAGTCGTAGTTCGTCGCTGTGTTCCGCATCGTCGGCGCGGGAGGGCCACACGTGGAACCCGAGGCATCCGATGTTGACTGCCCACACCACATGCGCGAGGTCCGCGATGACCAGCGCCTCGGACTCGGTGCCGTTCGGTGTCGACACGATGGCGGTGTGCAGCCAATCCGGTCGGGATTGGGGCACCCGCTTCTGGAAGAACGAAGGGCCTTCGGCGCCGTCGGGGAAGCGCTGCATCAGTACGGGGCGATGACCCATGGTCGACATGATCGGATCGCGCAGCCGCAAGTAGTGCTGAACCAGATCGCCCTTGGTGTCGCCCCGCTCGGAGAAGAAGACCTTGTCGGCGCTGGTGAGTTTCACCTCGCGGCCGTCCACCTCGAGAATTTGTACTTCGCCCTTCGGCATCGGCCCGACGGTACTTAGGTGAAGAGCTCGGAGCCGGGAGCGGCGAGTCCGAGGGCCAGCTGCGCGGCGAGGCGACCGCAGATCGCGCCGACCACGTTGCCCGTGCCGCTGTAGGCGCCGCAGGCCCAGACTCCCGGGCGGACCTGCTCCAGCACGGGCAGTTTGTCCTCGGTGAATGCGATCGAACCGGCCCACCTATGGGTCACCGAAGCCCCCACATCGAGGCCGTCGCGCAGGAACGACTCGAGTTGGCCTTGGATCTCCTCAGTTGGCTCCGAGTCGGGCGTCCACTCCGTATCCAGGGCGAAGTCCCGGAAGCCGCCCAGCACCAGCCGTCGATCCCGCAGCTGCTGGTAGTAGTCGTAACCCCACCGGGTGTACACGGGGCGCGTGAAGCGCACGTCTGGAAGCGGTTCGGTGGCCAGCACCTGGGCCCGGGCCGTCCGGACCCGGCCTGCTAACTCCGGCAAGACCATCTCGAGACCACCGTCAACTGCCACGACGACCGACGAGCAGTCGATGCGTCCGAAGGGCGTGCTCACCCGGGTTCCAGTCATCTCGAGGGCCGCCGTCCGTTCGAAGAGCCGGGCGCCCGCGCCGGCGGCCCGCTGCGCCAGAGTTCGGCACCGGTCCAGGGGCTGCACCACCGCGTCGCCCGGGAACAACAGTCCGGCGCCTTCCGGCCCGTCGTAGGGCTCGACGGGCAGGCCATGCGCCCGCATGACCGCCAGCTGTTCCTGGCAGTCGGCCGTCTCCTCCTCGCTCGCCGCGATGCGCAGGCTGCCCGTGAGACGGATGTCGTGGGGTGTCTCCGCGGCCATCCGCTCGGTCTCGGCCTGGGTGAGGCGGTAGAGAGCAACAGCCCGCTCGGCCCCGACGGCCAAGGCCAGGTCGTGGTGGAAGGGCGCCATTCCAGCCAGCAGGAAGCCCGC
>Ga0136633_1001380_pt1 | contig 17956 bp, 14 predicted proteins | sample AntDrymeUQ832206_2_FD_105494 | JGI IMG/M metagenome (GOLD analysis project Ga0136633, IMG submission 105494) | Polar desert sand microbial communities from Dry Valleys, Antarctica - metaG UQ83 (22.06) | ecosystem: Environmental > Terrestrial > Soil > Desert | place: Antarctica: Dry Valley...
GACCTGGGTGTCGCGACGCTGCTGGTACGTCACGACCAGCTCACCGGTCTGCGCATCGAGGACGGAGAGGCTGCGCGTGCCAAAGCCATCGAGGTAGGCGTCGCTGGCGAGAACGAACTGGCCGTTCGGGCTGAACGCGCTGAGTGAGTAGTCGCAGGTCTCCCACACCATCTCGCTCGTGCTGCCCGCTGGATCCATCACGCCGAAGCATCCAGAAGCATCCGGGTTCGACCTCGTCTGTCCGGCCACTAGTCCGTTCGCCATGCTCGCGCCCGTGACCTTGACGAACCCGTCGAGCGCCGTGACCTCCCCGCTCGCCATAGCCAGGCCGATCGTCGGTTTCACCCCCTCGCTCTGGAACAGCACGGTCTCCGCGTCCACGAAGCCGACCGGAGTGATCGCCGGACGACCCCGGAAGGGCCATGTAAGAGCATCAGCCCCGGAAGTCGGAGCGTTGACCAGCGTCTGCGACGTGCCTTCCTCGATCTCCACATAGGCGACCTGGCTGCCGTCCTGGCTGATCGCGATGGAGTTGCCGGTCGGGAACCGGTCGATGATCTGCAGATCGGCGTCGAGGAAGAACATCTCCGCGACACGACTGTCGTACCCGAGACCGATCCAGCCCTCGTCGTACGACGTGATGCCCTGCAGGCTGACCGGCAACTGCCGCCAGCCACTCGGCGTCACGAGTTCCCCTCCGGCACCTCCTAGGGGGTACCGGAGGTAGTTGACCTGCGGGTCCTCCCCGCGGGCGATGCCCTCGGTGGTCAGGCGCACGGGGCCGTCCGGGCGTGGTGCCGCCGACTGCGTCGTGGTGGGCGTCGGGTTCGGGCTGACCGGGTCCACACCCCGATCGGTACCGTTGGTCACCGAGAGTGCAGTAGGAACCGCGATCGCGAGAACGGCGGCGGCGACCGTCGCGCTGGCGATCCGCCGCCGACGCGCCATCCTCCCGGCGCTCTGCTTGACCGACTCGAAGCCGATCGGGTGTCCGTCGATATCGTGGGAGCGGGCGTGCAGCTCCCGGGTCAGCGCGTCTTTCTCGTTGATGTTGCTCATCGCTCCTCCTCCCCATCCTTGGAGAGCATCGGTTGGGTGCTCACGCGCTCACGCATCGACGCGAGAGCACGGCTGGCCTGTGACTTCACGGTGCCGACCGAGATACCGAGGATCTCGGCAGTCTCCCCGTCGCTGAGATCCTCGTAGAACCGCAGCACGATCACCGCGCGCTGCCTCCTGGGAAGCGTTTGCACGAACTCCCACAGCGCGGACTTCTCGCCATGGTCGTGGTGATCGGTGGCGGCGTTGACTTCGGGGATCTCGTCGGTCGGGATCTCCTTGCGTTTCCACGCACGGCGCCACAGGGAACTGTTCTCGTTGACCATGATCCGGCGGACGTACCCGTCGATCAGATTCCGCTTCTGCACCTTGTCCCAGGACAGGTAGAGCTTGGCGAGCGCTGTCTGCACAAGATCTTCTGCCGCATGCCGGTCGCCGGTGAGCAGGTACGCCGTACGCAGCAGGCTCGGCTGACGGGCAGCCATGTAGGCCGCGAAGTCAGCGTCCTTCGCCGCACTCCTGGACTGTTCCATACCGACGCCGGCCCCCGTCTCCATCACGAGCTGCATCTCTGCTCACCATCCTGACGTAGTTCTAGAACCAAGACGCGAAACCCAGTCCATTGGTTGCATGTCCGATCAGCAAAGATGGGGCCGTGTCCGACCTCGCTGTCCCCGTCGTGCTCCTCGTGCTCGGGGCGGTCCTGCTGACCGTCGGCGCCGAGGCGTTCGCCGAACACGTCACCGCGGCCGCCTCGAAGCTCCGGGTCAGCGTTCTGGCGCTCGGGGTGCTGCTCGCCGGGGCCGAGCCTGAGGAGGCAGTCACGGCGATGCTCGCGTCCGGACAGGGCCATCCCGAGCTCGCGGCCGGTGACGCGATCGGCGCCAACCTGGTGATACTCACTCTCACCGTCGGCCTCGCTGCGCTGTTCACCCGGCTACCCGTCAGCAGACGAGTGATCGAGTATGCCGTGGCCGCCGCGGTGGCCGGAGCTCTCACGGTGATCTTCTTGTGGAACGGGGTGATGTCCCGACTAGAGGGTGCCCTGCTCGTCCTGGCCTACGTCGTGGGAGTCGTGTGGGTGTGGCGGCGAGAGCGGCAGCCGCCGATGATCGGTGAGCTCGCCGAACTGTCCGACGGCGTGCTCCCGGTCCAGGGCACGGACGAGGACGACGAGTCCTCCCGGCCGCTGTTGCTGGTGCTCCTCGGTCTGCTCGGGATGGTCGCGGGTGGGTTCCTCGCGGTGAGCGGTGCGGAAGGACTCGTCGACGTTTTCGATGTGAGCGAATCGGTGATCGGGTTGACGGTGCTCGGGCTGGCCACGAGTGCCGAGATGATCGCTCTGGTGTGGGCGGCGCATCGACGCGGTGTCAGCGAAGTTGTCGTCGCCGGCGTGGTCGGTGCAGTGGCCTACAACGCGACGGTGTCGGTCGGCCTCGGTGCGCTGGTGAGTCCGCTCGCGATCGGGGGCGGCTCTTCGGTGATCGTGATCGGGGGCGTGACCGCCGTACTCCCGTTGCTGCTTTTCGCGGGTCGTCCCACCGGGCGCTTCCCCCGCACGCTCGGCGTGGTTCTCGTGGCGGCGTACTTCCTCTGCATGGTGTGGCTTTTCTGGGGTTGACCTTGCGCTGATGGTGCCGCGACGCCGCTGGTTAGGGTGGGAGAAGTCTCGAAACGATCGAACATTTCAGGAGGGGTTTCATGCAGCAGGTACGTGCAGTTGTGGCCATGGCCAAGGGGGCTCCCGTGAGTGTGGAGACGGTCAACGTCCCCGACCCTGGCCCGGGCGAGGCCGTCGTCAAGATCGCGGCCTGCGGGGTGTGCCACACCGACCTGCACTACCGCGAGGGCGGCATCAACGACGAGTTTCCGTTCCTGCTCGGTCACGAGGCGGCCGGGATCGTGGAGTCCGTCGGTGACGGCGTCGACGCCGTGGCGCCCGGGGACTTCGTGATCCTCAACTGGCGCGCGGTGTGCGGTCATTGCCGTGCCTGCACCCGCGGCGAGCCGTGGTACTGCTTCGACACCTTCAACGCCACCCAGAAAATGACGCTCGAGGACGGCACCGAACTGTCTCCGGCCCTGGGCATCGGGGCTTTCGCGGAGAAGACCCTCGTGCACGCAGGTCAGTGCACGAAAGTCGACCCGTCCGCGTCACCGGCGGCGGTCGGTCTGCTCGGCTGTGGCGTGATGGCGGGCCTCGGCGCGGCGATCAACACAGGCAACGTCAGCCGCGGCGACAGTGTCGCGGTGATCGGCTGCGGCGGTGTCGGCTGTGCGGCCATCGCCGGGTCGAAACTGGCCGGTGCCGCCAAGATCATCGCGGTCGACATCGACGACAAGAAGCTCGAGTGGGCGCGGAACATGGGCGCCACCGACACGGTGAACAGCACGGACACGGACCCCGTCGAGGCGATCCAAAAACTCACTGGCGGTTTCGGCGCCGACGTCGTGATCGATGCCGTCGGCCATCCCGAGACGTGGAAGCAGGCCTTCTACGCTCGCGACCTCGCGGGGACCGTCGTGCTCGTCGGCGTGCCCACGCCGGACATGAAGGTGCCCGACATCCCGCTGATCGACGTCTTCGGTCGCGGCGGGGCGTTGAAGTCCAGCTGGTACGGCGACTGCCTCCCGTCCCGTGACTTCCCGATGCTCGTGGACCTCTACTTGCAGGGCCGACTCGACCTCGATGCGTTCGTCACCGAGAAGATCGGCCTCGACGACGTGGAGGCAGCGTTCGAGCGGATGCACAGTGGCAACGTGCTTCGTTCGGTGGTCATCCTGTGACGGCTCGAGTGGACAACGTGGTCACGTCAGGAACGTTCAGCCTCGACGGTGAGACGCACGACGTAGACAACAACGTGTGGGTGGTCGGTGACGACGACGAGTGCGTCGTCATCGATGCGCCACACGACATCGCGCCCATCCTCGAGCTGATTGCCGGTCGAACGGTCAAGGCGATCCTGTGCACCCACGGCCACGACGACCATGTCCGGATCGCGCCGGAACTGCGTGTCCAGACCCGGGCGCCGATCTTCCTGCACCCCGACGACCGCGCGGTGTGGCAGCTCACCCACCCCGACGAGCTCTGGGACGTCGACCTCGCAGATGGCCACGTCATCGAGATCGCCGGGACGAGATTGCAGGCCATCCACACGCCCGGTCACGCACCGGGGGCGGTGTGCTTCTACGCGGAGCAGTTGGGCCTCTTGTTCTCCGGAGACACGTTGTTCAAGGGTGGTCCCGGCGCGACCGGCCGCTCCTTCAGCGACTACGACACGATCGTCGCCTCAATCGCGGAGAGGCTGTTTGTGCTTCCCGACGAGACCGTCGTGCACACCGGCCATGGCGACGACACCACGATCGGCGCCGAGAAGGCGAACCTCGAGTCATAGAGGCTCCGTAGGCTTGACCGCGCCCCCGACGAAGGAACCTGCAATGACCCCCGATCTGATCGCCAGCCGGTACCGCGCCCTGAGCGCCATCGGCCGCGGTGGCATGGGAACGGTGTGGCTGTGCCGCGACGAACTGCTCAACCGTGACGTCGCGGTCAAGCAGGTCCGCACCCTCCCCGGAGAGTCGAGCCTCGGCACTGCCCGCGCCATGCGCGAGGCACGGTCCGCGGCCGCGCTCCACCATGAGAACGCGGTGGCGATCTTCGATGTTGTGGACCATGACGGGTCCCCCTGGCTGGTGATGGAGTACGTCGAAGGGCAGTCACTCGCGCAGCTCGTCACGGAGGAAGGTCCGTTGTCGCCGCAGAGGGTTGCTCGGTTCGGCGCACAGTTGGCCGCCGCGCTCGGCCAGGCTCACGACCTGGGGATCATCCACCGTGACATCAAACCGAGCAACGTGCTGATCACCAGGGACGGCAGGGCCAAGATCAGCGACTTCGGCATCGCTCGTCGCGACCAGGACGAGCAACTGACCCAGGTCGGCCTGATGACGGGGACCCCGGCGTACTTCTCGCCCGAGCTTGCCCGTGGCGCTGACCCGAGCCGTGCCTCGGACGTGTACGCCTTGGGCGCGACCCTGTACACCGCCGTGGAGGGGCGGACGCCGTACGAAGGGGACTCGAACGCGATCAACGTGCTGCGGAGAATCGACTCCTCGGAGCCACGGCCGGTGTACCACGCAGGCCCGCTTCGCCCGGCGCTCGCCGGGATGATGGCTCCAACACCTGGGGCTCGATGGACGATGGGCCACTCCCGCGAAGCGCTGAGGGACATCGCCGCGGGCAGGTCGGCCAGGAGCGTGCCGGCTCCCGTGCCGACTCCGGCGCTGGCTCCCGTGCCAGCTCCTGAATCTGCGACGCCCGCCCCGCTCGGCCGGGGGAATAAGGCCAGGACCCTGCTGATTGCGGCGGCCGTACTCGTCGTGGTGATCGTGACCGGTCTCCTTGGCTTCCTCCTGTTCGACGGGGATGCCGAACGAGCCGCCGCACCGTCGGCGCCTGTCTCCAGAGGCCAGGCCAGCGAGTCCTCGGGCCCGAACGGGACTCCGGAGGTCCGCCACCGAGTCGCCGCGAAACAGATGGAGGATTTCGTCAACGGCTACTTTGCGACCATGCCGGGGGGCACCGATCAGGGGTGGCGACAGCTCGCGCCGAGGATGCAGGCCGAGGTCGGACGGGGCAGCTATGACGCGTTCTGGGGTTCGATCAGAGACGTCCAAGTGACCAACGCCTCCGCCCATCCCAAGAACCTGACCGTCTCGCTCGACATCACCTACACAAGGGCCGACGGCAGCGTCAGCAGGGAAAGCCAACTGCTCACCCTGCAGAGGCGCGGGGGCGGGCTCCTCATCGCTTCGGATGAGGTGTTGGGCTCCTGACCCTTTCGGTGAGACTGTCGAGGACCGCGACGTACCGCCTTCAGCTGCACGCCGGTTTCACGTTCGGCGATGCAGCAGGACGCGTCGCGTACTTCGCCGATCTTGGTGTCACGCACCTGTACCTTTCTCCGATCCTGGTTGCGGTCAAGGGTTCCAAGCACGGGTACGACGTCCTCGACCACGCCCGCATCAGCGAGGACCTCGGTGGCGAGCCGGGTCTCGTCGCATTGGCCGAGACCGCTCGGGAACATGGCTTGGGACTCGTCGTCGACGTTGTGCCTAACCACATGGCCTTCGTCGCGCCGGAGCACACCAACGCACAGTTGTGGCAGGTGCTGCGCGACGGGATTGAGGCCGAAACCGCGCACTGGTTCGACATCGACTGGCAGGCCGGTGGGGGTCGCCTCGGGTTGCCGATCCTCGCAGGATCGCTGCCCGACGTGCTCGACGCCGGCGAGATCACGCTCGGGGAGTACGACTCCCAGCCCGTCCTGCGCTACTTCGACCATGTGCTTCCGGTGGCGGCTGGCACGCAACGGGGTCACCTCGCAGACGTTCTCGCACGGCAGCACTATCGGCTCGCGAGCTGGCGCGACAAGGCAACGGTGCTGAACTACCGGCGCTTCTTCGACGTGGACGAGCTGATCGCGGTCCGGGTGGAGCTGCCCGACGTGTTCGAGGCCACGCACCGGCTGTTGCTCGACCTCAACCACCGCGGTGTGATCGAGGGTTTTCGGATCGACCATCCCGACGGCCTCGCCGACCCGGAGGGGTACCTGCGGCTGCTGCGTGAGGCCACCCGCCCAGGCACCGGGATCTGGGTGGAGAAGATCCTCGAAGGGGCCGAGCGGCTTCCGACAGCCTGGGCGTGCGACGGCACGACGGGCTACGACACGGCGCACGCGATCTCGACGGCGCTGGTCGACCCCGCCGCGACGCAGGTGCTGAACCAGACGTGGCTCGACACCGGCGGGGAGCCGGACCTCGCCCATGAGGTGGAACGGTCCAAACGGCAGGTGGTCGACGAGTTGCTCGGCCCGGAGGTGTACCGGCTGACCCGCCGGGCAGGCGAGCTCTTTCCCGATGCTGATCCGGACCGTCTGCGAGAGGCGATCGTCGAGCTGCTTGTCGCCGGTGAGGTCTACCGCGTCTACTTCCACAGCGAAGAGCCGTCGCCGCCGGCGCTCGAACGGATGGGGCGCGCCTGCGACGTAGCAGTCATGGCGCGGCCCGACCTGCGAGACGAGATCGAACAGCTCGTCGAGATCGGGTTACACGAGGGCCACGACGGCCCGGAAGCCGTCGACTTCGCGGTTCGGCTGCAGCAGACCTGGGGACCGGTGATGGCCAAGGGCATCGAGGACACCACGTTCTACCGCTGGCACCGGATGGTCGCTCTCAACGAGGTCGGCGGTGACCCTGGCGCCGTTCAGAACGCGAGCCCGGAAGCGTTGCACGCATGGGCATGCGAGCAACAGAAGAGCTGGCCGGCCGGGATGACCACGTTGTCGACGCACGACACCAAACGCAGTGAGGACGTGCGAGCACGGCTGATCGCCGTTGCGGGTGACGCCCGGTCGTGGCGACGCTGCTCCGAGGTATTTCGGGACGCCGCCGACGCATCCGGAGTCGACCGACCCACGGCGCATCTGCTGTGGCAGACGTTGGTCGGCGTGGGGGCCATCTCGCGGGACCGGCTGCACGGCTACCTGATCAAGGCGATGCGTGAGGCCAAGCAGCACACCGCCTGGATCGACGGGGATGCGGCCTACGAAGCGAGGGTCCTTGCTCTCGCGGACCTGGCTCAGCTCCCGGGTCCGATGAAGGAGGCAGTGGACGTCGCTGTCGCGGAGAACGCGGACGGGATCCGCGCCACCGTGCTCGGGCAGAAGCTGTTGCAACTTCTCCTACCGGGAGTGGCTGACGTGTACCAGGGTTGCGAGGTGGTCAACCTGTCCCTGGTCGACCCCGACAACCGGCGCGAGGTCGACTTCGAGGCGAACTTGCGGCGTCTCGCGCATCTCGAGCGCGCCGGTCCGCGTGACCTGGACGACGAGAAGTTATTGGTCACGTCGCGCGCTCTTCGGGTACGACGCGAGCTCGCGGACTGCTTCGGGGACACGGCCACCTATCACCCGCTGAGCAGCTCCACCGAACATGCGCTGGGTTTCGTTCGCAGCGGCACCGGCAATGGCAGCGCCAGCGTGGCCTGTGCCGTGACCCGGGCACCACATCGACTCGCGGACTCGGGTGGCTGGCGTGACGAGATGGTCACTTTGCCCGAAGGAACCTGGCGCGACGAGCTCACCGGCGCGGTCTTCGGAGGTGGCTCGGTGCCGTGCGCAGGGCTGTTTGCGCGGATGCCGGTCACCCTGCTCGTGTCCCGCTGAGTTGTCAGGTCGTGCGTACGCCAGGGCGTCACTACACCCTGACAAGTCAGTGTTAGAGGGGGCGGACGAGCAGCGCGATTCCCTTGCCTTCGGCCCGGGTGAGTACGACGGTCGCCTCGTCGTCGCCTTGGAGGGCAAGACGTTTGCGCAGCTCGTCGGGCACGACGTTCACACCACGCTTCTTGATCGTGAGCCGGCCGATGTTTCTCTCGCGCAGCGCCGCGCGTAGTGCTTTCTCCTTGTAGGGCAGGGTCTCCAGCACCTCATAGGAGCGCGCAAACGGTGTCGTGAAGGGTTTGTCGCTGGTGACGTAGGCGATGTGCTCGTCGACGAGCCCGCCCTCCACGCCCGCAGCCACCGCAGTCACCAGGCCGGCGCGAATCACCGCGCCATCGGGTTCGTACAGCCATCGTTGGACGGGCCGGACCGACTGGTCACCGGGGTCGTCCTCGTCGGTCAACGTTGCCAGACCTGAAGACTTGATCACCGTCGCGCGACGCAGGGCGGTCGCCAGACTAGGCGACCAGAGAGCGGCCTCCTTCACGTCGCCCTCGTCGCTGACCCACTCTGCCTCCACTCCGGGCGGAACCGCGTCGTGCGGGATGCCGGGTGCGACTTTCACGCACGATGGTCGCTGCAGCAAGGACTCGACGAACGACCACGGGGGTGTGTAGTTGTCGATGTCGAAGACGCGTCCCTTGGCGTTGCGTCGGGCGGGGTCGGCGAACACCACCCCGAAGCCCGACAAGTCCAGTGCGGTCCCGTCGGCCACCTGCACCGCACCCCCGAGCCCGAGGGCTTCGAGGTTTGCCGAAGCCACCGCGACCCGAAGTGGGTCCGAGTCGATGCCCGCACTGGTGAGACCGGCCCGGGCGAAGGCGACCAGGTCCCCGCCGATGCCACAGCCGAGGTCGAGAACCGAGCTGGGTCCCGCTGCGGCGATGCGCGCTGACCGGTGCTCGGCCACGCGGAACCGGGTGGCCTGTTCGAGCCCGTCGCGGGTGAAGTACATCGACGCCGCCAGATCACCGAACTTCGCGGTTCCCTTGTGTCGCAGCTCGACCTGGGTCATCGCTGCCGCGGAGCGCTCGGCAGTCGCCTCCTTGCGGAGCAGATCGGCCACCTTGATCGGGTCGGCGACGGGGTCGTCGTACAGCTCGGTGGCTCGCGCCAACAGGGCCTGGCCGGGGGCAGAAAGCAGCCACTTGAACGCTTCGAGATCCACCCGGCCCATAGTGTCATCTGGCACTCGACTTGACCGAGTGCTAATCGCGGAATAGATTCTGACTGGCACTTTCACCATGAAGGTGTCAGCGCTTGCGACGTACGATCCCCGCGACGGCGTGCGGCCTGCAAGCACCAGCTTTGAAATTCATCTGTCCCTCTCGATAACGGGAAAGTGGAGGTCGACACGTGTCGGTCAACATCAAGCCTCTCGAGGACCGGATCGTCGTCAAGCCGCTCGACGCAGAACAGACCACGGCTTCTGGCCTGGTCATCCCGGACACCGCCAAGGAGAAGCCCCAAGAGGGCAAGGTCCTGGCGATCGGTCCGGGTCGTGTCGACGACAACGGCAATCGCGTCCCCCTCGATGTCAGCATCGGTGACAAGGTCATCTACAGCAAGTACGGCGGCACCGAGGTGAAGTACTCCGGTGAGGAGCTTCTGATCCTCTCCGCCCGCGACGTTCTCGCGGTCGTCGGCTGAAGCCTGACAGCTCAACAGAACTGTCCGATTCATTAATTCGTTAACTGCTCCGCCCCGGGCGGCCCGGCTCAACCCGGCCCCTGGGGCGAAGTTGTTTGTGGAAGGAGCATCGTCAGATGCCGAAGATTCTTGAGTTTGACGAGCATGCCCGTCGCTCCCTCGAGCGGGGCGTGGACAAGCTCGCGAACGCCGTCAAGGTGACCTTGGGCCCCCGCGGCCGCTACGTGGTCCTCGACAAGAAGTGGGGCGCACCGACCATCACCAACGACGGTGTCACCGTTGCTCGCGAGATCGAGCTCGACGACCCGTTCGAGAACCTGGGTGCACAGCTCACCAAGGAAGTTGCGACCAAGACCAACGACATCGCCGGTGACGGCACCACGACCGCCACGGTCCTCGCCCAGGCGATGGTGCACGAGGGTCTGCGCTCGGTAGCTGCCGGCGCGAACCCGATGAGCCTCAAGCGCGGCATGGACCTCGCTGTCGAGGCTGTCGGCGACGCTCTCCGCGACGCTGCCCGCGACGTGGACTCGAAGGAGGACATGGCCGCTGTCGCCACGGTGTCCTCACGCGACGAGGTCATCGGCGAGCTGCTCGCTCAGGCCTTCGACAAGGTCGGCAAGGACGGTGTGATCACCGTCGAGGAGTCCCAGACGATGGGCACCGACCTCGAGTTCACCGAGGGTATGCAGTTCGACAAGGGCTACATCTCGCCGTACTTCGTCACGGACGCCGAGCGCATGGAAGCAGTGCTTGACGACCCGTACATCCTGCTGCACCAGGGCAAGATCGGCGCCATCTCCGACCTGCTCCCGCTGCTGGAGAAGGTCATCGCGGCCGGGAAGCCACTCTTCATCCTCGCGGAGGACGTTGAGGGTGAGGCACTGTCCACGCTGGTCGTGAACAAGATCCGCGGCACCTTTACCGCCGCTGCTGTCAAGGCACCCGCGTTCGGTGATCGCCGCAAGTCGATGATGCAGGACATCGCGACCCTGACCGGCGGTCAGGTCGTCAGCCCCGAGGTTGGTCTCAAGCTCGACCAGGTAGGCCTCGAGGTCCTTGGTCAAGCCCGTCGTGTGGTCATCACCAAGGACAACACGACGATCGTCGAGGGCGGCGGTGACGCCGATGCTGTCAAGGCCCGCGTGAACCAGATCAAGTCCGAGATCGAGAACACCGACTCCGACTGGGACCGCGAGAAGCTCCAAGAGCGTCTCGCGAAGCTCGCCGGCGGTGTCTGCGTGATCAAGGTCGGCGCCGCCACTGAGGTGGAGCTGAAGGAGAAGAAGCACCGCATCGAGGACGCAGTGTCCGCGACGCGTGCCGCGATCGAGGAGGGCATCATCGCCGGTGGCGGTTCGGCCCTCGTCCACGCGGTCTCCGTGCTCAAGGACAATCTCGGCCTGACCGGTGACGAGGCGATGGGTGTTCGGATCGTGGCCAAGGCTGTCGACGAGCCCCTGCGCTGGATCGCCGAGAACGGTGGCGAGAACGGCTACGTGATCGTGGCCAAGGTCCGCGAGGCCGGACACGGCCAGGGCTACAACGCCGCGACCCGTGAGTACGGCGACCTTGTCGCCCAGGGCGTGCTCGACCCGGTGAAGGTGACCCGCTCTGCGCTGGTCAACGCCTCGTCCATCGCCGGAATGTTGCTCACGACCGAGACACTGATCGTGGACAAGCCTGAGGTAGAAGAAGAGGCCGCTGGTCATGGACATGGCCACGGCCACAGTCACTGACCTAACGCAGCACGACTAACACGCGGACGCCGTCTGCTCGTACCTCACCAAGGTCCGGCAGGCGGCGTTCGCCCGTGAGATCAGCTCTGGGTCAATGCTGGTCCTGCTTCAGGCCGTCTTGCGTCAGGCTGAGGTGGTCGGCCGTGCCGCCGCGCCACTCGATGATGAGCAGGGTCGCGTCGTCGGTGGTGGCCCCGCGCTCGAGCATCAGCTTGCGAGACAGGCGACGTACTGTCTCCTGGATCGGGCGGCCCTCTTGTTCGGCGAGTTCGATGAGGTCTCTCAGGCGAGTCTCGCCGAACTCCGCGCCGCCGTGCGCGTGCTCCTCGATGAGGCCGTCCGTGAAGAACAGAACCCGGTCGCCGCGTCGCAGCATCCTCTCGGTCACGATGGGCGTTGCACCGCCGAAACCCACGGGAAGAGTGGTCGGGCTGTCCAAGGTGGCCACGATCCGGCCGCCGCGCAGCAACAGTGGTGCAGGATGTCCCGCGTTGACCCACTGCAGCAGTCCGCTGACGACGTCGAGCCGGGCCATCTGCGCCGTGGCGAAGCGGTCCACGTCGAACTGCGCGGCGATGGCGGCGTCCATCGCCGCGTACAGGTCACTCAACTCGACGTTGGTGCGCCGGGCGTGCCGGTAGGCGACGATGGCGAGTGTGGCCATCACAGCGGCGTCGAGCCCGTGCCCCATCGCGTCGATCATGACCACGTGCAGAATGTTGTTGTTGAGTGCGTAGTCGAAACTGTCCCCGGCCACGCTGTAGGCCGGCTCGAGGGCGCCGGCCACCGCGACCTGAGGCGTGCTCATCATCATCGGGGGCAACAACTGCCATTGCAGCTCCGCCGACAGGCTCATCGGATGTTTTCGCCGCGCCTGGACGAACTGGTCGGTGTACATGCTCTTCGTCACCAGCATGTCTGCCGCCAGTCCCGCAAGCCGACGGGCCAACCGGCGATCATGGTCATCAACGTGGTCGAGGGTGAAGACGAGCACCCCGACGCGATCGCTGCCGTCGAGCAACGGAACGTAAAGTCGGATGCCGTCACCCTGGGGGAGCTCGATCGACTTGTTGGTCTGGAAAGCACGGCCAGCCACCGATCCGTCGATCGGCTGGGGTACTCCGACCACCAGTCGTTCCCCCGGTAGCGGCGCCAACGTCATCTGGTCGTAGTCCTGGAGAAGGACCTCGACGTCCCGGCCCCCGATCATCGCGATCTCCTGCGCAATGAGTGGCGCGATCATCTGCGGTGGCATCTCGTGAGCGCGGTCTATCAGCGACCCGAGCAACCTTTCTCCGAACCCCTCAGAGCGGTCGACGGCGACTGGGGACTTGGGAATTTCCTTCTCGTCGGCCACTACACAGATGTTACTCAGACGCCGTGCCGATGTGAGTCAAAACGCGATCGTTTGCTCAGGGGCGTACCCCGGTAGACTGTCAACTTGCCGCCTTCTGCCCCGAAAGGGTCGTATGAACCTCACCTCCGCTAGCGTTCCCGACAAGTTCGCAGCACTCGGCCTGACTTTCGACGACGTCTTGCTGTTGCCCGGTGAGACAGAGGTCATTCCCAACGAGGTCGACACCTCCTCGAAGTTGACCCGCGAGATCACCGTCAGCCTGCCGCTGGTCTCCAGTGCGATGGACACCGTGACCGAGTCGCGGATGGCGATCGCGATGGCGCGCCAGGGCGGGCTCGGGGTGCTGCATCGCAACCTCTCCATCGCCGACCAGGCGGGTCAGGCCGACGTGGTCAAGCGCTCGGAGTCCGGGATGATCTCGGACCCCGTCACCGTCGGTCCGGACGCCACGCTGGAGCAGCTCGACGAGCTATGCGGAAAGTACCGTGTGTCGGGCCTCCCCGTCACGGACGAGGATCACGTCCTGCTCGGCATCATCACCAACCGCGACCTGCGGTTCGTGGCGGCATCCGAGTGGAGCACCCGGATCGTGCGCGAGATCATGACGCCGATGCCGCTGGTCACCGCGCCGGTCGGGATCAGTTCCGAGGACGCGGTCGCGCTGCTCAGCAAGCACAAGATCGAGAAGCTTCCTCTGGTCGACGAGGGCGGACACCTCACCGGGCTCATCACGGTCAAGGACTTCGTAAAGTCCGAGCAGTACCCCCACGCCACAAAGGACGCCGCTGGTCGGCTGATGGTCGGGGCGGCGATCGGTTACTTCGGTGACGCCTGGGAGCGAGCCACTGCTCTGGTGGAGGCGGGGGTGGACGTGCTCGTCGCCGATGTCGCCAACGGCCACGCGCGGCTGCTTCTCGACATGATCGCCAGGCTCAAGAGCGACCCGGCCACCAAACACGTGCAGATCATCGGCGGCAACGTCGCCACGCGGGTGGGTGCGCAGGCGCTCGTCGATGCCGGCGTGGACGCGGTGAAGGTCGGCGTCGGACCCGGGTCCATCTGTACGACGCGTGTCGTGGCGGGTGTCGGCGTACCCCAGGTGACCGCGATCTACGAAGCAGCGCTTGCGTGCAAGCCGGCCGGGGTGCCCGTGATCGGTGACGGTGGACTGCAGTACTCCGGCGACATCGCCAAGGCCCTCGTCGCCGGTGCCGACACCGTGATGCTCGGCTCGCTGCTCGCCGGCTGCGACGAGAGCCCGGGCGACCTGGTGTTCGTCAACGGCAAACAGTTCAAGTCCTACCGCGGCATGGGGTCGCTCGGCGCGATGGCCTCACGCGGCAAGAAGTCGTTCTCCAAGGACCGTTACTTCCAGGCCGACGTGGCCAGCGACGACAAGATCGTCCCAGAGGGGATCGAGGGCCAGGTACCTTATCGCGGTCCACTCTCGGCCGTGGCGCACCAGCTGATCGGCGGCCTGCAGCAGTCAATGTTCTACGTCGGCGCACGCACGATCACCGAGCTGCAGGACCGCGGACAGTTCATTCGGATCACCTCGGCGGGTCTCAAGGAGAGCCACCCGCACGACATTCAGATGACCGTCGAGGCGCCCAACTACAACTCCCGCTGACCCCTAACGAGAGAATCCACCCGTGATGGAAATCGAGATCGGTCGCGCCAAGCGCGGTCGCCGGGCCTACTCCTTCGACGACATCGCGATCGTCCCGAGCCGCCGCACCCGTGACCCCGAAGAGGTCTCGGTGGCGTGGCAGATCGACGCCTACCGCTTCGAGCTGCCGATCATGGCGGCGCCGATGGACTCGGTGATGTCGCCGCAGACCGCGATCGAGTTCGGCAAGCTCGGCGGGCTCGGCGTCTTAGACCTCGAGGGTCTGTGGACCCGGTACGACGACCCGACGGACCTGCTTGCCGAGGTGGCCGGTCTTCGTGGCTCCGCGGCCACGAAGAGGCTTCAGGAGATCTACGCCGAGCCGATCAAGCCCGAGCTGATCACGTCGCGACTCAAGGAGATGCGCGAGTCCGGCGTGACGGTGGCGGGGTCGCTCTCGCCACAGCGGACCAAGGAGCACGTCAAGGCCGTCGTGGACGGTGGGGTCGACCTGTTCGTCATCCGCGGGACGACGGTCTCGGCCGAACACGTCTCCGGCCAGGCCGAGCCACTGAACCTCAAGGAGTTCATCTACGAGCTCGACGTGCCGGTCATCGTCGGTGGTTGCGCGACGTACCAGGCCGCGCTGCACCTCATGCGCACCGGAGCCGCCGGCGTCCTGGTCGGCTTCGGTGGTGGGGCGGCACACACGACTCGCACGGTGCTCGGGCTCGCGGTGCCGATGGCGAGCGCGGTCGCAGATGTGGCGGCCGCGCGTCGCGACTACCTCGACGAGTCCGGCGGGCGCTATGTGCACGTCATCGCCGACGGCTCGGTGGGACGCAGCGGTGACGTCGCCAAGGCGGTCGCCTGCGGCGCCGACGCGGTGATGATCGGCTCCCCGCTTGCACGCGCACAGGAGGCGCCAGGCAAAGGGTTCCACTGGGGTGCTGAGGCATGGCACTCCAAGCTCCCTCGCGGCGAGCGGGTGGAGGTCGGTGTGGTCGGCAGCCTCGAGGAGATTCTGTTCGGCCCGTCACATGTTGCCGACGGGACGATGAACCTTGTCGGTGCCTTGCGCCGGTCGATGGCAACGACCGGTTACACCGAGCTCAAGGAGTTCCAGCGGGTCGAGGTCGTCGTCCAGTGAGACCACTGGGGGAGTGATGACGCAGTGGATGAGGCTGAGTCCGGGCGCACGCGAGTCCGCGCTCCAGGCGATGCAGGCCGACGAGCTCGACGTGCTCGTCGTCGGCGGCGGGGTCGTCGGGGCCGGTACGGCGCTCGATGCGGTGACACGGGGCCTGTCGGTTGGCCTCCTCGAACAACGCGACCTCGCGTCCGGTACATCCTCGCGGTCCAGCAAGTTGATCCACGGCGGGCTGCGCTACCTGGAGATGCTCGACTTCGCCCTGGTCCGTGAGGCGTTGGAGGAGCGCGGCCTGCTGCTGACCCGGCTCGCGCCGCACCTGGTGAGGCCGGTGTCGTTCCTCTACCCGTTGACCCGACGCGGCTGGGAACGCCCCTACGTCGGCGCCGGGATGGCGTTGTACGACGCGATGGCCAGGGCGGGCAAGTACGACGTGGGGCTGCCCCGGCACCGCCACCTGTTCCGGCGTCAGGTGAAGCGGATCGCTCCGGACTTCAAGGCCGACGTACTCACCGGTGCCATCCAGTTCTACGACGCACAGGTCGACGACGCTCGACTCGTGATGACCATCGCCCGGACTGCCGTCTCGCACGGCGCGTTGTGTGCAACCCGGACGAAGGTGACTGGCTTCCTGCGTGAAGGTGAGCGGGTCACCGGGGTGCGGGCGTTGGACCTCGAGTCGGGGCGCGAATTCGAGGTGCGCGCCCGGGTCGTGGTCAACGCAGCTGGCGTATGGACCGACGAGATCCAGGGGATGGTCGGCGGTCGTGGCGCGTTGCATGTCCAAGCCAGCAAGGGGATTCACCTCGTCGTACCCCGCGACCGGATCCGCTCAGAGAGCGGCATCGTGCTGCGCACGGAGACCTCAGTGCTGTTCGTGATCCCGTGGGGACGGCACTGGATCATCGGCACGACCGACACCGCGTGGAACCTCGACAAGGCACATCCGGCGGCCTCGCGCGCCGACATCGAGTACCTCCTGGGCCAGATCAACAAGGTGCTCAAAGAGCCCCTGCGTCACGAAGATGTCGAGGGTGTGTACGCCGGGCTGCGGCCGTTGCTCTCGGGGGAGTCCGAGCCGACCAGCCGGATCTCTCGCGAGCACACCGTGGTCACACCCGTTCCTGGCCTAGTGATCATCGCCGGCGGCAAGCTCACCACCTACCGGGTGATGGGCCGGGACGCAGTCGACGCGGCCGCACACTCGCTCGGGGGAGGTGTACCCCGCAGCATCACCGAACGGGTTCGGCTCGTCGGGGCGGACGGTTACGAGACGCGACGCAACCAGCGATCTGCGTTGTCGCGGACCTCCGGCGTGCACCTCGCTCGTATCGACCATCTGCTGCACAGGTACGGCGGCCTCGTCGACGAACTGCTCGCGCTGATCGCCGAGAGGCCGGAGCTTGGACGACCCCTCGATGGTGCGGAGGACTACCTCGCTGTCGAAGTGGTCTACGCGGTCAGTCATGAGGGGGCCCGTCACCTCGACGATGTGCTCGCCCGTCGTACCCGCATCTCGATCGAGACGTTCGATCGCGGTGTCTCCGCCGCACGACCCGCGGCAGAGTTGATGGCCGCGGAGCTTGGCTGGGACGAGGAGCGGTTGGCCGACGAGGTCGACCACTACCTACGTCGCGTCGAGGCCGAACGGCAGAGCCAGATGGCGCTCACGGACCGAGAGGCCGACGAGGCGAGGGTCAAGGCCCGCGACATCGTCGGCTGGGGTTAGCGGCCGGGTCTAGCGGCCGGGTCTAGCGGCTGCGAAACGTCCGGCGACGGCTCGGCCGGGTACGTCGTACATCCGCGGCTTGCGACCGTTCGCGGGCATCGCGGAGATGGTCGTCGTTGTGCGATGCAGCGAGCGCGAGCATGAGGTTGAAGGCCAGGCCGGAGGGCATGTCGGTGAACTCCTAGATGAGTGTTGCTGATGAGTTGGTTGAGAGGACAACTTTAACAGCCGTGTAGGGACCAAAGCCGGGTATTGGTCCCTACAGCCGGGTGATCTCCATCTCTCGTTGCCAGCCCCGTTGTCACCCTCTCTATTTGCGTGAATATTCAGTTGCGAAAAGACGACCCTTGACCGGATCCCTTTACTTTGTGAGGCTCGCCAAC
>Ga0136633_1001381_pt1 | contig 17954 bp, 11 predicted proteins | sample AntDrymeUQ832206_2_FD_105494 | JGI IMG/M metagenome (GOLD analysis project Ga0136633, IMG submission 105494) | Polar desert sand microbial communities from Dry Valleys, Antarctica - metaG UQ83 (22.06) | ecosystem: Environmental > Terrestrial > Soil > Desert | place: Antarctica: Dry Valley...
GGAACACTCGGGATGGCGCGAGCAGGTCTCGGTCTTCGCGGAGCGACTGCCCCTCGAGAGGCCGGGCCTGGCCGCCATCGTTGCCGTTGCCCTCATCGCCGGCTTGGGATGGTTCGCGCTCCGACCGGTGCCGCCACCCGTCGAGCTAACGCTGCCGCGCGCCACACCGGCGGACGGGTCCTCCAGCGACGCGTCCGCCAGTGGCGGTGACACGGGCGAGCAGGTGGTTGTACATGCCGCCGGGGCGGTGGCTACTCCGGGCGTATACCGACTGGCTAATGGCTCCAGGGTTTCGGATCTGCTTACCGCGGCCGGGGGCGCGACGGCCGACGCCGACCTAGATCAGTTGAACCTGGCGGCCCCGTTGGCCGACGGCGAGCGGGTTCTCGTGCTCCGTCGCGGGGAGGTGGGCCGCGGGGAGGTGGTGGCCGGCGCGTCCGGCCCCAGCGCCACGGCAAAGGTCGATCTGAACAGGGCGACCGCGGAGGAGCTGGACAAGCTGCCGGGCATCGGTCCCGCGACAGCCGAGGCGATCATTCGTCACCGGGAGACCCACGGGCGTTTCCGATCCGTCACCGAGTTGCTCGAAGTGCGCGGCATCGGCGAAGCCAAGCTCGAGCAGCTTCGTCCGTTGGTGAAGGTTTGAGCCGGCCCTCCCTTCTCCCCGTGTTGGCGGCCTTCGCCGCGGCCGGCGCCTGGGCGGCGCGGCCTGTTCCAGCCCTGGGCGTTGGGGTACTGGCGCTCGCCGCGCTTCGGGTGCGGCGCCCCTGGCTCTGGTGTGCCGTGCTGTCGGTCGCGGCCTCGTCGCTCGCGGCGCGGGCGTGGGCCGGGCTCGACGTCCTTCCCCCTCCCGAAGTCCGCGGCGTCGCAACGGTGCTCACCGATCCCGAGGACCGCTACGGCGCCGTCCACGCCGAACTGCGCATTGGAGGGCGCCACTACGACACGTGGGCCCGAGGCTCGGCCGCCGGCTCGCTACGCCGTGCCCTCGCCGGGGAGGTGCTCGACGTAACGGGGACGTCATCCCCGCTGCGCGGGAGGGTCGCGCCATATCTCAGACGGCGCCACGTCGTGGCCCGGTTGCAGCTGTCCGCCGCCGGCCCTCCCTCTCCCGGCACTCCCTTGTCCAGGCTCGCCAATTCGATGCGCCGGACGATCGAGCAGGGAGCGGAGGCACTGCCCGACACCCAGCGCGGGCTGTTCGGCGGGTTCGTTCTGGGTGACGACCGCGCTCAGGATGAGGAAACCGTCGGTCGCTTCAGGGAAGCGGGGTTGAGTCACCTACTGGTCGTCTCTGGTCAGAACGTCGCCTTCGCCCTACTCCTCGCCGGACCGCTCGTCGCCCGCGGCGCAAACGGTTCCCGACTCGCCTGGACCGTGGTCGTTTTGGTCATCTTCGGAACCGTGGTCAGGTGGGAACCGTCGGTAGTCAGGGCCATCGTCATGGCGGGCCTCGCCGTGTCGGCCCGGGCGATGGCGCGCCCCGCGGCCCGACTCCAGGTGTTGGCCGCCGCGGTAACCGTGATCCTGCTGGCCGACCCACTCCTCGTGGGATCGGTGTCTTTCCTCCTGTCGGCGGGGGCGTCGGCCGGCATCGCCGTGCTGAGTCCCTTGATCGCCCCGCGGCTCCGGGGACCGCGCTGGTTCGTGGAAGTGCTTTCGGCAACCTCCGCCGCGCAGGTTGGCGTGGCGCCGGTGCTGCTGGCCGTCTTCGGCTCGCTGCCCCTGGTGTCTATCCCCGCCAATCTGCTGGCGGTCCCAATCTCCGGTCCGCTGATGATGTGGGGGATGGTCGCCGGCGTACCGGCCGGTCTGGCCGGCGGGAGAGTGGCCGCCGCCCTGCATATGCCGACCCGCCTGATGCTCGCTTGGGTCGACGCAGTGGCGGGCGGGGCGGCTGGACTGGGGGTGCCGAGCGTTGGACCCCGGGCTGCTCTGGCCGCGCTGGCGGCCGCCGTAACGACGGTGATCGTCCGGCGCTGGCTCGGCTACCCGCGCCCGGTCGACCTGCCTAAGGGAGTGTGTCAGTAGGTTCGATGCGTGAGGCTCCGGCTGGGTGATCGGTCCTACGACCTGACCCACCGGTCGCTGGTAATGGGAATCTTGAACCGCACGCCGGATTCCTTCTTCGACGCAGGCGCCTTCTTCGAGATGCCCCGGTTCATAGATCTGGCGGCGCAGCACGTTTCGGCCGGGGCGGACATTCTCGACGTCGGCGGCGTCAAGGCCGGTCCCGGTCCCGAGGTGAGCGAGGAGGAGGAGCTCCAGCGCGTCGTTCCGGGAATCGAGGCCTTGAAGAGCAGATTCGATCTCCCCATCTCGGTCGACACATGGCGGGCCTCCGTTGCGAAGGCGGGCTTTGAAGCGGGTGGTGACATCGGCAACGACATCTCCGGGTTCGCCGATCCCGAGTACCTGGCAGTGGCGGCGGACGCGGGTGCTGCGGTGGTCGGGACCCATATCCGGCTGGCGCCTCGGGTCGCAGATCCCGAACCGGTCTACGACGACGTGACTAGCGTCGTGCGCGATCGGCTCGCCGACCTGGCTCATCGAGCGGTGAGTGCCGGAGTGAAGCGCGACCGGGTGATCATCGACGCGGGCCTCGATCTCGGCAAGACCTGGCAACAATCGCTCGTACTGCTTCGCCGTTCCGCGGACCTCGCCGCCGTGGGCTTTCCGCTGCTTCTATCCGCTTCGAACAAGACCTTTCTCGGCCGGGTTCTAGACCTCGAGGTCGGCGAGCGGCGAATGGCCTCTGCGGCGGCCACCGCGCTGGGTGTCGCGGAAGGTTGCAGGATTGTGCGGGCCCACGACGTGGCCGGCACGCGACGGGTGGTCGACACGATTGCCGCGGTTCTGGCCGGCGCGCCGGTGCCAGAGCCCTAGGGACGGGTGTAGGAAGAACCCGTGGCCCCCACTTCGCTCCCGGTGTATCTCGTTCGGGGCGAAGACGCGTCGCTTATGAGCCAGGGGCTGTCGGCTCTTCTGAGCGAGCTGGCGGCGGACGACCCGCTCGGCATCGAACATCTCCCGGCCGAGGCCGACCTCGCTGTCGCATTGGAGGCGCTGAGTACGCCGTCGCTTCTCGGTGACCGCCGGGTCGTCGTAGTGAGGGATGTCGGTCGGTTTGACGCGGCTGCGGTGGAACCGCTTCTCGCGTATCTGGCGGAGCCGAGCGAGGGCTCGGTGCTCGTGCTGGTCACTGGCGGAGGGCAGACCAACCGCCGGCTGTCGGATGCGGTCCGAAAGCGGGGCCACGTGCTGGACACCGGTGTGCCGCAGAAGGCCAAGGAGAAGACCCAGTGGATCGCGGAGCAGGTCGCGGCGGGACCCGTGCGGCTCGCGCCCGGCGCGACCCGCAAGCTGACCGCCCACCTCGGCGAGGACATGGGCCGCCTCGAAACCCTTCTCGCCGGACTGGCCGCGGCCTACGGCGAGGGGGCGACCGTCACCGACGACGAGCTCGAGCCTTTCCTGGGAGCGGCTGGGGGAGTGGCCCCGTGGGACCTCACGGACGCCATGGACCGCGGCGACACCTCTGGTGCAGTCGTGGCCCTGCATCGCATGCTCGACGGAGGCCAGCGTCACCCGATGGCCGTGTTGAGCACGCTGAGCCGTCATGTATTGGCCCTGGTGCGCCTCGACGGGGCGGGGGTGCGCTCTGACGCGGAAGCAGCGGCGCTGATCGGCACCTCGCCGTTCCCAGCTCGCAAAGCGCTGGCCCACAGTCGCAAGCTCGGGTCCGATTCGATCTCCCGAGCCGTCCGTCTGGTGGCTCAGGCCGATCTGGATCTGCGGGGCGCCAGCGAGTGGCCGTCCGTGCTGGTGCTGGAGGTGCTGGTGGCGAGGCTCAGCCGAATGGGCTGAGCCTCAGGCGCCGACTCTCAGCTAGCGAGCTTCTGAACCCGCTTCATCAGGCGGGACTTGCGGTTCGACGCCTGGTTCTTGTGGATTATGCCCTTCGCGGCGGCACGGTCGATCTTGCGCACGGCCTCCCGGAGGGCGTCGGCCGACTTGGCCGCGTCGTCCCCGGCCTCGGCCAGGGCGACGGCATTCTTCACCCGGGTACGAACCTCCGAGCGCACGCCCTTGTTAGCGAGGCGCTTCTTCTCGTTCTGGCGGTTCCGCTTGATCTGACTCTTGATGTTCGCCACGGGGCGTAAACACTACCGGATGCCACCGGTCGCCTTTATCAGGCCCCCCAGATGACGGCCAATCGGATAGCCGTCGCGCCGGGGCCACCGCCCGCCGCAGCGCAGCGAGCTATCGAGAGCGCCGGCGCGGTCCTGACCAGCCCTGACGAGGCCGACGCGCTCCTATGGCTCGATTGGCTGGACACCGATGCACTGGCCGCCACGCTGGCCGCCAGCCCGGGTATCCGCTGGATACAGCTGCCGTGGGCCGGCGTGGAGCACTACGCGGAGGCGGGTGTCCTGGACCCGGCCCGCACGTGGACCTGCGCCAAGCGGATTTACGGCGACGAGGTGGCTGAGCATGCCCTGGCGCTCTCCCTGGCCCTGATGCGTTCTCTCAAGACGCGTTCGCTCGCCCGTCGGTGGGAGCGCGAGGTCAGCGGTTCAGCGGGGGGCACCCTCTACGGAGCGCGCGTCACTGTCCTCGGCGGCGGGGGTATCGCCACTGCGCTGCTCGAGCAACTCCAACCCTTTTCCGTGGAGGCAACAGTCGTCCGCCGAGATCCCCAGCCATTGGCAGGTGCGGCACGGACCGTCGGACCCGATGGGCTGGGCCGGGCTCTCGAGGGCGCCGACCTCGTTGTCGTAGCCCTTGCTCTCACGCAGGAGACCCGTGGAATCATCGGGCGGAAAGAGATGCTCGCCATGGGGCCTCGTTGTCATCTGGTGAATGTCGCCAGAGGTGCCCATGTCGTCACCGACGACCTCGTCGGGGCTCTGAGGGCCGGCGAGCTCGGAGCTGCGGGACTCGATGTCACCGACCCAGAGCCCCTCCCCGACGGGCACCCGCTGTGGGATCTCGAGAACTGCCTCATCACTCCGCATGTCGCCAACCCAGTGGTCGGGGAGTCGAACCGCCGGCTCCTCGCGCTCTTCGAGGAGAACCTCCGCCGCTTCGCCGCGGACGAGACCCTCGTCGGACTGGTCGATCCCCAACTCGGATACTGATTCGGCTATTGGGCCGGAGCGGTTCATCGCCGCCGCGGTTACTCCGGCGGCGACCAAGAGGGCACCGGCGCCTGCGGCTGCGGCCACCGGGCCACCGGCCGCGATCAGCGAGTCCCCGATGGTGTAGCCGGTCCCCAAGCCGACGAGCCCCGCGGCGAGGCCGAATGAAAGCACTCGACCCTGAAGCGGCTCGGGTGCGAGTGACAGGGCCAGCGAGACCAGCAACACGGATGAAACGCCGACCCCTATCCCACCCAGTAGCCAGCCGGGCAATGCCCACATCGCATCCGCTCCGGCTGCGCCGCAAAATAGGCCGAGACCTCCTACGCCCATGGCCGGCCCGAGGAATCCTGCCTTCCTCGGAGGGAGCGACGTCGTGATCAGCGCGCCGAGGCCGACACCGACGGCGAGGCACCCTGCAGACAACCCGAGGGGCACGGCTCGCCGCCACGTGAGTCCGAGAGCGACGAAGGGATCGACCACAGCCAGGCCGACGCCTCCACCGAGCGCAGTCATAAGGAGGGCGATGCGAGCCAGGATCGGGGTGTCCTCCACCGACCGAACGGCTTGAAGCAGGTCCCGCCAAAGCGTTGCCCTCGCGGGTGCGGCTCGCCTGGGCGCTGGCATCACGCTCCACGCGAGCGCGGCCACACCCCACAGCACCGCAGCCGCGCCCAGCACAGGGCGGGCGCCGGCGGCCAGCAGATCCGAAACCGGCAGACCGGCCACGACCAGTCCGATCGCGACGATCGTCGCCTCCATCAGGCCCACCGCAGCCAACAACCGTGCCCGGCCGCCTGCCGCGTCGGCGAGCAGTACGAGGGCCGCGGGTCTGGCCAGCCCGGCCAGAAAGCCGATCCACAGCGCGGCCGCTCCGACCAGCGACGGACTAGGGGCTATCAGCAGGATCCCCGCCGCGCAGGCTTGGCCGAACGCGCAGCACGCGAGTAACGCGGGCGGGTTGAAGCGGTCGATCAGCGGCCCGCCGAGCACCAGCGCGGCTGCGGCGCCGCAAACACCGAGCGCGACGGCCGACGCCAGTGCGCCCTGGCGCCCGACCGTCAGCACGATGACCGCCGCGGCGAAGGTCCAGCCGGCCGCCCACGCCAGACACTGCGCCGTCCACAGCGCGCGGGCCCGAGGCCGGCGCACCAACGACGATGCCGTGCCGGCCGATGCAGTGACAAGCCGCGAGCCGGTGAGCCGGTGCACGGCCACATAGATCCCCGCGCTGATCACCACGTCGCCGATCGAGAACACGTTGGCGAGGGGCAGCCACTCCGGGATAGCGAAGATGTCGCCGAGGAAGGGCAGGCGGGCGCCGGCGACGAGCCCGGAGTTCGCGAACCTCGCCCCTCGCGCCGCGTCGATGCCCGCGACCTCCAGAGCGGCCGCGCTGGCCGGCAATGTGCCCCCGTTGAGGGCGATGCCGAGCAGGTTGAGTCCGCCGCCCAGCGCGACCCAGAGCACGCCCGGAAGGTGCAAGTTCGAGAGAACGTACGCGCCTCCCGCTACGTAGCTCAACCCGTGCAGTACCGCAGCGAGTGCCGACGGGACGCCGCCGAGGGCGGCGAGCTGCAACCCGAGGCCGATGGCGAGCAGCCACCAGCGACGCATGCGGATGTCGCCCAGCGCAGTGAGCCGGCCGCCACCGAGCGGCACGAGCGCCAGGGCCACTACGAACGCGACCAGCATCGGCAGCTGCACCACCTCCTCGGCCAGTCCGTTCGAGGCGGGCGTGGGTGGGGCCCCGCGCCCGCGCTATCGGGTATTGGAGCGGACGAGTTGGGGTGCCCGACCGCCAAAGAGACGGTAGGTCCATGTGACCGATTACCGGCGGACTGTGCCTAGAGAGCCTTCCAACCGCAGGCGCGAGTGCGGAGGGGGTGCCGTATGCTGGCTTCAGCTCCGGGGCGGTAGGTATTTCCTCTCCGGACGACGGGCGGCTGGGTCCGGGCATTACGAGCTCGCGTGGGGCGGGCTCGCCGTTGCAGTGATCGGGGAGGAGATAATCAATGCGTGCTCGTTTATTCAGACTCGCCGTAGCCGTAGCGTCTCTCGCCACGATGGCGGTGCTTCTGGGCGCTCCCATCAAGTGGTTCATCCCGTAACGGGATTCCGACCGTTCCAGTCTGAGAGCGCCCCGGGGCCCGCCCTGGGGCGTCCTCGCGATGCGACCACAATGGGCCGCCTGTCACCGGCGCGACGAGGGTCCCAAGTCTCGGGACCGCTGCCCGCGCTGCTGGATGTCCCAGCCTCCAGCACGGCGCCGCGCAACCGGCTGGCTCTACGCGCCTATGTGGCGGTGGTGATGATCGGAGGGGCGATCATGCTGGGCGCGGGAGTGGCGTCCGGGTCCGACGGCCCCGTAGATCCGGCGCGGGTTGCGCTGTTCGCCGCGCTGGTCTTGTTCACCGAGCTCCTGCCCATCCGACTCCTTCGGGGGTTCGAGCTGAACGTATCTCTCAGCTTCGTATTCGCCCTGCTTCTGGCGGGGGGACCCGGTCCGGCCCTGGCGGTGGCCGCCGGCGCGGGCGTGATCGCCGACCTGCTGCAGCGAAAGCCCCTGTGGCGCGGGATGTTCAACGGGCTTCAGGCCGCGTTGGCCCTCGGCGCGGGCGCCAGCGTGCTGTCGTTACTCGACCCCGACGGCCACACGCGGATGTACGCCTCCCCCCGCGACATGGTCGCCATCGTGGTCGCCGCTCTCGTGATCTTCGTCGTGAACCACTTCGCCGTGGCGGGTGCGCTGGCGCTGCACCAGGGCCTTCCTCTGAACGCACTCGTCGTGCCGGATCTGCTGCTGCACGGCACTTCGACGTTGATGATGGCGATACTGGCCCCCGTGCTTCTGGTCGCGGCGGACCGCAGCCTCTTCCTTGTTCCCGTGCTGCTGGTGCCGGTGGGCGCCGTCTACTTCGCGGCCAGAGCATTGAGCGAGAGCGACCGCCAAGCGTTCACGGATCGCCTCACCGGACTCAACAACCGCGCCTGGTTCCACGAGGCGGCGCACATCATCATCGGCGACGAGGCCAGCTCAGGGCGCAGTCAGGGCTTCGCGGTAATGCTCATAGACCTCGACCGGTTCAAGGAGGTCAATGACACGCTGGGTCATCAGGTCGGAGACCAGTTGCTGGAGCAGATCGGACCACGGCTGAGCAGCACCCTCGGGGAACGCGATCTGCTGGCCCGCTTCGGCGGTGACGAGTTCGGAATTCTGCTGCATGGCGTGCCGGATTCCTCGGCCGCGCTGGAGCGGGGCGGGCAGATTCTCGAGGGGCTCGAGCAACCTTTCCCGTTGTCGGGCTTATCGCTCGACATCGAAGCCTCGATGGGGATCGCTCTGTATCCGGAGCACGGCACCGACGTCGACACCCTCGTGCGGCGGGCTGACGTTGCCATGTACCTGGCCAAAGAATCGCGCCGGGGCGCCGAGATCTACAACGCGAGCCGGGACCCCTACAGCCCCGAGAAGCTCACCATGCTCGGAGAGCTGCGTCGCGCTCTCGAGGGGGATGAGTGCGTCCTGCACTATCAACCCAAGGCGCGAATTTCCGACGGCGCAATCGTCGGAGCCGAGGTCCTGCTGCGTTGGGCCCACCCCCTGCGCGGCTTGCTGGCTCCCGATGCGTTTATCCCGCTGGCCGAGCGCACCGGACTGTCCCGCTCACTCACGCTCTATGTCCTCGAGCGCGCCTTGAAGCAATGCCGGCTGTGGAACGACCTCGGTCTCGACCTGAGCGTCGCCGTGAATCTCTCCGTGCGCAACCTGCACGACGGAACGTTCCCGCGGGACGTCCGCCGGCTGCTCGACGAGACCGGAGTCGCGGCTTCGTCGTTGCAGTTGGAGATCACCGAGGGAACGGTGATGGCCGATCCGACTCGTGTTTCACGCGTCCTACAGATCCTGCGGAACATGGGCATCGAGATCGCGCTGGATGACTTCGGCACCGGGTACTCGTCGCTCAGCTACCTCAAGAACCTCCCCGTGGACGAGCTCAAGATCGACAGGAGCTTCGTGACCACGATGTGTGAGGACGCGAACGACGCGGCCATCGTTCGATCGACGATCGACCTGGCGCGCCACCTCGGCAAGCGCACCGTCGCCGAGGGCGTCGAGGATCAGGCGGTCTGGGATCAGCTGGCCAAGCTCGGCTGCGAGGTGGCGCAGGGCTTCTGGCTCGGGCGCCCCACCCCGGCCGACGACCTGACCCGTGTTCTGCTACAGCGAGAGAGTCCCGGTCCGGCGCTCCTGGCGTAGCTGTCACGATTCGCAGGTCATGTCGTCGGACACCTCTCACATTCGCAACCTGTCGGTGATCGCTCACATCGACCACGGCAAGTCCACGTTGGCCGACCGGATTCTCGAGCGGTGTGGCGCGGTGGATCCTCGAGACATGCGCGAGCAGTACCTCGACTCGATGGAGCTCGAGCGCGAGCGAGGGATCACCATCAAGGCGCAGAACGTGCGGCTCAACTGGAAGGGCCACGTCCTGCATCTCATCGACACCCCCGGCCACGTCGACTTCGGATACGAGGTTTCTCGATCCCTGGCCGCGTGCGAAGGAGTCGTCCTTCTCGTCGACGCGGCTCAGGGGATCGAGGCGCAGACGCTGGCCAACGCGTATCTCGCGGTCGAGTCGAACCTGGCGATCGTGACCGCGCTGAACAAGATCGACCTGCCGGCTGCCGATCCCGAAACGCGTGCGCTGGAGATCGAGAACGTCTTGGGGATCGGCAAGGAGGAGATCCTGCGCATCTCCGCCAAGACGGGCGAGGGAGTGGACGAGCTGCTCGACGCGATCGTCGAGCGCATACCACCGCCGAAGGGAGACTCTGAGGCGCCGTTGCAGGCCCTGATCTTCGACTCCTATTACGACAGCTATCGCGGGGTGGTCTCCGCGGTCCGAGTCATGAGCGGGACCCTCACGGCCGGGGCACGGCTCCGGTTCCTGCAGGCCGGTACCACCCACGAGGTCGAGGAGATCGGGGTTCGCTTGCCGGTCCCGACGCCGGTCGCGGCGCTCGGCCCGGGCGAGGTCGGCTACCTCATCGCCGGTATCAAGGACGTCGGACAGGCCCGCTCCGGAGAGACAGTGACCGAAGCGCGGCGGCAAGCCGAGCCGCTGCCCGGATACCGCGAGCCCAAGCCGATGGTGTTCTGCGGTCTGTATCCCGTCGACGGCGACGAGTACGCCGAACTGCGCGACTCGTTGGAGAAGCTACGGATCGACGACGCATCGTTCACCTGGGAACCGGAGACTTCGGGCGCGCTCGGGTTCGGGTTCCGGTGTGGCTTTCTCGGGCTGCTGCACATGGAGATCGTGCGGGAGCGACTCGAGCGTGAATTCGGCCTGTCGCTCATCGCCACGGCCCCTTCGGTCGAGTACCAGGCCCACCTGCTGGATGGCCGCGTCGAGGAGGTGGACAACCCCTCCGACATGCCTGACGCCTCGCAGGTCGACCACATCGCCGAGCCCTTTCTCGACGTCACGATCCTGATGCCAGCCGAGTACACGGGAACGGTCATGGAGCTGTGTCAGGCGCGACGCGCCGAGATGACGCGCATGGAGTACCTCTCACCAGAAAGGCTCGAGCTCGTCTACCACCTGCCGTTGGCGGAGGTCGTGGTGGACTTCTTCGACCAGCTCAAGAGCCGGACCAAGGGATACGCGAGCCTCGACTACGAAGCCGCGGGATACGAGAAGTCCGACCTCGTGAAGGTCGACGTTCTCCTGAACGGATCACCGGTCGATGCCTTCTCGACGGTCGTACACCGCCAGAAGTCCACCGAATACGGACGGCGGATGGCCGAGCGGCTCCGCCAGCTCATTCCGAGACAAGCCTTCGACGTCGCCATCCAGGCGACGATCGGAGGCCGGGTGATCGCCCGCGAAACGGTGAAGGCAACTCGTAAGGACGTGATCGCCAAGTGCTATGGCGGCGACATCACGCGTAAGCGAAAGCTGCTGGAGAAACAGCGCGAGGGCAAGAAGCGCATGAAATCGATCGGCCGCGTCGACGTTCCTCAGGAAGCGTTCGTCGCCGCGTTACGCCTCGACGAGTGACCCTCGTTCCGGCCGTCGGGAATTGGGACCGTCGGGCATCTCGGAGCTGTTTGGGGTTTCAGGGGTCGCGTCCGGACTGAGGATCGCCAGGTACCCCTGCCGGACCTACCCCCGCCCTACGATGTTCCGAGTGCCGGTCGCCCGCCGCCGTTACGACATCACACCGGCCGAGATGCTCGATCTCGCCCGAACCGCGGTCGACGCCGTGGTGGCGGAGTTGCGGAGCCGGACCAAGGAGCTCCTGCCCGACCAACTCGGCCGGCTTGAACAGGTCAGCGCCTCGCTGGCCAAGACGGTCACCGAGGTGGCCGAGTCCTCTTACCGCTCTCAGATGGAATCGGTTCGCGCCGGTCTGGATGGGGTTCGCGACGACATTTCCGGCGCGATGGCCGAGCACAACGCCCGGCTCGTTCAGACGGTCGAGAACCGGCTGGCCGCCTACGACCCGGCGGAGTTGAGCCGACGGCTCCCCCCTGCGGTGGCATCCGCCGTCCTCGACGGCCTCGAGAATGCACTTCCCACGATCGACAAGGGATTGCACGAGGTACGAGAACTCGTGGGCGAGCTCGTCGAAAGAGGCAAGCGCTCCGAGTTGTCGCGGCAGAGCAGTCTCGATCGGCTCGACGAGGTGCTGATCGAACTCCGCGCTGGGTTGACGGAAAACGTGACTCGCCAGCACGCGGTTCTGCTCGAAGTGCTCGACGAGAAGCTGTCCGGTTTGCGCCTCAGCGAATTGGCCAGCGAGTTGCCCGGCCGCATCGGCCTAGTCATCTCCGATGCCGTTCAGAAGTCCCATGATGTCCAAGCCGGATCGATGCAGGATCTGGCGTCCGGACTAGGCCGTTCGCTGGATGCCGGTCTGAGCCGGCAACGTTCGGCCACAGCCGAGCTTTCCGCCAATGCCGAGCTGATGGCGGCCTCCGTATCAGGCTTCAGCGAAGTCGCGCAGGAGGCGGTCACGGTCGCCTTCGAACGCGCCCAGGCTGCCCAGGCCCAACGGCTCAACACCATGATGCGCGACCTCCGCGAGGCCCAGGAGGAAGTCGCGGCGGATCTGAAGAGCGCGCTCGACGGCGCGGTGCACGAGATGCGCAGTTTCCAGGAAGAGCAGGCGGGCGCGCTGGCGGGGAGTTTGGAGCAGCGGCTGGGCGATCAGCTCGACCGTGCCATCGCGCCGCAGGTCCAGGCGGCCGGACAACTTCGGGAGGGTTTCGAGGACGCGGTCCGCCAGATCGGCGACCAGCTCGTGGATGTCATGGCGCCGCAGGTCCAGGCCTCCGAACAGCTTCGGGAGGGTTTCCACCAGGCGGTCCGTCAGATTGGCGATCAGTTCGTACATGCCTTGGCGCCGCAGGTCGAAGCCTCTGAGGAGCTGCGAGAGAGCTTTGCTGAAGCGGTGGAGCGACTCGGCGCGCAGCTTGAGTCCGCCCTAGCCCCACAGCTCGAGGCCTCGCTCGAGCTGCGAAACGCCTTCGACGTCGTAACGCGCGAGCTCCTGGTGGCTCAGCAGGAGGACGCGGCGGCTCTCACTGGAGAGCTCGAGCGACGCCTCGGGGCCCGATTCGAGGGCCTGGTTCTTCCACATCAAGAGTCCATGGCCGCGGCAACCCGACGACTGGCCGAAGTTGTGGCGGGCCAGTCCGAGGCCGTGGCGGCCCGGCTCGACACCGTGGCCGAGGAGCTCTCCCTAGTGCAGTCCACTACGGAAGCGCAGCGCACGTCGCAGGAGTCGGTGGTGAGCGCGGCCACCGCGAACCTCGAGCGCCTCACCGCGGAGATCGAGCTTCAGTCCTCGACCCAGGACGAGGCGCTCCGCTCCAATGCGGCAACCGTGGCCAAGTCACTCGAAGTGAACGCCGCGGCCCTGGCCGAGGCAATCGAAACCCGCTCCTCGGATCTGACAGAGGCATTGGAGCGCCGTTCATCCGATCTGTCCGAGGCGCTGGAGCGCCGTTCATCGGATTTGACCGAGGCTCTCCGGTCCCAGTCTTCTGCCCAGGCTGAGGCTCTCCGGTCCCAGACTTCGACCCACGCCGAGGCGCTCTCGACTACCCGGGATCAGCTCACCGCGCACCTGAGCGAGTTGATGGAGACGGTCTCGCCCCGCGTTTCGGCCGAGCTTGCGGCGGTCCTGGAGGAGTCCCGCACCCGACAGGAGCGGGTCGAGGGGCTTATCGCCGAGCTGGCCTGGATCGTCGGGGAGCAGCGGGCCGGGGCGGCGGGTATCCGCGACGACCTGGCTCGTGCGCTGGAAGCCCTGCCGGACGCGATCGCATCGATCCAGGAGGCCTCCTTGCGTTCGGAGGCACGGATCACCGATCTCCTTAGCCGTAAACTTCAAGGTCCAGATGCTCGATGACCGTAAGGCGGCGATTCTCCGCGCAGTTGTAGAGGAGTACATCTCCACTGCCGACCCCGTCGGGTCGGCGCGCGTGGCGAGTGCATCCGAGGTTTCCGTGTCCTCGGCGACCGTGCGTAACGAGATGGCCGTTCTCGAGCGCGAGGGCTATCTCGTTCAGCCACACACCTCAGCGGGCCGGATCCCGACGGACAAGGGCTATCGCTATTTCGTCGACCAGCTCTCGGGGCCGGGCACCCTCGAGGCCTCGAAGCGGAATCAGGTCCGCCAGTTCTTTGCGAAGGCCCATGGCCAGCTCGAGCAGATGCTTTCCGAGACCTCGCAGCTGTTGGCGGGGCTCACTGACTACGCGGCGGTCGTGCTGGGCCCCTCGCACGAGGCCGCCACGGTCCGCAGTGTCCAAGTGGTCGGGCTGAGCCCACGCGTCGGCCTCGTCGTGGCCGTCCTCTCGAACGGGGTGGTAGAGCGGGCTCAGGTGGAGTTTCCCGACGACGTGGCGGACGAAGCGTTGGCCCGGCTGTCGCGAAAGCTGTCGGAGATGATGGTGGGCGAAACCTTCGGCGCGTCCCAGGAAGCCCCGTCCACGGGGTCGGTGGAGGACGACCGGCTTGCCAAGTCCGCACTCGCCGCGTTGCTCGAGGCTCCCGAAGCCGAGTCCGATCACGTTTTCGTCGGCGGAGTGTCGCGCATGGCCCAGGCCTTCGAAGCTGTCGACACAGTCCGAAAAGTTCTACGCACATTGGAGCAGCAGTACGTCGTCGTCGGTCTGCTTCGCGACCTCATGGATCGCGGCGTTTCGGTGGCGATCGGAGCGGAGCACGGAGTCCAACAGCTGGCCGAGTGCTCGATCGTCGTCGCACCGTATGAAGTGGAAGGTGAGCGGCTGGGCACGATCGGTGTGCTGGGACCCACCCGGATGCATTACCCGGAGGCATTGTCGGCGGTCGCGGTAGTAAGCCGGCGCCTGGGCGAACGACTCTCCGCGGGATGATTCCGATCTCCTGGGTCCCTGTCTTCTAGATGCCGAACTCCGAGATGCACGACTTCTACGAGCTGCTGGGCGTCGGCCGCAGCGCCACCGATGCCGACATAAAGGCGGCGTACCGGCGTCTGGCGCGCGAGTTGCACCCCGATTCGGGTCATGGCGACCCGGAAGCCGAGGAGCGTTTCAAGCTCGTGACGCTCGCCTACGAGACTCTTCGCGATCCCGAAAAGCGACGCGTCTACGACACCTACGGCGCGGAGGGTTTGCGGCAGGGAGCGCGTTCTGGAGGGGTCGACTTCGGAGATGTCGGCGACATCTTCGAGGCCTTTTTCGGGCGAGGCTTCGGTGGGGGAGTCACCCGCCGCGGACCGCCGCAGGGCCCTGATGTCGAGGTCGCAGCGCGGCTGACTTTCTCGGAGGCGGTGTTCGGCGCCGAACCGGAGATAACCGTTGGCGCCGCCGTTCCGTGCGAAACGTGCGCGGGCTCCGGCGCGCGGCCAGGCACGACGCCGGTGACATGCACCGGGTGCAGCGGCTCAGGAGAGATACGTCGGGTTCGTCAGTCGATTCTCGGCCAGATGGTTACGTCAGCCCCGTGCCCCACCTGCGGAGGAATCGGCGAGGAGGTCACGAGCCCGTGCGCCGACTGCGCCGGTGAGGGGCGCGTGGTCGAAGAGCGCGTGCTGACAGTGAAAGTCCCCCCCGGGGTCGACGACGGCGCGGTGCTGCGCGTACCCGGAGGAGGCGCAGTCGGGCCCCGTGGCGGTCCGCCCGGCGACTTGTACGTCCACTTGCGGGTCGCGGCGGACGAGCGGTTCCGGCGCGAAGGGGTGGACCTGGTGCACGTGCTTCGTGTAGCGGTCACCCAGGGCGCGCTGGGAGCGTTGCTATCCGTCGAGACCCTCGATGGCGCGCAGGAGGTGGATCTCCAGGCCGGTTCTCAAACCGGCAAGGTCATCCGGTTGCGTGGCCTCGGTGTGCCCCACCGTCGGGGGCGCGGCGACCTGCTCCTGACGGTCATGGTCGAGACCCCCACAGACTTGACGCCCGAACAGGCCGAGCTGCTCGGCCAGCTGGCCGAGTCACGCGGGGAGTCCATCAAGCCGCCGGACACCTCGATGATCGGGCGAATCCGTTCGGCGTTTCGCTAGTCCCCCGGGCCTTCGGCGGCCGGCGGTGCTAGAACCGCGACCATGCCCGAGCCCGCAGGGCTGACGAGCCCCGGCGGGGCGGAGCGCTTGGACTCCAAGGCGGGCGATCCAGAGATTGCCGCGGCCGAGCGGAGCTTCGCGGAGCAGCTCGGTCAAAGGCTTCGGTGGGTCCGTCAGCAGAGGAAGCTTTCGCTGCGAAAGGTCGCCCGCATGTCGGGCGACGAATTCAGGATAAGCGTCCTGGGCGCCTACGAGCGGGGCCACCGGATGATCTCCGTCACCCGGCTCCAACGTCTCGCGGAGTTGTACGGCGTGAGTGTGGACCATCTACTGCCGGAGTCGCCTGAGTCTCGACCCGAGGCCCGTCCGGAGCCGCCGGAGCGCGCCGAGGATCTCGACCGCCGATCCGAAGATCGCGCCGGCGACTCACGCGTGACGCTGGACCTGAGGCGCCTGGCCGGACTGGACCCCACGGCGCGGGATCTGTTGGCGCGCTATCTCGGTCTGATCCAGCTCGAGCGGCAGGGGGAGTCAGACTTTTTGATCACGATTCGACCGGAGGACATGCGCGCCATCGCGTGTCTGTTGGAGGCGACGTCGAGTAAGGCAAAAGCCAGACTGAAAGATCTCGCGGCCGACTGAGCGCCCCTGCCGTCCTTAGGTGATGCGGCGGGCCAACCTCGCGATGGCCGCGTCAGTCATGACCTTCGGTCCGCCGATGGCGGCCGCGCTGATGATGAGGTGGGCTCGAGGTCGCAGGAAGTAGCTGATCGCGAGGTCTGCCCGCTGCTCCAGTCCATCAACCAGAACCAGGAGCGCGCCTTCGTCTGCCGCTGCCGCCCCGGCCGCGAGGGCATCGCCTGGGCCGCGGCCCGTCACCACACGTAGGTGGGTGATCTGCGCTCCGGCTTTCAGGCCCGCGTCGGCCACCTGGACCGCGGTGGCATAGCGGTCCGCGCCTGCGAGACGTCCGAGTGAGCCGACGGCTTGATCCAGCTGAGCGAATACGCCGGCGGGCACTGCCGCCTCCCCGCCGATCACCAACGCGGAGCCGACCCCGTCCAGGGCTTCGAGGGTGGGTTCCGGGGCCGATCCGGGGGAGGTCAGCAAGACAGGGCGGCCGGTTACGGCTCCGAGCCACCCAGCAGTGAGGGCGTCCGGCCAGGCGCGGTTCGGGTCGGGATGATCCCCGAGAGCGATCACCGCGGCCCGCTCGACATCATCGCCCCAGACCGCGGCGGCGACCGCGGCGGCCGTCGCGAACCGGTCGGGCCCGAAGAGTCGCTCGACGCGCGCGGTGGGCACCGCGGCTCGAACGTCGGCGTCGGCTTGATCGGAGATCGACTTCGGCCCGCCCACCAAGACGATGCGCGCCGGGCGCAGCCGGGCAAGTTCCGCGGCTACGCGATCGTCGAGCCGCGATCCGAGGTTGAGCAGGACAGGGCCTGCGACCGAAGCGGCGAGCGGGCCGGCGGCGAGCGAGTCGGGAACACGGTCTCCGGCGGCCAGCACCACGGCCGGCGCCTGTGGCCAGCGGCCGGCCAGCGCGATCGCGGTCGCTACCCGATCGGTGCCGCCCACTCGGATGATCGGATCCCATGGCTTTCCGGTGTCGGCGGACAAGTCGTTACGCGCCAGGGCGGCGAGTAGAGAGTTGAAGGGGTTGCGTTGGTGCGTGCCGTAAGGGTCGGTGATCAAGGGGTCTTCGATCTCGAAATGCAGGTGGGGCGCAGTTCCCTCGGCATTCCCGGAGTCGCCCAACGTCCCGATCCACTGCCCCCGGGTGACGGAGCCTGCTCTTAGCAACCCTGGCGCGAACGCGAACTCCGGTCCACCAAGAGCATCGTCGGTCCCGGGAGTGTCGTTGTTCATGTGGATGTAGTCGTACTTGCGGCCGTCGTCGCCGCAGATGGAGATCATCACGCCGTAGGTCGGCGGCGCGGCGTCGTATCCAGTGATGAAACAGACCGTTCCGGCCCGCGCCGCATACAGAGGCGTGCCCTTGGGAGCCAGGAGGTCGGTCGCCTTGTGGACTCGCCCTCCGGAGCGCGCCGCGTGGTAGTCGTTCGAAAACTTCGCGCCGGGGTCGGTGGGGAACGTGATGTCGACCGGCTCGTCATAGGGATCAGCCGGTTGAGCGGTGGTGCTCGTGGTGGATGACGAGGTCGACGTCGAGGAAGTGGACGAGGTTGAGGTGGTGGATGTCGATGTGCTGGATGTCGATGTCGATGTGCTGGATGTCGATGTCGA